>Ga0075428_100001409_pt1 | contig 25609 bp, 20 predicted proteins | sample RhiMetdeltSRZDD2_FD_75291 | JGI IMG/M metagenome (GOLD analysis project Ga0075428, IMG submission 75291) | Populus rhizosphere microbial communities from Tennessee, USA - Rhizosphere MetaG P. deltoides SRZDD2 | ecosystem: Host-associated > Plants > Roots > Rhizosphere > Soil | place: USA... | reverse complement strand
CGGAGCGGTCGGTGACCGTGACCCACAGGATGACCCGGTTGACCTGCTCGAACGACTCGACGGTGATCTTCCGCGTGACCACGACGTCGCTGACCGAGAACCCTTCGCGGTGGTAGGCGAGCGCGCGGATCACCCAGGCCTTGCTCTCCTCGCCGAAGTCGTGGACGCACTCGAACGGCGGCTCGCGATCGACGAAGATCACCTTGTCCTGCACGAGGAACTCGACGCGATCGACGTCTCCGGGGGAGGGGGACCGGACGTCGGCCTGGATCTTGGTGCGGCCGACGACGAAGTCGTCCGGCGCGGGGGCCGTGATCTTCACGGAGAACCCGCGGCGCAGCACCGCATCCTGCGCGGCCGCGGGATGCGCGCACGCGGCGAGGACGGCGACGAGCGCGAGGCGTCCGCGCGCCGTCACGGCTTCGTCTCCGCCGGCGGGGGGAGCTGCGCGAGGATCCGGCGCACCTGCTCCGAGGCGGTCCCCGTCGCGTGGCCGGCCAGGTACTCGCGATAGGTCCGGGTCGCGCCTTCCACGTCCCCCAGCCGGAGCAGGGCGTTCCCGAGGTAGAGCTTCGCGAGCTCGTGCTCGGGATCGACGGCGAGGGCCCGCAGGAACGCCTCCTTCGCCTTCGCGTCGTCCCCGGCCCGGGCCAGCGCGGCCCCGTCGTTCACCTCCAGATCGGCGCGGCCGCCGCCGCGGGCGAGCTCGGCGTAGATCTGGTGCGCGTCGCGGAAGCGCCCCGCGCGGAACGCGTAGTAGGCGAGACGCTCGCGGTCGCGTCCCCCGGGCCTGGCTTCGGCGAGAAGATCGGCGGCGCGCCCGTAGTCGCCGCGCCCGGCGGCGACCTCCGCGAGCGCGATCCGGTCCGCAGCGGTCGCGGCGGCCCCCGCGACGCGGGCCTCGAGCGCGCCGGTGCGCCCCCGCTCCTCGACGATCGCGGCGCGCCGCGCGTCGAGCTTCGCCCGGCTCCCCGCGTCCAGCCGCGGATCGGCGAGCGCGACATCGAGCTCTGCCAGAGCGTCGTCGTAGCTGCCGTGCCGCCGGGCGATCTCGGCGAGGCCGGCTCGCGCGCGCGGCTGGGCGTCGTCGATGGCGATCGCCGCGCGGAACGATTCCTCGGCGCCGGTCGCGAGACCCATCCCGAGGAGAACCTCGCCCAGCGTCGCCCGGTGCTCGGGGTTCTTGGGCTCGAGGTCGATCGCCTTCCGGATCGTCGCGACCGCCTCGTTCGAGAAGCCGAGCCGCCCGTAGGCGACCGCGAGCCGATCGAGCCCCGGCCCGAAGTCCGGTCTCACCGACACCGCCTCCGCCAGCAGCTTCACCGCGTCGTCGAGCTTCCCCCGGCGCAGGTACAGGTCGCCCAGGTGCGTGTAGGCGTCGGCGAACCCGCGGTCGCTCGCGATCGCCCGCTCGTAGAGCGCGATCGCCTGGTTCTCGTCCGCCTGGGCCTCGGCCAGACGTGCCTGGCCGTCGAGGGCGGGCGCGAACTCCGCCCGAAGCTTCAGAGCGCGCGCGTAGTAAGGACGGGCCTCGTCGAGATCGCCGAGCGCGAGCAGCGCATCGCCGAGCGCGACGTTCGCCTGGAGGTGCGACGGGTCGAGGTCGAGCGCGGTGGTGTAGGCCTGGACCGCGTCGCTCCAGCGGCGGTCGCCCGCGAGCGCGGCGCCGAGGAAGTAATGCGCGCGAAACGAGTTCAGGCTGATCGACGCGGCCCGCTGGAGCGGCGGGATCGCCGCGCGATAGTCCGCCTTGTTGTAGGCGGCGACCCCCTCGTTGAGGAGCTTGAACGCCTCCTTGCGGACGTCCCCCGCGCGTCCCGCGCTCGCCGGGATCGAGCCGAGGGCGATCGCGGCCACGGCGAGGATTCGGGGGGGGCGAAGCGGCATCGTGGCAGTCTATCCCTGATACGATACGCCGCCATGCCGGGCGCTTCCGCGAGCCTTCTGATCTCTTCCGCCGCGATCGCGGTGATCCACACGGCGCTCGGGCCGGATCACTGGCTCCCGTTCTCCTTGCTGGCGAAGGCCCGCGGCTGGGGGCGTGCAAAGACGATGACGGTCACCTTCTGGGCCGGTCTCGGTCACGTCGCCTCGTCGCTCGCGCTCGCGATCCTCGGCCTCTCGCTCGGCCACGGCGCCGCGCGCATCGCCGGGATCGAGGCCGCGCGCGGACGCGTCGGCCCCTACGCGCTCGTCGCCTTCGGCTGCGCCTACGGGCTCTGGGGGGTCCGTCGCGCCATCGTGCGCCGCGAGGGGCTGGTGGCGCACGAGCACGGCGGGACCGTCCACCTGCACCGCGGCGGACACGTGCGCCACACGCACCCATCGGCGCCGACGACCTTCTGGACTCTCTTCGCGATCTTCGTGCTGGGGCCTTGCGAGCCGCTGATCCCCCTCTTCGTCCTGCCCGCGAGCAAGGGGATGTGGGCGCTCGCAGGATGGACGGCGCTCGTGTTCTCGATCGTCACCGTCGCCGCGATGATGGGGCTGGTCGTGCTCGCCTCGGCCGGCGTCGCCCGCCTCCCCTGGGGACCGCTCACCCGCTGGTCGCACGCGCTCGCCGGCGGGGTGATCGCCGCCTGCGGCCTGGGCGTGCTGCTTCTGGGGCTCTAGGCCGGGACCGGCGCGCCGTCGCGCACGATCATGCCGTCCCGGATCTCCACGATCCGTCCCGCGCGCCGCGCGAGCGCCGCGTCGTGCGTGATCACGATGAGCGTGCGCCCCTGCTTCCAGAGCTCCTCGAACAGCGACATGACGTCGCCCCCGGAGGATGTGTCGAGGTTCCCCGTGGGCTCGTCGGCGAGGACGATGTCCGGGTTCATCGACAGCGCGCGCGCGACCGCGACCCGCTGCATCTGACCCCCCGAGAGCTCGGTCGGCCGGTGGTCCATCCGGTCGGCGAGCCCCACCTTCGCGAAGAGGGCGTGCACTCGCTCCTTCCGCTCGCGCTTGGGCACGCCGCCGAACAGCAGCGGCATCTCGACGTTCTCGTAGGCGGTGATCTGCGGCAGGAGGTTGAAGTTCTGGAACACGAACCCGACGCGCTCGTTGCGGATCCTCGCGAGGTCGTTCTTGTCGAGCCCTGCGACCTCCTTGTCCCGAAGGAGGTAGGTCCCCCCCGTCGGCGTGTCGAGGCATCCCACGAGGTTCATCAGCGTGGACTTCCCGGATCCGGAGGGACCGACGATCGCGACGAACTCTCCCGCGCGCACGCACAGATCCACGCCGCGGAGCGCCTCGACGCGGATCTTTCCCGTGTCGTAGATCTTGGTGATCCCGGCCATCCTGATGACGTCGGTCGCGGCGGGGGCGTCGGCGACCGGCGTTCCGTTGCGGGCCAGCGTCAGGCTCATCGGCTCCTCACTCGTAGCGCAGGGTCTGCGCGGGGTCGATCGAAGCGGCGCGGCGCGCCGGGAAGTAGGCCGCGATCAGGCCGATCAGCCCGAGGATCGCCGCGGAGACGAGCCCGACGGCGGGGGAGAGCGTGGGCTTGCCGAGGAACTCGAGCGCCTGGTTCCCCTGGGTCGGGATCAAGCCCATGAGGATGATGAGCACCGTCGCGATGACGACGCCGAAGAGGCCTCCGACGACCGTGTACGCCAGCCCCTCGAGGAGGAGCGGCCCCGTGATCCACGAGCGTCGCGCGCCGAGGGCCATCTTCACGCCGATCTCGCGCGTCCGCTCCTTCACGGTCGCGTACATGATGTTGGCGACACCGACGCCGCCGATCATGAGCGTCAGCCCCCCGATGATCCCGAGGAAGATCTGGATCCCGAGGAGGATGTTCGTCATGACCTTCGCGCCCTTGACCGTGTCCCAGTCCTGGATGACGCGGGTGTCCTCGGGGTCGAACTTGTACTTCCCCGCGAGGACCTTGCGGACCTCCGCGAGCGCCAGCGACATCTGGTTCGGGTCCTTCGGGCGGATGACCAAGTTCGCCAGCGGCCAGTCGCCGAACTGGGCGCGGAAGGTCGTGATCGGGACGACGGCGTGGCCCTCGTCCGGGCCGCCGTACGTCCCCATCTGCATCCGATGCTTCATGACCCCGATGACCGTGTAGGGGACGTTGTTGATGAGAAGGCCGCGGCCGATCGGGTCCTCCGCGGCGAAGAGGTCCTTCGCGAGCTTGTCGCCGAGGAAGACGACGCGCCGGCGCAGCGCGACGTCGTGGTCGTTGAGAAAGCGGCCGCCGGGAGCGGGCTCGTGGTTGCGCAGGCGCCCGTAGTCGGCGTGCACGCCGTTGATCTGGGCGTTGAGCGTCGTCTTGCCGACGACGAAGTTCGCGCTCCAGGTCCGGTTCTCGCCTATGACGCCGTCGAGGATCGGCACGCGCGAGCGGAGGATCTCGACGTCGTCGATGGCGAAGTTGATCTGGCGCCCCGGCGGAAGCCCCTGCCAGGCCTTCGTCGTCTGCCCGGCCCAGAGCACCGCGATCCCCTCGCCCATCCCGCGCCGCGCCGTCGCCATCTGGTTCTTGAGCCCCTCGCCGAAGGCGAGCAGGAGGAGGAGCGACACCGACCCCCACGCGATGGCCGCGATCGTCAGCACCGCGCGCTTCTTCTGGAGGCGCGAGGCGCGCAGGAACAGGCTGACGATCACCGGAAGGCTTCGCATGGATCCTTCAGAGCTTCATGGCCACGACGGGGTCGAGGTTCGCGGCCTCGCGCGCCGGGAACCAACCCGCGAGGAGCCCGATCGTCCCGAGCAGGCCCGCGGTCACGCTCGCGACGAGCGGGGACAGGGTCGGGTTCCCGACGAACTCGGTGAGCTTGAAGACGGGGAAGAGCGCGCAGAGCCCCGCCGTGATCGCGATCCCGAAAGCCCCCCCGACCGCGGTGAGCAGGAGCGTCTCGAGCATGAACTGCAGGAGGATCGAGCCGGGGCGCGCGCCGAGCGCCATCTTGATCCCGATCTCACGCGTCCTCTCCTCGACGACGACGTTCATGATGTTCGACACGCCGATCCCGCCGACGACGAGCGTCAGCGATCCGATGATGCCGAGGAAGAGGCGGAATCCGAGCATGAACGCGTCGATGAACTTGAACTGGTCGGTCGTGTCCCAGATCGCCAGCGCTTCCTTGTCCTTCGGGTCGAAGCGGTGACGGCCCGCGGTGATCTCCAGGACCTGCGCCTTGAGGCGCTCGGTGTCCTTGCTCGCGTTCGCCTTGAAGATGAATTCGTCGACGTACTTCTGGCCGGTGAGGGACCGGAACGTCGAGGAGGGGATGAAGGCGTTCCCCTTGTCGCGTCCGCTGTAGCTGCTGTCCTGCTCCTTCGCGACCATGACCCCGATGACGAGGAAGGGGGAGCCGTTCATGCGGATCGTCTTCCCGACCGGGTCCGTTCCGCCGAAGATCGTGCCGGCGACCTCGTCCCCGAGGAAGACGACGCGCCGGCGCGTGTCCATGTCGAGGGGGTTGATCCATCGGCCGCCGGGCTGGCTGCGCATCGAGCGGAGGTCCGCCCACTGCGGGGTGATCCCGTGGACGTCCACCGCCACCATCTTCTTCTCGTACTCGACCTTGAACTGCTGCTCGTACTCGCCGCTGATCGCGTCCAGGCCGTCGGCCTTCGCCTCGATGAGGGCCATGTCGTCCTCGTCGAGCCGGATCCGGCGCCCCTTCCCGAGCCCCTCGAACACCATCGAGGTGCGCGAGGGCCAGGCGATGCAGATGTTCTCGCCGAGGCCGGCCGAGTTCTTGTAGATCTGCTTGTGCATCCCCTGGCCGAAGGCCAGCAGGAGGCTCACGGCGGTCGTCCCCCACACGATGCCGAAGACCGTCATGAAGGTGCGGAGCTTCTGCGACCTCAGGTCGCGGAGGAGCTGTTTGAGCTGGAGCAGGAAGGCCATCAGAACGCCGACGAGTCCTTCGGAGGCGGCTGGATGACCATGTCCCCCTTCTTGAGTCCCGCGACGACCTCGCAGTTGAGCCCGTCGGAGAGCCCCGTCGTGATCTCGACCTTCTTCGGGGGCGCCTTCGGCGTGTCACCCGGAAGCTGGACGAACGCCTTCTTCCCGCCGTCCTCGAAGGTGATGACCCGCTCGGGGACGAGGAGGATGTCCTTCTTCTCCTTGATCACGAGATCCGCGTTCGCCGAGTACCCGGCGCGCAGCACCGTCTTGTGGCCGGGGTCCAGCTCGATCTCCACCTCGAACAGCTTCGCGTTGTCCTTCTCGGTCGCTTGCGGAGCGATCCGGGTGAGCTTGCCGGTGATCTTCGCGTCGGGGAGCGCGCCGATGCGCAGACGCGCTGGCAGGCCGACCGCGAGCTTGCCCACGTCGATCTCGTCCACCGTTCCCTTGAAGATCAGGTCGCCCATCTCGGCGATGGTCGCGAGGTCGGTACCGGCCTGATAGGTCGTGAGCGGGACGACCGGGTCGCCCGGATTCGCGAGTCGCTCGAGCAGGGTCCCTGCGGCGGGCGCGCGGACGACCGATTCCATCCCCGCGCCGCCGCCGAGGATGCGGCCCTTGTTGAGCAGCTCGAGGTTGTCCTTGGCCTGGGCGAGGGAGATCCGGGCCTGGTCGAGCACCTGGCGCTTGATGTCGTGGTCCCCCTTGGAGAGGATCCCCGAGAGCGACAGCTCGTCGGCGCGCTCCGCATCGCGCTGCGCCTGGTCGAACGCGCTCTGCGCCAGCTCGACCTTGCGCTCGGCCTCGACGCGCTCGGCCGGCGTCGGGTCGGGGACGATGTCGAACAACGGGTCGCCGGCCGTCACGCGATCGCCGACCTCGGCGTGGCACCTCTTGACGATCCCGGAGATCTTCGATTTGACGTGGAACTTGAGTCGAGGCTCGATCTTCCCGACCGCGACGGCCTTGTCGGTGATCGAGCCGGTGACGACCTCGATCTTCTTGAGGCCGTCGTCCGCCCCGTCCCGTCCCTGGAGCCACGCGTACGCGCCGACGACCGCGACGCTGAGGACGACGAGCCCGATGAGGATCTTGACCACCTTGCCCATGACGACTCCCTCTCCTGTGTTTCGGCGACGGGGAACTGATCGTAATACGCCCGGACCCGGCCCCAGGTTCCTCGGCGCGGTTTGACGGGTGCGCCCTTCGTTCGGGATACTCATGGGACGCACCCGGGCGCGTATGGAGAACGGCGGATGCCGGTGACAGGTTACCAGGGGACGGCGAGGCTCGCGCCGGCCGCAGCCGCGGTGTGGCTCGCCGTCGCTTCCGGCTGCTCGACCGGCCGGGCCAACGATCCCGATTCGACCGCCTCACCCGCCCGCCCGCAGGAGCTCCGGGTCCACCGCGGGCAGTTCGCCGACCGGTTCGTCCTCACCGGGCAGCTCGCCGCCGTCAACGCCGAAAACCTCGCGGTTCCGCGGATCCCGTCCTGGCAGACCACAGTTCGCTGGCTCGAGGAGGAAGGGACTCTCGTCCGCGCCGGGCAGAAGGTCGTCGAGCTCGATACGTCGTCGTTCGCGCAGGACTACGGCGAGAAGCTCCTGAACAGGGACCAGGCGGGGAGCGATCTGGAGCAGGCGGAGGCGGACGGGGCGATCCAGAAGGCCGACAAGGAGTTCCAGCTCGCCCAGAAGGAGATCGCGGTCGAGAAGGCCGCCCTGAACGCCACGATTCCCGCGGAGTTCCTCCGGGGGAAGGATTATCAGGAGAACCAGATGGCGCTCCGCCGCGCCGAGACGGAGCGCGACAAGGCGAAGGAGGATCTCGCCGCCCTCCTGCTCTCGTCGGCGGAATCGCTCCGACAGAAGCGGATCGCCCTCGAGAAGGCGCTCCGCGAGGTCGCGGCCGCCCGCGAGGCGATGGAGGGGATGGTCCTGACCGCGCCGAAGGACGGGATCCTGGTCGTCATGAACGATCCGCGTCAGGGGCGAAAGCTCCAGGTCGGGGACTCGGTCTGGGTCGGCCTCCCGGTGGCGAGCATCCCCGACCTCTCCGTGATGCGCGTCGAGGGGAAGCTCTCCGACGTGGATGACGGGCGGATTGCCCCCGGCCTCCCGGCCCGCTGCGTGATGGACGCCTATCCCGACCGTGTCTACACGGGCCGGATCGAGGACGTCACGCCCGTGGCCCAGGAGGAGGCGGGACGATCGCTCCGGCGGGCCTACAACGTGAGGATCGCGCTCGACGCCTCGGACCCCGAGCGGATGCGCCCGGGGATGTCGGTCAAGGTCGAGGTCCTCCCGCCCCCACGGGAGAAGGTGCTGCTCGCCCCGCGCGAGGGGCTCGATCTCGAGGGACCGTCGCCGCGCGCCCGGCGTGCCGGAGGCGATCCGGTCGACGTGAAGCTGGGGCCGTGCAACCTCGACGAGTGCGTGGTCGAAGGGGGCGTCGAGGAGGGCGTGATCCTCAGGAGCCGTGGATGAGGAAGCGCATCCTGTGGGGCGCGGGGGCGGCGGTCGTCCTGATCGCCGGATGGCTCGCGTTCGGCCGTTCGGATGGGCCGCGCGCGGTCTGGGCGACGGCGGAGCGCGGGGACCTCCCGCTGACCGTCGAGGTGACCGGGACGCTCCAGGCGGTCACCAGCGAGGCGGTCGGTCCGCCGCAGGTCCCGGACGTATGGGACTTCAAGATCGCGATGATGGCCCCCGAAGGGAAGGACGTCGCCGCGGGGGAGCCCGTTCTCGGATTCGACGCGAGCGAGCTGCAGCGGAAGCTGATGGAGAAGTCGGCAGAGAGCGAGTCCGCCGGCAAGCGGATCGAGAAGAAGGAGAAGGACTCCCAGATCGCGCGGGAGACCGACGAGCTGAAGCTGGCCGAGGCCCGTTCGCGTCAGCGCAAGACCGCGCTCGAGCTCGACGTCCCCGAGGACCTGGTCAAGAGCCGGCAGCTCCAGGAGTCGCGGCTCAACTTGCAGGACGCCGAGCGGGAGATCACCTACCTGGAGGCGAAGCTCACGGCCGCCCGCGCGGCCGACGCGGTCGCCCTCGCCGCGCTGCGGAACCAGAAGGCCGCCGCCGATCGTCGCGTGCGCGAGATCAAGGAGGCGATCGACGCGATGACCGTCCGCGCGAATCGCGCCGGGACGGTCGTCTACGCCACCGGCTGGCGCGACGAAAAGAAGAAGGTCGGGGACTCCGCCTGGCGCGGAGAGCGGGTCCTGGAGATCCCGGACCTGACGGCCATGCGCGCCCAAGGAGAGGTGGACGAGTCGGACGCGGGCCGGATCCGCGTCGGGCAGAAGGTCCGGCTCCGGCTGGAGGCCCATCCGGACCTCTGGTTCCCAGGGAAGGTCGGGTCGATCTGGAGCACGGTGCAGCAGCAGTCCTGGCGCAATCCGCTCAAGGTCATGAAGCTCGTCGTGAACCTCGAAGCGACCGATCCTCGCAAGATGCGCCCGGGCATGCGCTTCCGCGGCGTGATCGAGACCGATCGGGTGCCCCACGCGCTTCTCGTCCCCGCGGACGCCGTCTTCCCGACCGAGGCGGGGCCCGTCGCGTTCCGCAAGACGGCCTTCGGCTACGAGCGCGCGGCGCTCACGCTCGGCGCGAGGAACGAGACCTCGGTCGAGATCAAGCAGGGGCTCGAGGAGGGGGACCGGGTCGCGCGGCGCGATCTCGACGCCGCCGAGCGGGGGGGACGTTGAGCCGGAACCGGGCGGTCGCCGCGGCCGTGGCCCCGATCGCGATCGCGCTGCTCGGCGGGGTGTGGCTCCGCTCGGTCGGCGTGCGGGGGGACGTTCCGTCGCTGATCGTGCGGCGCGCCCCGTTCGCGCGCGAGGTGATCGCGGAGGGGAACCTCGACGCCGCGGAGGCCACGCCCGTCACGGCGCCGCTCGAGGCGGAGGAGGCGCTCAAGGTGGCCTGGCTGGTGTCGGACGGGACGCGCGTCAAGCGCGGCGACGTCGTGGTGCGATTCGACCCCGCGGACATCGAGCGGGCCCTCGAGGACGGCCGCTCGGACCGGACGTCCACGGAGAGCCGCATCACCGGGCTTCGGGCCGACAGCGGCGGCGTCATCCGCAACCTCGAGCGGGATGCGGCCCTCGCGCGCGAGGAGCTGGCCGCCGCCGACCGGTACAAGATCGAGGACCCCGACGTGTTCTCCCGCCAGGAGATCATCCGGAGCGACATCGACCGGACGCTGGCGACGCAGCGGATCGCGAGCTCCGACAAGGTGCGCACCATCCGCCAGGGCGCGGTCAAGGTCGATCTCGACCTTCTCGACATCGAGCGCCGGAAGGCCGGGATGACGATCGATCGCGCGACCAAGGGTCTCGAGGCGCTCGAGATCCGCGCTCCGCACGACGGGATCCTCATCTACAAGCGCGACTGGCGCGGGGACATCACCAAGGTCGGCGATACGGTGTGGCCCGGCGAGCCGCTGGCCGAGATCCCGGACCTCTCGACGATGGAGGCGAAGGTCTTCGTGCTCGAGGCGGACGCCGGGGGGCTCGCGCCCGGGCTCGCGGCGACCGTCGTCGTCGAGGCCCACCCCGGAAAGAGCTACCCCGCGAAGATCAAGAAGGTGGACACGCTCGCCAAGCGGCGGACGGGATGGATCCCCGTCCAGTACTTCGGGACCACGCTCGAGCTCGCGACGGATCCCTTGGTCATGAAGCCCGGGCAGCGCGTGCGCGCGACGCTCAAGCTCGACGCGAAGGAGGACGCGCTGAGCATTCCCCGGAACGCCGTCTTCGAGAAAGACGGCAAGAAGATCGTCTACCGGCGCTCCGGGTCCGAGTTCACGCCCGTCGAGGTCGCGCTCGGCCCGGCCGCGGTCGGACGGGTGATCGTCGAGACGGGGCTCTCGCCGGGGGATGAGATCGCGCTTCGGGACCCCACCGGGGCCGTGGATCCCGACGCGCCGGCGGCGAACGGGAGCTCCCCGACCGCGCTGGGGGGCGGCTCGTGACCCTTCCCGAGTCGTTCGGGAGCGCGCTCGGGAACCTCGCCGCGCACAAGCTTCGCTCCGCGCTGACCATGCTCGGGATGATCTTCGGCGTCGGCGCCGTGATCGCGATGCTGTCGATCGGCGCCGGCGCGGAGCGGCAGGCGCTGGAGATGATCGAGCGCCTCGGGCTCCGGAACGTCATCCTTCGCGCGAAGGAGATGAAAGACGACGAGCTCGAGGAGGTCCGCAAGAAGTCGCAGGGGTTGTCCTGGCGCGACGCCCAGGCCATCCGCGACGCGATCCCGGGAGTGGAGCTGGTCGCGGGCAGGCTCGCCATCGAGCCGTACAAGGTGATCGCCACGGCGGCGAAGACCAAGGCGAAGGTCTATGGAGTGTCCTGGCGGCAGGCGGAGATCTCCCGCATGACGCTCGCCGAGGGGCGGTTCTTCGACGCGCTGGACGAGCGGTCGCACGCGCAGGTGTGCGTCATCGGCCCGGCGGTCCGCCGCGACCTCTTCGGGTACGGCCCGGCGGTCGGACGCGACCTGAAGGTCAACGACGTGTGGCTGACGGTCGTGGGCGTGCTCCAGGACGCCGGCGGAGGCGCCGCCTTCGAGGGCGTCTCGCTCGGCTCGACCGCCGACGAGGTCTACGTCCCGGTGACGACGGCGAGCCGCAAGTTCGACAGGCCGCCGCTCAAAGCGCCCCTCGACGAGCTGATCGTCCGGCTCGACCCGAGCGCCGATCCGCGCGCGGCCTCCGGGATCGTGCGGGAGCTGGTCGAGCGGATCCACGGGGGCGCGGGCGACTTCGATCTGGTGGTGCCGGAGGCGCTGCTCGATCAGAACCGCAAGACCCAGCGGCTGTTCAGCATCGTGATGGGGTGCATCGCCAGCATCTCGCTCCTGGTCGGCGGGATCGGGATCATGAACATCATGCTGGCGACCGTGCTCGAGCGCACCCGAGAGATCGGCGTGCGCCGCGCGGTCGGGGCGCGACGCCTGGACATCCGCAACCAGTTCATCATCGAGTCGTTCTCGATCTCGGCGTTCGGAGGCGTGCTGGGGATCGCCGTCGGGCTCGTCATCGCGAAGGCGGTCGCGGCCTACGCGGGATGGCCGACCGTCGTGACGATCACGTCGATCGCCCTCTCGACGGGCGTCTCGGTCGCCGTGGGGCTCACCTCCGGGATCTACCCCGCGGTGCGCGCGGCCGGGCTCGACCCGATCGACGCCCTACGCTACGAGTGAGGCCGGGCCGCGTCGAAGACGGCGCGCAGCACGCGGAACGGGTAGGTCTTGCCGTCGCGGGGCGCGACGCGCAGACGCCAGGCGGAGGGGGGCTCGAAGCGGAACGATAGCGTCCGGTGCCGGCTGCGGACCAGCCGCAAGCCGGAGGTCCCGCGCGCGTCGTCCCCGTCGAGCCGGACGACGATCTCCTGGAGCCCGTCGGCCGGGACCTCGGGGCCGGCGAGGTGGCGGCAATGCTTCCACCACATCATCTCGTCGAGATTGTCGAACTCGTAGAGGGGGGGCGACGCGAACACAGCCTCGAGGCGCGGCGAGCGTCCCGGCATGTCGATCAGATCGAGCGGGCGGATCGCCGCGTGCGGGCCGAGCCGCTGCTCGAGCGTCGCCCGGGGAAAGAGCGCGGCGCGCTCCCCCGCGGGGGACGGCTCGCGCAGCACCACCCGGCGCACGAACGCGTCGGCCGGGAGGATGACGTACCCCGAGTCGCGCTCCCCCGCGAAGGCGCATCTCTCGGGCTCCTCGAGGTAGCGCCGCGCGGTGCCGGCGAGGAGCGTCGCGTCGAAGAGCGACGCGGCCGCCGCGAGGGTCGGCCCGGACGAGGCGCGCTGCAGCTCCTCGCGAGCGGGCCTCAGGTCGAACGCTTCCGACGCGCCGGCGATCCGGAGCGCGGCGTCGAGCGCCCCGAAGCGATCGGCCCAGGACGCTCGAGGCTTCGACCCCCGGTAGTCGGGGATGGGAAGCGCGCGGAGGATCGCCTCCCGGTCGGGGATCTCGCGCGCCTGCGCGGCGGCCGACGCCTCCCACACGATCGCCTTCAGGACCGGCTCGGGGTGGACCTCCGCGAGCCCCGATCGCCTCCGGTCGCGGTCGGGGAAGGGGAGGCACGGATGCCCCGAGGTCGCGAGCGCCGCGAGCAGCTCCGGCCCGGCGATCCGCGCGGCCGCGCCCCCTTTCCTCGGCGCGATCCGCACGCCGAGGCGGCGGTGCAGCCAGCCGTCCACCCGTCGCGGCTTGCCGCCACCGTCCCCGGCCACCGGGACGTCGACCGCGAGCAGGAACGGTTCCCCCGAGGCCAGACGCCCGGTCTCGCGGGCGAGCGCGGCCGGGTCCTCGATCCGCGCGAACACGGCGACGGAGCCCGCTGCGTCGAGCGCGACCACGGTGCCGCCGCCTCCCGATCCGTCGATCTCCCGAAGATCGGCCCCGAGAATCCGCATGTGGCCGGATTATGGCGCAGATCGCGTCTCGCGGAGATCGATCCCCATCGTCGCGAGCGACGCGAGCACGGGCTCGTAGATCTCCGGATGGGCCGGGATCCGCACCCCGGTGAGGTCGAGCTCGCCGTCGAGGATCGTCCGCGCGGCGATCGCGGCCGGGAGGGCCACGGTGCGCGCCATCGCGGTGTCCCCCGAGGGCTCGCCCATCGCCACCAGCGTGGACACGCTCGACTGCTCGCGGCCCTGGGGGTCCACGACGCCCAGCTCGTGACGGAGGACGATCATGTCGCGCTCCCCCTCGGCGTACGTGAGGGCCTCCTGGAGGCGCGCGCAGAGGAGGTCGATCGGCGCGGCGCGGGTCGCGCCGATCGGGCGATCGGAGAAGAGTCCCGCCCACGCCAGCCGGTCCATCACCGCGCCGCCGCCGGGCACTCCCGCGCGTGCCGCGACGCGCGCGCGAACGACCCCCGTCCCCTCGACCGCGAACGACTCCATCAGACCGGCGTACGTCGTCCCGGGGCGCCACGCGCGCTCCCGGTCGTCCAGCAGACCCAGTCGCGCGAGCGCGAGGAGCGTCTCCGACCAGCCCGGGTAGCGCAGCGTTCCGCGGAACATCGTCAGGACCCCTTCGATCCCGTACAAGGCCGCGTAGGGGATGGCATCCCGGTTGGGGTGGACCTCGAACCGGCCGAGGCCGCCGATCTCGCACGGCTCCGCTCGCGTGAACAGCTCGTCCCCCGAGACCTCCACGATCCGCCCGTCGGTGAGCCAGCGCGCGGGACGGCGCGACGCCGTGAGCACGCCGCGTGGCGACCAGGAGAACTTGTACCCCCACGGGTTGGTGTTGGCCTCCGGCGCGGGAAGGCCGCCGCAGACGCTGCGGAACGACACGATCCGGAAGCCCTCGCTCCGGAGCCGCGCGATGGCGCTCATCGCCGACATGTGGTCGATCCCGGGGTCGAGACCGGTCTCGTTGAGGAGGAGCACGCCTGCGTCCTTGGCGGCCGCGTCGAGCGCGCGCATCTCGTCGGACACGTAGGAGGTCGTGATCAGGTCGACGCCGTGGGCGATCGCCGCGCGCGCGACCGCGGGGTGGAGCGGAGCCGGAAGCAGGCTGACGACGAGGTCGCACTCGGCGACGCGCGCGTCGAGCGCGCCCCGATCCTCGGCGGAGAGCGGGATCGGCCGGACGCGGCGACCCGTCGCGGCGACCGCCTCGGCCCGCGCGATGTCGGCGTCGGCGAGGGTGAGCGCGACGTCGTCGAAGCCGGAGAGATGACGGACCAGCGGCCGGCTCACCAGCCCCGCACCCAGCACGAGCACCCGCTTCATGCGCGACGCCCCGCCGCGAGGTGCCGCTCGAGAGAGGCGAAGGGCGGCGTGAGACGGCCGCGATGCACGATGACCGCCCGATGGATCTCGGCCGGGAGCGGGAGCGCCTCGTAATCCCGCGTCCAGTCGCACCGCGCGAGGGCGGGCATGAAGCGGAGGAGAGCGTCGCCGAAGTGCTGCGAGGCGTCCACGGGAAGCTCGCAAGGAAGGTTGTCCACCGCCAGGATCACGGGCCCGTCCCCTTCCAGGCCCGGAATCGCCGTCGTCGAGCGCGGATCGAAGACGAAGACGGGGTCTCCGGGCGTGGTCAGCCGGATCGTCGCCTCGATCGAGCCGTGGAGATCGCAGGCGATGTCGCCGATCACCCGGAGCCGCGGTGCCGAGGGGCCGCTCCAGAGCCCCCGCAGGTCGTCGATCGAGACCACGCGCGGCTGCCCCGGTTCCCAGTAGACCCCGTTGACGAGAACGGTGACCGACTCCAGGTGCGACGCCATCGCGCTCCCGTAGAGCTCCGGCCGGCGCACGAGCTCCGCCGCATCGAAGCCGCCGTCGGCGATCCGCGCGGCCCGGTCGGCGCGGCCGAACGTCACCTTGTAGAGGAGATTCCGGGGGAGGTCGTCGTCCTCGATCGACGACGCGAGGTCCTCGGGCAGGATGTCCTCGTGGGGGAGCTGGTCGAAGATCTCCTGCGCGCCGCGGGAGACGTTCCCCGATCCCGTGAAACCCACCACCAGCGGGTGGAGAGGCGCCGGCACCCCGTCCCTCCGGAGCGCCGTCGCGACCGCCGCCAGGTGAGCGTGCGCGTCCTCCAGGTCGGCGTACGCGTGCGCCGGGCGGAGGTGCGTGAACGGCGAGACGATCCCTTCGCACTCGAGCCGGCGGCCGAGCGCCCAGAGCGTGTCGAGCATCCCGGCGAACCCGGCGTGCCGGCCGAAGAACACCAGGCGGCCGCCCCGATCGTCCACGATCTTCTCGTAATCGACGAGCGTCGCCCCGATCTCGATCAGGCGCCGGAGCATCGGGATGTCGAAGAAGAGGTGCGCGGTCTCCGGCCGGAGCGCCGCGACCGGGATCTCCTTCACGCCGACGAGGAGGGAGCAGGCGGAGAGGTCCTCCGAGACCCGCGCGCCCGCGCGCCGATACGCATCGTCCGGGAACGCGCGAATCGGGGAGGGCGCGATCGCGACGTCGATCCCGTGGCGGATCAGCTCCGCGACGTGGTCGGGGGCGAGCGGGACGCGCCGCTCCCAGCGGTTCTTGTCCTCCCGGCGGATCCCGATCACCGCCGCATGCTATCAGCCGAGCTCTTTGAGGATCGCCTCGGTCATCCGCCGGGTGGGGGAGGCTCCGCGGGCGAGCACGTCCTCGCGCGACGGCAGCCCGAGCATGTCGTAGGTGCGGACCTTTCCCGCCGCGACGACCGCGCCCACGGCCCGGCGAACGCGCGAGGCCGCGGCGCGCGCCCCCGCCCGCTCCGCGAGCAGCGCGCCGGTGAGGATCGCGGCGATCGGGTTGACGATCGAGGGGGACCGCTCGGCGTGGCGGGGGGCCGACCCGTGCGCCGGCTCGAAGATCGCGGCGTCCGCTCCGAGGTTCGCCGAGCATGCGAACCCAGCGCCCCCGGTCAGCCCGGCGACCGCGTCCGAGAGCAGATCCCCGAAGAGGTTCGAGGCGACGATGATGCGATGCTCCTCCGGGCGTCGGACCAGGTCGAGGAGCAGCGCGTCGATGTTCACCGAGCGGAGCGCGATCCCGGGCCAACGGGAGGCGGCCTCGCGAGCGGCGTCCTCGAACAACCCCGAGGTCTCGCGGAGGACGTTCGGCTTCTCGGCGAGCGTGACCGTGCCGATGCCCCGCTCGGAGGCGTAGCGCAGCGCCGCATCGGCGATCCGGAAGCAGGCCCCCCTCGTGACGATGCGAGCGGCCACCGCGAGGTCGCGCCCGGCGATCTCCCGGAAGGGGGCGAAACTCGGGTGAGAGGCGAGCGCCCTCCGCACCTCGGCGGGCGGATCGGTCCACTCGACCCCCGCGTACAGCCCCTCCGTGTTCTGGCGGAAGACCGCGATGTCGATCGGCGGCTCGTCGATCGCGCCGTCGGGGCCGCGTCGCACGAAGTTCGCCGGGTTGCCGGGAACGCCGGCGCAGGGGCGGAGGCAGATCTCCAGGCCGAAGCGCTGCCGCAGCGTGAGGAGCGGGCTGCGGTAGGCGAGGCCGCGCCCCTGGAGCGCGGCGGGCAGCTCCGCCTCCGCGGCCCCCGGGGGCTTGGACGTGACCGCTCCGAGGAACCCCAGCCGGTGCCGGTCGAGCATCTCGATCGTGCGGGGCGGGAGCGGGTCCCCGTCGCGCGCCCAGCAGGACCAGCCGATCTCCGCCTCGACGAAATCCGCCTCGAAGCCCGACGCGGCGAGGACCTCGAGCGCCTCGGGCACGACGATCCGCCCGATGCCGTCTCCGGGCATGACGACGACGGTGGGGCGAGGCATGGAAGGGATCAGCGGGCGAAGGCGACCAGGGCGACCATCACGCCGGACAGCCAGACGATCGAGTAGAGCATCGTGCGGCGTGCCCACGCCCCCTCGACCGGCCCGGTGAAGCCGCGCTGCGCGTAGACCACGAACCCCGCGCCGAGCGCCGCCGCGGCGATCGTGTACGGCAGCCCCGCGATCGCCAGCGGCTGGGCGAGCAGGCTCACCCCGACCAGCGCGGCCGTGTAGACTGCGAGCCGGAAGGCGGACAGGCGGGCGCCCCGCTCGACCGAGAACACCTTGATCCCCCCGCGCCGGTAGTCCTCCTCCAGGTAGATCGCGATCGCGAGGAAGTGGGGGATCTGCCAGAAGAAGAGGATCGCCGCGAGGAACAGCCCCGGGAGCCCGAGCGACCCGGTCGCCGCGGTCCAACCCATCAGCGGCGGGATCGCGCCGGGGACCGCGCCGACCTCGAGCGCCCACGGCGACACCCTCTTCAGCGGCGTGTAGGCGAGCACGTAGGTCGCGTGGGCGATCGCTCCGAGCAGCGCGGTGAGGGGGTTGATCGCCAGCGCGAGGATCGGGATCGCGAAGGCCCCCGCGACGACCCCGAGCGCGAGCGCGGTCCACGAGTCGACGCGCCCGGCGGGGACCGGGCGGTTGCGCGTGCGGACCATCAGCGCGTCGGAGTCGCGCTCGTACCAGCAGTTGAGGGCGTTCGCGGACCCGACGAGGAGCGCGGTGCCGAAGAGCAGGAGCCCGGATCGTGCGAGGCCGATCGATCCCGGCGCGAGCCATAGCCCGATGGCCGTCGTGAAGACGACCATCGCGGTGATCCTCGGCTTCGCGAGGTCCGCCAGGTCCCGGAGGACGGAAGGAGACAGAGCCTGCGCCGGGAAGATCTCCGCGACGGCGTCCGAGACGCGGACGCGAGGACCGGATCCTGTCTCGGGCGTGCCCACGGCGGGGGAGTCTATCAGGTGGTCTCGGCGAGCCGCCGCTCGATCGCCGCGGCGACCGCCCGGGGCGTCCGGCGGGTCGTGTCGACCGCGAGGTGCGCCTGCGCGTACCGATCCTCGCGAGCCGCCAGCATGCGGCGGAGCTCGGCCATCGCGTCGGGATGATCGGCCATCGGGCGCCGGTCGCCCTGCGCGATCACGCGCCTCCAGTGATCCTCGGGGCGCGCGCGCAGCCAGACGACCGTCGTGCGCTCCAGCAGCATCTTCCAGGTGGACGGCTCGTTGACCACGCCCCCCGCGGCCGCGACGACCGCCGCACCCGCCCCCGCGAGGATCGTCTGGAGCGTCTCCCGCTCGAGCCTGCGGTAGTGGCGCTCGCCGTGAAGCTCGAAGATCTGGTCCAGCGGTAGCCCGGCGGCCTCCTGGATCAGCGCGTCCATCTCGACGAACGGGAGCCGGAGCGATCCGGCGAGGAGCGGTCCGACGGTGCTCTTGCCGGCCCCGCGCACGCCGACCAGCGCGATGACCGCGCCGCGGGGCCGGGGGGCCCGGAGGAGCGCTTCGGGCGTCGTCCCCAGCGCCTCCGCCAGGTCGGCGAGCCGGGAGAGGGAGACGTTCCCGTCCCCTCCCTCGATTCTGGCGAGGTACCGGACCGAGAGGCCGGATCGTTCCGCGAGCTGCGCGCGGCTCCACCCGCGCTCCTCGCGAAGCCGCCGCACCCGCCCCGCCAGGAGCGGGAGGAGGGCCGCCGCCATCGCGCCTCGCGTGACCATGGCATGCACTATAGTGCATGAAACTCTACAAGCCGAGCGGCCCAGCGTGCAGTATAGTTCGTGCGCACCGGGACGGAGGAACTCCCTTGGACACCACGACGTCGGTCGAGCCGATCACCTTCGGGCGGACCCCCGAGAGCTATCTCCATTGGAAACTGAGCATCGACGGGCCGGTCGCCACGCTCGTGATGGCGGTGCAGGAGGATCGCCCGCTGCGGCCGGGGTACCGCCTGAAGCTCAACTCGTACGACCTCGGGGTCGACCTCGAGCTTCACGACGCGGTGCAGCGGCTGCGCTTCGAGCATCCGGAGGTCCGCTGCGTCGTCATCACCGGAGCGCTCGACCGGGTGTTCTGCGCCGGCGCGAACATCAACATGCTGGCCAGCTCGACCCACGCCTTCAAGGTCAACTTCTGCAAGTTCACGAACGAGACGCGCCTGGCGATCGAGGACGCCTCCGCGCTGTCCGGTCAGCGCTACCTCGCCGCGCTCAACGGAGTCTGCGCCGGCGGCGGCTACGAGCTGGCGCTCGCCTGCGACGAGATCCTGCTCGTGGACGACGGCAACTCCGCCGTCAGCCTTCCCGAGGTGCCGCTCCTGGGGGTGCTTCCCGGGACCGGCGGCCTGACGCGGATCGTCGACAAGCGGAAGGTGCGGCGCGATCTGGCCGACGTCTTCTGCACGATCGCCGAAGGGGTCAAGGGAAAGCGGGCGGTGACCTGGAACCTGGTGGACGAGGTCGCCACGAAGAGCCGGTTCTCCGAGGCGGTCGCACGGCGCGCGAGCCGGCTCGTCGCGTCGTCCCCGCCCCGCGAGACCAAGGGCGTCGCGCTTCCTCCGTTGTCGCGGACGCGGGAGGGGGACACGCTCCGGTGGACGCACGTCACCCTCGCGATCGACCGCGGGAAGCGGACCGCGACGCTGACCGTGAGGGGCCCCGCGAAGGGGCTTCCGGAGAGCCCGTCCGAGATCCGTGCGCAAGGGGCCGCGTGGTGGCCGCTCGCGGCGTTCCGCGAGCTCGACGAGGCGCTGCTGGAGCTGCGGCACAACGAAGAGGAGATCGGGCTCGTCCTCCTGAAGACGGAGGGGGACGTCGAGGCGGCGCTTACGGTCGATCGCGTCCTCGCGAGCCGCGCCGACGACTGGTTCGTCGCCGAGGTGCGCGCGATGATCGCCCGGACCCTGAGGCGGCTCGACCTGACCGCGCGCTCGCTGTACGCGTTGATCGAGCCGGGCTCGTGCTTCGCCGGCACGCTGTTCGAGCTGGCCCTCGCCGCCGACCGCTCCTACATGCTCTACGACAAGGACCGCCCGGTGTCGGTCGCGATCTCGCCGATGAACGCCGGGGCGTATCCGATGACGCACGGCCCGGCGCGTCTGGCCGTCCGCTTCTTCGGCGACCCGGAGACCGCGGCACGCCTCGCGGCCGAGCCGCGCGTCTACGACCCCACCGATGCCGAGGAGGCGGGGCTGGTGACCGTCGTCGCCGACGAGATCGACTACGAGGACGAGGTTCGCGTCGCGGTCGAGGAGCGCGCGAGCCTTTCGCCGGATGCCCTCACCGGGATGGAGGCGTCGCTGCGCTTCCCGGGCCCCGAGACCGGCGACAGCAAGATCTTCGCGCGGCTGTCGGCCTGGCAGAACTGGATCTTCCAGCGCCCGAACGCCGTCGGCGAGCGGGGCGCGCTGACCCTGTACGGGAAGCCCGAGCGTCCCCTGTTCGACTTCAGGAGAACCTGATGCAGCTCCACGAGAAGATCCCCAACAACGTCAACCTCTCGCAGGACAAGCGGCTCCTGCGCGCGCTCGAGAAGTGGCAGCCGGACTACCTCCGGTGGTGGAAGGAGGCGGGGCCGAGCGACTTCCAGGCGAACGAGATCTACCTCCGCACGGCGATCTCCGTGGACGCGAAGGGCTGGGCCCACTTCGACTACGTGAGGATGCCGGACTACAAGTGGGGGATCTTCCTGACGCCGCCCGAGCAGGACCGGCGGATCGGCTTCGGCGACTTCTTCGGGAACCCCGCCTGGCAGGAGGTTCCCGGGGAGTTCCGGAACGCGCTGCGGCGGATCATCGTCACGCAGGGGGACACCGAGCCCGCGAGCGTCGAGCAGCAGCGGATGCTCTGCAACAGCGCGCCGTCGATGTACGACTGCCGCAATCTCTTCCAGGTCAACGTCGAGGAGGGGCGGCACCTCTGGGCGATGGTCTACCTCCTGCACGCCTACTTCGGCCGCGACGGCCGGGGGGAGGCGGAGGACCTCCTCGAGCGGCGCTCGGGGGACGTCGACAAGCCGCGCATCCTCTCCACCTTCAACGAGCCGATCTCCGACTGGCTGTCGTTCTTCATGTTCACGATGTTCACCGACCGGGACGGCAAGTACCAGCTCCTCGCGCTCGCCGAGAGCGGCTTCGACCCGCTCGCGCGCACGACCCGCTTCATGCTCACCGAGGAGGCGCACCACATGTTCGTCGGCGAGACCGGGGTGGGGAGGATCGTCAAGCGGGCCTGCGAGCTGATGAAGAGCGATCCCAACGAGGACGCGCGCGCGCAGGGCGGGATCGACCTGGACACGGTCCAGAGGTACGTCAACTTCTGGTACTCCTCCAGCCTCGACCTCTTCGGCGGAGAGATCTCGACCAACGCCGCGGACTACTTCGCCTCGGGGCTCAAGGGGCGGGAGCACGAGGAGAAGTTCTCGGACCACGTGGCGCTCACCGGATCCTACCGGCTGCCCGTCATCGACGACGGGCGTGTCGTCGAGCGGGACATCCCGATGCGCAACGCGATGAACGAGGTGCTCCGCGACGCCTACATCGACGACAATCAGCGCGGGGTGGACCGCTGGAACCGGATGATCGCGGAGGCCGGAGTCCGCTACACGATCACGCTCCCGAGCCGGCGGTTCAACCGGACGATGGGGATCTACGCGGGGCACCACTTCGATCCCGAGGGGTCGCCGATCTCGGCGGAGGAGTGGGTGCGGCGGAAGGACGACTGGCTCCCGCGCGACGCCGACCGCGACTACGTCCGCAATCTGATGAAGCCGGTCCTCGAGCGCGGGAAGATGGCGCAGTGGATCGCGGTCCCGGAGCGCGGGGTCAAGGGGCAGCCGATCGACTTCGAGTACATCCGGAAGGCCTAGACGAGATACCCGCGGGGGACGCGGCAGGGAACGCTCTCGATCCGGTCGTCGTCCACGCACCAGGCGGTGAGGCGTCCGCCGTAGACGCATGCGGAATCCAGCCCCATCGTCCGCGGACCGCGATAGAACCCGCGCATCGCCCAGTGGCCGTGCACGACCAGCGCCTCCCCGGCGTAGAACGCGTCCCAGGGGAGATAGGGCGCGGGCGCGTCCTCCGGGCGTCCCGTGAACCGCACGCGCTCGCCGAACCCGTCACAGCACCGCACCCGGGTCATGAACGACACCTCCTCGCCGGAGAGCCAGTCGTCGTCGTGCGGCTGGGCCTCCAGGCGCGCGGCGAGGGCGGCGATGTCGTTCCAGCGCGGGTGGAGCCCCGCGTGGACGAGCCAGACGGCTCGCGGCTCGATCGCGCGCGTGAGTGCCGCGAGCGCCGGCGACGATCGGACGCGGGCGAGGAGCGGCTCGGCGTCGGCGGCCCGGAGGAGCGCCTCCAGCCGGTCGGATCGGCGGGGGGCCCGCCGGGAGCGCACGAGCAGCGCGTAGATGTCGTGATTCCCGACCACGGCGCGCCCGCCCGCGTCCCGCCAGATCCGCAGCGTCTCGAGCGAGTCGGGTCCGGTGTTGACCAGATCGCCCACGCTCCAGAGCTCGTCGCGACCCGCGTCGAATCGGATCGTCTCGAGGAGGTCCTCGAGCTCGCGCGCGCAGCCGTGGATGTCCCCCACCACCCAGCGCATGGCGTCATGCTAACAGCGCGGACTGATAGAATCGATGCCGCGGAGGGCCCGACGTGTCCGAGCTGATCTGGAGCTTCGACGAGCTGGTCCGGTTCACGAAGTGGGAGGACGCCGAGGTTCGCTACTGGGCGATCGATCGCCTCATCCGCCACTTCCCCGAGGAGTGCTGCGACGCGGTGGCCGGCTTCGTCATGGACGATCACGACGCCACCCCCGAGCGCGTGGCGCGCCACCTCGGCGAGCACGGCGGGACCGCCCATCACGCGATCCTGCTCCGGGGGTTCAAGCTCCTGCGCGGCACCGTTCCCGGCTATTGCCTCCAGGCGCTCGCGCGACTGGGCTATCCCGGCACCGTGGACCTCGCCGCGACCGTGCTGCACCGCGGCGACCTGAACGACGACGCGGTCGCGATCATCGTGGAGTCCCTGGCGGACCTCGGGACCGTGCTCGCGCGCGATCTCGTTCGGGAGTTCGTCCAGAAGAAGCCCGAGCTGCTCGCGGAGCCCCAGGCGCTCCGAGGGGTCCTCAAGGTCGTCGACGCGTCGGAGATCCCCGACGTGCTCTCCCGCTTCATGACCGCGCTCCAGTGGCGCGGGGCGCACCGCGCGGGGGAAGGGTTCCGGACGCTGATGGACGCGCTCGGCATCGACGACTGCGGATGGTGCTTCCGGACCGGCCCGTCGGGGAGGATCGAGCTGCGCAAGACGGTCAAGGCCGTGGAGTCGGGCTACGACTGCGACATCCTCGCCGCGATGGGAGAGACGACCATCAAGCAGATCGCCCAGCGCTTCCGCGCGGGGGATCATGCCGACATCGTGCGCGCGATCTCGGACTGGACCCGCGCGGCGGCGGCGAAGCTCCGTCCCGATCCGGAGGATCACGTTCCGGCGCGGCTGTCCGCCGCCGTCGGCGCGTTCGCGGTCGCGCCGATCCTCGAAGGGTCGGAGAAGCTCGGCCACCAGTTCCAGCAATGGGTCGTCGGGTTCGAGCTCTCCGCGGCGTTCGCGATCGCGCGCTACATGAACCCCGAGCTCGCGCTCAAGCGGGCCCGCGGCGACCTGGACCGCCTGCTCAAGCTCGCCGAGGTGGAGACCGCGTTCCTCCTCCAGGATCTGCCGTCGGCCGTCGCCGTCCTCTGCCGGGAGGACGACAAGCGGGCGCGCAAGGCGCAGGACTGGTGCCTGCGGATGCTCGAGGCGCAGGGGCCGTTCTTCCCCAAGGTGATCGCGCTGGAGACCCTCGGAGAGCTCCGCGCGGTCCACTTCATCCCCGAGGTGATGGAGTACCTGTCCGACGAGAATTCCTACGTGTACGGGGCGGCCGAGCGCGCTCTCTCGTCGATGGGGGAGGCGATCGTCGCCCCGGCGAGGGCGAAGCTCGAGGCGCGCTCGCTCGATCCCGACGCGGTGCACAGCCTGCTGGTCCTCCTGTGCGACCTCGGCTCCCGCGGCGCGTACGAGGCGGTGACCTCGCACTTGGACTGGTTCATGGAGGAGATCGGCCCCGGGTCCACCGCGGAGTGGGTCAGCCTGTTCGGGACGCAGGAGCTGATCGATCCGCTCCGGGAGTGGCTGGAGGACGATCCGGCGCTGGTCGGGCAAGGCGTGCTCCTGCTCGGCGCGATCCACAACGTGCGCATTCCCGAGGAAGAGGACATCCTCCGCGCGATCGAGGACGAGCGCCGCAGGATGGAGTCCGAGCCGGAAGCCGACGGTCCCGGCGGTGGCACCGACCGCGACGGCGGCAGTTACCTGAACTAGGGTCGGAGCCGGTCCGGTGCCGCCTTTTCCCAAGGAGCGCATCCGCAACATCGGGATCGTCGCGCACATCGACGCCGGGAAGACGACGACCAGCGAGCGCTTCCTCTTCTATACCGGACGCAGCCACAAGATGGGGGAGGTCCACGACGGCCAGGCGGTCATGGACTTCCGCCAGGACGAGCGCGACCGCGGGATCACGATCTCGGCGGCGGCGACGACGCTCGCCTGGCTCGACCATCGGATCAATCTCATCGACACCCCGGGGCACGTGGACTTCACCGCGGAGGTGGAGCGCGCGCTGCGCGTCCTCGACGGCGCGGTGGTCATCTTCGACGGTGTGGAAGGGGTAGAGCCGCAATCGGAGACCGTGTGGCACCAGGCCGACCGCTACGGCGTGCCGCGGGTCGCGTTCGTCAACAAGATGGACCGGATCGGGGCGAACTTCGACGGCGCCGTCGGGGACGTGGAGAGACGTCTCGGCGGGACCCCGGTCGCGGTGCAGATGCCGGACGGCTCGGCGGAGACGTTCGCGGGGATCGTCGACCTCGTCACCGAGACCTATCTGACCTTCGACGAGGGGACTCAAGGGAAAGGGGTCGCGGAGGGACCGGTCCCGGAGCGCCTCCGCGACGAGGCGGCGACGCGGCGCGCGTCCCTGATCGAGCGCCTCGCCGACCTCGACGAGCCGCTGGGCGATCTCTATCTGGGGGAGAAGCCGATCGGGATCGAGGACCTGCGGCGCGCCCTGAGGGCGGCCACCGTCGCGCGCAAGGCGGTGCCCGTGCTGTGCGGCGCGGCCCTTCGGAACATCGGGGTGCAGCCGCTGCTCGACGCGGTCTGCTGGTATCTGCCGTCCCCAGAGGACGTCGGCCCGGCCCACGGAACCGATCCGCGCGACGGATCGCCGGTCTCGCGCGAGCCGTCCGATCGCGCGCCGTTCTCGGCGCTCGTGTTCAAGGTGCAGGCCTCGTCCGCGGCCGACCTGTTCTTCACGCGGGTCTACTCCGGGCGCCTGGAGGTCGGGGAGCGGGCTTGGAACCCGAGGACGGGGGAGCGGGAGAGGCTCCGGCGCGTGCTGCGCATGCACGCCGATCGGGGCGAGCCGCTGGAGAGCGTCGAGGCAGGGGACATCGTCGCCGTCGCCGGGCTCCACCGCTCCATCAG
>Ga0075428_100001408_pt1 | contig 25611 bp, 22 predicted proteins | sample RhiMetdeltSRZDD2_FD_75291 | JGI IMG/M metagenome (GOLD analysis project Ga0075428, IMG submission 75291) | Populus rhizosphere microbial communities from Tennessee, USA - Rhizosphere MetaG P. deltoides SRZDD2 | ecosystem: Host-associated > Plants > Roots > Rhizosphere > Soil | place: USA... | reverse complement strand
CCGCCCTGCGCCCCGTAGCGCGCATAGCCGAGGCGGAGCATCAGCTCCGACCACGCCGCCGCGATGCGCTGCACCTTCCAGCCGGCGCGCGCGGGCTTCTCGGAGAAGCCGTAGCCGGGGAGCGAGGGGCAGACGACGTGGAAGGCGTCGCGCGCCTCGCCGCCGTGGGCGGTCGGGTTCGCGAGCGGATCGATCACCTTGTGGAACTCGACGATCGAGCCCGGCCAGCCGTGCGTGATCACCAGCGGGAGCGCTTCCGCGTGCGGCGAGCGCACGTGCAGGAAGTGGATGCCGAGGTCGTCGATGCGCGTGCGAAACTGGGGGAAGCGGTTGAGCCGCGCCTCGCGCGCGCGCCAGTCGTACTTGTCGGCCCAGTATGCGCAGACGTCCTGCACGTAGCCGAGCGGAATGCCCTGCGACCAGTCGTCGACCGTCTCGCGCTCGGGCCAGCGCGTCGCGCGCAGCCGCCGGCGCAGCTCCGCGAGCTCCTCGTCGCGGACCTCGATGCGGAAGGGCTCGATCGCCGTCGTCATCGACGCTTGCCTCCTCGACGCGCGCGCGGGGCGCGCCCTAGCGCCAGTATGGCGCGCTGCTCTCGAAGGCGCGACGCGCGAACTCCTCGGCGTCGCCGCCGCGCCAGGCCTGCGAGAGCACCTCGACGCTGACCAGGCCGTCGAAGCCGCGCCCGCGCAGCACGCGGCAGAAGCGCTGGAGATCGAAGACGCCCTCGCCGGGGAACACGCGGCGCTGGATGCACTCCTCGCGCAGATCGGGGCTCGCGAGCGGCGGGTGGTCGTCGAACTGCACGTAGGCGAGGCGCGCGAGCGGCAGGGCCTCGAGCTCCGGCCAGCCGTCGGGCCCGTTGAAGAAGTGCCAGGTGTCGACGAGCACGCCGGCGTCGCTGCCCGAGCGCTCCGCCAGCTCGAGCGCGCCGCCGATCGAGCGCACGCGCAGGAAGGGCAGGAACTCGATCGCGAGGCGCGCGCCGTGCGCGCCGAGGCGGTCGGCGCAGCGCGCGAGCTCCGCCGCCGCGCGCGCGTCGGGCTCGACGTCGGCGTTGGTGAGCACCCACTCCGGGCGCAGCGCGCGCAGCATCGGCTCGAGCAGCGCGAGCTGCGCATCGACCTCGGCGGGGTCGGGCCCGATCAAGAGCGCCGCGATCTCGGCGCAGCGCAGGCCCGCCGCGTCGAGCCAGCCGGCGACCTCCTCCGGGCGTCCGCCGGCCTGCGCGTGGGCGGCGAGCGAGTAGACGTCGAGCCCGATCGTCTCGAAGCCGGCGGCGGCCGCCGCGCGCACCAGGCGGTGCAGGTCGGGTGCGCCGCCGAACCACGCCGAGTCGTTGAAGACGTTGAAGCACAGGACCGCCACGCCTCGACCCTCCTGCGCGCGCGCCCGCCGCGCCGCGGCGACGCGCGGACCGTAGACTGGCGCGGAAATCGCGCGGCGTCGATGCACCCGCGGCGGGCGAGGCGTATGCTGGGCGCCGAGGAGGGCCCCCTGCGTGGCGCTGCGGGTGATCGGCGCGGGCTTCGGCCGCACGGGCACGCTCTCGATGCAGGCCGCCCTCGAAGGGCTCGGCTTCGCCCCCTGCTACCACTACGTCGAGGTGATCGAGCGGCGCCCCGGCCGCAACGACGGCCACCTGCGCGCGTGGGTCGACTTCGCGAAGGGCCGCCGGCCGATGGACTGGCGCTGGCTCTTCGCGGGCTACCAGGCCGTCGTCGACTTCCCGATGTGCTCGTTCTACGCGGAGCTCCTCGAGGCCTTTCCCGACGCGCGCGTCGTGCTCACGCTGCGCGACCCGGAGCGCTGGTTCGAGTCCTTCGACACGCTGGTGCGGGGTCTGCGCCGGCTGCGCTTCGGCCGGCTCTTCGCACCGAAGCTGCGCGCCACCGCGACGATCTTCGAGCACCTGGTGAGGCGGCGCGTCTTCGGCGGGCGCCTCGACCGCGCGGCGTGCATCGAGGCCTTCCTGCGGCACCGCGACGAGGTGGTGCGGCGCGTGCCGGCGGACCGGCTGCTCGTCTACGAGGTGAAGGACGGCTGGGGGCCGCTGTGCGCCTTCCTCGGCGTGCCGGTGCCCGGGGCGCCGTTCCCGCACCTGAACGAGGGTGAGGACCTGGGCGCGCGCATGACGCGCGCGCTCCTGCTCGGCGAGGACGACGTCTTCGCCGCGCGCTGAGGCCTGCGATGGAACTCGGGAGCCAGACGGGAGCGCCGCGCGCGAGCGCCTTGCGCCTCGATCCCTACGACCGCGAGCAGTCGCGCGATCCGTATCCGACCTACCGGCTGCTGCGCGATCTCGAGCCCGCGCACCGCAACGACGAGCACGGCTTCTGGGCGCTCTCGCGCCACGCCGACGTGCTCGCGGCCTTCCTCGATCCCGCGACCTTCTCCTCGGCGCGCGGCAGCTTCCTCCACGACGACCCGGCGCGCGTCGGCCGCACGCTCGGCACCACCGACCCGCCGCGCCACGACCGCCTGCGCCGGCTCGCGAGCGCGGGCTTCGCGGTGCGGCGCGTCGCGGAGCTCGAGCCCACCGTGCGGGAGATCGCCGCGTCGCTGCTCGCGCCTGCGCGCGCGACGGGGCGCCTCGACGTCGCGCGCGAGTACGCGACGCCGCTCGCCTCCGCGGTGATCGCGCGGATCCTCGGCCTCCCCGCGGAGGACGTGCCGCGGATCCAGGGCTGGGCGGAGCGCAGCGTCCGCGTCGGCGCCGGCGAGGAGCACGGCAGCGAGGCGCAGCGCGAGGCGCTCGCGGCGCTGCTTGCCTACCTCGACGCCGCCGTCGAGGTGCGGCGCGCGCGCCCCGGCGACTTCGAGGATGTGCTCGGCGACCTCGTGCGCGCGGAGATCGACGGCGACCGGCTCGCCGATGACGAGCTGCGCTGGCTCGCGCAGGCGCTCTTCGTCGCGGGCTACGACACGACCGCGGGCGCGATCGGCAACGCGGCGTCGCTGCTCGCCGAGCATCCGGACGCGCGGCGTCGCCTGCGCGAGCGCCCCGAGCTGCTCCCCGACGCCGTCGAGGAGATCCTGCGCTGGGACTCGCCGGCGCAGGGCTTCCAGCGCACGCTGACGCGCGCGGTCGCGCTGCATGGGCGCCGCCTCGAGGCGGGCGACCGCGTGCTGCTGCTGCCCGGGGCGGCGAACCGCGACGAGCGCGAGTTCGACGACCCCGACGCCTTCCGCATCGAGCGCCGCCCGCGCCGCCACGTCGCCCTCGGCCAGGGCATCCACTACTGCCTCGGCGCACCGCTCGCGCGCCTCGAGCTGCGCGTCGCCCTCGCCGAGCTGCTCGCCCGCGCGGGCGACTACGAGGTCGACCGCCTCGCCGCGGAGCGCGCCCACACCGCGCGCTTCATGCTGCGCGGCTTCTCCCGTCTCCCCATCCACTTCGAGCGGGAAGCCCGAGCGACCGGGAGCGCCAGGGCGGGGACGGCGCGGGAGCGGGGACGGTCTTAAGATCTTAAGGAAATTCAGATTCGCCCCACGGGGCACAACTGAATTTCATTAACTTCTTAACACCGTCCCCGCTTGCCCGTCCCCGCTTGCTCGGCGTCGCACGTCCCCGGTCGGCGTCAGCGCTCGGACCGGCTCGTTCCCCGACTGCTTGCGTGTGGGCTGCCGTGTCGGGCGTCACGGGCGGGGTGGGGGGAGGGGCCGAAGTGCTCGGGCGTATGCCTGGGGAGGGTCGCCTCTCGTGACGACGCTCGACGCCGCCCGGACCGGCTCCCGCCGGGAGCTCTGGCTCGCCGCGAACCGCGCGCGCCACCGCGGGCAGCTGCGCCGCGCGCTCGCGCTCTACCGCGGCATCCTGCTCGAGTCGCCGCGCGACGTCGACGCCGCGCTCTCGGCGGCGCCGCTGCTCGCGCAGCACGGCGAGGGCTTCGAGGCATGGCAGCTCTTCCGCATGGCCGCGGGCGAGCTGCACCGCGCGCGGCGCTTCGACGCGAGCCTCGCCGCGCTGCGCGACGCCTGCCGCTGCGTGCCCTACGAGTTCGATGCCTGGCGCCTGCGCGCCGAGCTCGAGCAGAAGCTCGGCCGCGAGGATGCCGCCTTCGACACGCTGCTCGAGGGCGCGCGGCGCTTCGACCGCCCGGCCGGTGCGACGCAGGCGATCGCGCTGCTGACGCGGGCGCGCGCGATCGAGCCGTGGGACCCGGAGCCCGCGCTCGACCTCGCGCGCCTCTACGCGCGCACCGGCATGGTCGACAGCGCGCTCCACCTGCTCGCCTCGCTCGCGCCGCGGGTGCGCGGCCGTGTGCTGCGCCGCGTGCGCGGGCTGCAGTGGCGGATCACGCTCTCGTTCTACCACGCGTGGCGCTGGGCGGAGGCGATCTGGCAGGAGCTGCGCGGCGACGAGGACCCGGCGCCGGCCGCGCTCGCGCCGCCGGTGCAGGCTTCCGAGCGCATCGGATCGGGGTCGTAGCCGCCCGCGCGCCGCTCCGCGCCGGACCCCCGGCGTCGGCCGCCGGTGCTACGCTGCGCGGCCCATGGCCGGTCGTGTCCTCGACGGCATCTGCGTCCCCGGGCCTGCGCCGCTCGTCGCGCTCCTCGCCGCCGCGCTCCTCGCCGCGGCGCCGGCGCGATCGGCCGGGCTCGAGTTCCGCCCGATCGCGGGCGACGGCCTCGGCTACGTCGCGCTGCCGCGCCAGGGCACCGTCTACCACCTCGTGCGCGTCGACCTCGCGCGCCACGCGATCCGCGTCGCCGACGCGCGCCGCGAGGGCCGCCGCGCCGCGACGGTCGACCAGCTCGGGCGCGAGGCCGGGGCGCTCGTCGCGGTGAACGGCACCTTCTTCGACGAGAACTACCGCCCCCTCGGCCTCGTCGTGAGCGGCGCGCGCGAGCTGAACCCGCTGCGCAGCGTGAGCTGGTGGGCGGCGCTCGTCGTGCGCGAGCGCGGCCCGCGCAGCGCGGAGATCCTCACCACCGCGCAGCTCGAGGGGATCCCGGCCGAGGAGCGCGCGGGCTTCTCCGCGGCCCTCCAGTCGGGTCCGCGCACCGTCGCGGGCCGGCAGCCGCTCAAGCTGAAGGAGCAGTCGGCGGCGCGCACCGCGGTCTGCGTCCTCGACGCGACGCACCTCCTGCTCCTCGCGACCGAGGGCTCCGCCGTCGAGAGCAACGACCTCGCCGCCTTCATGGCCGGGGCGCCCCAGCAGGGCGGCCTCGGCTGCGACGCGGGCCTGATGTTCGACGGGGGCCCCTCGACGCAGATGTGGATCGGGGTGCCCGGCGACGAGGTCGAGGTGCGCGGCGGCTGGGGCGTGCCGAACGCGCTCGTCGTGCTGCCGGCCGCGTCCGCGCCGGCCGGCCCCGCGCCGGCGCCGCCCGGCAAGGACTGACGCCGCGCGCCTCAGCGCGCGTCGTGGAAGATGATCCCGAGCGTCGTGCGGTCGCCGGCGTGCAGGCGGCTCACTCCGTGGCGCACCTGCACGCGGTGGTGCCCGCGCCGACCCGCCGCCGGGCGCACCTGGTTCGGGAACACGACGGCCTCGCCCTGCTCGAGGTCGATCGCCTCGACGCGCGCCTGCTCGCGCGGCCGCTGCTCGACGAGCACGAAGGCACCGCCGCGGAACTCGTCCTCCGGGCGCGAGAGCAGACAGGTGACCTGCAGCGGGAAGGCGACCGCGCCATACACGTCCTGGTGCAGGCGGTTGAAGCCGTCCGGGCCGTAGCGCAGCAGGAGCGGCGTGGGGCGCGCCTGCCGCGCGCGCCGGCAGCGCGCGAGGAAGCGCTCGTGGTCCGGCGGGAAGCGCCCCGAGGCGCCGAGCCGCGCCTGCCACGCGTTCGCGATCCGCGCGAGCGGCGGGTAGAGCGCGCGGCGCAGCGCCGCGACCGCCTCGGGCAGCGGGTAGGCGAAGTACTGGTACGCGCCGCCGCCGCCGAAGCGGTGCTGCGCGAGATCGACGCGCTTGCGGAAGCGCGCGGGATCGTCCCAGAGCGCCGCGAGCGCGCGGCACTCGTCCGCGTCGAGCAGGCCGCGCACGCGCGCGTGTCCGCGCGCGTCGAGCTCCGCCGCGGCACCGTCCCAGTCGATGCGCTCCACCCGCTCCGGGATCCCGGGCGCGTCACCTGCGCGGCTCATGGGGTGCGTCCGCCTCCTGCCCTACCATAACGGCCCGCGAGCCCTTCGCGTGCGGAGCCGCCGGCATGGACTTCGGATTCTCGCAGGAGCAGGAGCTGCTGCGCGCCGAGGTGCGCAAGCTCCTCGACCAGAGCTGTCCGATCGCCGAGGTGCGCAAGCTCGCGGAGACGCCCGAGGGCTTCTCGCGCCCGCTCTGGCGCCGGATCGCGGAGCTCGGCTGGGTGGGGCTCCCGCTCCCCGAGGCGTCCGGCGGCGCGGGGCTCGGCTGGGTCGACCTCGTCGTCGTGCTCGAGGAGACGGGGCGCACGCTCTTCCCGTCGCCGCTGGTCTCCTGCGTGCTCGCCGCGACTGCGATCGCGCGCGCCGGTGCCGCCGCGCAGCGCGAGCGCTGGCTGCCCGCGCTCGCGAGCGGCGCCGAGATCGCGGCGCTCGCGCTGCCCGACCCGGAGACCCAGGGCGATCCCGCCGCCTGGGCGATCGCGGCCGAGCGCTCGGGGTCGGGCTTCGCGTTGCGCGGCGAGGCGCGCTTCGTCGCCGACGCGCAGCATGCCGACCGGTTCGTCGTCGCCTTCCGCGCGCCCGAGGGCGCCGCGCTCGGCGTGCTCGCGCGCGGCGCCGCGGGCCTCGCGGTCGAGCCCCACGCGCTCCTCGATGCCACGCGCCGCGCGGGCCGCCTCGTGCTCGACGGGACGCCGGTCGCCCGCGACGCGCTGCTCGGCGCGCCCGGCGGCGCCCACCCCGAGGTCCTGCGCCTCTTCGACTGCGGCGCCCTCGCCGCGAGCGCGGAGGCCGCCGGCGCCGCCGAGGCCGCGCTCGCGCTCGCCGTCGCGCACGCGAAGGGCCGCGTCCAGTTCGGGCAGCCGATCGGGCGCTTCCAGGGCGTGAAGCACCCGCTCGCCGAGATGCTCGTCGAGGTCGAGTCGCTGAAGTCGCTGCTCTACTACGCCGCCTGGCTGCTCGACCGCGACGCCCCCGAGCGCGCGCTCGCCGTCTCGCGCGCGAAGGCCCTCGCCGCCGAGGCCTTCGCGCGGATCGGGATCGAGTGCGTCCAGCTCCACGGCGCGATCGGCTACACCTGGGAGTGCGACGCGCAGCTCTACTTGAAGCGCGCGAAGTGGACGCGCCCCGCCTTCGGCGACGCCGCCTTCCACCTCGAGCGCATCGCAAAGCTCGGAGGGCTCTCTTGGACTTCGACCTGACGCCCGAGGAGGAGGCCTTCCGCGCCGAGGTGCGCGCCTTCCTCGACGCCCAGCTCCCGCCCGAGGCCGCGCGCGGGCCGGGCTTCGCCCGCGAGTGGCAGCGCGCGGTGCGCGAGAGGCGCTGGGTCGGCTTCGCCTGGCCGCGCGAGGTCGGCGGCGGCGGCGGCACGCTGATGCAGCAGGTGATCCTGAAGGAGGAGATGGCGAAGCGGCGCGCGCCGCCGCTCGGCACGAGCTTCATGGGCCTCGCCTGGGTGGGCCCGGCGATCATCCAGTACGGGACGCCGGAGCAGCGGCAGCGCTTCGTCCCCGACATCCTCGACGGCAAGGTGCAGTGGTGCACCGGCTACTCCGAGCCCGGCGTCGGCTCCGACCTCGCGGCGCTGCGCTGCCGCGGCGTGCGCGAGGGCGACGAGTACGTCGTCACCGGCCAGAAGATCTGGACCTCGGTCGCGATGTGGGCGCAGTGGATGATCCTGCTCGTGCGCACCGACTTCGCCGCGGCGTCGAAGCACGAGGGCATCACCTGCCTGCTCGTCGCAATGGGCTCTCCCGGGATCGAGGTGCGCCCGATCCGCAACATGGCGGGCGGCTCGATGTTCGCCGAGGTCTTCCTCGACGGCGTGCGCGTGCCGGTCGCGAACCGCCTCGGCGAGGAGGGGCAGGGCTGGCAGGTCACGGTCTCGGCGCTGGCGAACGAGCGCTCGAGCATCGCCGAGGTGTACTCGCTCGTGCGCGAGCTCGAGCGCCTGCGCGCGCTCGCGCGCGGCACGCGGCGCGGCGAACGCGCGGCCGCCGACGATCCGGCGCTGCGCGCGCGCCTCGCACGCGCCGACCTGCGCATCGAGGCGATGCGCCTGAACGGCCTGCGCTTCCTCACGAAGCAGCTGCGCGGCGAGCCGCTCGGCGCCGAGACCTCGATCCAGAAGCTCCTGCGCGCGGCGCTCGAGATCGAGCTCGGCGAGCTCGGGCTCGAGGTCCTGGGCCGCGAGGGCACGCTCGCCGCCGACGACCCCGAGGCGCCCGACGGCGGCCGCTGGCAGCGCATGGCGCTCTCCTGGCCCGAGGTCGTGATCGGCGGCGGCACGCCCAACATCCAGCGCAACATCCTCGCCGAGCGCGTGCTGGGTCTGCCGAAGGACTGAGCGGTCCGCCCCACGGGGTGGCGAGGCGCTTGACGCGGCGGCACCGCCGCGCGCATGTTTGCGAAGCCGGATCCGCGACTGCCCAAGGGTCAGCGATGGAAACGGTCCGACCGCATCTCGCCCGCCTCTGCGCGCTCGCCGTGCTCGGCGTCGTCGCGCTCGCGCCGGCCGCCCCGGCGCGGCACTTCCGCATGAGCGCGACCTGGGACCTGCGCCGCGGACCGGTGTACCTGCCGCTGCAGTTCCCGTCCTCGCCGTGGCCGGGGACCGGTGGTCCGCCGCCCCCCTTCCCGAACGGGCCCGTGCTCGGCTCGGGCGGCGTGGTCGCGACGGGGAGCGCGCCGGCGACGCTGCGGATTCCGCGGCATCGCTTCGGAGGGCCCTTCACCGCCAAGGTCCCCTTCCTCCACTCGATGCTCGACGTGGGCTCGGTGGTGCAGCTCACGACGCGGATCACGCCGGAGGGCCCCGTCGACACCGCCACGCTCGCGCCCGGCGCGGGTCCGGGGAGCTTCACCTGGTGCCCCGGGGATCCCGCCTGCGTCGCCGGCGGTGGGATGCTCTCGACCGACCCGCCGCAGGGCGCGGGGGCGCGAAACGGCCGCATCGTGTATCGCGCCGGAGCGAGCCACTTCGGCGGCACGATGCAGCTCCTGCTCTCGGGGCGCGGCATGATGAGCTTCGTGTTCCAGGCGGGGACGCCGGCCCTGATCGGCCAGATCCCCTTCGCGAGCGATGCCGGGACGCAGCACACCGGCGGCCCGTACGCCTTCGTCGCGAAGCAGTACCAGGCGCGCGGCATCCTGACGGTCCTCTTCTCGCCGCCTCCGCCGGGCGGGCTGATCACCCAGCCGGGCCCGCAGTGCTGCGGAGGCACCGGGAGCCCGTTCACGCCGTTCTACTTTCCGACGGTGATCACGACGCCGATGGGGTTCAAGGCGGGCCAGTTCACGACCCACACGGGCTTCCCCTTCACCACGGGGACGATCTTCGCGCAGCAGACGATGGGCACGGGAGCCGACGAGCTCTTCACGCAGATGGGCTCGGATCTGCGAACGCCCCTCGGCGCCGGAAACATCACGCTCGTCTCGGGCGGCCTGACGTTGCGCCACTACACCACGGCCTCGACCCCGCAGGCCTCGTTCGGCCGCGTCCGGATGACGCTCGCGGCGCCGATCCCGTCGCTCTCTCCCGCCGCGTTCGCGGCCGCTGGCGCGCTGGTGTTGGTCGCCGCGGGGTGGGCGCTGCACCGGCGCCGCTAGCGCGCGCGGCGACGCGCGGAAGCCTCCGTCGCTCAGGGCCAGAGCCGCGTGCGCCGCAGCCGCTCGCGCGGCGCGTCCCAGGGCCCCGAGAGCTGCACGATCTCGAGCTGCGCGACGCGGCGCTCGGGCGGCTGCTCGCGGTTCCACTCGCGCGCGAGCCAGGCGGCGTAGAAGCGGCGCAGGCCCGCCGCGTACGGGCGGCTCAGGTGCAGCTGGTACTTCCACCAGTGGGCGTTCTGCGAGCGCGGCCGCGGTGCGGACCAGTCGAGCGCCCGGCCCGTGTGGAGGTCGATCTCCTCGCCGTCGCGCAGGTGCGCGGGGAAGACGTAGTAGCGGTTGTCGACCGGCGTCGACCACAGCGCCCAGTTCTGGAAGAGGCCGAGCGCGAGCACCGCGGAGCGCAGCGCCTCGGGGGCGAGGCGCCGCCAGGCGGGGCGATCGAGCGATCCGGCGGCGTCGGCGATCACCAGCGCGAGCAGGAGCCAGACCGCGAGCTCGCGGGCGCGCGCGCTGCCGCGGCGCGGCGCGGGGCGGGGCGCGGCGACGGGCTCACGTCCGCGCGGGAGCACGCGCTCCCAGAACCACGGCGGGAGCAACGCGATCCAGGCGGTCGCCATCGCGTACGGCACGAGCCCGAGCGCGAGCGTGCTCCGCGCCCCGAGCAGGTGGAAGGCGAGGAAGGCCAGCACGACGCCGGCGCGGACCTGCGGCGTGCGCCAGGGCGAGAAGATCAGCCAGGGCGCGAGGAGCTCGAAGGCGAGCGTCGCGAGCGTGGCGGCGCGCAGCAGCGCGGGGTGGCCGAGCAGGGCGCGCGCGAGGTCGGTCGCGACGCCCTCGACGCCGAAGGACTCCGCGAGCGCCGTGAGCCGCCGCCACGACGGGTCCTCGAGCTTGAGCAGCGCCGCGAGCAGGTAGACGATCAGGATCTGCGCGACGAGCGCGGTCGACGCGGCGGAGCGCTCCACTCCGCCGTCGCCGCTTCCGTCGCCGCCGCGCGCCGCGCCGTGCCTCGCGTCGAGCGACCAGCGCGCCCCGAGCGGCAGGAAGAGCGCCCAGAAGAGCAGCAGCAGGAGCAGCGAGTCCCCGCCCGTCAGCACGAAGGGCTGGCGGTGGTGGAGCGAGGCGAGGAGGAGCCAGGAGGCGAGCGTCGCGAGCGGGGTCCAGCGCCCGAGCAGCAGCAGCAGCGCCGCCGCCGCGGCGAGCCCGAAGAGCAGCGCCTGGCCGCGCGCGCCGTCGAACCACAGGTGCACGGACCAGAGCTCGAAGCCTCCGAAGAGCGCGCGATGCGCGGCGCGCGGCAGCACGCCCGCGTCGGTGTAGTGCGCGGAGAGGTCGGCGCTGCGGTCGAGGAGGTCGGCGATCAGGAGGGCGCCGAGGCAGATCCGGAAGAGCGCGAGGCTGCGGAGGTCGAGCGGATAGCGGGCCGACACCCGCGCAGTATCGCCGATCGCGGGAGCCCGCGTCGTCGCGCGGCCGCGGCGCCTGTTCGCGGCGGGCGCCGTGGTATCCTCGCGCGCCGTGGACCGGCGCGAGCGCATCGAGGCGGTGCTGCGGCGCGAGCTCGCCGCCGAGCTCGTCGAGGTCGTCGACGAGAGCCACCTGCACGCGGGCCACGCCGGCGCGCGCGGCGGCGGCGGCCACTTCCGCGCGCTCGTCGTCTCCGCGCGCTTCGAGGGCCTCGCCGCGCTCGCGCGCCAGCGCCTCGTCTACGCCGCGCTCGCCGCGGAGATGCAGGGCGAGATCCACGCGCTCTCGATGCGCACCCAGACGCCCGCGGAGTGGCGCGAGCATCCGGTCAACATGGGGAGAGCACGATGATCGAGGGCGAAAAGATACTCGTCACGGGCGCCACGGGCGCGGTCGCGGCGCCGGTCGCCGAATATCTCGCACGCCACAACGAAGTCTGGGGGCTGGCGCGTTTCCTGGAAGCGGACGACCCGGCGCGCAAGGGCAGGGAGCTGCGCATCACCCGGCTCAAGACGCGCGCAGAGATGGAGCAGGCGGGGATCCGCACCTGCAGCGCGGACCTGGGCTCAGGCGACCTGGGGGAGGTTCCGGACGACTTCACCTACGTGCTGCACTTCGCCTTCGTCCGCATTCCGCCCGGCCCTCGCCAGTTCGAGCTGGCCTATCGCACGAATGCGGAGGGCACCGGCTTCGTCCTGCAGCATTGCCGCAAGGCGAAGGCCGCGCTGGTCGTGTCGTCGGGCACGATCTACGCGCCGCACGAGGACATCGGTCACGCCTATTCCGAAGACGACCCCATCGGCGGCGCCAAGGCCCCCTGGTCGCCCAGCAGCCCCGTCTCGAAGTTGATCCAGGAAGCGGTTGCCGGGTTCTGCGCCCGCGCCTTCGATCTGCCCACGACCATCGTGCGGCTCTTCCAGCCGTACGGGGTGCCCACGGTGGGGCCATCGCTCGACGTCGAGACCATGAAGCGCGGACAGGCCGTCTTTCTCCAGAACGGGCCGCAGCCGCAGAACCCGATTCACATCACGGACATCTGCGAGCAGCTCGAAGCGATGCTCGGATCGGCGGGAACGCCTGCGCTGATCACCAACTGGGCCGGCGACGAGATCGTCTCCACCCGGGACTGGTGCGAGATGGCGGGCCGGATCCTCGGCATCGAGCCCCGCTTCGATCTGCGGCAGATGCCTGGAGCCCATCCGGGATTCATCGCCGAGACCACGCGCTGCCGCAGCATCGTCGGCCCCTGCCGCATCCGGTTCCGGGAAGGCTTCGAGGAGACCGTGAAGACCCATCACGCGAGCTGACCGGGAATCATGCTGGAATCCGGTCGGCTGATCGACACCGCCCGTGAACGCACGGGGCTGCGGAGCTTCGGCGACGAGTGGTTCCTCGAGCCGTTCGGGTGGCTGGTCGAATCCATCAACCGGGAGAGCAGGCTGACCGAAGCCGGAGCCGCCTTCGTTCCCGAGATGCTGATCGCCCATCTCGTGAACCATCTGGAGCTCGAGGACTGGTACGCCCGGCATCCGGAGATCGACGACGAGGAGGTCGTCGCGCCGATGTTCGGGATCGGCATGCCCCGGACGGGAAGCACGGCCCTCGGCCACATGATGGGGCTCGATCCCGGCACGCGCGTCCTGCGGATGTGGGAATCGGATCGCCACTGCCCTCCGCCCGAAGCGGCCACGCAGGACAGCGATCCGAGGATCGCCATCTCGCAGCGGGCGGAAGACCAGCTCGTCCGCCTGGTGCCGGAGCTGAACAGCATGCTGCCGCGTGGCGTCACCAAGGCCACCGAATGCGCCTTCCCCCTGGCGGGGAGCTTCTCGTCGGGCCCGACCTACGAGCTCTTCCTGCACCTCCCCGGCTTCGTGGAAAGGACGATGTCGCCCGCGTACGACATGGTTCCAGCCTATCGCCATCACAAGCGGGTCATGAAGCTGCTCCAGTGGCGGTGCCCGCCGAAGCGCTGGTATCTGCGCACGCCCATGCACACCTTCGACATCGAGGCCCTCGACGAGGTCTATCCCGATGCGAACTTCGTGATGACCCACAGGGGGCCGCTGCGGTCCCTCTCCTCCGTGTGTTCGTTCATCTACCGGTACCGCCGCGCCTTCGTCGAGAATCCCGAGCCGGAGTATCTGGGGCCCATGCATCACGCCTTCTGGGCCGAGGCGCTGAGGCGTACCCTCGCCTTCCGCGACGAGCACGGCGAGCACCGCTTCCACGACGTGTCTCATCGCCGGCAGGTCGTGAACCCCTCCGAACAGGTTCGCGAGGTCTACGGGCATTTCGGCTGGCCCTACGACGAGGCGATGGAGGGGCGGATCCGCGAGTGGCAGCAGGAGCATCCGAAGGGAAGGCACGAGTCGCGGCCGGAGTTCTTCGCGCTCGACCCCCGGAAGGTCGCGGAGGACTACCGCTTCTATACCGAGCGCTTCGCGCAGCTGCTGTGAGCCAGACTCCGCGCCCGCTGGGGGCCGCGCTTCGCGCCGGCGAATGCGGCTCGTGAGGCTTCGCAGGCGACGCTAGCCGTCCGCCGCCGCGCGGCGGGCCAGCCGCTAGCCGTCCGCCGCCGCGCGGCGGGCCAGCCGCTAGCCGCCCGCCGCCGCGCGACGCGGCGCGCGGCGCGGCTCGCGCAGCGCGCGTGCCCGCGGCGCCGGCTCGGGAGCCTCGCCGGTCTCGGGAGCGGCGGTGCGCGCGGCGAGGAAGCGCGCGACCGTCGCGGCGCGGAGCTCCTCGAAGGCCGCGGCCACGTCGGCGACGAAGGTGCGGAGGTCGGGCACGAGCTCGAAGTCGGCGTTGAAGCCCCAGCAGAGCTTCCCCTCGTAGCCGAAGAGCGCGATCCCGAGCCCGCCGCCGGGGATCAGCGGCACCATCGGGTAGAGGCCGAGCAGCGGCGCGCCGACGGAGTAGAGCCGGAACTGCGGGCCGGGGACGTTGGTCACGATCATGTTGACGGGCCCGCGCACCAGGCCGGCGCCGAGCGCGAGCGCGCCGGCGGGGAGCCACTCCGCCGCGCGCATCAGCACCGCGATCCCGCGCGACGCCTCCTCGCGCTTGAGCTCGCCGGTGAGCTCGCGGAGCTGCTCGACGCGCGCCACCGGGTCGGCCTCGGCGAGCGGCAGCCGCACCACCCAGGTCGAGACGTGGTTGCCGAGCTGGCCCGCGTGCTCGTCGCGGCGCACGTTCACCGGCGCGGCGACGCGGAAGTCGAGCGCCGCCGCGTCGACGCGGCGGCGGAAGAGATAGCGGCGCATCGCGCCGGCGACCGTCGCGAGCACGATGTCGTTCACCGAGGCGCCGAGCACGCGGCGCAGCTCGCGCACGTCGTCGAGCGGCATCGTGAGCCAGTCGAAGCGGCGGTGCGGGGAGAGGTCGCCGTTGATCGGCGTCTCCGACGCGCCGCGCAGCGCCGCGCCGGCGATCCGCGCCAGCGCGGCGGCGTCGCGGCGCAGCTCGCGCGCGAAGGACCCGTCGCCGCGCGCGAGCTCCTCGCGGGCCGCGCGCCACGCGCGCAGCGGCAGCGCGGCGCGCTCGCGCAGGCCGTGGCCGAAGAGCTCGAGGCGCCCCGGCGCGGGCCGCGGCATGTACGGCACCGGCTCGGCGATCTCGGCGCTCGGCGACGGCGAGAACAGGATCTGCGAGAGGTCCGCGCCGCCCGCGCCGTCGGTGACGCAGTGGTGGATCTTCGAGAGCAGCGCGAAGTGCTGCCCGCCCTCGAGCCCCTCGATCACCCACATCTCCCAGAGCGGGCGCGAGCGGTCGAGGCGCCGCGCCAGGATGCGCGAGGCGAGCTCCTTCAGCTGCTCGAGCGTCCCCGGGCGCGGCAGCGAGAGGTGGCGGATGTGGTAGCCGAGGTCGAAGTGGCGGTCGTCGATCCAGACCGGCCAGCCGTCGAGCGGGATCCAGGCGAGCTTCTGCCGGTAGCGCGGGATCCAGTGCAGCACCGCCTCGACGGCGCGCCGGTAGCGAGGGACGTCGACGCCGCCGTCGGCGTTGGCGAGCGGGCCGACCTCGAGGATCGCGACCGCGCCGACGTGCATGGGCGCGCTCTCGCCCTCGCTGGCGAGGAAGGAGAGGTCCTGGGCGGAGAGCCGGTCGTAGGCGTAGCGCGCCATCGTCGTCCCGTGCGGGAGGGGCGGACCCTCGCGGAGCAAGACGGGTGCCAAGCGCCCGGGCCGCCGTGCGCGCACCCGCGCCGGCTCCGGCGCGGCGGCCTGCCCAGCGAACGCGCAGGCCTGCCCGTCGCCTGGGCAGTGCCGCGGCGGATCAGACGAACTCGTCGAGCCAGCGGCGCAGGGAGAGGTGGAAGCCGGCGGCGTTCCTGTGGCCGCCGCCGCCGTAGCCGGCGGCGATCTCGGCGACGTCGAGGTCGCCGATCGAGTAGAGCGTGACGTCGACGCGGTCGCCGGAGACGCGGTAGACGACGCCCCAGGGCAGCCCGAACGCCGCGCGCTCGGCGAGCGCGTGGCCGATCTGCGCGCGCTGGTAGCGCGCGTTCACCGCCTCCGCGCGGCGGCCGCCGAGCGTGACCGGCCCGATCGCCTGCAGCGCGCGCTCGACCTCCTGTCGGTTCGAGCGCAGGATCGGCATGCCCTCGGCGGCGAGCTCGGAGGCCTTGCGCACCGCGAGCGCGCTCCAGGTCGCGAAGTCCCTCGGATAGGAGCCGATCGCCGCGTTCACGGCCTCGGAGTCGGGCAGTGCCCAGCTCCAGAGGTCCTGGTCCTCGACGTAGCGCAGCAGCGACGGCGCCTCGGCGGCGTGGAAGTGGCGCCAGGCGAGCATGGCGCCCGAGTGGCCGAGGTCGAAGTGGATGCGGTGCCCGCGGCTCACGTGCAGCGCGTCGAAGCCGCCGCTCTCGGCGAAGCGGTCGCGCGCGGAGACGTGGTGGTCGAGCACGACGAGCTGCGCGGCGACCTCCGAGAGCACGCCGAGCGCCTCGGGCGGCGGCGCGATGTCGACGAAGACGACGACGTCGCCGTCGAAGGCCTCCGCGTCGAAGCCGTCCTCGTGGCCGCGAGGCACGTAGCGGCCCTCGTCGCCCCACGCGCGCCACACCGCCCACGCGGCGCCGAAGCCGTCCGGGCACCCGGCGTGATAGAAGCAGACCTGCCTCACGGCGCCGAAGGTACCGAAGCGCGAGCGCTCAGCACGGCTCGCCCGCGGCGCGCGCGCGCTCGCGCACGCTCTGCTCGTCGCGCGGCAGGTGGCGCAGCGCGAGCGCCAGGCAGCCGACGGAAGCGACGTTGGCGACCAGCACCCAGCGCATCGCCGCCGGCAGGTCGCCGAGCAGGTCCGAGAGGCGTCCCAGCGTCCACGGCCCGAGCGCGAGGCCGAGGAAGGTGATCGCGAGCAGGTAGGCGGCGGCGGCGATCGCGCGCATGCGCGGCAGGAACAGGTCCTGGACGCTGGAGGCCCCGGCGCCGATCCACATCGGCAAGAGGAGCGTGAGCGGGACGTTCAGCGCGTAGGCCCAGGCCGTGCTCTCGGCGCCGAGCACCGCGAGCGCGACCGGGATCGGCGCGAGTGCGGCCCCCATGCCGAAGACGAGCCGGCCGCCCGGCATCCGCCTCCGCAGCGCGTCGGCGAAGATGCCGCCGAGCGAGACGCCGATCACGCCGGCGAAGACGCTCGTGATCCCGAGCACGGTCCCCACCTCGGCGGCCGAGCGCCCGTGAACGCGCACGAAGAAGAGCGGCGCGAAGCCCGCGAGCGCGTAGCTCGTGAACGCGAGCAGCGCGAAGCCGAGCGTGAGCCAGCGCAGCGACGGCGTGTGCAGGAGCAGCGCCGCCGTCGTCGGGTCGCGCCGCCGCAGCGCGCCGAGCCAGGAGATCGCGGCGTAGAGCCCGAGGCCCAGGGAGAGCCATTGCTCGGGGCTTCCACTCGCGCGCGCGAGGCCGAGCGCTGCGAGCGCGATTGCCGCCGCCGTCGCCAGGTTCGCGGCCAGCGCGCGCGCGCCGCGGGTGCGCGCGATCTGCACGAGCGTGAAGGGAGGCACGACGGACGCGAGCTCGTGCGCAAAGGCGCGGAAGGGGTGCGGCGCGCGCGGGGTCGCGATGCCGTCGATCCCGCCGCGCGGCGGCTCGCGCAGCGTGCGCACCCACAGCGCGACGAGGAGCCCCGGCAGGCCCACCGCGAGGTACGCGGCCTGCCAGCCCGCGAGGTCGAAGGGCGCGCCGCCGTCGGGGAAGCGCCGGTTCCAGCGTTCGACGATCTGCCCGCCGATCAAGAGCCCCAGGCCCCCGCCGAAGTAGATCCCGGTCGAGTAGAGCGAGAGCACCGTCGCGCGCAGCCGCGCGGGGAACGAGTCCATGAGCATCGAGAAGGCGGCCGGCGTCGCGCTCGACTCGCCGACCCCGACGCCGAAGCGCGCCAGCGTGAGCTGCAGCGAGGTCGTCGCGAGGCCCGAGAGCGCGGTCATCGCACTCCACACCGCGAGTCCGCCGGCGATCAGCGAGCGGCGCACCCACAGGTCGGCGAGGTGGCCGAGCGGGATGCCGAAGACGGCGTAGAAGACCGCGAAGGCGGTGCCGTAGAGGAAGCCGATCTGCGCGTCGGAGATGCCGAGGTCTCGCTTGATCTCGGGCGCGAGGATCGCGATCACCTGGCGATCGAGGAAGTTCAGCACGTAGACGACGATGAGCACCGTGAGCGTGTAGGTGGCGTAGCGCGAGCTCGGGGGGCGGGAAGCGGCCGAGTCGTCCGCCGCCGGGGTCCCGCCGTCGGCGGTCGGCATCATGCGGGCGGTATTGTAGACGCGCTAGGCTCGATGCGGAGGCCCTCCGCCCGTCTTGCTCCCGCGCGCCGCGCAGACGCTCCGCTCGGCCGTCGCCGCCGTGGAGATCCACCCGGCGCGAGGGCCGGTGCAGGCCTTCGAGGCGCTGCGCGCGCACCGCGAGCCGTGGCTCCTCGAGAGCGCGCTCGGCGACACGCGCCTCGGTCGCTCTTCGTTCGCCGGCGCCGACCCGTGGCTCGTGCTGCGCGTCCGGGGCGAGCAGATCGAGCTCGAGTGTCGGCGCGCCGCGCATCCCGAGGTCGCGCCGGGGCGCCGGCTCCTGCGCGCCGACCCGCTCGAGCTCGTGCGCTCGCTGCTGCCGCCGCCGCCCGAGGGCGCGCCCGAGGCGATCCCCTTCGCGGGCGGCGCGGTCGGCTGGCTCGGCTACGAGCTCTCGGAGCGCTTCGAGCCGCAGGGCCTCGCCCGCGCGCGCGACGCCGGGCTCCCCGACGCAGCCCTGCTCTTCGTCGACCGCTGGCTCGCCTGGGACCACGCGTCCGGGGCCCTGCGCGCGTTCGGGCTCGGCATCGCGCGCGACGCGGGGTCGGCGCGCGCGCGCGCGCGCGACGCCGCCTGCGCGGTCGCCGCGTCCGCGCAGGCGGGCGCGCCGCCGCCGCGCCGGCGCGCCGCGGCAGCGGCGCGCCGCGCGCCCACGGCGAGCCTCGACCGCGCGGGCTTCCTGCGCGCGGTCGAGGCGATCCGGCGCGAGATCGAGGCGGGCAACGTCTATCAGGCCTGCCTCACGCACCGCCTCGAGCTCGACTATCCGGGCGATCCGTGGTCGCTCTACCTGCGCCTGCGCGAGGCGAGCCCGGCCCCCTTCGCCGCCTACCTCGAGCTGCCGGAGGTCGCCGTCGTCGGCTCCTCGCCCGAGCGCTTCCTGCGCGTCCGGTCCGATGGGCGCGCCGAGAGCCGCCCGATCAAGGGCACGCGCCCGCGCGGGCGCGACGCCGCGCAGGACCGCCGCCTGCGCGAGGAGCTCGCCGCGTCGGCGAAGGACCGCGCCGAGAACCTGATGATCGTCGACCTCGTGCGCAACGACCTCGGGCGCGTCTGCGCGCCGGGGAGCATCGAGGTGCCGGAGCTCTTCGCGGTCGAGGCGTATGCGGCGCTCTTCCAGCTCGTCTCCACCGTCACCGGGCGCCTCGCAGCCGGCCGCGACGCGCTCGACCTCGTGCGCGCGACCTTCCCGCCGGGCTCGATGACCGGCGCGCCCAAGATCGCGGCGATGCGTCTGCTCGACCGCCTCGAGCCGGTGCGGCGCGGCCCCTACTCGGGGGCGCTCGGCTGGCTCGACGCGCGCGGCGGCGCCGACCTCTCGGTCGTGATCCGCACGCTTTTCGTGCGCGAGGGGCGCGCGACGCTGCACGCGGGCGCCGGGATCGTCGCGGACTCGGACCCCGCCGCCGAGTGGCGCGAGACGCTCTCGAAGGCGCGCCCGCTGCTCGACGCGCTCGCGGCCTGCGGCGCGCCCGACGCGGCAGGGCTCGCCGCGGAGCTCGCGCGCGAGGCGCCGGAGGCGGCTCAGGCGACCTGTCCGCCGTCGATCGCAAGTGCGGCGCCGTTGACGTAGCGCGCCTCGTCCGACGCGAGGTAGGCGACCGCGGCGGCGATCTCGTCGGGCTCCGCGACGCGCGGCAGGAGCATCATGCGCCCGAGCAGGCGCGGGTTCGCGTCCGCGGGGAAGCGCACCCCGCGCGTCAGCGCGGTGTCGACGCCGCCGGGGCAGACGCAGTTCACCCGCAGACCGCGCTGCGCGTACTCGACGGCGAGCGCACGCGTCAGCAGCACGACGCCGCCCTTCGAGGCGCAGTAGGGCGCGGTGTAGGCGACGCCGACGAGCCCCGCGGCCGAGGCCATGTTCACGACGTTGCCCCGCGTCTCGAGCAGGTGCGGGATCGCGGCGCGGCACATGAAGAAGGTGCCGGAGAGGTTCACCGCGAGGACGCGGTTCCACTGCGCGGTGTCGATCTCGGTGGCGTGGCCCTGCACGGCGATGCCGGCGACGTTGCAGAGGACGTCGAGCCCGCCCGCGTCCGCGACGCTGCGCGCCACGGCGGCGGCGCAGGCGGCGTCGTCGGCGACGTCGAGCGCCAGCGCCATGGCCTCGCCGCCGGCGCCACGGATCGCCTCCGCCGCGGCCTCGGCGCCGGCGAGCTCGAGGTCGGCGCAGGCGACGCGCGCGCCCTCGGCGCCGAGGCGCAGCGCCGTCGCGCGGCCGATCCCCGACGCGGCTCCCGTCACGAGTGCGACCTTGCCGGCGAAGCGGTGCATGGACTCCTCCCCGAGTGCCTGGCCCCGGCCGCTCGCGGGGCGGCGCGCGAGTCTACCGGGCCGCCGCGGGCAGGGCCTGCGGTATCCTCGCCCGACGGCGACGCGAGGAGGTGTGCGTGGGTCCGCTCTCGGGAATCAAGATCGTGGAGATCACCGGCATCGGCCCGGGGCCCTTCTGCGGCATGATGCTCGCGGACATGGGCGCCGAGGTGCTGCGCGTCGACCGCGCGCAGAGCGTCGCCGACGAGCCGCCCGGCCGGCCCTCGCTCGACCTGCTCGCGCGCGGGCGGCGCAGCATCGGCGTCGACCTGAAGCATCCGCAGGGCGTCGAGACGGTGCTGCGCCTCGTCGAGCGGGCCGACGCGATCTTCGAGGGCTTCCGGCCCGGCGTGATGGAGCGCCTCGGCCTCGGCCCCGACGTCTGCCTCGCGCGCAACCCCGCGCTCGTCTACGGCCGCATGACGGGCTGGGGCCAGGACGGTCCGCTCGCGCACGCCGCCGGCCACGACATCAACTACATCGCGCTCGCCGGTGTGCTCGAGCACATCGGCCGCGCGGGCGAGGCACCCGTGCCGCCGCTGAACCTCGTCGGCGACTTCGGCGGCGGCGGCATGCTGCTCGCCTTCGGGATGGTCTGCGCGCTCGTCGAGCGCCAGCGCTCCGGGCGCGGCCAGGTCGTGGACGCGGCGATGGTCGACGGCTCGGCGGTGCTGATGGCGATCTTCCACGGCGCGATGCTCGCGGGCTGGTGGAAGGAGCGCGGCACCAACCTCCTCGACACCGGGGCGCCCTTCTACGACGTCTACGAGACGAAGGACGGCCGCTACGTGTCGATCGGCTCGATCGAGCCGCAGTTCTACGCGGAGCTGATCCGGCGCGCCGGCCTCGAGGGGGAGGCGCTGCCGAAGCAGATGGACCGCGCGCAGTGGCCGGCGCTGCGCGAGCGCTTCCGCGCGCTCTTCCTCACCCGGACGCGCGACGAGTGGACGCGGCTCCTCGAGGGCAGCGACGTCTGCTTCGCGCCGGTGCTCTCGATGAGCGAGGCGCGCGAGCACCCGCACAACCGCGCGCGCGGAACCTTCGTCGAGGTCGAGGGCTCCCCGCAGCCGGGGCCGGCGCCGCGCTTCAGCCGCACGCCGGTGCAGATCGAGCGCCCGCCGCCGCACGCCGGGCAGCACACCGGCGAGGCGCTCGCCGACTGGGGGTTCGGCGCCGACGAGGTGCGGCGCCTGCGCGAGGCCAAGGCGATCGCGTAGCGCCTCAGTACCCCAGCAGCCGGCGCACGACCCGGAGCATCTCCTCCTCGTGCGCGGCGAGCTGCGCCTTGCCGAGCGGCTCGTGGCGGCCGCCGGGGAGCAGCGCCGGCATCGCGGCGACGAGGAACACGGTGGAGCCGACCACCGTGCTCGCGACGTGGACGGGATCGATCGGCGCGAGGCGCTCGCGCCGGAACTCGGGCCGGTCGAGCACGTGGCGCTGGACCAGCGCGGTGAAGGCCTGCGTGTGGACGGCGAGGGCCGGGCGGCGCTGCGGGGCGGCGGCGGCCTCGCGCAGCAGGATGCGCGCGAGCGCCGGGCGGCGGCCGACGAACTCGACCCAGGCCGAGACGGCGGCCTCGATCCGAGCCGGCAGCGGCGCCTCCGAGGCGAGCGCCTCCTCGAGGCGCGCGTGCAGGTCGCCGAGCACCCGCGCGAGCACCGCGTCGTAGAGGCGCCGCTTGTCCGGGTAGTAGTAGACGAGCGAGGCGCGGCGGATGCCGACGCGCAGGGCGATGTCCTCGAGGCGGGTCGCCTCGAAGCCGCGCTCCGCGAAGAGCTCCTCGCCGGCATCGAGCACGGCCTTCCGGGTCCGCTCGGCTCGGATTCCGTGCGCGGCGGGCCGAGGCACGGCCCGAACCTACCCGCGTGCGGGAAGAGCTGCAATTTCCGCCCCGGACGCGCATGCTAGGGTCGTCGGCCGGGCAGCCACCCGCCGGAAGGCCCGAGCCCGTCCCGAGGGCTCGGGCGGGAGGGGCGATGGACGATTCCCGGCGCACACGCGAGGAGCTTCAGCGCGAGCTCTCGGCCCTGCGCGAGCAGTTCGGGAAGCTCCGCGCGGCCACCGCCACGCGCTCCGCCTCGCTCGAGGACGCCGAGACCTACCGCAGCCTGCTCGAGACGATGCGCGCCTTCCTGGTCGAGCTCGACCAGCAGGGGCGCGTGCTCTACGCGAGCCCGGGCATCGAGGAGATCCTCGGCTACACCGCCGAGGAGTACGTGGGGCGACTCGCCTTCGACATCGTCCACGAGGACGAGAAGGCCGATCTCTTCGAGCGCTTCCACACCGTCATGCAGACGGGGCAGGCGCGCGGGGTGATCTTCCGCGACCGGCACAAGGACGGGCGCCCGGTGTGGATGACGGCGACCGGCCGCGTCTACCGCGCGGAGGACGGCTCGCAGCGCATCGTGTCGATCGTGCGCGACGCGAGCGACCTCGCGCAGGCGCGCGCGGCGCTGCTCGAGAGCGAGGATCGCTTCCGCGTGATGGCCGAGAAGGCCTCCGACCTGATCGCGGAGGTCGACGGCGCCGGGACGGTGCTCTTCATGGGCGCGAACTGCCAGCGCCTGCTCGGCTTCGCCCCCGAGCTGGTCGTGGGCCGCAAGCTCGGCGAGACGCCGATCAGCGGCCGCTACCACGCGGAGGACGTCGAGCGCTTCATGGCCGCCGTGCGCAGCGGAGAGGGGTCGCCGGGCGGCCACCTCGAGCTGCGCTACCAGCACCCGGACGGGAGGATGCGCTGGCTCGAGGCGAGCATCAGCACCTACCACACGCGCACGGGCGAGCCGCGCGCCGTCGTGGTGACGCGCGATGCCACCGAACGCATCGCGGCCGAGCGCCGGCTGCGCCAGAGCGAGGAGCGCTACCGCGTGCTCTCGGAGTCGACGCGCGACCTCATCACCGAGCAGGACGTCGAGGGCCGTCTCACCTACGTGAGCCCCGCCTGCGAGACGGTGCTCGGCTACTGCGCCGACGAGCTGGTGGGGCGGGCCGCGATCGCGATGCTCGTCCACGCCGACGACGCCGCGCGCGCTGCCGCGAGCATCCGGCGGATCCTCGCCTCCGACGAGCCCGTCTTCTTCGCCGAGCCCTATCGGATCCTGCACAAGGACGGCTCGCCGCGCTGGGTGGCCGGCGCGGGCGTCCACTACCGCAAGGCCGACGGCAGCCTCTGCATCCTCAGCATCAACCGCGACGTCACCGACCAGATCCGCGAGGAGGAGGAGCGCCGCGAGCTCGAGCGCCGCGTGCAGCAGGCGCAGCGCCTCGAGAGCCTCGGCGTCCTCGCCGGCGGCGTCGCGCACGACTTCAACAACCTGCTCACGCCGATCCTCGGCGAGGCGGGTCTCGCGCTGCTCGACCTGCCGCCCGAGGCGGCGCCGCTGCGCGGGCACCTGATCCAGATCCAGCGCGCGGCGCATCGCGCGGCGGCGCTCACGCAGCAGATGCTCGCCTATGCCGGGCAGGGGGAGATCTCGCCCGAGCCGGTCGACCTCTCCGCCCTCGTCCGCGAGCTCGGCGAGCTGCTCGGCAGCGCCGGCGGGCGGCGCGCGCGCCTCAGCTACGAGCTCGCCGAGGATCTGCCGCAGATCGAGGCCGACGCGACGCAGCTCGGCCAGGTCGCGATGAACCTGATCACGAACGCCGGAGAGGCCCTCGGCGACGCGGTCGGCAGCGTGGTCGTGCGCACCGGCACCGTCGATCTGCCCGCGGACCTCGCGGGGACCCTCACGGGCGCCGAGCTGCAGCCGGGCCCGCACGTCTACTTCGAGGTGCAGGACGACGGCGGCGGCATGGACGAGGCCACGCGCGCGCGCATCTTCGACCCCTTCTTCACCACCAAGTTCACGGGCCGCGGCCTCGGCCTCGCCGCGGCGCTCGGGATCGTGCGCGCGCACCGCGGCGCGATCGAGATCGAGAGCGAGCCGGGCCGCGGCTCGCGCCTCCGCGTGCTGCTGCCGGCGGTCCCGGCGCGGCGGCCCGCGGCGGCCGAGGGCGCGAGCGACGCGGCCGCCTGGCGCAGCGCCGGCACGGTCCTCGTCGTCGACGACGACGAGGGCGTGCGCGCCTTCGCGGTGGCGGCGCTCGGCCGCTGCGGGTTCGACGTGATCGCGGCGGCGAGCGGCTCCGAGGCCCTGGAGCTCTACGCGCGCCGAGCCGGCGAGATCCGCGCGGTCCTGCTCGACCGCACGCTTCCCGGCTCCGGCGGCGAGGAGGTCTTCTCGGCGATCCGGCGCATCCGCCCCGACGCGCGCGTGGTGCTGATGAGCGGCTACGCCGAGGAGGGCGCGGCCGCTCCCTTCGCCGGCCCCGTCGCCGGCTTCCTGCGCAAGCCCTTCACCCCCGAGGCGCTCGCGCGCGAGCTGCGCCGGGCCTTACGCTGACTACGCTCGCCTTCGGCTCGCTGCGCGCGCCGCTGTCGCGGCGCTTGCGGCCCAAGCCGCGGGTCGAGAATGCGGGGAGCGGCGCACGCGGTCGAAGGGACGCCCGGGGCAAGCGCCCGAGCCATCGATTCCTCGCGGGCAGCCCTCTCCGCTCCGCTTCCTGCGAGGGTCCGACCGGTTCGACCGGGGACGGTCTCGAGATGTTATGGATCTTCAGATTCGCCCTGCGGGGCAGATCCGAGCGGTGCAACAGGTGACGACCGTCGCCGCATCCTCCCCGAGCCGCTTCTGGCGCCGCGTGATCCCGATCGTGTCGAATCCGGGCGGGCTCGCGGTCGACCGCTGGCTCGTGCGCGCGACCGGTCACTCGCTCGTCGGCCGCGCCTATCTGCGTGCGGGCGGCTACCCGGTGCGCCCGCATCTCCTGCTCGAGACGATCCACTGGCGCAGCGGCGTGCGCCGCAGCGTAGTCCTGCCATACACCGAGGACGGCGACCGGCTGGTCGTGGTGGGCTCGCACGGCGGGCGGCCCACCGACCCGATCTGGACGCTGAACCTGCGCGCGCACCCGGAGGTGTGGGTGCGTCCGCGCGACCGACGCTGGCGTTTCGCACGCGCGCACGTCGCTGACGGGGCGGAGCGCGAGCGGCTGTGGCAGGCGATCACCGCGGAGGGCGCCTACCGCTACTACGAGCGCCAGGCGCACCCGCGCCGGATCCCGGTCGTCGCGATCGCGCCCCGCGACGCAGCGCTCGCCGAACGCCCGCGCGAGGACAAGGTCTGATTCCGGAACGGAGGTGCGGTTCACCCTTGCGGAAGGCCATGTGCGATCGTGCTCGCTCACGGGTTCGACCCGCTTGGTCCCCTTCTCACCGCGACTTCGACCGTCTGCATGACATCATGGGTGCTCGATTCGCGGCTCGGGGAGCAAGCGCGTGAGCGCGCGCAGCGAGCCGCAGGCGAGCGGAGTC
>Ga0075428_100001405_pt1 | contig 25626 bp, 34 predicted proteins | sample RhiMetdeltSRZDD2_FD_75291 | JGI IMG/M metagenome (GOLD analysis project Ga0075428, IMG submission 75291) | Populus rhizosphere microbial communities from Tennessee, USA - Rhizosphere MetaG P. deltoides SRZDD2 | ecosystem: Host-associated > Plants > Roots > Rhizosphere > Soil | place: USA... | reverse complement strand
CAAAGAACCTAGAGGCCACAAGCTACTAGCTCTCCCCCCAATACGTCCTCTTTATTTTTTGTTAGCTATTTTTTGAACTTGTTTTTTAATCCTAGATATAGTTGGGTAGCTATACCCTTTTTCTCTATACGTCTTGATCATAGCCCTCCAATTGTTAAGCCTCCAGTTTGCCTGATCACGAGTTAACGAGAGCGTTTCTCTCTTCACAAAACTTTTTCGCCCGGGCATTAAATATCCTCCTCTTTCGGCGATATAACGTTTATATGCAAATCGCAAGGCGAAGAGCAGATCTTTAGCTGGAAGAGAGCTAATATAATGAACAATTTCTCTGCCTTGCTCCTCCGATACGTTTAGCCGTATGACAAACTCTTTTCCTAGCATGTATACCCAAAGATAAGTTTTATCCAAACTTAATAACTATTTCTAAACTCGAGTTTAGAAATGTTTCCTCGCTCAGCAGGTTCGCGCCGAAATTTTAATTAGCGACTCTACCCTGCCTGACGTTATGGAGGATTCATTATTCATCTGTAATTGCATGAGAAAAGTCCTTGGCGGCGGCTCAATTAGCTTTGAAGAAGCAGAGAAACTACTTGCAACTAACGATATCGCAATGCTAGCATATTGCGCTAACACTATCACTCGAACATTTAATGGTGATATGGTCGATGTAGAAACACTAGTGAATGCAAAATCTGGCAGATGTCCAGAGGATTGCTCGTTTTGCGCACAATCTTCATTCTATGATACAGGCATCAAAAAATATCCATTATTGTCCAAAGAAGAGTTATTTGAAAGGGCAAAAGAGGCCCAGGAGTCGGGGGCTACGAGTTTTTGCTTAGTATGCGCCTACAGAGACCCTCCTGAGAAGGACTTTCAACACATTTGTGAGGCAATAAAAGAAATCAAATCCAAAGTGGAGATCGAAGTCAATGTCTCGCTTGGATTCATGACATTATCGAGAGCAAGAGAGCTAAAGAAGCTAGGCGTCAAGCGGTACAACCATAACCTAGAAGCCGCTGAAAGCTATTTTGAAAAGATCTGTAATACCCATAAGTTCTCTGACCGACTTAACACTGCGAAAATTGTTAAAGAGGCAGGTTTGCAGCTATGCTCTGGTGGCATCTTAGGAATGGGCGAAAGTGCAAGACAAAGGATAGAGCTTGCATTCTCTCTAGCATCGCTGAATCCTGATGAAGTTCCGGTCAATATCCTATTAGGTAGAAAAGGAACCCCGCTAGCAGCGATTGAACCTTTACAACCCCTTGACGCGATCAGGACAATTGCTGTGTGGCGCTTCATAATGCCAAAAACGATCCTAAAGATAGCGGGTGGAAGAGAAGTGCACCTTAAGGAGAACGATAGGCTGGCTCTCAAGGCTGGGGCGAATGGTATAATCACTGGTGGATACCTCACAACTGGAGGGAATGAAGCCAATAGAGACATTACGATGATCCGAGAAATTGGGCTCAAATCATAAAACAGAGTTCGTTAAGAATCGTCTAGATTTTCTTGAAAATAGGGGATTGTATCGCCGCCTTAGAACTGTGGTCCCTAGAGGCCCGACTGCTATAGTAGACGGGAAGGAGGCCATTAACCTCTGCTCTAATGATTATCTTGGCCTATCGACAAACAGGCAAGTTATTGAGAAAACAATTGCATCGTTGCAAGAAGTATCCCAGTGTAGTTCGAGGTTGATTGCTGGAAACCATCCGAATTTTGTCGAACTTGAAGATATACTTGCATCGCATAGAAGAACTGAATCAGCGCTTGTATATCCGACAGGCTACACCGCAAATATGGGTGTACTGATCACAATTGCAGACGAGAGCTCGACGATATATAGCGACGAGTTAAATCATGCTAGCATAGTAGATGCTTGCCGCCTAACCGATGCGACAGTTGTCGTGTTTCGGCACAATGATACTGATCATTTAGAAGAGCTGATCGGACAGAGCGGAGGCAGAAAAATTGTCATAACCGAAGGCATTTTTAGCATGGATGGCGATATCGGAAAACTGTCAGAATTACAGACCATAGCAGCCCATCATGATGCAATAACTATCATTGATGATGCCCATGGAGACTTTATCTTTGGACCAGCCTTTTCGGGCGCATCAGCCGAATTAGGAGCAAACTTTGACATCCACATAAGCAGCATGAGCAAGGCACTGGGTTGCTTCGGGGGCTATGTAGCCACGACCTTGCCTATCAGAGAACTTTTGATAAATACTTCAAGACAGTTTATCTATACTTCCGCTCTTCCTGAACATTTGTGCGCTGCAGCGATCACAGCTATTCCAATAGCAAAGAAGGGACATCTACAAAAGAGGCTTAGAGCCAATATCGTTTATTTTTCTTCAGCGTTGAAGAGGCTAGGATTTGAAATCGGAAATCCTGTTAGCCAGATAATTCCGCTCATTGTTGGAAAAGAAGCGCAGGCGGTAGACTTTTCCAATCAATTGCTAAATGAGGGTATTTTTGCTCAGGCAATAAGGTATCCGACAGTTAAAAAAGGCCAGGCCCGCCTCAGAATTTCACTCAACGCTCTGCACCGACGGGAACATCTCGACTCTGCGGTGGGAGCCTTTGAAAGAGTAGGCAAAAAGATACGCGTAATATAGTGACATTTCTAAACTCGAGTTTAGAAATGTTTCTCTTGTCTGACTTGAGACTAAAAACGATTCTATTAGTTGACCAAACGCGCTAGTTGGGCACCTACTCCATATTCTTCCACCTTTCATTTAATAGAACAATTAATGCCAAAAGGCGGGGGTCCGGACAGCCAAAAGTAGTCAATTCTTGATAGATGATATTTTTAGACCTTAAGATAGGAAAGTAGCGGTTTTCGTTTCCTATTGAAACGTCCAAAACCGTTCACAAAAGGAACGTTTTCTAGACAGCACAAATATTAGTACCTTTTTTTTACTATTGTACAATACTTATCATCATTGATGGTGTTCACATTTGTGTGCAACCCTTTTTGAACACTTTTGTTGACAACGCGCTAAATATACTCCACAACGAATACTGAACTATGAAATATGCCTTTGCATACCTTCGGGTAAGCACAGAAGAACAGACGGTCCAGAATCAAAAGCTTGCACTTGAAAAATGGGCCCAACTTAATGGCTACCTGATCCTTGATTATTTCGAAGATCCAGCTATCAGCGGCAAGATCCCCGCCACACAAAGGCGCGGATTTCAGGAGATCCTAGAGCTTGTAAAAGTGGCAGGAGTAGACGCTGTTTTAGTGTATGAATTATCTCGGGTCGGAAGGACATTTTGGGACACTTTGGATGCCATAAAGGCGGTCGAGCGCTACGCCTCCCTAATTTCCTGTTCACCTAGAGAATCGTTTCTCCAAACTACAGAAGCCAGCATCCGAAAGCTAATGATAGGCATCCTGACATGGGCTGCAGAAAGAGAACGCGAACTGCTTGTACAGAGAACAAAGGATGGCATGCACCGAGCCAGAGAGGCAGGAAAGGGGATTGGTCGACCTCAAAAGACAGTTGACAAGAATAAGCTCATTACTATGCTTGCTGAAAATCACTCGAAAACAAGAATAGCTAGGACTCTAGGCTTGTCAAAAGCTACTCTGTATAAGAAATTAAGAGAACTAAGCTAGTTTCTCTATCCTTCTCAGCAATTTTGTTGTTACAATGAGCAACTTGTCTAGGTCTGGCATTCCAATACCAAGAGGAGGAGTTAAGAGCAAAATGTTGCCCAGAGGTCTCAGATGAACACCCATCTTTAGTGATTGCTTCATTATGAAGTAATTTATGATCTCTTTATTTTTCAAAGAGACAATAGGTTTGTTATTCTTTGTCAGCTCAATTCCTACGAGCATACCCCTATGTCGGAGGTCACCTACTATTGGCGAGTTGGAAAATTCAGGGAGCCAGGATGCTATGTATTCTGAATTTACCTTTATTTGTTGGGTTAGATTGTGATTTTGATAATTCTCAATGTTTGTGAGAGCAGCTGCGCATCCTACAGGATGCCCTGTAAAGGTATGACCGTGGTAAAGGTGTTTGTTGATATGATATCTTCCCAGAAATGCATCAAATATCTGACGTGTGACAAGGGTCACAGCTAGAGGGAAATAGCCGCCAGTCAGAGCCTTTCCAAAGCATACGATATCTGGTTGGGAATTCTGTGCGATATATTCTATAATATTTCCAAGCCTACCGAATCCAGTTGCAATCTCATCTAGAATTAGCAAGACATCGTATTCTCTGCATAACTTTGCTATTTTTCTCTGATAGCCTGCAGGATAAATAATTGCTCCTCCTGCTATCTGTGCCCCGCTTTCCATAATCAGGGCAGCACACCGATCTTTCTGTCGTTTAAGCATAGCCTCAGTTTTTTCAAGACACCATTCTACTAAATCTCTTTCATTTGTAAACTTGCTTCCATACAGGAGAGGGGTTGGCACCCTGTACACATTCAATAAGATCGATCTGTATGGTCTGAAAAAATTCTCTATATAGCCAAGAGACATGGCGCCAACTGTGTCGCCATGATACCCCTGCTTCAGCGAGATGAATTGACTCTTTGCATATTTACCTTTATTATGCCAGTATTGAAGAGCTATTTTCATTGCGACCTCAATTGCGGTTGAACCATTATCTGTATAGAACACTTTATGCATTCCCCTTGCAAGGCCTACTAGTATTTCAGCAAGCCTCGTGGACGGAGCGTTGGCGAACCCAAATAGAGTGGAATGTGGAACCTTTCGTAGCTGAGCTATCATAGCCTGTATGACTTCGTTCTGTGTATGCCCCCAGACGTTGCACCACATGCTGGCACTGCCATCCAAATACCTTCTTCCTTTGTTGTCAACTAGGTAGAAGCCATCTCCTTTGACTATTACTCTATTATTCCATTTTACCCAATCCCTCATCTGAGTATAAGGATGCCAAACAAACTCTTTGTCTGCATTTGTCAGATCCAATTTAATGAGATCATTATTTTATGTGCAGTTGTAATAATATATTTCCATGCGTGGCATTTTCGTCACCGGTACTGGCACTGGAATTGGCAAGACAATCGTCGCTGCGGGTCTCGCTTGGGCGTTGAGAAAACACAAAATAGATGTTGGCGTCATGAAGCCATTTGCTACAGCAAATAAGGTTTTTTCAAAAACATACAGGTCTCAAGATACTGCATTACTAGCGAGGGCCTCCGAGGTAAACGATCATGATTACGATCTGAATCCATTTTTTTACTCAATAGCTGCCTCGCCCTTATCTGCGACAGAGCTAAAGTATGGTCCTCCTGTCGATACAGAAGAGGCCTTGCAGAAGTTGAAAAAGCTTGGAAGAAAACACCAATTCATGATTGTGGAAGGGATCGGTGGCATCATGGTTCCATTGACTGAAAATGAATCCATTGCAGATTTTGTAAAGCTGGCAAATTTGCCCTTAATTATCGTCTCAATACCTACACTTGGAACGCTTAACCATACTCTACTTACAATTATGGCTTGCAAGAAGTTCCGCCTCAAAACCGCTGGAATAATTTTGAACAAAACTTCCAAAAACCCTGACATGGTCGAGCAAAAAACAGCACCAATTCTTGAAAGACTCGCTAACATCAAAATATTAGCTCAAATCCCTTTCTCAAAGGGAGCAAATTATATTTCTATTGGCGAGTTATTAGAAAAAAAGTTGGACATTGAAATATTACTGTCCGTGTAAAAGCTTGAGTCCATGATGTCCTTTGTGAATGAGGAAGGCATTGATGTCTATGATGATCTTTGAGTAGGGAGAAAGGTTTGAGCCGACATAATAATTTTTATTATGTGTAGGTAGTTTCTTTGCTGATACTAACCAAATATTTTCATCGCATGGTTGGACAGATTTAGTATGTTTTAGCTCTGTTAGCGCATCATTTCCCCTTATTATCTGAATAACTAAAGCCTTATCAGGGTTTTTCTTCAGAATCTTCAATGAAGGAACTACTAGATCTAATTCCGTGCCTTTTAGGTTAACTTTTCGCTCCGAGGGAAGCAGGGAAGCAGTTAGCAAGAAATGGAGCAATGCCTCACACAAATCTGCTATTGTGTCGTCAGTCATATCACCCCGTATCAGTTGTTTACATTCTTCAAGAATTTCATTGCAGCGTTTCTCCGAGATTTCAATATCGCTGTTAATTTCCATTCGGATTTTTTCTTTGCCAATTTTATCTATTACAGAATATAGAATATCTTTAATAGCAGCAGTCACAAAAGAATGCGTACAAGCTAGGTTTATTAAATCTGTCACAGCTAATTGATACATGATAAGGAGTGTAGCTACAGGTCTCCTCATAGCCTCGCTAATCCTCCTCTTAATCTATGGGGCTGACGTAGCAGTTGCCTCATCCTCTCCGCAGGGACAGGGTTTCTTGCCCTTTGACGAGGCAATCAGAGGCGGAGCCTTTGGCGGGGGAGCCGTAATAATGTCGATTATCGCATTCGTAATTGCACGCAAGGAACATGCTCCGGTTGTTTCCAGTCTATTGTTTGTAAACGGAGGACTCATTCTCGCAGGTATGATTGCACTTGTTGCACAAGGTTCTGTTGAGTCTGAGGATATGTCAAACACATTCCGTACGATCGGATCTACAATGGCAATGGGGGCACTCTTGATCGGGCTAGGCACGTGGAAGACCCTGATTGACAGGAAAATACTTCCTACAAGAAGAAAAGAGCCAGCTCAGAAATGAAAGAATCACAGGCTCTAACGCTAAACACTTGAGCGGTTCTTAACAAAAGTCTATGGACGAGAGACAGACGGAAGTAGAGTACATGTACAAATAACATTTTATACAATCTTGCCAGACCTATTTTGTCATGAAGACAGTAATTCTTGCAGGCGGTTTTGGAAAAAGGCTAAAGCCGCTTACCGACATTAGACCAAAGCCAATGATAGAGGTCTTTAATATTCCAATTATCGAATGGCAAATTCGGTGGTTTAGGAGATTTGGTATTAAAGATTTCGTGCTATGTGTCGGGTACATGAAGGACATGATAGTGGACCATATCGGCAATGGTGCTAGGTTTGATTCTCGGGTCGAGTACTCAATAGAGGAAAAGGCCTTGGGAACTGGAGGTGCGCTTTTGAATGCTAAGGAATGGGTTTCGAGGCAAGGTTCATTTTTCGTATTAAACGGTGACGTTCTTTCAGAGCTTGATCCTAACAAATTGTTAAGTATTGCAAATTCAAATGTTCTTGCGGTTGTTCCTCTACGCAGCCCTTTCGGAGTGGTTGAACTTGATGAGAATTCAAAAGTCCAGGGGTTTATCGAAAAGCCGGAAATCTCGGACAAGTGGATTAATGCTGGCTTATATCTCTTCACTGAAGAGGTTTTTAGGTATCTACCAATCGAAGGCAATATCGAGGTAACTGCTCTTCCATGGCTAGCTAAGGAAGGAAGGCTTCAAGCTGTACGATACAGGGACGTTTTTTGGCGTTCGATTGATTCTCATAAGGACATTGAAGAAGCATCCAAAGAAATTAGGGAAACAAGTCTATAATGAGTATTGCAGAGAAGGTCGGATTTAGTCTGGGTCCCTTACTATCCACATATGATCTTCTTCGATGTGCAAACATGGCCGATCAGCGAGAAAATGTAGATTCACTATGGGTTCCCGAATCCTGGGGGCGAGAGTCATTTTCAAGTTTAGGTGCTATATCTCAGGTAACCAAAAAAGTACGACTTGGGACGTCGATAGTTAGTATTTATTCAAGAACGCCAGCAACCATCGCAATGGCGGCTACTACCCTGGACATGCTTTCAGATAATAGGACGGTCATAGGGCTTGGAGCAAGCACTCCGGCTATTGTAGAGAATTGGCACAGCGTAGATTTTGACAGACCCGCTGGTAGAATGAAGGAATATATCGAATGTGTCAAGCTAATGACTCAAGGAGAAAAGATCAATTACAGCGGAAAATTTTTTAAGATAAACAACTTCAAGATATTGCACGAGCCACAAAGGAAGCATATTCCGATTTTCATGGGTGCTGTGAACAAAAAAATGGTATCTATTGCATCTAATCTTGCTGATGGTATATTATTATATTTGAGACCGTTTGACGAATTGAAATGCATTTCGTATGATTTAAAACAGGCTACAAAAGGAAAGGCATTCGAAATTGCTTGCTCTTTTATATGTGCAGTGTCAAACAAAGACCCACAAAAAGCAAGAGAGCGTGCAGCAGTAACTCTTGCGTTTTACGTCGCAGTTGGAAAGTACTACAGCAACTTTCTTGCAGAGAATGGTTTTAGGGACGAAGTTCAGGAGATAATTGCAGAGTATAAAAAATCAGGTGCAGAAAGTGCGTCAAAGTTCATCTCTGACAGGATGCTAAGCTCACTCACAATTTGCGGTAGCAGCGAGGATTGTAGAGAATCGCTTTCGAAAGTAGTTTCAACTGGGATTACGCTTCCTATTCTCCAATTTAATCCCGTAGGGGATTCTGAAAACTCATTCAAGGAGACGTTATCGACTTTTTAAATGAAAAATGTAGCAGTGTCGTCATGGGCAACCTCAGCCTTTAACAAGGGAACAAGTAGGTCTTTATTTGACCTAGCTTGCGAGCCTTCGGTACGGGTAATAAGAGAAAGCGGGATGACGGCAAAAGAAATTGATGCTGTATTGTTCTCTAGCTGTGCAGCTGATCAATACAGTTCCGCGATAGTATCTGAGATGCTAGGTATACAACCACGAATTTCCTATCGCCTTGACAGTCTATGCAATTCGGGCACAAATGCTGTGGCTTCGGCTTTTGCATTAATTGCTTCCGGCTTGTGCCATACTGCACTTGTAGTTGGTGCGGAAAGGATGGATAGTCCAGGTAACAAGCTTTTGTGGGATGTCACGAGGGGATCCTTTATGTTTCCAGTACATTGGGCTGCAATCTTTGCGAAGGCTCACATGAAAAAATACGGCACAACTGAAGAAGAGATGGCTATGGTTTCTGTTAAGAACCATAAAAATGCCACCAAAAATCCATGCGCTCTTTATGGAAGAGAGGTTGACTTAGAAGAAGTGATGAATTCAAAAAGTATTGCATCTCCTATCAAACTGCTCGATTGCTCCGCCCCGTGCGAAGGAGCGTCTGCATTACTACTAATAGCTGAAGAAAAAGCGCGTACCTTGGACAATCCTGTCTATATAAAGGGGATAGGGCAACAAACAACCTCCGCGAGTTTTGCAAATTCCACTTCCGACCTAACAACTGTAGAAGCTGCCAAAAAAGCTGCTCATTTAGCCTTTGAAATGTCAAACATAAAGCCGTCGCAAATAGATATCGCTGAAGTTCACGATGCGTTTACGATTCTCGAGATCATAGCATATGAAGACATAGGATTTGCAAAGAAAGGTGAAGGGAGGAAATTCGTTAACCAACAAGAAATAATGATAAATTCAAGAGGAGGTATAATTGGGTGTGGACATCCTGTTGGTGCGACTGGCGTAGCGCAGGTTGCCGAGATCGCATCTCAGCTTGCTGGAGAAGCTGGAAAAAGGCAAGTAAAGGACTGCAAGATAGGACTCGTACACAATTTAGCTGCAGCAGGCTCATCTGCCTCAGTAATTGTTATGGGAGTATGATGATTGCAAGAGTTTATCGATAGTTTGAATAAAGGGGAATTTAGGCTGCCCATCTGTACTTCATGCAAAGCAAAAGCATGGCCGCCGTCCTACTATTGCTCACGATGTCTTTCAAAGACGTCGCTCCAAATTATTGAGACAAATGGAACCTTGCTATATTTTACAACGTCATACCTAAAGGGCATGGAGGGTTGCTATGGGCTCGTGGAAATGGCTGGGATTAAACTGATCGGCTCATTTAACACCTATGACCTAAAAGATGGCTTACAAGTAAAAATGGCCGGATGCGGCTTGATGCACGATGGAACACCTTATTATTTCTTTGAGCCCATCAAGGGCTGACATTAATATACGCTAGTACATTATTCACGGATGGTATACATATGAGTTATGATAGGTTCGTTGACGAACGACTTCTTACCAGCCGCGATGCTCTCAACAAACTTCAGATTAAAATGAAAATACTTCAGATTGACGAAAACGCTCGTGACTTTTCTCAGCGCTTCGGTCACAGAGTGCTTGTTCAGAAGATTCTTTTGACCATCAAGTACAATGATACCGAAGAAGTGGAAGAGAAGGAGCTCGATGTAGATGAGATCGAAAAGAGAATGAAAAAAGAAAGACTCTTTAGTTCATCTAATCGTTGGCTTGCTTCCAGTGATATAAAGAATGGCTACATCGTTGCCAGCCGTCACCTCGATTTACTTGCTGACGCAATTGCACTGGATATAATATCAATATAGAATATTTCAAAAATCGAGTTTTGAAACATTGTAACTCCAGTGCTCTTCGTTCATATTCGGCTTTTTCAGAGCTCAAAATGTTTCCATTAAAAAATAGCTTTATCATGACTTTAGATGCATTAATAATTATAGCGCCGCTCGTCAGACTCGAACTGACGACCCACTGGTTAACAGCCAGTTAAGCTTCGGAGCACATATCACGCAGCGAATTTGCTCTACCATGCTGAGCTAGAGCGGCGCAGTATTACAGCAAATCCAAGGACAAAATAAATCTTTGGGCCTTATTGCATACCTTCTTCTTTAGAGTATACGTATAGTCCGTCGAGAAACACACGCTGGTCTTTTCCTTTGGTTTTAGTCGAAAGTTCAATATTAGCAGCTGTTTGCGAAACGTCCTCTAAACTGGGCCCTTGAATGACCACATCCTCTCCCGCAACGCTCACTTTGGTAGCATCTCCTATTATTCGAGAAATCCTTGCCGCTCTTTCACCAAAAAAATTCTCTACATGTATTTCCTTCCCCTTTATTTTAACAGAAATTGGAAAATGTGCAAATATAATCTTGAGTTTGTACGTATAGCCTTTCTCAACACCCTTTATCATTCCTTCGATAATACTGCGTGCAGTATTCGTTACAGCAAGGTCTCGCTTACGAGTTCCATAGGGTTTTATTGTTATCTTGTTACCTTCTACAGTGACCGTAGCAGGAAGTTTTGTGAAATCCTTCTTGTTAGTTCCAAGCGGTCCCTTGACGTGTACAAGATTCCCTTCCTTTTTTATCGTCACGCTAGCAGGTGCTTCAACTTCCGCTGTTATTTGTTGCTCAGTAGACGTAGCCAACCAAAACTCCTCCTAGATTCTGCTCCTGTGCCTCATGATGAGACAGGATACCTCTGCTAGTCGATACAAGAAGAATTCCCATTGTGTATGCCGGCAAGAATTGTCTCTCCCAACCAAAGTAGCCGTTCTTCTTTACCGAAAAGCGGGGTGTAACGATGCCACATTTGTTTATCTTAGCTAGAAGCTGAATTCTAAACTTTCCTGCTCTACCATCGTCTATTTGCTCAAATTCTCCGATGTATCTATGTTTTTGCATTACCCTGAGCACCTCACTTGCGAACTTCGACGCAGGGACTACGACGCACTCCCTTTTTCTTCTAGATTCATTATTGTAGATGGTTGTAAACAGATTAGACAGAACATTTAATGCTGGCATTTTCTTAATGTTTCACCTATTCGTACTTCGCAAATCCTATACTATTTGCAACTTCTCTAAAGCATTGTCTGCATAGCATCAAGTTGTATGAGCGGATCAATCCATTATATGAACCACACCTTTTACACCACCTTCCCCCCTTCCCATGAGCAAGCTTCTTTCTTCCAGTTTCTTCATATTCTCTTGGCTTTGGCAAATTACTATTCGACTCCTGCTCCGTATTCTTGCTTAAAGAATTCAATGGCCTCCTCACGGTTGATCCTGTGCGTTTTGCCTATCTTGGCACTATTTCTGCTCTTCTTCGCAATCCTATACCCAGGCCGGGTAAGCGCAATATTAACGTCCATGCCAAAGATACCAATTTCAGGGTTGTATTTTGTACCAGGTATATCGATGTGTTCATGAATGCCTACAGAGATATTCCCATAAGCATCAAAAGAGGAAGATTTGAGTATGCTTTTCTTTGCGGATATAATCCTTTTTACAAAGTCAATTGCTGGCTCCCGTCTTAAGGTTACGACTACTCCTATTGGCTCACCTTTGTGAATACCAAAATCCCTAACAGTTCTTTTTGCTCCTCGCACTGCAGGCTGTTGACCCGTTAGCTCCAAAAGAGCATTCTTAGCTTTGTCTATCGGCTCGCCCGATCTTCCAACTCCAATGTTAATTACGACTTTGTCTACCTTTATCCTTTTCATTTCGTTTTGTTGCTTTATTTGTTGCTGGCTCAAGTTAACTCACCCTAATCATAGGTCTGTCGCTTCCAACAGCCATTACCATTTCAACAGGCAATTCTACCGATTTATCACCAAATGTAACAAGTGCTCGCTTGGGAAGAGAGAATATGCCATCCTCTATGTCTTCAATTTTTCCTACTGCTCCAGCATTTTCACCCGTGATGATCAAAGCAGTTGAGCCTTTTTCAAAGGGAACATGGTTCATTATCCTTACAGCAGGCAGGCTAATGACACAGCTGTCCCCAACCTTCAGATTTTGATCACTTATGAGTGTCCTGCTATCATGGAAGCTGTATTGAATCTTGTTGCCTTTGATGATAGTCTTGCTTGTAATCTTTACAAGTTTTAACCCTTTTTCTGCCTCATCAGTAGTAATAGGGGACAATAATTCTGAATTCCTTGGAACCATTCTGAATGCTTGGCCCATTGCTAGTTCCACTACATCCATTAAACCAACAGCAAAGTTGTGTTCGCTCCTTTGTACCCCGTCGACTTTGACCTTTCCTGCCTTCAATATTCTTTCTGCTTCATATCCTGTGTTTGCAACATGGAGCACATCGCGCAAGACCATACCAAGGGGATAAGCTCTCTTTCCCGGATGTGGTCCGGGGTCAACTCTCATGACAAACTGACCCTCCTTCCTCTTAATGTCCCAGAATGGGGGTGCCAATTGTCTTTTTATTCTAGTATCACGACCTTTTTTACCCATTATGCTTTTCCCTCTTCCTTTTTCTTCTCTTTTACTCCCTTTTTGTCTGTAGAAGTTGACTCATCCTTAGGCGCTCCTTGTAGTTTCCTTGATCTGTAGTCATCATCAAGATTCAGAGAAATAACCATCACATTTGAAGAATTGATTGGAACCTTTACTTGACCTCCACGAATCTTCTCTCTCTGGATGCCTTCAATATGAAATATGGCCTGCTCCGTGTTTACTTTTTCTACTTTACCCTCTACTCCTTTGTATTCTCCTCTCATCACCCTAACGGAATCACCTTTTACCACACGTATATTCTTCCTTCCATATTGTTTGCGAAGGGAATCCTCTAACACAGCGCCAACCATCTTATCCCGCCTGTGCTTTGGAAGGTGAATGAGTTTTGGATTAATGCCTTTCATAATTTTCACCTATACTATCATCCCTGCCAAGTTGGCTATCCTTGGCCACTTTTCTGCGGCCTCTGAGGCCACCGGTCCTTTAATGTCCGTTCCTTTGATTTCTCCTTCCGGGGTTACCAGAACCGCAGCGTTATCTTCAAATGCTACACGTACACCGTTAAGCCTTCTTATGGGATACTTCTGCCTGACTATGACTGCACCGTATATTTGTTTGCGCAATTCAGCTGGACCCTTTTTTACAGTTACAGTGACAAAGTCTCCAACTGCTGCTGCTGGCTGCCTAGAGTGCCTTCCCTTGTAGCGTGTCACCTGTGCGATACGCAAGATTTTTGCGCCGGTATTGTCTGTACATACTAATCTCGCTGTAACAGGAATGGCCCTTGTAATATAAGGACGGAACTCCTCGACTCCCTTTGCGGAAACTGCTCTTGACTTAGCTCCTGCCGCCATCCTTTGTATTCACCTCTATCACGACAAACGAAACAGTCTTAGCGAGTCGTCGACATTCTGCAATTCTTACTTCTTCACCCTCTCTGACTTCTAGACACGACGGAAGATAGGCATGCACATTTGATTTGCTCCTCTGAAAGCGTTTGTACTTTGCGACTCCTCTAGGATATTCTCTTGAGACGACGACCATTCCTGGTGCCTTGGCGCTTGATACAGTGCCTGTCAACAACTTGCCTCGTATAGACAGCGTACCATGAAAAGGACAGAACTCATCTTCACACACCTTCCGAGGGGAAGCAACTGTAACGCCTATATTTCTAACCATAATTTGTCATATCACCCATTGTTTGATCGTGAAATACGATCCTCAGGTCTTCCTATCAATGCGGAACCACTTATAAAGCAAGCGCAGGAAGATGTTTGAATCTCAAGTTTCTTTGCCACGCTTTTTGCTATCTGCCTTATAACAGAATCTTTCCTGATAAATATTGTATTCTTGGTTTCAAATACAATTGTGCCTGCAATGCCTTGTATAGTTGAATCCGTAGATTCAAGTATCATTGCTTGAAGGCCGATGATGCCTTGTGAGAGAACATTTTCACAATTCACTGTCATTTCTGACCTTTTCTCTCATTCATTATTGTATTCATGCGGGCAATATCTCGGCGGAGCCATCTAATGCTTCCTGTCTGTTTCTTCAATGTACCTTTTGACTTTTCAAGTTGAAGTTTTCCAAGATCAGCTTTAAGCTCTGCGAGCTTATCACTCAAATCCTGATTGTTCATCTCTCGGAATGTCTTCATTTTAAGTCTGGGCATCTTGTTTAACTCCTTTTTCTTCTACCATTGTGGTGGCCTCATCGTTTTTAGTGGACTGCCCTGTTTCAGGAGGACCTGACTCCATAGCCGCTGTTTCTGCGGAGGACTGCGCTTCTGTATGTCCATTTTTGAGTTCAAATTCTTGTGGTAGTGCTTCTTTGGATGCAATTCTTAGTTGGATCCCCATTAAGCCCATCTTGGTTAAGACGTGAGAAATCCCCGTCTTAACTATCTTATCTGAAATCTCACCGCTTTTAGGCACGACACCTATCGTATGTTTCTCAAAGTGAGCTCGCTCGGTTCTAAGCTTGCCTGAAATGGTTACTTCAACGCCGAGTGCGCCAGAGCCCATTATGGTATTGAGCGACCACATTGCTGCCCTCCTAAAAGCGGTTCCACGCTCAATAAGTTGAGCTATTCTGTTGCACATTATCTGGGGGTTTAGCTCAGGATTTGGAATTTCAAGAACTGAAATCTGAGGGTTTTGCAGCCCGAACTTTTGCTCGATTTTGGTCATAAGGTCTTTGATACCAACACCCTTCCTACCAATAGCAAGCCCAGGCCTAGTAACGTAAACAGTGATCCTTGCACCCACAGGAGTCTTTTGCACTTCGATGCCGCCGTACCCAGCATCCTTAAGTGCTTCAGCTAAAAATTCATTCAATTCCATGTTGCGAAAGTTATTCTTAATTACGTTCTTGACTGCGCTCATTGACTATTGTTAGCCTCCTGTGCAACGATCTCTACATGAACTAAGGTGTCAAACTTTGGACTCGATCTGCCCATTGCTCGTGGTTGGAAACGCTTCAGCTTTGTGCCTTTGTGAACGGCTGTGCTCACAATTCGCAATCTATCAAGATCCATTCCTTTGTATTCTGCGTTAGATTCTAAGTTGTCTAAAATTCTGAGGAATTCAGATGCTGCTTTTTTAGGGAATCTCCCAGCAAAGAAACCGTCGCGGATATTTGACCTGTGTGCCACTTCGTTATTATAACGCCGATAGGGTATGGCTTCTTTGCGAGCAATAACATTCTCAAGTAATTCCCGTGCTTTTTCAATTGACCTACCTTTAATGGCAACGGCTATCTCTCGGGCATGTTTATGAGATATGTCTTTTTCGCGAATCGAAGAACGCACATGTTTTGTTCTATCATAATTTTGAAAAGCATAACGAAATTGTGGCATGCTTATCACTTCAGTGGGACATAAAGGCTGGATCTTGAGGCGCCTACTCCCGGCGTGCCATGCTGTACGCGCTTATTTGTAATCGCATACTCTCCAAGATAGTGTCCAATCATTTCTGGCTTGATGTTAACCTGCACAAAATCCTTACCGTTGTGAACATAAACCGTCAGACCAACCATGTCTGGAAGAATAATCATATCACGTGTATGTGTCCTCAGCTGACCCTTGAGCTTTCCGTCTCTAGCCAACTTTAGTTTTTCTCGAAGCTTTCTCTTATCGTCATTCATGTAAGAACTAACGCGCTTATCAAGCGACCTGCGTTGTCTTGAATTGAGAAGCGGGAGAAGGTTCTCTATCGAGAGTGATTGCAACTGTTCAGGGCTGTAACCCTTAAACTTAAATTCACGTACCAATTAGATCACTCAATCTTTGGATTTCAGGCCACTTTTAAATCTAACGAGAAGAAAAACTCTTCTATACTAAAGCCAGCTTTGTTGCGAGATCCCTTGCTCCTTCTGGAGATTTGAACTTGACAAATGCCTTCTTACCTCGAATTGTCCTCGTGGTATTGACTTCCTCGATGTCTGCTTCATAGAGGATGTTAATGGCATCGATAATCTGCTTCTTGGTAGCCTTTTCTGTTACAATGAAAGCAAGTTTGTTCTCCTTTTCTATCTGGTTGAATGTCTTCTCTGTTACATACGGTGCAATTATCGTAGTTGCTGCCTGTGTTGCGGTCATACCGCTGTTTTCCTTAGATGCACCTTGCTGTTTTTTTGGTCCTAGAGAGGCCGGCTTTGATTCATTTTCATTGCTCACTTTCTGATGACCTCCAATATCTTATGCACCGGTGCCTGCAGGTTTTTCATATATTCAATTGCAGCTTGAGAGAAAATTGTTAACCTAATTGGCTTTGAGCCGGGCACCAAATCAAGTATACTTACATCCTTGGCATGTTTGATATCAACGCCGGGAATTGATCGAGAGAGTGAGACAAGCCTGGAGTCATTACCGACAATAATAAGAGCACTTGTTCCCGAGCGACTTGACCTTCCTCTTCGCCTCGCAGTTCCAGACCTTGCCTTTCGCACCAAACTTGCTCGAGCAATGTCGTCTCCGAGCCCAATTCTCATCAAAATATCCTTTAAGTGTTTTGTTCTGGTTAGTGATTCGATGTCATTTGAAACAATAAGAGGAAGATTGACATCGTTACCTACCTTGTGGCCGCGTCGTTGTACTAGTTCTTTTCTAGAAGTGACGGCTATTGCAGAGCAAAGGCCCAATTGTTTTTCCTTATGATTAATTTTTTTGTAAATAACTTTCCATGATTCTGGAGGGTGGGCAACTCGTCCATGCTTTACGCCGGCAACACCGGCAGCCTGGCCTGCTCTCGGAAAGCCTTCGCCTCGAGCCCTTGCAAGTCTTGCAATTCCAAGCCCAGTATTGCGAGACTCAGCGCTAACCATCTCACCTGCTGCCGGATAACGCCCCTGTCTTTGAAATGAATGTGAAAGGACATTGACATACACCTTGTGGATCACTTCGGGCCGATACGGTGTGTCAAAAACTGCAGGTAGTTCTAACTCACCGAAGTCTTTTCCATCCACTCCGATAACTTTTGCTTTCACTTAACGATTACCTCCAGGACTTTTGGCTCGAGTACTTTCTTGGAAACACTACGTATGGGCTGCCTCATCTTCAGTAACCGTTTAGGTACTCCAGGGACTGAGCCTCTGACTATAATATAATCCCCTCTGACTAGTCCAAAATGTTTAAAACCGCCTGCTGGATTTATTGAATTCTCACCGTCCTTATCAGCGTTTGAGATTATCAATATGCGCTTGTTGTATTCAGTTCTTTGATGAAATCCCCTTTGTCCCTGCCTAGCAACTGTATACATGACGACCGCAGGTGAAATTGGACCCAGTGTACCGACGGCGCGTACACTCTTTCTCGATTTGTGTTGTTTTCGCTTAACACCAAATCTAGTGATTGGACCTTCTATTCCTTTGCCACGAGTAATACCAAAAACGTCGATATTCTGTCCGACTTGGAAGACATCAGTTATTTTTATTTCTCTTCCTAATATACTCTTTACATAGCCGTATTGCGACTTGGCGTCTTTGCCAGAAACCGCTATTTCGAACACAAATGGTACTTTCTGTGCAAGACCTATTGAATAAGGAGAGACCGCAACAACTGCATATATCTCGCTTGCAACATCGAGAAGTGGTTCTACTTTTGAAAATGCCTCATCCTTACTCTTCGAGTCAAATTTGCGCGACAGCTCTTTTGGCAAGTCCTTTGCATAGGCGTCAAATATAGCGTGTTGACCATAAAGATCGTGACTATAGCCTCGAATGCCTATAATTCTGATCGGTGGCGTTACAATTACAGTCGCAGCGTTTAACAGCTGCTTGCCAAAGTTTGGGGTCTTCTCCCTATCATCGACAGTTAAGATATTAATTCCGCCTGCTTTAAAACCTGCAAAACCTAAAAGGGCACTCTTTTCCGCTATAAGCTGAGGCCAAGTTCTCACCCTAGCTTCCAAGCTTTTAGCTCTGGCCCTCGGTCTAAATGCAATACTGCCCCTTCTTGGTGCACTATACTTGCGATGACCCATAGATATTGCACCACATCGCCTCACCCTTTAATAAGTTATTTGACCCCTTGTGAGTTTATAACAAAATTTGAATTGATAGCGCAGATAAATTTGCGGGAGATGCATTGCAAGGTCGTAGTAACAAATCGTATTGCCGGGTTACCTGGCCCGTCATCAAGCATAAACTAATACAAAAGGACTAAACTGCCTGCATTGAGTCCTTCGATCTAACGAAGTTCTTTAGGGCTTATGGTCTAAACTCTTTTGTAAAGTAAGTTCATTGTCTGACTTGAAGAACTTGCCACATGTGTTACACACAAAGGTTTGGCTAATCCTTACACGGGGATTTGCTTTGTCACCGCCGTCGGTTGTCGGACCGATACTTGATGCTTACATTTTTACTAATATCTATTCTTGCAGCTTTCTAAGGTTGATGCGTTATAAAAAAGGGAGAACATTATAACATCTCCTATAACTATTTGAACAGTGATTTGAAATTAACAAGTCTGATAATGATCGGCTGATTTCATACTAATCCTAATTTCTGTTAAATGACCCTTTTGTCTTTATTCAGATCTCTAGTCGCATATCCTTGTCCTCTTTAGGCACGTGGTGTTGAAAATACGAATTATTATATAATGACCGACAATCATCTTTATTCAGGCCATTCCCAAATTTTTCCTAAATGCTAGAAATTCCCAATCGTGGCCTTGAGTGTATGTATTGGTTTCCTTTTGATGTTTCCCAATGGGCAAGGAATCACAAACTGTTAGAATAAAAATCAATCACAGTAGATACGTCACTATGAGACTTATCCCTTGCAGTATTTCTTATAGGGCATTATCATCTAATATCTAGCTACTATTTATCGTAGCTTCTATAGCCCTAACTGAGTGCTAGTTTAGTCATCAAAGATTCAGTTGTGTGCGCTTGAATCGTCTGATAGCTGTAAACTGCTATTTAATATAGCCAGACTTCCTAGTACCGCTTCTTCTAGTCTTACAGTCTCAGTGCCTTGATTCGGAAACATATTGACAACATAATGATAGGACTTAGCGCTAGTACCTTCCTTGGCGATGATATCATGGACGCCATGCTTGGGTGCTCCAAATACAACTAGTATGTTGCGGATATTTTTTGCTTGTTCAATCAAGGCAGGCTCGATATTTTTGAAGTAGCGGCCCTTTCTTGATGTGATGATTATTAGCGTTTTTTCGACACTTGTAAGAAGTTTCGAAAGAGAATGAACCTCTTTTACTTCGTAGCCCCAATAGCCAGAAATGTTTTCCGGTGTAGCCTGGACGGCCTTGAGATTTGGATATGAAGAGGTCAACCTCACATTTACTTTTTTACCTTCAGAGCTCTCGCCTGCAAAGGGGACAAGAGATCCTATGCCTGCCTCGACAAATAACTGACCCTGGACTTTGACGATGACGCCTGTGCGGACATCTCCTATTTTCACTTTTTTGATGTCCTCAACCACGGTGTGATGAGGTGCCTTTATTGGGTGGAGTATGCCTGCATATTGGAGTTGATGCATCATAGGAAATAACATTTTTCGGAGATACTGAGGTGTGTCTAGATACCGGAGTATTGTCTTGAGCAAATCCATGTCTTCTTTTTCGAAGTGAGACAGAGAATCATGATAAATGTATATCCTCTTGACTCTAAATATAGAGCAGGCTCTAGCGAACTGTGCTATTTTTATGCTTTTGTCACGCTTGGTTTGCTCATCTGAAAGTGATGAGTCGGGTAATGTAATCCACACATCAGGCATTACTGCCTTATCAGCTCTTCTACTGTGCCTTCCAAATAGCCGTTTGATCCGAAGTAAGTTCCTCTCAAAATGCCCTTTCTGTCAATGAGTATGATAGATGGAGTGCCACGTAGCGCATATTCCTCGAAAGTCTTAGCAGAATACTCCTTTGATTGCAAATATTGTTTAACCCGCTCAATCAATGCCTGTCTGTCTTTTTCTGGGTATGATCTAAAACTTGGGATATTGGTTTCAATAAAATCCATGATCTTGCTCTGAGTGAGCGGGCCAGAATGTTTGACTAGCATATCCATAGCAACAGGAAAAGGTATTCTATACGGAAGCTTATTTTCATCATTTAGCTGACCAGTGCTACTAAATGCCCGATATGTCTCTCCTATAATCTCGCCCGTACTGAGCAACTTTTGAAGGTTCTCGAGGTTATTCTTGTCAAAATCCTCAAAGGCTGTTGCAATACCTAGAACTGTAAGACCTTTGTCGTTATATTTTCTGTAAATATCAATTGTTTCGGGGATACTGTAAAGGAAACAGCCAGGACAATTGACTTGGAATACTTCAACTATTACCACGTTGCCCTTCTCATTGTCGATATTTGTTGGCTTTCCCTGTACCCACGTTGTAACCTGCAGGTTCGGAGCTTTAGTGCCTATTGTCGCAACCATTGTTAATCCAATTTAACTGAATCCGTATGAAATGGCCTAGTAAGTATACCTAAGCGCCTCGTTTTGATGCCCTATCTCTGGCCGTTGCTGCATATCTCTGAATTTCTTCATCCTCTGCCTTGCGCATTGTCTTGGCCTCAGTGTCGATTATTGCCATTTTCAAGTGTCGAGTACCTGTTTTTTCTTCGCTCACAAGATATATCGACTCTATTGCAAGGGATGCCCCCTCTTCGAGGCCAACGTCTGGTTTATAGCTCTTTTCTAGAAATTCAGTCACTTGATCGCTTCCTGCACCAATCGCTACTGCATCGTAGCCAATGTATGTGCCGCTTGGGTCTGTAAGATAGAGAGCAGAACCGTTCTTATCTACACCTGCAAGTATCAAAGCAACCCCAAAGGGTCGAACACCAGCATACTGTGTAAATTGTTGGGCCATATCTGCGAGGTTCTTGGCTACTCCTTCGACGTCTACAGGCTCGTCATATATCAGCCTGTTACTCTGCGCAAAGAACCTTGCATGGTCGACTTGCGTTCGTGCGTCAGGGATGTATCCTGCTGCTGCGACGCCTATGTGATCATCTACTTGAAAGATTTTTTGGGTGACATTTGATATTTGGAGCTTTCTTGTTTTCTCCTCTACAGCAAGAATTACTCCGTCTGTACTTTTAACGCCTATCGCTAGTGTACCGCGTCTGACTGTTTCAATAGCATACTCTACTTGGTAAAGCCTTCCATCTGGAGAAAATACTGTAATGGCTCGATCATAGCCCGCTGCTGCTGGTAACAATTCGATATAATTTTTTTGTAATGGTCCATTTAAGCCTACCTATGAAGCAGACGCCTAAAGCAAATGCAATCAGCATAATTTTAATAACCTGTCTAAAAAGGAAGTCAAGTGGTTCAGGATGAGGTGACCTTTTATGGTCACCCAAATGTTCGATCTCTTCACTCAAAGAGCATCGAGTTAACTAAAGATGGTTATTTGACCCCCAAGGGTGATTGCATCATAGGGATAAAAGCAAACAAGGCCTGCACTGATTTAGAGGAGTCAATCCGGCGAGGCCTTAAATCAAATTCGGTTATAGTCAAGATAGAAGTAATCGTTGAAGATGAATCATTCATTATAAAAGGCAGAGGTGATGATCGACTTACTATGTTAAATCCCCACGATATAGTCATAAGGAGAACGAATTTCGTATGCCCTAGGACAATGTCTGTCATGTGCGATAAGGCGTCTTCTGATATGCCAAGGGAACTGGTAAGATTGCTACAGCATCAAGAACAAAAGGGAATATTTAGAATTACAATCGAATAGTTACTTATTGTGTTGATTTCATGCTCCAAACATTGCTTCATATTCTTTAAGGTATAGCGTTCTGGCCAAAGCTTTGTTTAGTATCTCAAGGGCGGCATATTCTTTGTAGTGGTCGCCCTTGCAAATGTTGCAAGTATCTTTTCCTGTCTCCTCCAAAACGAATTTTTCATCTTCAACTACATTCTTCAAAATCTTTAACATCCTCAAACTGGTAACTTCGATCAGCTTTGAGTGTATTTCAAGCCTCGTAACATTCTCATAGCTGTAGGCACGCAAAGTTGGCATGTAATATTTTTTGATAGCACCCCTCACTTCTTCAATTTTGCTGACTTCAATCAGACCTGCGTTTTTTAAGCTATCAAGGTGATGCCTGATAGTCGTCGTCGCTTTCTTAAGACCTGAGCGTCTAAGCATTCTCGATATCTCCTCTGTAGTCATCTGCCTATGACCTAGTATCTCTAGGATTTTTATCCTGATAGGATCATTGAGCGCTTGAGCAGACTGGTGTCCTAGCGTAGTCACTCCTCTTATCTTGACCTGATTCTCTAAAAGTGTTCCCGCCATGAAGATACCAAAAGAGAGTGCATTATTGAGTAAAAAGGATATCAGTACTTACCTTTGCCCTAGTTGTTAAAATATCTTTACCATTACCAGTTTATTATAGTTAAAATAGACGCTTTATTCTATATATGCTAGTAATCTTCTTATTATAATAATAGTATTAAAGTAGTCATAATAATCTAATGGTTTTCAAAATTAATATCTGACTATCAGCCGATGGACCTTGATCTTGCCATCTAGGAATACTTTTACACTTGCCGCTTCGTAAGAATCAATCAAGAAGGTTGCTAAAATGTGCTAAGATTGAGCTATAACCTGCGGCCAGTTATCGTTTCATAAGCATAGATATAACGCCTACTTAGCTCGTCGGCGACTGTAGAGATGATTTGTGGCGCCTCTGGTTTTTTTCCTTCCCGAGCAAAGCTATCTATCATATCCTTAAATCCAGTTTTGGTAAGCCAATCACGTAGCAACTGCTTGTCGTAGCTTTCTTGATTCTTGCCAGGTTGATAGGCGCTCTTAAGCCATAGACGATATTCATCCGGTCCAAGCGAGTCCCCAAGGACGAGGTTGCCTTTTTCGTCCAAGCCGAATTCAAACTTTACATCGGCTATTATGAATCCTGCTTTGTCGACGATCTCGCTCATTTTCTTGTAAAGCGATATTGACCTGGTTTCGAGGGAATTATAATCATTGTCAGACAAAACGCCTGATGAAATTGCTGTGTGACGATCAATAGGTTGGTCATGCTCTTCAGATTTCGTGGTTGGATCAAATAGTGGCTCAGGTAGTTTCGATCCCAATACAGGCTTAAAGTCAGAAGGTAGCTCACTATGCAATCGTTGCTTGTAACGGTGGACAAAGCTGCCATAAAAATAGCCTCTTACGACACATTCAAGAGGTATTATTTGCAATTTTTTGACCTCCATCTTGTTTTTTGCTACTACCCTCACCATATGATGTGGCGTATCGAGCGCATCAAACCAGAACTCTGCAAATTTGCATAGAACTTCTCCTTTTCTTATAATAGGTGTCGCCATATTCACATCAAAAGCAGAGACGCGATCGGAGAAATGGAATAGAATATTGCCATTGTCAAGCTCGTATAGGTCCTTAACCTTTCCACTCCGAATCAGTCTCATAATTAGATTGGCTTGATTTGGTTATAATATAAAGTGTACCGCTTGTGGTTGAAAAACATTTAACGGTGCACTTAGCAAATATATCCACAACACAATATGGTCAACAGCGACCTTCTTGCCGTAGATAGACCCTTACGTGTTGGCATCATAGGAGGGGGTCAGCTTGGAAAGATGATTGCCCACGAAGCCAAGAGGATGGCACTACAGGTTATTATTCTCGATCCGACAAGAGAGTGTCCTGCTTCAAGCATTGCGGATGAGTTGATTGTGGCTGATTTCAAAGACGAAGATGCAATAATGAGGTTAGCTGCAGAAAGCGATGTTCTAACGTATGAGATAGAGCTTGCAAATTCTGTCGCTTTACAGACTCTTGAACTAAAACGATATCCAGTCCGCCCTACCCCAGAAACACTGCATATTATCCAGAACAAATTTAGACAGAAATCCTTTCTGAGGAACCATAAGATTAACGTTGCCGATTTTGAACTGGTCACATCAGAGGATCACCTCAATCAATTATGTGAAAATTTCGGCTTTCCTGTGATGCTTAAGTCATGTGAGAACTCATATGATGGTCGTGGCAATTTACTAATTAGCTCCCCTGATCAGGTTCCGAACGCCTTTAGATATTTTTCCGACAATCAGATAATGTTGGAAAAGTTTGTCCCTTTTACAAAAGAGATATCGATTATGGTCGCCAGGAACCCCAGCGGCGAGATTGCCTCATTTCCAGTTGCAGAAAATATTCACAAAGATAGCATCTTGGACACCTCTATAGTACCAGCGGGGATCAACCGAGAGGTAGAACTAAAGGCAAAAAAGATGGCGGAGATGACCATGCATGTAATGAAAGGGTCAGGAATATTCGGAATAGAGATGTTTGTTACAGCAAATGGAGACGTTCTGTTAAACGAGATTGCGCCTCGGCCTCACAATTCTGGACACTATACTAATGAAGCCTGCTCGATATCACAGTTTGAGCAACATCTGAGGGCAGTACTTGATCTGCCATTAATCAAACCTGAACTACTTTGTCCAGCAGTCATGGTCAACATACTTGGAAAACAGCATATGAATGGTTCTTATGTCATAAACGGCCTGAAACAAGTTTTGAGTGTTCCAGGCGTTAAGCTGTATGTTTACGGCAAGAAGACATCTAAACCCGGACGCAAATTAGGTCATATTACGGCCACAGGTCGCACAGTAGAGGAAGCCCTTATGCGTGCTACAAAGGCTAGAACGGGGATTGAGCTAACCGCAAAAATGACCAAGGAAACTTCAGAATGAATAACCCTCTTGTCGGTATCATAATGGGAAGTGATTCTGATCTTCCGATAATGAAAGAAGCTAAGGAAATCTTGGATTCATTTAGAGTTGCAAACGAAATTACAATTGTATCTGCACACAGGACTACAAGGAGAATGGTTCAATATGCCACAAATGCTAAGAAAAGAGGAGTTGAGGTAATAATCGCAGGTGCAGGAGGAGCAGCCCATCTTCCAGGCATGGTAGCTTCGCTAACTCCTCTGCCTGTGATTGGTGTTCCAATCAGGACAAAGAGCCTAGATGGGCTTGACTCGCTACTTTCGGTCGCTCAGATGCCTCCAGGTGTGCCTGTTGCCACAATGGCAATTAATGGTGCCTCGAACGCAGCTCTACTTGCCTGTCAAATCCTAGGAACAAAATATTCGCATATTGCA
>Ga0075428_100001404_pt1 | contig 25627 bp, 19 predicted proteins | sample RhiMetdeltSRZDD2_FD_75291 | JGI IMG/M metagenome (GOLD analysis project Ga0075428, IMG submission 75291) | Populus rhizosphere microbial communities from Tennessee, USA - Rhizosphere MetaG P. deltoides SRZDD2 | ecosystem: Host-associated > Plants > Roots > Rhizosphere > Soil | place: USA... | reverse complement strand
GGGCCAGGTTGCTAACCTGTTGTGCGGGGTTAACCTGCACCGGGGGTTCGAATCCCCCCCTCTCCGCCAGATTCCCGAGACGTGAGGAGTTGCGCGAAGGCATTGCGATGGCCTGAGTGCCGGTGGTTGCCTCGCCTGCCACCACTTCGCCCGTTTCTGCTACCACTTCAGTGGTAGCAGGTTGCGAATTCTCTGTGGCGAGGGTATCGAGGCGGTCCACAGCACCCGCCGCGCGCTTGCGCAAGCCAACGCCCTTATGTTCCCACCGTCAACTCGATGCTCGAGTGGCCGAGCTGCTCTTGGACATAGGCCGGGCTCACGCCCTCCTGCAGAAGCACGCTCGCGTACGTGTGGCGAAGGCTGTGTGGCGAGTAATGGTCTCGGGGAGCCCCGCGGTCGCCAGAGCGCGTTTGAAAGCCTTCTCGGGCGTCACGTGGGGCATCGGCCGCTTACCCGTGGTGTTGGGGAAGACGTAACGCCCGACCCGCTCTCCGCGGGCGAGTGCCGTCAACGCTTCGCCCGTGGCGGCTTTTGGGCGTGTCGATCTGCCCTTGTGTGGAGACCGCGCGCGCAACGCGCAGCTCGCGGCGCACGAAGTCCAAGTCTCCCCACTCGAGTGCCCGCGCCTCTCCGAGCCGGAGGCCGGTGCGGGACAGCAGGAAGAACGTCTTGACGCGCCAGCCTCCGTGCGCGATCAGTGCTGGGAGCGCATGTGCTCGATTCCGATCATGAGCGTCTGGCGCCAGGCGGCTTCGATCTCCGGAGTGATCTCGGGGTCGAAGTCGCGCACGGTCGAGACGAGGCACTCGAGCCACGCGTCATAGAGCTCGGGCCGGACGTCGAGGTGGTGTCGGTCGTGCCGCTCGGCCAGCCGGTCGAGCTCCCGCCATGCGAGGCCATCGGCCGTGCCCTGGGCCGCGACCGCAAGGACGTAAAGCGAGTCCGCGAGCACCCGCGTCTGGCGGGGGAACTCGGTCTTCTTGAACTTCTCGCGCACCTCCTCCGAGGACTCCGTGAACCGGTCGTAGAACCTGTGCAGGAAGTCCTGCGTGGCGAGGCAACGCTTCAGGCTCGCGAGGAAGACATCGACGTGACCGCTCATGCTCGTGACCTCGCTCTCGGAAGGAGTAGCATACCCCGCCGCGGCCCCCCGACATCCGCCTCTCCCTGTTCCTGGCCGCGCTCTCGGCCCTTCCGTCCCGGCTCGTGCGACGCACGTCGCGGAGGCGCCGCCGCACCTGCTGCCCTGGTCGCAGCAGATCGCCGTCCGCTCCACAATCCCGCTCCAGCTCGCTCTCGGCAAAGGTCACCACCGCCGGGCGGGCGAGGGCGCTTCATCTGAAGCGGCGGGGCGCTAGAGGAGGAAGGCGAGTGCGAAGTTGGCGAGCATGACGATCGGATAGGCCAGTCGGCCCCACCGATCCGCACGTGCGATGAGGGACGCGTTCGGGCTCTGAGCCAGCACCGCGGTCAGCAGCGCCTTCACCAGCCCCAGGAAGACGACGAGCGCGGAACCCACGAAGAAGCGATCCGCCCGCGTCAGGTAGGAGATACGGGGGAGCGTGTTGCCCAGGGTCAGCATGTAGGCGATCAGCGTGAGCATCGACGTCATCCCGAGGCCGATCTGCTGCGCCACTGCGGTGCCCGGGATGAAGTACACGCCGTAGGCCATGAGCGCGATCAGCATGAGGGGCAGGCCGAGCTTCCAGGCGTGGTAGCTCCAGTCGCGCTCGAGGTCGAGCCAAATGTCGAATCGGGCGAAGGTCCCGGCTCGCGCCACCCGGGAGCCCGTGCTGGCCTCGGCATGGGGCGCACCCACTCGCCAGCCCTGGATCGAGACGCGATCGTTCATCCTCGTGACGCGTCCCAGCGGATGGAACAGGATCTCGTCGGCTTGAGAGAGGACGGGCCAGAGGGTGATCGTCCAGCGATGCCGATCGATGGGGAAGTCGCGGAAGTCGAGCGGGTAGGAGACCTTGAGCCAGAGCCGGCGCGCATACGTGATGACGCCCCGGCTATCCACGAGGAACCGGGCCGGATAGAAGGCCTGCCGGCTCCGAAGGCTCTCCGGTTCGAGCGCCGGCATCCACAAGCGCCCTTCGGGCGGCGGGCAGTCGGCCGACGTGTCCCCGCGAGCAGGATCGGCCAGGCGCGAGTCGCGCCAGCGCGCAACAACGTAGATGTCCGCGTCCAGGGTCTGGTCGACGTCGCTGAGGGAGGCCACGTCCTGGAAGAAGATACCCACGCCGATCACGGTGGGCTCGCCCGCCGGGTCCGGACGGGTGAGCGAGTAAGCCCGGGAGTCGGGACAGGGCGCCCCGGAGCGAGGCGCGACCTCCCGATCGAGGTCCTCGATCACATCAGTCCGCAGGTCGCTACCAAACGCCGAGTGGACCGCGCTCGCGAGCAGAACGATGACGACCCAGACCCTCTTCATCGATCGCGACCATCCTTCGACTTGACGACCGTGCCCACCGTCAGCTGGCGGCGTCCGCTCGTACGAAGGCCCTGGTAGGCCCGGATACCATAGGCGCGCCCAGGAAATCGCTCTCGTCCAGCATGCGCGCGAGGAGGCGCCGCAGGCGCTCGCGGTTGACGAGCGCGACGATGCCGCGGTCGGCGTGGCCCCGGTGGTCGCCGCGTCGAGGCTCCGGTGCAGCGGAGCGACGACGAGGGCCACTGCCTGAGCCGGTAGCGCTGCAGCCAGGTCATGTGCGGATTCAGCCTCGGGCAGATTGTGCCAGAATCGAAGTCCGCGTCGACAGCGGCCAACGGGCCCGCTCGCTCGGCGGGGATGCGAGTGACCTGGAATCGAATGCGTCGAGTTCTGCTCGTCCTCGTCCCGCTGCTGTGCCCCGAGCCGGTGTGGGGCCAGGACTCGCAGTACTGGACGCTTCAGTACGGCCCGGTCGCCGAGCTGTTGAGCGGCGTCGTCGTGGGAAGCTCCCGCGACCTGTCGGCCAGCTATTACAACCCCGGTGCGCTCGCGCTGGCGAAGGACCCTTCGCTGCTCGCGAGCGTCGAGTCCTTCCAGGCCACCCACGTCACGGCCAATGCCGAGCCGCCGATCCTCGACTTCACCGACCTCGACATCCGGCCGGCGCCGTCGCTGTTCGCGGTTGCCCTCCCGCGTAGCATCAGCGGAGACCATACCTGGGTGTTCTCGAGCCTCACGCGACAGGACTTCGACATCCGCCTGGACAACTGGCTCAGCGGCTCGAGCGCCGGAGCCGAAGCGCTCATCGACCAGAGCCTCACGGAGAGCTGGTTCGGCCTGAGCTGGGCACACCCCGCGGGAGAGAGCGTCGGGCTCGGCCTGACGACCTACGTCGCCTATCGCGGCCAGCGCACGCGTCGCGAGGTCTCTGGCGAGGCCGCGTCGCCCGAGGCCGCGGGCGCGGTGCTGTTGGTGGAGGACTTCGACTACGGCAACTATCGCGCCCTCTGGAAGGCCGGCGTCGCCATCAAGCGGCAATACTGGGACCTCGGCCTCGCCGTCACGACGCCGAGCGTCCGGCTCTTCGGCAGCGGCGCGGCCGCCTACACGCGCTCTGCCGTCGGCGGCGACCTCGGGACCGGGCCCGAGGCAGTCGTGCAGGTGCGGCGCGAAGAGGACCTCGCTTCTCGCTACGACTCGCCGTTGTCCGTGGCAGCGGGCGGCGCGTGGCGCCGGGGCCAGAGCACCTTTCACGCGACGGCCGAGTGGTTCGGCGCCGTGGATGCCTTCGACGTGCTCGACGCCCAGGTCTTCTCCGGAGACCCGGCGTCCTCGCGCGTCGTCTCGCGGCTGAGACAGGAAGCGAAGAGCGTCGTGAACGTCGGCCTGGGCTTTCAGCGCAACGTCAGCGAGCGCTTCTCCTACTACGGGGCTTTCACGACCGACCGGACCTTCGTCGACAAGGACGCACCCATCGGCAACTCGCTCTCGACCTGGGACATCTACCACGTGACGGCGGGCACGTCGCTTCTGGTGCGCGACGTCAAGTTCACGCTGGGCGTCGCCTACGCGTTCGGCAGCGATTCGCGCCGCACGTCGGTGATTACGGTCCCACCGGGGGGCCCGCCCGCGGTCGATGAAACCCCTGTGGACGTGAGCTTCTCGCGCCTGAAGGTCCTCATCGGGTTCGATTTCGGCAGCTGATGCGCCTGGGAAGATCGGCGGCCGGCATTGCCCTCGTCTTTGGTCTCCAGGAGGCTCACGCGGACGAGACGCAGCCTGCCGAGAAGACCCAGCGCGCGATCGCGGGCCGCCCCGAGTACGCGACCTCCTGGCTCCACAACGTGTTCATGGGCTCCGGATACCGGAAGCTCTGGACGACACCCATCGATTTCCCCGTGCTCGACCTCGCCGCCGGCGGCCTCACGCCCGTGCGGCAGGTCGGCTCGATGCAGAGCATCGGCCTCGCGCTCCGGGGCCGCGACGGGACGAACTACACGTTCCGAACGACCGACAAGGACCCGACGCGCATCCTGCCGCCCGAGTGGGCCGGCACGGTCCCCGCGAAGCTGTTCCAGGACTCGACGGTCGCCGACCATCCCGGCGTCGGGTTCATCGTCCCGCCTCTAGCCGAGGCGGCCGGCGTGCTGCACACGACGCCGCGCTACGTCTTCATGCCGGACGACCCGGCGCTCGGCGAGTTCCGAAAGACCTTCGGCGACAAGCCGGGCACGATCGAGGTGTACCCGACCCCCGCCTCTGCTGAACATCCCGGGTTCGCCGGAGCCGCCGAGATCCTCTCGACCGCCGAGCTCTGGAAGCGGAGCCTTCAGGATCCCGCGACCCGCGTGGACGCCGTAGCCCTGCTGCGCGCGCGGATGCTCGACCTGTTCCTGCAGGACTGGGACCGCCACAACAAGCAGTGGCGCTGGCTGAGGATTCCAGGCCAGGACGGGCTTCAGCCGCTCCCGGAGGACCGCGACCAGGCGTTCTCGAAGTTCGACGGGCTGCTGCTCGGCGCCGCCCGCGCCACGCACCCGAAGTTCATGAAGTTCTCGGCCGAGATCGAGAACCTTGAGGGCCTGGGCTACCAGGGGTCGGAGATCGATCGCTGGCTGCTCTCGGGTCTCGACCGGCAGGCCTTCGAGCGGGCGGCCCACGACACCGCGCGCGCTCTCGACGACGCCACGATCGAGTCCGCCGTAAAACGGCTGCCCCCAGACTGGTACGCGCTCGGAGGCCTCGAGCTGCAGGCCGCGCTCCGGAAGCGGCGGGACGGCCTGCCCGACGGCGCGCTGCAGTTCTACGCCCGGCTGGCGCGGCGCGTCGACGTCCATGGAACCGATCGCGCCGACCGCGTCGAGATCCGCCGCGAGGACGGAGGCGCGGTCGAGGTACGCCTGAGCCTCGCCGACGGCACCCTCGCTGCTCCGTACTTCGATCGGGGCTTCGATCCGAAAGAGACCGAGGAGATCCGCCTCTACTTGTACGACGGCGACGACCACGTCACCGCGTCCGGTTCGCCCGGGGGACCGATCCGCGTGCGCGTGATCGGTGGCAAGGGCGACGACGTCCTCGACGAGGGAACGAGCGGCGGAACGCGCTTCTACGACTTCGAAGGCGGAAACGATCTCGAGAAGGGGCGTGGCACAGCGTTCGACAACCGGCCCTGGGAGCGTCGGCCGGCGAAGCCGGCCGAGACACCCTGGCTCGAATGGCGGGACTGGGGTAGCCGAACGACGCGCGAGACGCTCGTCTGGTGGGAGCCGGACCCCGGGCTCATGGTCGCGGGCGGCTTCTTCCACACGCGCTGGGGCTTCCGCAAGCGCCCCTACGCGAGCCTGCAGCACGCCCAGCTCCAGTACTCGTTCGGCCGCGAGAAGCTGAAGTTCAACTACGACGGCGAGTTCCGGCGCGAGAACTCGAGCCTCTACTGGTTGCTGGACGCGCAGGCGTCCGGTCTGGAGAACCTGAACTTCTTCGGCTTCGGCAACGACACGGTTCAGGCGCCGCCCGAGGGAAAGGGCGAGGAGTTCTACGACGCCGCGTCGGACACCTACGTGCTGTTCCCGTCCCTCCGACTCGAGCATCGGCGCCTGTTCGAGGTGTATGCCGGCCCCGAGGTGAAGTACACCCACACGCCGCGGGACCAGGCGACGTTCCTCGGCGCGGACGATCCCTACGGCTCGGGGGACTTCGGGCAGTTCGGGATCAAGGTGGGATTCGACTTGGACACCCGAGGCCGCAAGACGGCCGACGTCACGACCGGCGACCTGTTCCGTTCCAACAAGAAGCCCATGGCCAGCGGCCTCCGTTTCAAGGGCGAGGGTTTCTACTATCCGGAGGCCTGGGACGCCACGTCCTCCTTCTACGGACTCGACGGAAGCCTGCGCGGCTATCTGGCGGGCGGTTCCGCCGAGCTCGCGGCGCGCGTCGGCGGGCGCCGCGTTTGGGGCGACTACCCATGGCACGAGGCCGCATTCATCGGCGGCAGCAAGAGCGTGCGCGGCTACCGCAAGAACCGGTTCGGGGGCGATGCGTCGCTCTACGGCAACCTCGAGCTGCGGCTATGGCTGTTCCGCGGCAAGCTCATCGCTCCGGGACGCTGGGGCGTCTTCGGCTTCGGAGACGCGGGACGCGTCTATCTCGACGGCGCACCCTCCGACAAGTGGCATCCCGCCGCCGGCGGTGGCCTCTTCTTCCAGATGCTGACCCTGAACTCGATCGTCCATGCCGCGATGGCCTGGGGCGACGAGGATCGCCGCTTCTACGTGGACTACGGCTTCGCGTTCTGACGGACAGGTTGCGCGGAGCCCATCCCCGTCAAGCCCCGGACGTTTGTCGAGGCGATCGACGCCCCCAGCCGCACGTGTTGATCGGCGCGCCACGGGCGCTCCGGGAACATTCACGCGCCCGGTGATCGAGCGCATGAGCAGGAATCAACCAGCGGCCAACCATCTTCGCGGCCTACGTCTTTCCGGGGATCGGCCTCGGCGAGCGCGGTGGTGTGCCGCGCTCGTACCTTGCCCGACGCGCTCTTCCTGGTCGCTGCACGGACCCTCGCGGGCCTGGTTCGACAGGACGACCTCGATCAGGGGTCTCCATGCTCACTGCGCCAGCGTCGTTCCCGCGGCTCTCAGCTCGTTCACGACCTGCGTGACGCGCTCGGCCATCGCGTTCTCAGCGAGCGCGAGGTAGGAGCGCGGATCGTACGCCTTCTTGTTGCCGACGTCGCCATCCACCTTGAGAACGCCGTCATAGTTCCTGAAAAAATGGGCGGCGATGGCGCGGCTGAAGGCATACTGCATGTCCGTATCGACGTTCATCTTCACCACGCCGTGGTCCAGCGCCTCGTGGACGTCCCGGAGCTCGGATCCGGACCCGCCGTGGAAGACCAGGAAGAAGCGGGCGGCCTCGCCGAACTCGGCGACGACGGCCTCCTGACAGTCCTTCAGTATCGACGGCTTGAGCTTGACGTGGCCAGGCTTGTACACGCCGTGCACGTTGCCGAAGGTCGCCGCGAGCAGGTAGCGTGCGCCCGGCACCGCGTTCAGCCGGCGGGCGACCTCGAGTGTGTCTTCGGGCGTCGTGTAGAGCTTCGCCGCCGCGCTCGCCTGGATCCCGTCCTCCTCCCCTCCCACGACTCCGGCCTCGATCTCGAGGATGAGCTCGCTCTTCCGGAAGCGCTCCATCAGCCGGACCGCGATGTCGAGATTGTCTTTCAGCGGCAGCGCGCTCCCGTCGAACATGTGGCTGTTGAACAGGTTCGGTCGTCCGGCTGCGCGCCGCCGCTCGGTCTCCTCGACGAGAGGGATCACGTAGCTGTCGAGCTTGTCCGCCTGGCAGTGATCGGTGTGCAGCGCCACGTAGATCGGGTACCGCGCCGCGACGCGGTGGACGTGCTCGGCGATCGAGATGGCGCCGAGCACAATGTCCTTCACGGCGGAGCCCGAAGCGAACGCGGCGCCACCGATCGAGACCTGGATGATCCCGTCGCTCCTACTCTCGGCCAGCCCCTTCAGCACGGCGTTCGCCGCAGTCAGCGACGTCACGTTGATGGCCGGATATGCGAACCTGCCCTTCCGCGCCCGATCGAGCATCTCGCAGTACCTGGCGTGGTCGGCTATCGGCATCGAGCCTCCTTTCCTTCGACGCATGATGTCACGGTGAATCCGCGGTTGGCGCTATGCTCCGCCGGGAAGGCAGGAGGTTCGAGGTGACCGACCGCGCGATCGTGGAGACCGTCAAGAAGGAGTTCCTGGAATCCTTGTTCTCGGCGCTCGGCCGCTTCCCCGAGGCGGCGACGGCCAACGACCGCTACCTGGCTCTGGCGCTGGCGGTCCGCCGCGAGGTGATGCGCCGTTGGGTGTCGACGAGCGAGACCTACTACAAGAGGGCGAGCCGCACGGTCTGCTACCTCTCGGCCGAGTTCCTGCTCGGACCGCACCTCGGAAACAACCTGCTGAACCTGGGCCTGCAAGAAGAGGCGCGGCAGGCGATGTCCGAGCTCGGCTACGATCTCGACGGCATCCTGGCCCAGGAGGAGGAGCCCGGGCTCGGGAACGGCGGGCTCGGGCGGCTGGCGGCCTGCTACATGGACTCGCTCGCGACGCTGCAGGTCCCGGCGCTCGGCTACGGCATCCGCTACGAGTTCGGGATCTTCGACCAGTCGATCCGCGATGGCTGGCAGGTCGAGATGACCGACAAGTGGCTCGCCCTCGGCAACCCCTGGGAGACGCCCCGGCCCGAGATCGCCTTCGACGTCGCTCTCGGAGGGCATACCGAGGGCTACCAGGACGGCGAGGGCCGCTACCGCGTGCGCTGGGTGCCGGGGAGAGTCGTGCGCGGGGTGGCCTACGACGTGCCCATCCTGGGCTACCGGAACGGCACGGCGAACCTGCTCCGGCTCTGGAAGGCGGAGGCCACGGAGTCGTTCGATTTCGCGGCCTTCAACCTGGGGGACTACTGGGGCGCGATCGACGAGAAGGTGGACTCGGAGAACATCACCAAGGTCCTGTACCCGAACGACGAGCTGGTTCGCGGCAAGCAGCTGCGCCTCGAGCAACAATACTTTTTCGTATCCTGCGCGCTGCAGGACATGATCCGCATCTTCCGGCAGCGGGAAGGCGACCTCTCGTCTTTCCACGAGAAGTACGCGGTCCAGCTCAACGACACGCACCCGGCCGTTGCGGTGGCGGAGCTGATGCGGCTGCTCCTGGACGCCCACGGGATGGGCTGGGACGAGGCCTGGGAGATCACGCGGCGCACGTTCGCCTACACGAACCACACCCTGCTTCCCGAGGCGCTCGAGGCATGGCCGGTCGAGCTGTTCGGCTCGGTGCTGCCGCGCCACCTCGAGATCGTCTACGAGATCAACCGCCGGTTCCTGGACGAGATCCGCGAGGGTCACTCCGCGGACACGGGGCGGATCGCACGCCTCAGCCTGATCGACGAGTCGCGCGGGCGCTCGGTGCGCATGGCTCATCTCGCGAGCGTCGGCAGCCATTGCATCAACGGCGTAGCGGCGATCCACACGGAGCTGCTGAAGGCCGACGTGCTCCGCGACTTCCACGAGCTGTGGCCCGAGAAGTTCGTGAACGTCACGAACGGGGTGACGCCGCGCCGATTCCTCGCGCTCGCGAACCCGCGCCTCGCCGCACTCGTGACCGAGGCGATCGGCGACGGCTGGCCGCGGGACCTCGACCAGCTCCGGCGCCTCGAGCCCCTGGCCGAGGACGCCTCGTTCCGGGCGAGCTGGCGCGCCCTGAAGCGAAGCAACAAGGCCGACCTCGCGGCGGTCGTCCATACGCAAGCCGGCGTGAGCTGCGACCCCGACAGCCTGTTCGACGTCCAGGTGAAGCGCATCCACGAGTACAAGCGCCAGCATCTGAACGTCCTGCACGTCATCGCCCTGTGGCAGAGGCTCAGGCGCGAGCCTCAGGCCCGGGTCCCGTCGCGCACCGTCCTCTTCGGCGGCAAGGCCGCGCCCGGTTACCGGATGGCGAAGCTGGTGATCAAGCTCGTCAACTCCGTGGCCGAGGTGCTGAACGCCGACCCTCTCACGCGCGACCGCCTGCGCGTGGCCTTCATCCCCGACTACAACGTCAAGAACTGCATGCCGATCTTCCCGGCCGCCGAGCTCAGCGAGCAGATCTCCACCGCGGGCAAGGAGGCCTCGGGGACGGGGAACATGAAGTTCGCCATGAACGGCGCGCTGACGATCGGCACTCTCGACGGCGCGAACGTGGAGATCCGCGAGGCGGTCGGGCCGGAGAACTTCTTCCTCTTCGGCCTCACCGTCGAGGAGATCAGAAGGCTGCGTGCCGAGGGCTACCGCCCGCGCGCTCTCTACGAGCGCGACGCCGAGCTGCGGAACGTCCTCGACGCGCTCGCGGATGGCACGTTGTCCCGCGGCGACGCCTCGCTCTTCCGGCCCCTCGTCGACTCGCTCCTCGACCACGATCCCTGGCTGCTGCTCGCCGACTTTCGCTCCTACGTCGAGTGCCAGGCCGAAGTGGAACGGGCGTACCTCGATCCCGAGCGTTGGACCCGGATGTCGATCCTGAACACCGCCCGAATGGGGCGCTTCTCGTCTGATCGCTCAATCGCCGACTACTGCCGCGACATCTGGCACGTCGATCCGGTTCCGATCGAGCCGGCGTCCTGACCGAGGTCGTGAGGGGCGTTCGGAAACGGACTTCTCGTCGGCGCGGGGCGGCTCACGCTGGCGACCGCCTCTACCTGGCCGGGATGCTGGAGCTGGGCAGCGCGTTCGAGTCCTTCGCCCAGGCCCAGCTGAAGTCCTCGGTGTCGGTGGGGTTCGTCGTCGACACCTTCTTCGGGCCCGCATTCGTGGGAGCTGCCCTTGGAAACGGTGGCGCCTTCCAGCTGTACTTTTCGGTCGGGAGGCTGTACCGCTGAGGCAAGCTGGTGGTGTAGCCCGGTCGGGCGAGTCAGCGCGGCCTGACCAGCGCGCGAACGGCTCGACCCGGACGGAGCGCGGTTAGCTCGCCCTTGTCCACGACCACCTGGCCTCGGACCAGCACGTACGGAATTCCCGCCGACGGGATGGTGGCGTCCTCGTAGGTGGCCCGGTCGATGACCGTCGCGGGGTCGAAGACGACGAGGTCCGCGTCCGCGCCCAGGCGGATACGACCCTTCCTCGCCATCGCCGGCGCGCGGCGCTCGAGGCGCCGGGCGGGCTCGAGGGTCATGCGCCTCAGTGCATCCATCAACGTCACGGCCCCTTCTTCCCTGACGTAGCGGCCGAGGACCCTCGCGTAGCTGCCCGAGGTGCGGGGATGCCCGCGCCCATTCTCGATGAAGCCGTCGCTGGCGATCACCGCGAGCGGGCTGGCGATGGCCGCGCGCGTCTGCCGCTCGGATCGCCCATGGATGATCACCGTGCCACCAGTTTTTCGCGCCTCCTCGAAGGTCGTCCGCGTCAGGCGCTCGCCCGTGGACACCAGTTGGTGCAGGCCGAAGCGCTCGTCGGGCCAGCTCGCCCAGTCGTCAAACAGCGCGGACTGGATCTCGGTCATCCCGGCGCCGTACGGGTAGGCTTCGGTGGTGACGTCCTGTCCGGCTCTGCGAGCGGCCTGGATGGCTGCCAGGAAACCGTCGAGCTCGTCGTCGGCGGACGAGTTGACGTGGACGATGTGCAGCGGCACGTGCGCGGCCGCCGCGGCCGCGATGGTCTCCCTCAGCCCTTGGAGCCCGCCGCGTATGTGGATGTGGACCGCCACACCACCGGGTTTCGCCACGCGGAACATGCGCTCGATCTCTGACATGGGCGCGCCGGGCGTGTACGCAGTGCCGAAGCCCATCGCCAGCGCACCCTGCGCGAGCCCCTCCCGCAGCAGCGCCTCCATGGCCGCCATCTGCGCTTGGCTCGCGGTGCCGCTGCCGCCGATGCCCGCGGGCAGGAGACCCGTGCTCGGGTCGCCCAGCACCTTCATCCGCACGGGGATGTGCCCGACGGCCACGCCATAGTTGACGAGCTGGCCCCCCTCGCGCGCCGCGTACCACTTGGCCACGTCGGCCGTGCCCACCTCGAGCTCGAAGGCGGAGGTCACGCCGTCTCGCACCATCAATCGGTAAGCCTCTTCCTGCTGCCCGTGCTCGTGGAGGTCCACGAACCCCGGCGCGACGACGTGGCTCGTCGCGTCGATCGTCCGAACGCATGAGAGCGGCCTCTCCGAGATCGCCACGATCCGTCCTCCGCGGATGCCCAGGTGGCGCACCGCGTCGAGGCGCGATTCGGGATCCATCACCCTGCCGTTCTCGATCACGAGGTCGAAGCGCGGCGCGCGCGGGCTGGTGGTCGCCTGCGCCAGCGCCAGGGTGACGATGGACGTGAAGGTGAAGGCTGATCGCATGAGAATCTGTTGGACGGTATCGCCTGCGCGAGCTGAGCGTCAAGACCGGAGGCAAGGATGAGGGCCGCCGCTGTCGAGAAAGGTTCCAGCGCGCCGCTCGGGGCCACCGTGTCTCCCGGCGGCGTCAACTTCAGCGTCTTCTCGAAGAGTGCCACTCGGCTCGAGCTGCTGCTGTTCGACGAGGAGGATTCCGCGCGGCCGGCCAGGGTCATCCCGCTCGACTCGAACCGGCACCGCACCTACCACTACTGGCACGCCTTCGTCCCGGACCTCGAGCCGGGCCAGATCTACGCCTACCGCGCCGGTGGGCCCTTCGCGCCGGACCAGGGCCTGCGATTCGATGCTGAGAAGGTCCTCCTCGACCCCTATGGACTCGCTATCGCGGTCCCCGCCGCCTACGACCGCGGCGCGGCCAGCCGGCCCGGCGACAACGCGGCGGCTGCGATGAAGAGCGTCGTGGCCGATCCCGGCCGCTACGACTGGGAGGGCGACCTGCCGCTCCGGCGTCCGTATGCGGAAACGGTGATCTACGAGCTCCACGTCCGTGGCTTCACCCGCGATCCCAGCTCGGGCGTCTCGCCCGAAAGGAGCGGGACCTACGCGGGCTTGATCGAGAAGATTCCGTACTTGAGGGATCTGGGGATCACGGCCGTCGAGCTGTTGCCGGTGTTTCAGTTCGACGCGCAGGACGCGCCCCAGGGCCGCGTGAACTACTGGGGCTACCAGCCCGTCTCGTTCTTCGCGCCGCACCAGGCCTACGGCTCGCGGAAAGGATCGCTCGCCGTGCTCGACGAGTTTCGCGACATGGTCAAGGCGCTCCACCGCGCCGGCATCGAGGTGATCCTCGACGTGGTCTTCAACCACACCGCGGAAGGCGGCCAGGGCGGGCCGACCCTGTGTTATCGCGGCCTGGCCAACGACTTCTACTACATCCTCGAGAAGGACAAGTCGCGCTACTCGGACCATTCCGGCTGCGGCAACACCCTCAACGCCAACCAGCCGATCGTGCGCCGGCTGATCCAGGACAGCCTGCGCTACTGGGTCACGCAGATGCACGTCGACGGCTTCCGCTTCGACCTGGCGTCGATCCTGTCGCGCGACGAGGCCGGCCATCCGCTGCCGAATCCGCCCGTCCTCTGGGACATCGAGTCGGATCCGCTGCTTTGCGGCACCAAGCTGATCGCGGAGGCGTGGGATGCCTCGGGGCTCTATCAAGTGGGGAGCTTCGTCGGCGACGCGTGGCAGGAGTGGAACGGCCGCTTCCGCGACGACGTGCGGCGCTTCGTGAAGGGCGACGACGGCTCGGTGCCGCGCCTGGCGGCGCGGCTCCTGGGCAGTCCGGACATCTATGGCCACGAGGAGCGGGAGGCCGAGCAGAGCGTCAATTTCGTCACGTGTCACGACGGCTTCACCCTCAACGACCTGGTCTCCTACAACCACAAGCACAACGAGGCCAACGGCGAGGACAATCGCGACGGCACGAACGACAACCTGAGCTGGAACTGCGGTGCCGAGGGGCCGACGGACGACCCGGCGATCGAGGCACTGCGCAACCGTCAGGTGAAGAACTTCCTCGCGCTCGAGCTGCTGGCAGCCGGCACGCCGATGCTGCTCATGGGCGACGAGGTCCGCCGGACGCAGCGGGGCAACAACAACGCCTACTGCCTGGACGGCGAGGGCAGCTGGTTCGACTGGAGCCTGCTGGAGCGGCACGCCGACGTCCATCGCTTCGTGCAATCGCTGATCAGGCTTCGACAGCGCCGCGACGTCGTGGCCGCGGGGAGGCTGAGCTTGAACCAGCTCCTGGAGCGGGCGCGTGTCGAGTGGCACGGGGTGACGCTCAACCGCCCGGACTGGGGCGAGCCCTCGCACGCCCTCGCCTTGACGTTGCGAAGTGCGCGCTCCCGACTTCTTCTCCACGGAATGTTCAACGCACACTGGGAACCGCTGCGGTTCGAGCTGCCTCCCGTCCCCGCGGACACCCGGGAACGCTGGCGGCGCTGCATCGACACCGGCCTGGCGTCCCCCGACGACATCCATCCCTGGGAGAAGGCGCCGCTGGTGGAGCACTCGACGTATGAATTGCGGCCTCGCTCGGTGGTCCTGCTCGCGTTGCCGCTTCAGCCGGCCGTGTGATCGAGGCCGATACGACTAACATCTGCTTCTTCGTTCAGGAGGATCCTCATGGACCTCGTCGAGCCATTCGTGGCGCTCGTGATCTACCCGACGACGCGGGAGGCGCAATCGCGACAGCCGCCGGCTCGCATATGTCGTGGGCGGCCATGTCGCTTTGACGGAGGCGGGGCGCACGCTGGCCGAGCGGCAGGTGCGTCGGCATCGCGTGGTGAAGGCGGGGGAGACGACACTCGCGCTGGACGCTTCGATCGCGGCGGGGATCTATGTGAAACCCGCGTAGCTGAGACTCGAAGGGTTTACGTCGAGCGAGGTGTCGTCAAGTTCCCCCTGAATCGCCTTGCTGACCTGTTGTGCGGGGTTAACCTGCACCGGGGGTTCGAATCCCCCCTCTCCGCCAGATTCCTGAGACGTGATGCGCCGAGCCACGCTGCAAGGGGCAGGCATCTGCGCGCTCGGGCTTCTCGGAACGCTCGGGTCGCGCCACACGCTCGCGAGCAATTGAAGCAGCGCCCTGCGACCGTCGTCATCCGCGCCGCCTCCGGCCCGAAGGCACGGCGATCATGGAAAGGGATCGCGCGCGTCGTCGCCCCTCAAGCGTAACGCGCAAGACAGGAAGACCAGGGATCACGAAGTTCGTGTGAATCACGCGACGGGGCGCGGCACGAACTTTTCCGGCCCCGGCCCGTCTACACCATCAGGCGGAGATGATCCGCTCGGCGCGTGGCACCTCGACGCGCGACGACTGATTCTCGAGGAAGGAGGCAATCATGAGCCGCTGGTTACCTGTTGCAATGGCTCTGGGCGGCCTGGTCCTGATGGAGACCGGAAGTGCGAATGCTCAGGGCGTGGAGTCGGTGCGGGCGGAGATTTCGTTCGACTTCAAGGTCGGACACGCGACGCTGCCCGCAGGCGATTACCGTTTGAGCCATAACCCCGCGGAGGCAGGCGTGCTCACCGTCCGCAGCATGGATGGTCGCCACGGAGCTGTCGTTATGACTGAGGCCATCGAGGCCAGGAACGGCACGCCCAACGCCAACAAGGTCGTGTTCGAGCGAGAGGGTACGAGCTACGTGCTGTCCGAGGTCTTCACCAATGACTCGAGCGTGGGACTTGAAGTTCTCGGGACACATCCCGCTGATTGAGCTCTGAGGGCGGATGCCCGGCCCCGATCGCGGATCGGTCGTTTCCCGCGTCGGGGCCGGGGCGCAGGCGGGCGCTGACCTGAACGCTCATGCGACCTTTAGGAGGACCTTCGGCGGCTTGTTCTCCGCGAACAGTATCGACAGCCGCTTCTGTTTGAAAAACAGCGTAGACTGGGATGAGGAGGTGTCATGGCTTTAGCGCCCATCTACGACCCGGAGGCCGTCGAGCCCTTGTGGCAGGAGCTGGCTGCGGTCGGTGTCGAGCCGCTCACCACGCCGGAGCAGGTCGATCAGGCTCTGAAAGAGGGCTCGGGGACCGTTCTGGTGATCGTGAACTCCGTCTGCGGCTGCGCGGCGGGTCAAGCGCGCCCGGGAGCCATGCTCGCTCTCCAGAACGCGGTCATCCCGGATCGGTCCGTCACCGTGTTCGCAGGAGTCGATCGCGACGCGGTCGAGCGGGCCCGCGACCACATGCGGGGCTATCCACCCTCCTCACCCAGCATCGGTCTCTTCAAAGATGGCAAGCAGGTGTTCATGCTTCAACGGACCGATCTTCAGCAGATGAACGAGCAGCAGGTCTCGGCGGCTTTGCGCCAGACCTTCCACGAGCACTGCACCAGGCCCGGCCCCTCGATCGATCCGGAGATCTTCAAACAGATCCGGCCGTACCAGGGCTGCGGCTCGCAGATTCCGCTGATGCCGGGACGGTCCTAGAGAAGCACGGGACTTGCGCGCAGCAGCGGCTGAGGCCGGATCGCTGGCGCGCGTTTCGTCTGCTACGTCGGCAAGCAGCCACATCGGGGCGGCCGTCTCGGTGAGCTTCTGATTGCACGGAGCATCTGGTCGAGCCGGCCGTGCGGCCGTTGGACCGGCCTGCCGATCGGTCGAAGCGGCCGCACCGTGTACATCGCTCCACGTCAGCCGGAGCAGCTCGTGAAGCTCTCGAGCCTCGGCCTCGTGCCGGGGTCTGTCGTTCGCCTGCAGCAGACACGCCCGGCCGCCGTGGTCAAGGTGGGGGAGACGACGCTCGCGCTGGACGTTTCGATCGCAACCGGGATCTATGTGAAGCCTGCGTAGCGCAGGTCACTCGAAGACCTCCATCTCCTGCACGATCCAAGGACCGAGGATCGAACGTCCGCTACCCAGCCGCAATTCGAGGCCCTGGAGCTGCAGCGGATCGAAGGTGAAGTCCATCGATCCACGGGGAGGGCAGAAAAGCAGTTCGGCCAGGAACTCCACGGGCTCGAAACGATGGGCGATCCTTTCCCAGCGGCCCTCCCGGAGCCCCAGGACCTCGGGGGCGCGCGCAAATCCGGCAGAGCGCACGCCGCTGAGCAACGAGACACGACGCACCCGGAGAGCTCGCGGGAAAAGGACGCGGAGGTACTGACCTCGCACCTGGCGAGCGGCGAACGCCGTCTGAGGGTTGCCGTCGAGAGCCAGAGCACAGTCCCCGGTGGGTGCGCTCTCGCATCGCCAGCCCAGTCGAGGAATGGCTACCAGGGCGGCGGTCTCGCACGCGCTCGATCCCACGGGTGGCTTGGCCGGGTGAACGCGGTAGACGCGCTCCCCGCCCAACCGCCCCACGGGGTCGGGGTATGCGACCGCGGCATCGTCGAACGCCGCCACCAGCTCGAGACGCTCCGAAAAGTCTCCAACACGCGCCTCGAAACGCCGCACGGCGCGGTCGCCCTCTTCGAACCACTCTGCTCCTTTCGGATGGAAGACGACATAGCGCACGCCCAGGCCATCGAGCACCCCCAGGGAGCGCGCGCTCGGGAGCTCCAGCAGCTCCGCGTAGACGAACTCGTAGTGCGGCGGGTAGTAGCTGCTAAAGCCGTTGACGAGCGGCATCCAGTGCAGCGTGGAGAAGTGCTGCCAGAACGCTTCCCAGCGCCTGAGCCGAGGCGGATGGGGGGGGAACTCGAACAAGGGCCCAGCGTCGTGCTGGCCCGCCAGCCAAAGGTAGACCTGCGGGACCCGCGCGCCAGTGGAGACCTCCCAGACCGGCAGCGGCACTGAAACATGCTCCAAGGGCAGCAGGAGCACCAGCGCCGCCGTCATGACTCTCGCTGGGCGACACCGGCGCAGGAGCGCGGCCGCTCCCAAGGAGACGAAGAGCGCCAGCGATAGCCGCGTGAACATCAGGAACCTCGAGGGGACTCGGGTCGCCGAGTAGCCAGGAAGGATCGCACTGAGGATTCGGAGTGGGCCCGGCAGGCCACCCGGCAGCGTATCGCCGAATGCCAGCAAGAGAGCGGCAACGCCCAGCACCGCAAACGGTAGCGCCAGGCGTCGTCGTCGCTTCGGCATTCCCAGGCGCAGCCGGCGGCTGGTGCTGGGCAGGCTCGCAAGAACACCCAGCGCTGCCAGGGGCAGGGGGACGAGGCCGGGAAAGTAGCGATCGTCGTAGCGCGGCTCCTGCAAGCCGACGAGGCGACCGTAGAGCCAGTTGTCGGGCAGCGCCTGTCGAAGGCTCGCCATCGTCGCCGGCTGGCTGACGACCCGCTCGGTGTTGATACGCTGCAGATGCCGATGCTGGACGAGATCGAACGGCAGGAGCAGGCCGGCGGCCAGGATCACCCCGGCGGACAGCGGGCGCCATGGCGGCTGCTCCGGCCTCCATCTGGACGCGGTCCAGAGGAAGAATGGGAACGATACGGCGAGCAACGTGGCGAAGAACAGCTCATAGTACTTGCAGGCCAGGCCCTGCAACGCGAAGGACACTCCGAACCCGATGCCGTCGCGCAAGCGGCCGCGTCGCAACAAGCGCACGAGGAAGAACAGGGCCAGGGGAGTCCAGAAGCTGGATACGATCTGTAGCCGCGCCGCGGAGTCATAGTTGGCTGTGGTGAACGAGAACACGAGCCCTCCGAGCAGGGACGCTCGTTTGCTGCCGGTCACCTCGCGGGCGAGCAAGAACATGGTCGTCGCGTTCAAGGCCAACGTGAGCACATAAAGCAGGTTGTAGGTGACCGCGTCGTTGTGGGTCAGCGCCCAGATGGGCCAGGCCAGCAAGCCTTCGGCCACCATCGGCTCCCCGTATGCGAGGGGGGCGGTGTCAGGGTGGAAGACGTTCGCCTGAAACAAGGACAGCGGGTCGTTCCCGAGCCGGTGGGACACCCAGGACACGGTCCAAGCGAAAACGACGCCGTCGGCGTTGTCGGGCAACACCTGGGCTGGCCGTAGGCTCAACGGGTAGCTTGTCAGGCCAGCCACGACGAGGAAGAAGACGGGGATGGCCAGAGTCATCGCGGAACGGGGCGCCATGGGGCGCAAGGACGCGCTGTTCCAGGACTCAGTTGTCATTCGCTGAATTACGGCCGCGATGGCGACAGGACGCGATCTTCGCGCTCACCTTTCGGCGTACTACCATGCCCGGACCATGCTGTGGCGCCCGGCTGCTTCGAGCGCGTGCCGCTGGCTTGGAGCACGCGCCGTGCCGGGCCTCAGCTTCGTCCTCGTGACGGCATCGCTCGCGTTTCGTCAGTGGCTCCTGCGTGTACGGGCGTTCGATCCGGACGAGATGCAGCACCTGCACAGTGCCTGGTCCATTGCCCAAGGGCAGCTGCCCTATCGTGACTACTTCGACCACCACACCCCATGGTTGCATTACGCCCTTGCGCCGCTGTTCCTGGTGTTTCGCGCCGAGCAAGACTTCGACGAGGCGGTACGGGCGCTAATGCTCGCACGGGGCTGCATGTGGGCGCTCACCGTGTGCTTGTTGCTGGCCACCTACGCGCTGGGCCGTCGTTTCTTCGGTGCTCGTGCCGCGTGCTACGGCACGTTGTTCCTGAGCAATACTGTCATGTTCCTGGCGAAGACCCTCGAGGTGCGCCCGGACGTGCCCGCAGCCCTGCTGCTGGTTGCCGCGCTGTTGGTGCTCCATGAAGGGCTCGGGCTGGACGTGCAGGAACGGGAGCGATCACGTCTGTATTGCTTCGCAGGGCTGCTGCTCGGGGCAGCGCTCATGTTCACGCCCAAAGTGGCCTTCGCCCTCCCCGGCGCCTGCCTCGCCGTTGCGCTGCGGCGCGCCGGCGGCTCGCCGCGGCTTGCGCTGGGTCGGGTGGGCCTCCTGGGCGTTGGTGTGGCTCTGCCGCCATTGGCCACCGCCGCGTATTGGGCTGCGCGGGGTGCCTTCTCGGCGTTCTGGCACTGCACAGTGTACGTGCCGTTGCACTGGCAGCGCGGTTCGGGGCCTCAAGAGCTCATCTCCGAACTCCTGCGACAGGATCCCGTGCACGCCCTGGGTCTGCTCGGGGTCGCGGCGAGCGCCGTCGCGCTGGTGGGCGGGCATTTCCAGGGCACGCTCTTGTGCTTGCCACTGCTCGGGTTGGTCCTCGGCGTGTTCTGGATCCCCGAGATCGCGCGCCAGTACCTGGTTTTGCTGCTGCCGCTCCTGGCGCTCTTCAGCGGGCGTGTGTTCGCTGCATTGACTGAACATGTGCTGGTTCGACTGACGACACGCGCCCGAGAGGCAACGATCGCGCTGGTGCTGGTCGCTCTTTCCGCCCCGTCACTCAGCCAGCAGCTCGCCAGCGCCGAGCCGTCCAACGAGGCGTTCCTGAGCCGGCTGGAATTCGTTCTCGCCAACAGTGCTCCGACGGAGACCGTCCTGGACGGGTTCTCAGGTCTGGGCGTGTTTCGGCCGCATGCCTACTACTACTACTACCTGCTAGGGAAGATACGGGCGACGTGGCCATCTGACGATCGCCGCCGCCTGTTGCGTAGCCTGCAGGTGGGGATGGTAGCCCCGCGCCTGGTCATCTGGGACGAGTACGTGCGCACCATTTCACAGCCGATCAGTGAGTTCCTCCAGCGGCACTATGTATCAGTCGGCTTTGACCCGGTCCGCGTGCGCCTGTTCGACAACGGCCTCGGCCGGTGGGTCGATTCTGGAGCTCGCCTCCTCGGTGCGCCGGCGCCCCTCGGCAGGGCTCATGTGGTGCTGAGCCAGGGGTGGGAGACACCGAGGGCATCGAGCGTTGCGAAGCAGGGCGGTGTGCGTGCCCGAGCACCCCTCTCGGAGCTGCTCGTGCCGGTGGCGGACCCGCGAGGGTACGTAGCCGTCGTCCGCGCTCGAATCGACCGCACGCCCGCTCGGATGACGATGATCGTCAACGGGCGACCTGTCGGGTACGCCACGCTTGCCACCGCGTGGTCCGAGCAGCCATTCAACATCCCAGACGGAGTCCTCAAGCGAGGGATGAATGTGTTCCACCTGTCCTGGGAGGTCTCGCCGGAAGGCGGCAACGGGCCGCTTGTCGCGTCTCTCGAGCTCAGGTTGCCCAGTCGCGACTCGGATTCGACCCGGCACGAGTCACGGACCGAGCGGCCGAACCTCGCTGGCAAACCACTCGCGGATCCACACTCCGGCCAGTGCGTGGCCGCGCTCGCTGAAGTGGATGTCGCCTGGCAGGTAGACGTCCTCCCCCGTCGCGACCGCATGCTCGCGGAGCCTGCTCCAGAGGTCGAGGTAGGGCACGTCGCTCTCGCGTGCCCAGACGTGGATCCAGTCCTGCGGCAGGCGCACATCGTAGCCGCGGCCCGTCTCCTTCTGGGCGTAGACCTGCTCGCGGGAGGGCACCGCAACGACCGCCAGGCGGGCGCCGCTCTCGTGGGTCCAAGCCTTCATACGCGTGAGAGTCGTCAGCGCCGCGTCCCGCGCCTGAAGCGCGATGTCGGGCGGCGGCACCTGCGACCAGAAGCTGAATGAAGTGAACTTGCGGCACACGGTGAAGTCGACCCAAGGGTTGTCGAGGCCGAACGCCGGCAGCAGCAACCTGAAGGTGGCAAAGATCTCGAGCCCGCGTCGAATCGGTGAGGGATCCGCCGCCGGCGGCGATGAGACGTATGGCGCTCGAAGAAACGCCGCCGGCACCCTATCCGCGAGCACCTCACGGCGCAGCACCGCCGTGCCACCCTCGATCCGATGCTTCTGGGGCCCCAGCCAGGTGTCGCGGAAGTCGTTTCCTGTGAAGAGCAGCACGACGATCCAGTCGGGTGAGAAGTCGACGACCTGCTCCCGCAGCTGCAGCTCGATGTCGTCGAGGCCGTAGCCGCCGACTCCGAAGTTGAGCGCCTCGATCCGATCGCGGTTGAGCCCCGACTCAAAGACTCCGACCAGGCTGTGCTCTACGTCGCGCGCCCAGCACCCGAAAGCGAAGGAGTCGCCCACGAACGCCACGCGGCGGGTCGGCTGGCGTCTGGCTGGGTCGACCTCCCGCCAGTGCATTCCGAACTTATTGGTTCGGATCCTCACGCGCATGCCCTTCACCAGTGTCGTCAGGTCCAGGTTGGGTTTCAGCCGATAGGAGCCGGTTCCGGAGGGGTTCTCTCGCATCAGCTCGAGGCCGTGCGGCTCGACCATCAGCTGTTCCAGATGAGCCTCGCGCCTGAGAGCGAACGTCTCGACGAGCGCGAAGCCAGACGTGAGGCTGAACCCGGAGACGAGGGCAGCATAGATCGCTCGCCGTCGACGCGGGATTTCGCCGCCCATGACGGACGTCGAAGGGCCCGCTGACACGCGGAGCATCCTAACAGACCGCCTATGGGCGCCAGCAGCTCAGCGACCGACGACCTCCAAGTCTCCGCCACAGCCACAGGGTAGAGGCCGCCTTCATCGTCCCCTCGAGTTGACGCAACCGCGCGAGCCGCGTGGCGACGCCGTGCCTCGATCGCTGCGACACGTGGCGTAGCCGCGAGGCGAACGGAAGGCGAAGCCAGCTGCTCGCCCCTGCGCTTCATGCTAGCGTCACGCCGGTATCCCTCAACCCAGCCGAGGACGTCAGTGATGACTCGCGATGAGGCGGTCGCCATGCTGCGGAATGGCCTGGGCAGCCTTCCTTCCGGCATCGCGCGAGGCGATGCCTTTGACGCGTTCGATCGCCTCAGGTTCGCCCTCTACGTCGAGACAGCGGAGAGTCTCGTCCGGCAGGCCCATGCGACGTTGGTCCTGGCGCTGCCAGCGCTCAAACCGGCAGCGGACAAGCTCTTGTCGGATTGCGCCAGGTCATCGAGCGAGCCGAACCCGTGACGCGCGAGGAGGCGCTCGCCAGGGCGAGCCAGGCTTCGCGACCGCAGAGCGCGCCCGATGCAGCGTTGATGGGGTGCATCGTCCATTTGATCGGCGGTGCCGCCGTTCTCGTAGGGTGCTGCATCCTCAACCTGCGAGCCTTGCTACGAGCCGCAGTCATGACCGGTGAGAAAGCAGTCGCGACGCCGCGCGGCGCGTCGTAATCCGCCGTGTGGCTCAGCCAGTGAGGCTGCATCTCGTGGACGGAACCTACGAGCTGTTCCGCTGCTACTTCGGCGCACCGCCTGCGCGCGCTCCCGACGGGCGCGAGGTCGGGGCCGTTCGTGGCCTGCTGCGGACCCTGCTGTCGCTGCTTCGTGAGGACGGCGTCAGCCACGTCGCGTGCGCCTTCGACCACGTCATCGAATCCTTCCGCAACGGTCTGTTCGCCGGCTACAAGACCAGCGAGGGCGTGCCGGAGGAGCTGCTGGCGCAGTTCCCGCTCGCCGAGCGGGCCACGGGCGCCCTGGGCGTGGTGGTGTGGCCGATGGTCGATTTCGAGGCGGACGATGCGCTGGCCACGGCCGCGGCGCGCTGGGCGGACGACCCGAGCATCGAGCAGATCGTGATCTGCACGCCGGACAAGGACATGGCGCAGTGCGTCCGTGACTCGCGCGTGGTCTGCTTCGATCGGATGCGGCGCCGCCTGCTTGATGCGGCGGGCGTCGTCGCTCGCTTCGGCATCCCGCCCGAGTCGATCCCCGATTGGCTGGCGCTCGTCGGCGACGACGCGGACGGCATCCCCGGCATCCCGGGCTGGGGGGCCAAGTCGTCCTCGCTGGTGCTGTCGCGCTTCGGTCGGATCGAGGCGATCCCGGACGATCCGGCGCGATGGGGCGTGCCGGTGCGCGGCGCGGCGACGCTGGCGCGCGCTCTTGCGGAGCGCAGGCAGGAAGCCGCGCTCTACAAACTTCTGGCGACATTGCGCGAGGACGTGCCCCTGGTCGAGCAGGTTTCCGACCTCGAGTGGCGCGGCGTGAGGCGAGCGGAGCTCACGGCGCTGTGCAACGAGCTCGGCGACGCGGAACTGCTCGAATGGAACTGGGGCGTGTGAACCGCTACTTCTCGACCACCACCTTGGTCAGGCGAACCGGCTCGATGCCGTAGTTCTCGAGCTCGATCGTGCGCTTCTCCTTGTCGAACCGGACCTTGGTTGCAGTCGAGAGCTTGCCTTCACCCTCGCCCTTCGAACCGAGGCGGATCTCGCAGACCATGAACTCGTAGTCGGTCGAGCGCAGGTTGTCGCGAACCTCGCGGAAGCCCATCGGTCGGTCGGTCGCGAAGACGATCCGCTTGCCGCCGCTGGGCGTCTCCTGCATACGCGCGTACTGGATGTCCCAGCCCAGGCTCCGGTTCGTGCGGATGAATCCCACGCGCGGCTTGATCTTGGCGAGCGCCTTGAGCAGCGCCTCGTCGTTCTTTTCGACCAGGGTGTCGAGGAGCTGCTGGCGTTCCTCGTCGCTGGACCATCGCTCGAACACGATGTCCAGAGTGGTGCTGCTGGTGCGGCCGACGCCGGACATGTTGACGGCGAATGCACGCAGTCGCAGGACGGACTTGTCCTCTGCCTTGGCGTTGGCGGGCCAGATGAGAGCCGCTGTGGCGAGAGCAACGACGCTTCGAACGCGAATCGACATGACGAACCTCCTCGGCGGTCCTGCTCACACTCTAATGCCGGTGACGACCCTCACTGCATCGCACTGGGTGATCGCCTACATTCTCGCAAAAGCACCGGACCCCGAGACCGACTCGTTGGGCCAGTCGTAGCGCTAGGGCGTCGTGGACACCCCGGCTGTCGCGACGCGGCGATCAGGTTCCCTCCTAGCCCTCCGCCGAGGATTCATGACACGTGCGCGAACGCTTCTGATCCCATTGTCGTTCCTGGCCCTCGCGTTCCTACTGACCGTCGACAGGCGCGTCGCTGCGCACGGCGGAGGGCGCGGTCAGTTCGGAAAGGAACTGGACACGCTCAGCATGGAGGAGCGCCGGGTCTTTCGGGACGCCAAGGCAGAGTTCGAGGAGGAGGAGGAGGCGCAGGAGGGGCTGGGACCCATCTTCAATCATGTGTCCTGCGTGGCCTGCCATTCCATTCCAGTGACGGGCGGCAGCAGCCCGATCCTCGAGACGCGCGCGCAGAAGCTCCTCGACGGAGTTCTGTTCGAGTTCCCGGGCGGTTCGCTCTTCCAGGTCAGCGCGATCAGGCCGGAGTGCGCCGAGGTCGTGCCCGTCGACGCAAACGTGCGGGCGCTGCGTCAGACGACGCCGCTCTTCGGAGCAGGCCTCATCGAAGCGATCCCCGACGCGCAGCTCGAAGCCTATGCCGCCCTGCAGGCGCGCGTAAGCCCGGGCCAGGCGGGCCGCATGCACCGCATCGTCGACGTGGCAAGCGGTGCGGTTCGGATCGGGCGCTTTGGCTGGAAGGCGCAGCAGGCGACCTTGCTCGCGTTCAGCGGCGATGCCTACGTGAACGAGATGGGGATCACGAACCGGCTCTTCCCGTTCGAGAACGCGCCCAACGGCAATCTGGTGCAGCTCGCGCAGTGTGATCCCGTCGCCGATCCCGAGGATGCCAACGAGGACTTCGTCGCGTTCGCGGACTACATGCGCTTCCTCGCTCCTCCGCCGCGCAGCGATCAGTGGGAGCGCAACGACAATGCGGGAGGCCATGGTGGTCCGGCTCAGCTGCAACGCGGTCGAGCCGCTCTCGAGAGCGTCGGCTGCGCCGTCTGTCATCGGTCCGGGTTCACGACCTCGAGCCGGACCGCCGCCCTCGATCGGCAGAGGGTGGATGCGTTCTCCGACTTCCTGCTGCACGACGTTGGGACCGGAGACGGGATCGTACAGGGGGACGCGCAAGGCAACGAGTTCCGGACGTCGCCGTTGTGGGGCATCGCGGAAAGCGGGCCGTACCTTCATGACGGATCGGCGCCGACGATCGAAGCGGCGATCGAACGCCACG
>Ga0075428_100001402_pt1 | contig 25630 bp, 19 predicted proteins | sample RhiMetdeltSRZDD2_FD_75291 | JGI IMG/M metagenome (GOLD analysis project Ga0075428, IMG submission 75291) | Populus rhizosphere microbial communities from Tennessee, USA - Rhizosphere MetaG P. deltoides SRZDD2 | ecosystem: Host-associated > Plants > Roots > Rhizosphere > Soil | place: USA... | reverse complement strand
GCGGCCGGCGACGACGATTTCCGCCCCGGCGCTCACGGCCACACCCACCGCGGGCAGCAGGTCCGCTTCCAGGCTGAAGCGCCATGCCGGCGGGCTCGGGAAGCCGAGGAAAACCAGGACTTCTTTTCCCCAGAGGACGGCGAGGAGGCCGGAGCCGTTGGCGTCCACGTCGGTCGAGGTGGCGATGCCCTTGCCCACGCGCAGGCTATCGGCGCGGCCGCCACGCCAGAGCCACAACCGGCCGTCGGCGTCGAGAACGTAGGCACCTTCCTGGCCGGAGCGCACGTGCGTCGCCACGCCGCCCCGGAGCTCTGTGCCGCCAAGCCGACCCATGGCCTCGCCGGCCTTGGCGGTGTCGCGGATCGGGCGGCAGGCGATCCCGGCGAGACCGGGTGCGGTCGGATCCAGGATCCACACCACGTCGTCGGGCTTCACCGAGCCCGTGTTCCCCTGGCCGAAGGAGAGGTCCAGCGCCTTGCCCGGCGCCGCCACACGAACGATCTCGCTGAAGAGGATGTACTCCTTGACCTCCGCCGGGCTCGGCTCGGGTGTGGTGGTTTGCGCGCCGGCGTTGCCGGCGGCGAGCAGAGCAAGGAGGCCGAGGAGAACGGGGCGATGCATTCGCTGCACCCAGCTTCGTAAGTTCCGGGCCCAAAAAAGGACACGGGGGCTATCGTGCGAGCCCCCGTGTTCATGTTCGCGTACGCTGCGCCGGCGCGCAAGGTCTCGGGCTCAGCTCGTCTCGATGCGGACCGCTTTGCGCTCGCGCCCGACCCGCTCGAAGACCACGCGGCCGTCGACCAGAGCGAACAGGGTGTGGTCGCGCCCGCTGCCGACATTGTCGCCCGCGTGGATGCGCGTACCGCGCTGGCGCACCAGGATGTTGCCAGCCCGCACCTGCTGGCCGTCGCCGCGCTTGACGCCGAGGTATTTCGGGTTGCTGTCGCGCCCGTTGCGCGTCGAACCTTGACCTTTTTTGTGTGCCACGTCTTGGACTCCCGCCGCGACGACTCTAGGGCAGTCGGATCGCCTGGATCTCGATGGAGGAATACGGCTGCCGGTGCCCGTTGCGCTTCTTGGAATCCTTGCGCCGGCGCTTGCGGAAAACGATGATCTTGCGCTCCCGCGAGTGCTCCAGCACCCGGGCGGTGACGCGCGCGCCCTCCACCGTCGGGGCGCCGGTGAGCATGGCCGCGTCGCTCCGGACGAGGAGAACGTGGTCGAACTCCACTTCAGCCCCCGGCGCGGCGTCGAGCCGGGGCACCCGGAGGCGCTGCTCGGGCCTCACCTCGAACTGCTTGCCTGCGATCTGAACGACTGCGAACACGGCTCATTCCTCTCGCCAAACGCTCTTCTCTATCAATCCGGGGGGCCATCCGTCAAGCCCGAGGGGCTCGGCGGGCCCTGGCTGGGCTCGGCAGTCCGCGTCCCGGCTTCGTTCAGCCGCGGGTTGTCTTCCAGGTACGGCCGGCCCCGCCTGCCGCGCCCGCGCCCGCCGCGGCGCCGCCTGCCGCCGCTACCGCCGCTGCCGTAACCCTCCCGCGGCGGCCCGCCGCGGCGTCCGGGGTCGCCGTTCGGCCGCCGGCGCTCGGGCGGCCGCGCCGGCTCGGGCCGCGCCACATCCGGTCGCGCCACCGGGCCGGCTTCACCGCTCGCGACTCCGGCCGGAGCCGGGCCGCGCCGTCCCCGCAACGGCGCCGGGCGCCGGCGCGGTCCCAGGTCCGGCGGGCCTGGCCGTGCATCGCCGTTGCCGCGCAGATGGGAGACGAAGCGCATGAGGTCCTCGCCGCTCTCCACCGACACGAGGCGGAAGTCCTCCCGGTGCAGCCGCGGATCGTCGACGAGATCCACCATCACCCCGGTCACCTGCATGAGCTCGCGCAAGCGCTGCCAGCGCTCCTCGCGCAGGAAGAGCACGAGCCTGGGGCTGGCCTGCAGGCGCAGCTCCCGCGCCCGGGTGTAGTGGCTCACCCGGCGGAGCATGCGCTCGATGCGGTTGGCGATGGAGTCGAGGGAGAGCACGTGCCCGGTGCTCTCGCAGTAGGAGCACTGGTCGCTCATGAAGTGGTAGAGGCTGGGGCGCACGCGCTGGCGACTCATCTCCACCAGACCCAGGTCGCTGACCTGGAAAGCCTTGGTCTTGGCCCGGTCCTGCTTCAGAGCGGAACGCAGCTCCTGGAAGACCCGCCTCTTGTTGGCCTCGCTTTCCATGTCGATGAAGTCGATGACGATGATGCCGCCGATGTCCCGCAGCCGCAGCTGCCGGGCGATCTCCCGCGCCGCCAGCATGTTGGTCTTGAGGATGGTCTCTTCTTGGTTCTTCTTCCCCGTGAACCGGCCGGTGTTGACGTCCACCGAGACCAGCGCCTCGGTCTGCTCGATGACGACGTAACCGCCCTTCTTCAACCACACCTTGCGGTCCAGGGTCTTGTCGATCTCGCTCTCCACCCCGTAGCGGTCGAAGATCGGCATGGGTTCCTCGTACAGCTTGACCTGACGCAGCATGTCCGGAGCGATGTCCTTGAGATAGGCGGTGAGCTGCTCGTGGGCCTTGCGGTCGTCCAGCACCAGGAGGCTGACGTTCTCGTTCAGGATGTCCCGCACCAGGCCGATGACCAAGCCGACGTCTTCGTGCACCAGGCTCGGGGCCGGCGCCGCCGCCGCCTTTTCCTGGATGCGCTTCCACAGGTGCACCAGGTTCTCCACGTCCACTTCCAGGGCGCGGCGTTCCACCCCCTCGCCGACGGTGCGGACGATGAGGCCGCAGCCTTGGGGCTTGAACTCCTCCACCAGGGCCTTCAGGCGCACGCGCTCGGCGCGCTCCTCGATCTTGCGGGAGACGCCCACGTGATCGGCGTTGGGCATGATCACGGCGTAGCGCCCGGGGAGCGAGATCTGCGTGGTGATGCGTGGGCCCTTGGTGGCGATGGGCTCCTTCGTCACCTGGACGAGGATCTCCATGCCCCGTTTCAGAACGTCCTGGATGGCGGGGAGCTGGCGATTGTCGCCACCGCGGCGGCGTTCGCCTGGCTCTTCCTCGTCGTCGCTGGGATCGACGAGGTCGGAAACGTGCAGGAAGGCGGCCTTCTCGGCCCCGATGTCCACGAATGCGGCTTGGATACCCGGAAGAACGGCGGTCACCACGCCCTTGAAGATGTCCCCCACCATGCGCTTGTTTTCGGCGCGTTCGATGAGGAGTTCAACCAGCTCCTTGTCTTCGAGGATGGCGATGCGAACCTCGTAGGGCGTCGAGTTGACGATGATTTCCTTTTGCATGGAATGTCACTGGATTCCCGCTCAGGCGCGAGGGTCGGGGCGCCGCGGTGGTCGGTCCGGTCGTCGCTGGTCGCAGATGTGACGGCATGGACTCTCCCTGGGGCAGGTGCGTGACCCTCGTCCAGTGGCTCACCGTGGACGTGCCGGTCCGGAGGTCGCACACGAGGTGCTGCTGGATTCGGACCCCTGCCGGCTCGGTCTCGTTCCCTGCCAGGTTCGACCGGTTTAGGACCCACGGGGTGCTCGAGCGCTCGATCCCCGTCGATCCCGCGGCTCCTCGGTGTTGTACTCCCACGGAAGCGACTGCGCTCCTGTCTCCCCCGGGTTCCGCGGCTGCCCGCCTGTTTCGGCGCCGCATGCAGGCCCTGGGGAGGTCGCTTTCCGCGACTTCTTCGAGAGTTCCGGTGTCGCCTCGGGCGTCCGGCCCGCCCGACTCCTGGGGCGTTCGGCGCGGACCGCCGGCGGCGCTCGCCGGCTCTTCGGGGCCGTGCCGACGCGACGGTGGCGCGACCCCCGTGGCCGATCGGCCACGTCAAAGCCTGTCAATGATTTATGTAACATAGAACGGGCCTCCAACGCAATGAAGAACGCAGCCGGCGGGGGCAGACCCGCCACTCGGGCGGTCCCGCCGCTGGCTGAGGGGAGCCAGGCTCGTCTCAGTGCGTCCGGAAGTCTTGCCCGGGGCGTCCGGAAATCACCGCATCCCCTTCCGGCAGGGCGGCCCGGCGGCGCGCCTTCGCCTCCTCGGCGCCGAAGGGATCCACCGGATAGTCGCCATCGAAGCAGGCCGAGCAGTAGTTGTGCGGATCCTCGACGCAGGCGCGGAGGCCTTCCAGCGACAGGTAGCCCAGGCTGTCCACCCCGAGGGATTCCCGCATCGCCTCCAGCGACATCCGCGCCGCCAGGAGCTCGTCCCGTGCCGGGGTATCGATGCCATAGAAGCAAGGCCAGCGAATCGGCGGCGAGGCGATGCGCAGGTGGACCTCCGCGGCGCCGGCGCCACGGATCAAGCGCACCAGCTGGCGCATCGTCGTCCCCCGCACGATGGAATCGTCCACCACCACAACGCGGCGGCCGGCGAGGACGCCCTGAACCGGGTTGAACTTGACCCGTACGCCGAAGCTGCGCAGCCCGGGCTCGGGATTGATGAAGGTGCGACCGATGTAATGGTTGCGGATGAGCCCGATCTCGTAACGCAGGCCGGAGACGCGGGCGTATCCCATGGCGGCGGTGTTGCTCGAGTCGGGCACGGCGATGACGATGTCGCCGGCGGCCGGATGCTCGCGGGCGAGTTGCTTGCCGCTGCGGCGGCGAGCCCGGTCCACCTTCTCGCCGAAGACGCGGCTGTCGGGCCGGGCGAAATAGATGTGCTCGAAGATGCACTGGTGCCGGGGACCGTCGCTCTCGAGCTGCAGACTGCGCCGGCCGTTCCCATCGACGAGGAAGAGCTCCCCGGGCCGGATGTCCCGCTCGAACTCCGCTTCCAGGAGATCGAAGGCACAGGTCTCGGAGGCGACCACAGTCGCCTTCCCCACCCGGCCGAGCGCCAGCGGGCGAAAACCGTGCGGATCGCGGTAGGCCACCAGGGTGTCCCGGGTGGCGAACACCAAGGAGGCGGCGCCGTGGATCTGGCGCAGTGCCTCGCTCAGCATACCGGCGAGATCCGTGGCGCGGCTCCGGGCCGCCAGGTGCAGGATCACTTCGGTGTCGCTGTCCGATTGGAAGATCGACCCCTCCGCCTCCATCCCCCGACGCAGCGAGGCGGCGTTCACCAGGTTGCCGTTGTGCGCCACCGCCAGCTTCCCGGAACGGCAATTCACCAGCAGGGGCTGGGCGTTGCTCACGCTCACGCTGCCGTAGGTGGAATAGCGGTTGTGGCCGATGGCCACGTGCCCGGGCAACTGTGCCAGGCTGCCCCGGCCGAAGACCTCGGCCACCAGGCCCATGCCGCGGTGGCAGCGCACTTCCTTGCCGTCGCCGACCGCGATGCCGCTGCTCTCCTGGCCGCGATGCTGGAGCGAGTAGAGGCCGTAGTAGGTCATCTCCGCCGCATCGGCGTGGCCATGGACACCGAAGATGCCGCATTCCTCGTGCAGCCCGTCGTCGGTGCCCTGTGGTTCGTGCCGCCCGTCGTCCATCCGGCCCCTCTCCTGCTGCGCCCCGTCCATGTCGCCTTCCTCCCTGGCCTCGACCCTCACCTCAGTAGCGCCCCTCCTCGCCGCTCTCGTGCCGCCACACCCGCAACACCTCCAAGGTCTGCGAATGCGGGTTCATGAGCAAGCCCTGGCGGCGGCTCTTGGACACCGCGACCTCCAGGGCGAAGGCACGTGCCGCCGCCGGGTCGGCGAGCGGCGCCCACAGACGGTACAACGTGCCGTGCTGGAGGTGGAGCAGCCGGGCGCCGAGCTTGGCCGCGAAGTACGCCTGCGCCACCGGATCGTTCCCCTCGCCCTCACGGATCCATAGATCCGTCGCCGAGTGTCCAGGGGGCACCACCGCGGCGGCGGCGCTTTCGTCGAGCCAAGCGTAGACGTCCCGGTTGGTGTTGACGTAGCGCCCGGCGCGGCAGGCGGCGCGAGCGATCTCCTCTTTCCGCTGCGCCCTCTCGCCGTCCCCTTCCAGCTCGAAGCGCCAGAGCTTGCCGTGCTCCACCCGCTCCACCGCCAGACCCATGAGACCTTGTAGCGCCTCGAGACAGGTCTCGGCGGTGGCGTCGATGCCTTTGCGGCGCACGAGGAATTCGAGTCGCATCACGAGGCCTCGGACCACACTGCAGCAGCCCGGACCAACTGGATGTACACGGCGAGCCCCGGACCGGGGCCGAGGAGTTCCTGGCCCGAGGCCTGACGGCGTCGTTCTCCCCAGGCTCCCGGCAAGGTCTCTGGTACTTGATACAACCATGCCGCCCGTTCGGGGTGCGGCATGAGGGCGACGACGTTGCCCGCAGCGTTGCTGAGCGCTGCGGCACCGAGCAAGCTGCCGTTCGGGTTGAGCGGGAAGTCCGACGCCTCGCCGCCGGCGGCGGTGACGTAGCGGAGCGGGATCTGCCCGTCGCGCTCCAAGCGCTGGAAGAGTTCCATCTTTCCGGTGAAGCGACCTTCGCCGTGCCCCACCGGCAGGGGGAGTGTCTCCGGCGGCAATCCCGCCAGGAAGCCCCGGTGTCGCGCCGGGCGCAAGTGCACCCAGCCGCAGTAGTAGCCGCTCCAGCCTCGGACCGCATTGGGTGCCAGCGCCACCTCCACCCGGCCACTCTCCAGTGCCGGCACCAGGCCCGACTCCACCAGGACCTGAGCGCCGTTGCAGACGCCGAGGACGGGCTTGCCCGCCGCCGCCGCGGCGGCGATCGTCGCCAGGATCTCGTGCTTGGCGGCGATGACGCCGGCGCGCACCCGGTCCTCGTAGGCGAAGCCTCCGGCCACGACGTATGCCGCGAAGCCCGCGCCCGCCGCAGCGGGCGCATTCCAGCGCACGATCTCCGCCACCGCTCCCGCGGCCCGCAACGCTGCCGCGGTCTCGTGCATGCAGTTTGTCCCGGGAAACTCGACCACGGCCACCCGGGTCATCGAGCCACCTCCTCGAGGAGCACATCCTGGAGCGCCTGCAGCCAGAGGTGCGCCAGAGGCGCCAGAGGCAAACGCAGATCTGTGCCTTCCGCCTGCAGCTCCAGCTCCGGCCGGTCGAGGACCTCGCCGAGATGCTGGCACGGAACGCCGTGGGCAGCGCAAAGTCTTTCGAATCCGTCGAGCTCGCGGCGCGGCACGGCACAGACGTACCCCGGTGCTTCGCCGAAGAGACGCGCCGGGACGGGCAGGGCGTCCGCGCCTAGGTGCAAGCGCAGGCCGAGCCTGGGCTGGCCGCGGCGCCCGAAGCTCATCTCCAAGAGTGCGAGCAGGACGCCCCCGGCACCGAGGTCCCGGCAAGCGTGCAGCGCGCCCGCGTCGTAGGCGGCGAGCACGGCCTCGGCGCTGCGCTTTTCTGCCTCCAGATCGAGACTCGGTGGCGCGGACAGGAACAACTCCTGTTGTTCCGTGACCGCGGCGTAGAGGCTGCCGCCGAGAGCCGAACTCTGCGCTCCGAGGCGGAGCAGGACCTCCCCGGCTTCCTTCAGCGCCATCCCCCGACAGCGGCCGACCTCGAGGGCCACACCGACGCAGGCCACGATGGGCGTCGGTGGAATGGCGCGACCGGCGCGGCTCTCGTTGTACAAGCTCACGTTTCCGGAGACGAACGGCAGGGGGAAACCGCGGAAGCCGAGAGCGTCCGCTGCGTCCGCTAGACCTCGCACCGTCTCTTCCAGCTCGTGCATGCACTCGGGATTCTCCGGGCTGCCGAAGTTGAGGCAGTCGGTCAGGGCCCAGGGCGTGGCCCCCACGGCGACGACATTGCGCACCGCCTCGCACACCGTCGCTTGCGCCGCGAGGTAAGCGTCCCTGCTGCCGCGGCGCGCCGGGCCGGCCACGGCCACCGCGACGGCCAGTTCCTCGTGGGGCCAGGGCACGAGCAAACCGGCGTCCGCATCCCCGGGACGGAAGGCCGTGTGCCCCTGCACATCGCTGTCGTAGTGCGCGAACAGCGGCCAACGCGAACCACCGGCGCGGGAGCCGAGCACGGCGCGCAGGTCCTTTTCCAGGTCCCGCCGGAGCAGGCCGCGGAGCTCGGCGGGCCGCGGCGGCGTGGCGCGACGGGCCGTGCGCGGCCAATGCATCTCCTCCGCCTGGGTCACCCATTCGGTGGGCAGATCCACGTGCACGAGGCCGTGCTGCAGCACCCGCACCCGCCCGCTCGAGTCGAAGCGGCCGATGACGCGAGCCCCGGCACCGCGCACCATCCGGCCGAGTTCGAAGTCTTCCTCGTAGAGCCGGCGCAGCTCGGTGGCCAGCGACGCCGGAACGGCGAAGACATAGCGCTCCTGCGTCTCCGCCACCAGGAGCACCGCCGCGCTCCGCTCCGGCTGATCGCGGTGCACGGCGTCGAGGTCGAGGACGAGGCCCAGGCTGCCAGCGATCTCGGTCGCCGCGCCCCCCAAGCCGGCGGCGCCGAGATCCTTCATGGCGAAGGGACGGCCGCTCTGGCGAAGCAAGGCGAGCGCCGCCCGGTTCGCTTCGCTGAGCACACGCTTGAAGAAGGGATCGGGGAGCTGCACCGCGCCCCGTTCCTGGGTGGCCTCGTCGGTGTCGAGAATGCCGGAAGCGAAGGCCGCACCGCCGAGGCCGCTGTCATCGGTGGGCTTGCCCACCAGGAGGAGGACATAGTCTGCCTCGCCCGCGACCGCCGGGGCGCGGCTCGGCACCAGATCCGACTCCTCCATGCTGCCCAGGGCGACCACGTTGACCAAACAGTTGTCGTCGAAGGCGCCGTCGAACTCCACCTCGCCGCCCAGGTTGGGAACGCCGAGGGCATTGCCGTAGTGGGCGATTCCTGCCACTACACCGCGCACGATCTGCCGCACCACTTCGGCCTGGGGGCCGTCGGGATCGCCGAAACGCAGGGCATCGAGGACTCCGATCACCTCCGCTCCCATGCAGTAGACGTCGCGTACGATGCCGCCGATACCGGTGGAGGCACCTTCGAAAGGCAACAGCTGGCTCGGATGGTTGTGGCTCTCGTGGCCCAGGGCGAGGCAGTGCGTCGCGCCCCGAAGCTCGAGGCTGCCGTTCTCGCTGCGCCGCGGCAGCCGCACCACCCCGGCGTCCGCACCGGGGCCGAGCACGACCTGCGGACCTTGGGTGGGGAGCAGGCGCAACAGTGCCCGGCTGCTCTTGTAGGAGCAGTGCTCGCTCCACATGCTGTCGAGAAGCGCCAGCTCCGCCAGCGTCGGCTCGCGCTCCAGCCGGCCGAGCAACCGGCGCACCTCCTCGACGCGGAGGTGGAGACCCAAATGCCGCAGAGCCTGAGCCAGATCCGCATCGTCCAGGGCGCCGAGCTGCAACGCCGGAGCACGGGTGTTCATGCGCCGTCCGCCTCCAACACCCGGGCGAAAAGCTGGTCCACGTGCCGTAGCTGGTGGTCGAGATCGAAGACTTTCTCCACCTGGGCGCGGCCGAGAACAGCCTCGATGCCTTCGGTCTCCAAAGCGACGTCGCGCAAACTGCGTTCGCCCTCGCGGGCGGCGCGGCTCGCCTCCTGCACCAGGCGATAGGCCCGATCCCGGAGCAGCCCGGCCCCGACGAGGGCGAGGAGCAACGCTTGCGAGAACACCAGACCGCGGCTCGATTCGAGGTTGCGCCGCATGCGCTCGGGCCGCACCACGAGCCCGTCGACGAGCTGCGTGGCCAGGGCCAACATGTAGTCGGCAGCGAGACAGGCATCCGGAAGGATGATGCGTTCCACGGCGCTGTGGGAGATGTCGCGCTCGTGCCACAGAGCCACGTTCTCCAGCGCCGGCGTCACCTGGGAGCGCAGCACCCGCGCCAGGCCGACGAGGCGTTCGCTGCGTATGGGGTTGCGCTTGTGCGGCATGGAGGAGCTGCCCTTCTGCGTCGCCGCGAAGGCTTCCTCCACCTCGCCGACCTCGCTCCGCTGCAGGTGCCGCAGCTCGGTGGCGATTCGCTCCAAACCGGAGCCGAGCAAGGCCAGGGCGGCGACGAACTCGGCGTGCCGGTCGCGCGGCACGACCTGGGTGGCGAGGGGCTCGCAGCCGAGCTCCAAGGCGCGGCACACCCGGGCCTCCACCTCGGGTCCGAGAGCGGCAAAGGTGCCGACGGCGCCGGAGAGCTTGCCCACCGCCACGGCGTCCACGGCGCGGCCGAGACGCAGTCGGTGGCGCCGCATCTCGGCGTACCAGTGCAAGAGCTTGAGACCGAAGGTGAGGGGTTCGGCATGCATCCCATGGGTGCGCCCCACCATGGGAGTGAGGCGGAACTCTTGCGCGCGCCGCAGGAGGACGGCGGCGAAGGCGTCGACGCCGCCGAGCAGCAAGCGACCACTGTCGCGCAATTGCACGGCCAGCGCGGTGTCGAGAACATCGGAGCTGGTGAGGCCGAAGTGGAGCCAGCGCGACGCCGGACCGACCGCGGCGGCGAGAACGTCGACGAAGGCAGCGACGTCGTGGTCCGTGGCCTTCTCGCGCTCCGCCACCTGCGCCGCGTCCACCCCGGCCTGCTTCGCCTGGCGGCGGAGCGTCGCGACTTCGGCGGCCGGGATGACGCCGGTGGCCGCCAGGGCCTCGCAGGCCAGGATTTCGATCTCCGTCCACAAACGCAGGCGGTTGGCGTCGCTCCAGAGCGCCGCCATCTCGGGACGGCTGTAGCGCGGAATCAAGGCGATCCCTTCGTCTCGACCCCGCCGCAGCCGCGGGCGGGAACGCCCCCACCGCGCCGCCGCGGCGGAGCTTTCAGCTCCGCGAACGCTGGCGGCGCTGCAGCCGCTGCGCCTGCACCTTCGGGTTCTCCTCTACTTCTAACACCACGTCCAGCCGCTGTCCATCCTTCACCAACTGGGCGCGGATGCTGTCGCCGACGCGCGTCGTGAAGAGGATGCGCTCGGCGCGTGGCAGCGAGTAAGGTTCCTGGCCGTTCAATTGCATGAGCACGTCACCAGGCCGGATGCCGGCGCGCGCCGCCGGGCTCCCTGGTTCCACCGCGCTCACCAGCAGCACCCCGTCTTCCTCGGCCAGTCCTACGCGCCGGCGCGTTTCCGGCGGCATCGCCTCTTGCAAGCGCCACCCCACCCAGGGGGTGCGCACTTCCCCCACCTCGCGCAACTCCTGCACCACCCATTTCACCGTGTTGATCGGCACGGAGAAATTGACGCCCACGTTGGCGGCGCGCATTTCGACGTTGTAGAGCGCCATGTTGACGCCGATCACCTCGCCGTTGGTGTTCACCAAGGGACCGCCGCTGTTGCCGCTGTTGATCGCCGCATCGGTCTGCAGCAGATCGAAGTAAGGCCAGGCTCCGAGGTGGCCTTCCGGCGGCAGCAGGTCCCGCCGCACGGCGCTGATGACCCCAACGCTCACCGAGGGCTGCGGGTCGCCGACGGCATCGCCGAAGGGACTGCCGATGGCGATGACCCATTCGCCGACCATGATCTCGTCGCTGTCGCCGAGCTGCGCCGGGCTGGCCTCGGCGTGCGCGCCGAGCTCGGCGCGCAGGAGCGCCAGGTCGAAGCGCGGTGCGATGCCCACCACCTCGGCGAGAGCGCTGCTGCCGTCCCCGAGGCTGACGCTCAGGTCGGTGGCCCCTTGCACCACGTGCGCCATGGTGACGATGAAGCCGTCGCGATCGAGGAGGAAACCGCTCCCCACCCACTCGCGGTCCACCGTACGTGGCCGGCTCGCGGGCCAGCGGAAGAGATCGAGCATCGGCGATTTCACCGCGACGGGGCCGGCGGCGCGGATCGTCACCACCGCGCGCCGCGTCATGTCCACCGCGGTGACGATGGCGGTGGTGCGGGACTGGCGCACCACCTCGGCGGAGTGCTCGCGTCCCCGCGCCACTCCAGCAGGAGCGCCGTCCGGGCTCCGCCGCGGAGCACGAAAATGCAGCACCGCGAGCACTGCGACACCGACCAGCACGCCCGTCAGCAAACCGGCGGCATAAGGCCGCCACCGGAGAAGCGGGCTGGCCGGCCGGAAGGGTTCAGCCATGGGGCCTCCTGAGGACCGCGGGGCCCGCCTCGAGGCGACGGTCGGCACTCTGGGAGAGCTTCAGGCGCCCTCCGAGCTCACAGGCTCGACTCATTGTGAAATCACCATTTCCACTCGAGGAACGAAGCCGGCTCCAGGCCCGGACCGGGCTCCCCAGGATAGCGCACGCCCAGGAGGAAAAGCGCCTGGGGCGGCAAGCAGGGACCGCCTCGGCCGCGGTCCCTCTGCTCCAGGATGTCGCGCAACGCGCTCGGCGGCAAGCGCCCCAACCCGACCTCGAGCAAGGCTCCAGCGATCCGCCGCACCATGTTGTGCAGGAAGCGATTGGCGGTGATGTCGAGGTCCACCCAGGCGGCCTGGGAACGAACCCGGACCCGCTCCACCAGGCAGAGGCAGTGAACGCCGGCGTCGCTGGCGGCGAAGGCGGTGAAATCATGTTCGCCGAGGAGCAGGCGCGCCGCTTCGTCCATGGGTTCGGCGCGCAGCGACTCGGGCACCTCCAAGCTGTAGCGACGCCAGAAGACGCTGCTGCCGCGATGCCAGCGGTAGCGGTAGCTGCGCGCCACCGCGCTGTGACGTGCGGAGAACTCCGCCGGCACCTGCCGCACCTCGTGCACCTGGATGTCCCGCGGCAGGAGGCCACCGAGGGCCCGCCGCAGCCAGGCTGGCTCCCGCGCCTCGTCGTGGCGGAAGCTCGCCACCTGCCCCACCGCGTGCACGCCGGCGTCGGTCCTGCCGGCGCCTTCCGGCACCGCCAGGTCTCCGAACAAGTGTTCCAGCGCCTGCTGCAGTTCTCCCTGCACCGTGCGTTGGCCAGGCTGCACCTGCCAGCCATGGAAATCGCTGCCGTCGTAAGCGAGATCGATGCGGTAGTTCGTCATGCCCCGTGGTCTAGCGCCGCAGCCAGACGGACGCAAGGAGAACGAGCAGGCAGAGGGCCAGACAGGTGCCTTCCGCTCGCCCGTGACGCGGCGGAACGAAGGCGGTGCGCGGGCGCCCGGGGACGAAGCAGCGGGCGTCGAGGGCCACAGCGAGTTCGTCGGCGCGCCGCAAGACGCTCAAAAAGAGCGGTACCGCGAGAGGCACCACGGCTTGCAGCCGATGCCACCAGCGCCAGCGCGAGCCGCCCATCTTGGTACGGTGCGCGGCCACGAGGCTGCGCGCTTCGGCGAGGAAGATCGGGATGAAGCTCAAGGCGAGAACGAGGAGGAAGCCGAGCTCGTGCACCGGGAGACGCAGGCGCCGCAAAGGTCCGAGGAGTCGATCGAGGCCACGGGCGAGATCCACCGGTACGGTGGTGGCGGTGAAGAGCACGCTCAGCAGGACGAGATCCAAGAGCCTGGCCAAGAGGACGCCGAACTCGGCTGGATTCTGTTCCCGGGTCCAACCGCCGGAGACGGCCGCCCATCCGAGGTTGGCGAGGGCGACGAAAGCGAGCAGCCACGCCGCCCCGCGCAGGGCCCGCAGCAGCAAGCGCGCCGGTAGGCGGGCGAGAAGGAAAGCGGCGAGAAGAACCACTCCCTGCAACAGCTGCAGGTCGAGCCTGGAACTGCAGAGGGAAGCCGTGGCCAAACAGAAGGCACCCACGAGCTTGATGCCCGCATCCAACCGGTGCAGCGGCGAGGAACGGGGAATGTAGCGCCCGAGAGCGAGACCGACGAGACGCATGCTTCAGGTGCCGCCGCGCACTCGCGCCTGGCAAAGGTGCTCGACGATCTGCACCGCGTTCAGCGCCGCGCCCTTGCGCAGATTGTCCGACACCACCCAAAACGCCAGGCTGCGCGGCTCCTGTGGATCGAGCCGCAAGCGGCCGACCCCGACCTCGTCGCGGCCGGCGAGCTCGCGCGCCAGCGGGTAGTCCGCCTCCGGGCGCAGGGCCAGCCCGGGCTGGCGTTGCATGGCGGTGCGCAACGCCTCCAGGTCGACGGGGCTCTCGGTCTCCACGTGCACGGCTTCGCTGTGACAGCGGAACACGGGGACGCGAACACACGTGGCCGACAAACGCAGCTCCGGCATCCCGAGGATCTTGCGGCTTTCCTGGCGCATCTTGGTTTCCTCGCGACTCCAGCCTGCGGCGTCGAGGACGTCGATGTGCGGCACTACGTCGAAGGCGATGCCGCGCGGATACACCTCGCGCGGTTCGGGAGTGCCCGCCAGGTAGGCGCGACTCGCGGCTTCCAGTTCTCCCATGGAGCGGCGGCCGGCACCGGACACCGACTGATACGTGGCCACGACGACGCGACGCAGACCGAAGAGGTCGCGCACCGGCTTGAGCGCCACCACCATCTGGATGGTGGAACAGTTGGGGTTGGCGACGAGACCGCGGTGCCCGTCCAAAGCCGAGGCATTGACTTCCGGAACCACCAGCGGCACCGCCGCATCCAGGCGGAAAGCGCTGCTGTTGTCCACCACCACCGCCCCTTCCTGCACGGCTTGTGGGGCGTATTGCCGGCTGCGCTCGGCGCCGGCGGAGAAGAGGGCGAAATCGAGGCCGCGGAAACAGCCCGGCTCCAGGAGGCGGAGCGGCAACGGCTCACCACGAAAAACGACCGCAGCGCCGCGCGATGGGGGCGAAGCGAAGGCGCGCAGCTCCTCCACGCCGATGCCGCGCTGCTCCAGCACCCGCAGCATCTCCTGACCCACGGCTCCTGTCGCACCGACGACGGCGATGCGCAACCTGCTCATCGGCCACCTCCCGTCCCGCTGGCGCCGCCCGATTGCAGCAGACCCCAGGCTCCCTGTCCAGCCACGGCTTCGCCTCCGGTTGAGAGCACAGGCTGGGCCGCCTATACTGCCGCGCGACTGGAGGCACCGTTGCGCGGTCAGCGTCTGGCTTTTCTGGCTCTCGTCCTTCTCCTCGGCTCGCTGCACGGCGCTTGCGGCGGCGGTCGTGTTTCCGACCACGCCGCTCCCGACAGCACCCGGGCAGCACGCCAACGTCTCGTGGCGCTGGAGAGCGCCCGCAGCTTCGGCGACAGCACGCTCTTCCAGGCCACGCGCCATCCCGATCCGCGCCTGCGCCGGGCCGCCGCCATGGCCCTCGGGCGCATCCAAGATGCGGCAGCGCTGGAGGCGCTCCTGCCGCTTCTCGACGATGCCGACTCGACGGTGGTGGAGCAGACGGCGTGGGCCTTGCGGCAGCTGCAGGGTCTGCAGGAGCCACAGCGCTCGCGCCTCGAGCTGGCGCTCGACAGCAAGATCGAAAGCGAACCGACCTCCAGACGCTGGATGTTCATCGAAGCGGTGCGCCCCCACGCGAGCGCCCTTTCCTTCGCCGCCGTGAGCCCCTGGGTGGCGGCGGGCTTGTTCGCCGGCATGGGCTCGGAAGCGCGAGCGCCACGCCTGGAGGGCATGGCAGCGCTCACGCTGGCGAACATCGACACCGAGCGGGCCCTCGATCTCCTCGCCGACCTGGGTTCCCTCACCAACCGCGAGTCGGAAGCGGCCTGGCGCATCGCCGAGGCCATGACGATCCGGCCAGACTCCACCTTCCTGCCCTCAGTGCTTTCCCTCCTCCGCCACCCCGACGCTTACGCTCGCGCGGCGGGAGCCCGGGCGCTGTCCAAATACCCCGACGCCGGGAAAGCGCCGGCGCTCTATCCGCTTCTCGCCGACCCGGAATGGGAGGTCAGGGCCAGCGCCTTGAGCGCCCTCGGACAGCTCGGCGACCCGGAGGCACGCACCTACTGTGCTTCGATGGTGGCGGACACGCACCCCCTCGTGCGCGAGGCGGCGCTCGCGGCGCTGGAAAAGCTCGGCGCCGGGAAAGACACCCATCTGGTGCGGGAAGTGCGCGCCGATCCGGCGCCGGCAGTGCGCCTCGCGGCGCTCAGAGTCCTGGCGAAAGCCGAGGGCGCCAAGGCCCGAGACGCCTTCGAGGCGGCGCGGGGAGACAGCGTCGATTTCGTCCGCGCCGAAGCGCTCGCCGTGGCGGTCGACGTCCTGGGTGCCGAACCGGCGACGACGCTCTTGCTCGCCACCCTGAGCGACGCGGGGCCGCTGGAGCGCGCCCAGGCGACGCAAGCTCTCGGCGCCCTGGGCAAGGAGCTGCCGCGTCGCGAGCGCAGCAGCGTGCGCCTGGCTCTCGAGCGGGCGCTGGAAGACGAGGACTTCGTCGTCGCCGCCCAGGCCGCGGATGCTCTCGGCTCCCTCGCCTTCGCTGAAAGCGGCCCGGCGCTGGTGGCCGCGTACCAACGCTGGCAGCAGGGCCACAACGGCATCGACGTGCGTCTCGCTGTGCTCCCGGCGCTCGCCGCCCTTCCCGGTGCGGGTCGCGCGCCTGCCACCATGGCCTGCCTCGAGAGCGCCCAGGGTGGAGCCGAACCGCGTCTCGTGCAGGTGGCGCGCGAAGCGCTCGCCAAGCTGCGCGGCCAGAAGGAAACGCCAGCACCGCCGCCGCCACAGGCACGCCCTGGTGTCGTGCCCTCGGCGCTGCCGCCCATCGACCTGGGTGCGGTGCGCGTGCGCCTGGTGACGCCCCGCGGCACTGCCGTCCTCGAGCTGGACGGCGACGATTACCCGCGCACGGTAGCCAACTTCCTGCACCTGGTGGATACGGGGTTCTACCGCGACGGCGTCTTCCATCGCGTGGTTCCGGCTTTCGTCGTGCAGGGAGGATGTCCGCGGGGCGACGGCTGGGGCGATGCGGGAGAGTTCCTGCCCTGCGAGATCGGCAACTTGCGTTACGATCGCGAGGGGATCGTCGGCATGGCGCACGCCGGCAAGGACACCGGGGGCTCGCAGTTCTTCATCACCCACCTGCCGGTACCGCGACTCGACGGCCGCTACACTGCATTCGGCCGCGTCGTCGCCGGGATGGACGTGGTGGATCGCATCCTGCGGGGCGATCGCTTCCGCCTCGAGCGCGAGACTCCGGCGACCGTGCCCTGAAGATCCCGCCCCGTTCTCACCAGTGTACGCCGATGCCGCCTTCGAAGCTCACGTTGCTCCTCGAGTCGACGGCGAAGTCGGCGAGCGCGGGGGCATGGGCGGGCGTCTCGTCCTGCGCTCCCGTGGCGCGCCCGTAGGTGAAGCCGTAGCGCACCTCACCGTAGAAAGTGTAGGGATGCTTGGCGGAGAACAGACGCACGCCCGCGGCCACCGAGGGGGCCAGCTGGTTCTCGTCCGCTTCGATCCCGGCGGCCCCCGCCCGGCCGGAACTGCGGCCGCGGGAAGTGAAGTTCACCAGGTGGACGACGAAGCCACCGCCCCCATACAGCGCCACATTCTTGCCGTGCACGACATCGGCCAGGAGTTCGGCCCGGATACCGAAATCGCTGGTTTGCTCCTCCACTTCCTCCGGCCCCGCGGTGTCGCCGGCGATCGGATCAGGCCAGTAGGTGTAGGAGGAGGACAGGTTTCGCTCGTCCTCGGTGAACTGCAACGCCCCGCGCACCCAGAGCGGCACGGCACGGATCTCCCGGCGCAAAATCCGGCGCTGGTAGTCGATGCCGATGAAGAAGTGATCGTCGTAGGTGGGATGGTCGTGGGCGGCGTAGCCGGCCCCGATGACGGCGACGTTCAGGTTGCCGACATGGATGGGGCGGGCTTTCTCTTCCGGCGTCGGCTGCGCCGCGGCCGCACCTGCGGCACCTAGGATCGCCAACCCCAGCACGAGACCTGCACGGCGCCGCATCACGTCCTCCTCTGCATCACGAGCACCTGCACCACGAGCACCGCGACGGCCAAGCCGCTGGCCGCGCTCCGTGCTGCTCCCGCACACGCCAGGTGGACAACCTAGGGACCGTTGGCAGGTTTGTCAAAGTCCGCGCCCGTGACCTGTGCCTCGATGGCGGCCCGTGCCGCCTCCAGGGCGGGGAGCAAGGCATCGACCCGCGCTCCCGAACCCTGCACGCGCTCCGCCGTTCCCCCGCCGCGACCTGCCGCGAGGGCGCAAGCCGCCTGGAGCGCCGGGCGCAGATCGATTCCGGTCCCGGACGGACAGACGAAGAGGAATTGCGCCCGCTCCCCCGCGGCGCCGAGGAGGGCGATGGCACCGCGCTCCACCAGCGCCGCCGCTGCCGCCTGCAGCGCCGCGGCCTCGACTCCTTCCAGCGCTTGCAGCACCAGTGGATGACCGCCAAGACGCGGTGCCGCCGCGATCCTCGCCTCGGCGCGCCCGGTGGCGAGTTCGCGCGCCGTGCTTTCGAGCTGCCGCCGGAGCTGCCGCCCCTCCTCCTGCAGCTTGCCGACGCGCGCCAACACAGCCTCGGGGTGGCAGGTGAGGGCGCGCACCAAGGCATCCTGAAGCTGGAAACAGCGCGCCACCTCTTCCAGTGCGCGAGTGCCGCAGACGAAGTGGAGGCGCGCCGCCTCGCGCAGGCGCTCCTGCACCAGCAATTTGATCAGACCGATCTCGTGCGTGCGCCGCACGTGGGTGCCGCAGCATGGACTCGAGTCCCAGCCTTCGATCTCGACGACCCGAACACGCTCGAGGCCGGCCGGCGGCGCCTTGCGCAACCCCGCCACCTGAGCGGCGTCCAGGGAGCGCACGTGCAGCGGCCTTCCTTCCCAGATCACGGCGTTGGCCCGCTTCTCCACCTGCTCCAGCGCCTCCGCTTCCAGGAGCGGTCCGGGAAGATCGATGCTGCAACGGCTTTCCCCCAGATGGAAGGAAACCGTCTCGCGTTGCAGGAGAGCGACGAAGGTGGCCGACAGCAGGTGCTGGCCCGAGTGCTGTTGCATGTGGTGCCGGCGGCGCGACCCATCGATCTCTCCCTCCACCGAGTCGCCGGCACGAAGGGCCAGCGCCGCCGCCTCGGCGCGCAGACAGTGCACCACCCGACCCGCCTCGTCCTCGACGACGTCGACCACCGGGCTGCCATGCAGGATCCCCGTGTCGTGGGGTTGTCCGCCGGAAGTGGGATAGAAGCAAGTCTCGGCGAGCACGAGGCCGATGCCGCCCTCGGGGAGCGACAAGCGCTCGAGCACGCGGGAGCGGAAGTGGGTGCGCTCGGGGTCGTCGAGGTACAGGCGCGTGGAGCCGCTTGACTCGGGCATGGCGCAGTATAGCGAAGCCTCCAAGCTCCTGGCTGCGCTCCAACCACCTGGCCGCTGGCGAGGCGGTACGTCCCCCGCCGTCCGCACGCGTGGAGCGTGGCGGCGCCCCGCAGACCCCGCCCACCCGCACGCGGCGCTCGGCGCCGATCCGGTACGGAGCTTCCAAGGCGAAGCAGCGGAGGTCGCATGACAGTCCGAGGCCTGCTCTTCGCTTGCACCTTGCTGCTCACAAGCGGTGCTCACGGGGCCGCCGCCGCGTCATTCGAGGCCGCGGACGGCGCCCGCGTCCTTCGCATCCAGACGCTCGGGACAGACATTCCGGCGCCGGAGCGTTTGCTCCGCCAACTCGGTCTCGAGGTCGGGGCGCGCTTCGACGCCCGCCGCGTGCAGCGCTCTCGCCAGCAAATCCTCGCCCTCGGCTGGCTCCGAGATCTCGAGGTGATACCGTCGCTGCTGGCGCCGGACTCCGTCTCCATCACCGTGAGCGCCCGGCGATCTCCCCCGGCGTCGTTGCAACCGCTGCTGCAGATCCGCGCCGATGACCGGATCGTCCTCGGCGGCAAGCTGCGTTTCTGGGGTGGCGCCGGTCGGGGCGAACGTTTTTCTCTCGAGGCCGCCGGCGGCGGCGCCAAGTTGCTGCACCTCGAATGGTCCGAGCCGCAGCCGCTCCTGGCACTGCCGCTGGGTGCGACCTTTCATGCCGACCTGGTGCAGGCACCGGAGGAAGGAGAAGGCGGCATCGTCTTCGACCGCACCGCGGTCGGAGCGAAGCTGCAACTGCCTCCCCGCGGCCCGCGCCTCGAGCTCGCCGGCGCCTTCACGCAGGTGCACGCCTCGGAAGCGGCGGGACTGCTCTCCGGCAGCAGCAGCGACCGCCTCCGCCGCGGCTCCATCGCCTTCGCCTGGGGGGCGCGACCGCAGCGTTTCCTCTGGTCCTACTGGAACGGACAACTGGCTCTCGGCGCCACCACGGGGGCGGCGGAACACCAGGACGTGGAAGCGAAGTTGCAAGGTGCCTTCCCGTTCAGCCGGCGCTTCGTCCTCGCCGCGGGTGTCGAAGTGCGCGGTGTACGCGGCACGGTGCCACGTTACGGTCGCCTGCACCTCGGCAGCGGCCCGAGCCTGCGGAGTCACAGCTACGCGGTGGCGAACGGCGATGCCGGCGGCTGGGGTGGCCTGGAAGCACGCATCCCCCTCAACTTCTGGAGCCCCGAGAGCTTCGAACGGGTCGCTCTCCCGCTCACCTTGCACGTGTTCGCCGACGCGGGCAGCGCTTGGGGCGCCTCGGCTCCCGGCGCGGTGACCGAAGCGGCGGCGTTGCGGCAGGCCCGCTTGCGTTGGGGCGTCGGACTCGGCGCCGTCGCCCATCTGCGCCAAACCCAACCGCTGCGCTTCGCAGTCGGCTGCGACGACGAGTTCCACTGGCGGACCGACATCGGCACGTCGCTTTCCTTCTAGCGAGGCGCGGGCACACTGGCGTGGCGCGCGTAGTAGAGGAACTCGAAATCCTGCAGCACCACACGCTGCAGGGTGTAGTCGCGTTGGAATTCCGCCGCGGCAACGATCTGTTGGTCTCCCGGGAAAGGCCAAGGGGTCGCCGAGCCTTGCGGGCCGCCGAGAACGATGAGATCGGGGTGGCGGGAGAGGACGTAGGCGCCGTCGCCCTTTTCGTGCCCGATCCACTGCCTCTGGTCCGGCCGCACCCGCGCGATGTGCGCATCCGTGAGGCCGAGCATGTCGATGACCGGCAGCTCGGCGAAGTAAGGCAAGCTGCCGGCGCAGTTCGTCGCCACCGTCGTCGCCGGCGGAAAGGTGCGGCGCAAGTATTCCCCCACCGGTTGGCCGAAGCGCACCGCCGGGTCGGGAACGCGGCACAAGCGCAGCGACGGATCGAGCCAGCCCGGGAGCAAGGTGAGCAGAAGCGCGCCGACCAGCGCGGCTTGCAAGGTGCGGCGCGCCGCCAGATGGCCCTGCGCCGCCTTTTGGCCGCGCACCTCGCTCTCCATCGCTCCCGGTTTTTCCGCCAGTACATGCCGGCGCCAGCGCAGCCAGAGCCCGGCGCCGCCGAGCCCCAAGGCAAGGGCACCGAGAGCGCGCATCTCCGCAACGAGTCGCACCGCGTGCGCCGCCGGCGCCTCTTGCAAGCGCGCCCAGCGTAGCGCGCCGGCCATGAGGGGCAAGAGGGTTCGTGGCGCCACCAGGAGCCAGACACCGACGAGAAGGAGAAGGGCGCTCGCGAGGCGGAGGTTTTTCCGGTGCGCCAGCAGCTGCAAGCGCCGCAATCCGGTCTCTGCACCCACGGCGAGGGCGGGCCAGGCCGGCAGCAAGAGCCGGTAGCCGGGGAATCTCTCGCCGCCGGACACGAGGGCGACGAGAAACGTGGTGGCGATCCAGCCAGCGAGGAGACGGGCCCGGGGGGCACTGCAGAGAGGGAGGCCGAACAAAGCGAACCAGAGCCAGGGGAAAGTGAGAGCGCCCTTGGTGACATAGAGAAGCCCCGAAGCGAGCGCCTCGGTTCCCGGACTCAGCTTGGCGTGCACCGGATTCGGCAGCCAATCACCGTAGTAGAGCCAGCGGAAGAGCACGAACGGCGCGAGAACGAGGGCAGCACCAAAAACGAGGCGCACCCACCAGCGTCGTGCCGCCGGGGCGGCGAGGAACAGCGGGAAGGCGTAGGCGATGCCTTCCGGACGCAACGCCGCGACGCCACCGAGAAGCATCCCCGCGCGCCAACCACCGCGGCCCTGAGGAACCTCCTCCAGAGCGCCGAAGAAGAGCGTGGCGAGGAGCGCGGTGAAGGCGAGGGTCTCCATGCCGCTCACGCTCCAGACCGCGAGCGGCGCCGCTGCGGCGACGAACAGCGCCGCCGGTCCGCCGGCGCGCCGGTCCTCCAGAGCTCGCGCCGCCAGCGCCGCGGTGAGACCGACGACGGCGAGACCGCAGAGAAAGGAAAGCACCGGCGCCACGGCGTGCGGCTCCAGACCGAGCGCGGCGAGGAGGCCGAGCAGCGCCGTCCAGGGCAAGTTGGAAACGCCCTCGACCCGTTCGCCCGCATTCATCACCGGTCCCAGACCCTCGGCCAGATGCCGGGCGTGGCGATAGGCGATGAAAGCGTCGTCGATGCGGAAGCGGCGGAAGACCACCACCTGGACACAGAGGAGCACGATGGCGGCGAAGCTGTAGAGGTCGCGGTGGGCGAGAACGTCTCGACGTTTGCGTGTCATGGACTTTAGCGGACGCACCCTGCCGCTGGAACGGCGTTTGCTGTCCGCCCAAGCGGCGGCGCCATCCTACGCAGGCGCCGCCCACGCCGGCAAGTTCGTTCCGCAGTGTGGTGGCGCGTGCTGGGCCCGCACGGATCGCGGGTCGCGCGTCGGATCGCGTCGCAACCTGGAGGTTCCCCGCGCGCCCACCCACTCTCCTGCTCCCGTCGCGCCCGCTCTCACCTCACCCCACCGGCACCGCCACCAGATCCCGCTCCGCCGTGAAGGGCAGCTCTTCCTGCCCGGGGAGGGAGCGCCGCTTGCCGCCGGCACGTCCTGCCGCATCGGGCCGCAGCAGGCGCAGGCGCTTCACCTTCTTGATCAGCCCCTGGCGGCTGATCCCCAGCTCCTGCGCCGACCGCGACTTGTTCCAGCCATGCCGCTCCAGGCTGCGGCCGATCATGGCGCGCTCCAGGTATTCGGTGGCCTGGTGCAGGTTGCGGCTCTCCTCCAGGCGGTCGAGGGACCAGTCGACGCCGCTGCCATACCGCAAGCGCTCGGAGAGCATGTAGGGCTGGATCACGCCCTCGTCGCCGTGCAAGGCCACGAGCCGCTCCACCTCGTTCTCCAGCTCGCGCACGTTCCCGGGCCAGTCGTGCTCGAGCAGGCGCTGCAAGGTCTCCTCGCTGTAGCGCAAGCTCGGGCGTCGCAGGCGCGCGCAGACCTGATCGGTGAAGTAGCGGAGGAGCAATGGCACGTCGTCGCGGCGGCGGCGCAGCGGCGGCAGCTCCAGCTTCACCACATTGAGGCGGAAGAAGAGGTCCTGGCGGAAACGGCCGCGCTCCACCTCGCGCACCAGGTTCCGATTCGTCGCCGCGATGATGCGCACCGCGACCCGGTGGGTACGCGTCTCGCCGAGCCGGCGGATCTCGCCGTCCTGCAAGACGCGCAGCATCTTGATCTGCAGCGCCATCGGCATGTCGGCGATCTCGTCGAGGAAAAAGGTGCCGCCGTGGGCTTCCTCGAACAGCCCCTTCTTGTCGAAGAGCGCCCCGGTGAAGGCCCCCTTGCAGTGGCCGAAGAGCTCGCTCTCCAGCAACGCCTCCGGGAGGGCGGCGCAGTTCTGCGCCACGAACTTGCGCCCCGCATAGAGATCACCCTCGTGGATGGCCCGAGCCACGAGCTCCTTGCCCGTACCGCTTTCGCCGAGTACCAACACGTTGACGTCCGAAGCAGCGAGCTTCTCCACCATCGAGAAGAGACGGCGCATGCACCTCGAGCGGCCGACGATGCCGGCGAAACGATGCTGCTCCCACTCTTGGTCTAGGAGACCCGTGGGAGCGACGCCTTGCTCCCGCCGTTGGGCCAAACGCGCCAGATCGCGGAACACGGCATGAGCAAAGCGCAGCGCCAGCGGCGGCTGCGACTCCGGTATCGGCGCGACGGCGACCGCCACCGCCGCCTCGCGATGCCTGCGTTCCGCCAGCACCAACGCCCCGCTCACCGGGCACTCCGCCGCGATCCCCACCGGACCCACCGCCGCGGCCGGCACCGGGCTGCCCAGGATGCACGGTCCCTGAATGCGGGCGTGCAGCGCCGCTGCCGCCGCGGCCGCGCGCTGCCCCAGTCGGGCCGATTCCTCCCCCAGGGCGGCGTGGAACACCAGCCCGCGCGGCAACACCGAAAACAAGACGGCGTCCCTGGCGGCGAGCAGCTCGCGCACCACACGCAAACCTTGCGTCAAGGACTCGGCAGCGGCGCCGGGACCCGAAACCACCTCGAGTTCCACGGGCCGCGCCGTGCCGTTTTCGACCGCGGCGAGACCCAACGGGCTTCCGTTCATCCGTCGCTCCTTTCGTGCCGGCAACTCGAATCCGGCGCCACGGGTGGTCGTGCAGTCGGGAGCAGTTCAGGGAACGAGGGGGCCATGGCAGGGTTCGTACCAAGAAGGAGAGACAAGGGCTGCGAGGCGCGCGGTGCGCGCTGGCAGGCGAGAACGGCGCGGCGTGCCGGGGCGCGCCGTGATCCCGCCACACCCGCCCTCCCGGAACGGCGCGGGCCGGAGCGGCGTTGATCCGTGGCGGTGCAGGGGTTCGGCGCGAGTGCACGGCGGACGAGCAGGCCGGCGTCGACGCCGGCGCCCTTCAGTCGCGGAAACGAACGCGACGCGGTCCGGCCACGATGGTGCCGAGCCGCCGGGCACCGCGCGTGGCGCCGGCGAAGGCCGGCGCTTCGGCGGCGGGAAGGATCGCGATCATCCCGATCCCCACATTGAAGACGCGGCGCATCTCCTCCCAGGGGACGCGGCCCAGACGCTGGATCAGGGCGAAGAGAGGCGGGATCTCCCAGCTGGTGGGATCGATCTCCGCCTCGCAGCCCTCGGGCAGGACGCGAGGGATGTTGTCGTCGAAGCCGCCGCCGGTGAGGTGGACGAGAGCATGCAGGCGATTCTCCAGCAGCAGCGGCCAGAGCTCGTGGAAGTAGGAACGATGCGGCGCCAGCAGCGCCTCGCCCAGGGTGCTCTCGAGTCCCGCCGGCCGGGCGTCGAGAGCGAGACCCGCCTCCTCCAGCAACACCCGCCGCGCCAGCGAGTAGCCGTTCGTGTGCAAGCCACTGGAAGGCAGCCCCCAGATCTCGTCGCCCGGCTGCACGCGGCTCCCGTCCAGGAGCCGCTCGCGTTCGACGACGCCGACGATGCAACCGACCACGTCGTAGTCACCGCCGGCGTAAGTGCCCGGCATCTCCGCCGTCTCGCCGCCGATGAGGGCGCAGTCGTGGGCCCGGCAGGCGCGGGTCATGCCCTCGATGATCTCGAGCACCGCCGCTTCTTCCAGCCGGGAAGCCCCGATGTAGTCGAGGAAGAAGAGCGCCCGCCCGCCCTGCACCAGGATGTCGTTCACCGAATGGTGCACGATGTCTTCGCCGAGTCCGGACCAGCGCCGGGCGAGCGAGGCGATGCGCGTCTTGGTGCCCACACCGTCGATGCTGCTCACGAGCACGGGGTCGCGCCCGAGAGCCGAGGCGGCGTAGAGACCGCCGAAGGCACCGATCTCCGACAACACCTGCGGTCCCCACGTCGCCGGGGCGAGGCGGGCGATGCCGCGGACAATGCGGGAAGCGCGGTCGATGTCGACGCCAGCCTCGCGGTAACGCACGGGAAACCTCCGGACGGCACCCTAGAGACGGGGGGGAAAGGCGTCAAGGGAGGCGGCGGAACGGCTGTCGCCGCGGCAACGATCAGTCGATCTGGTAATCCAGGGGCGGCGCGGCGAGGATGCGACCGAGACGGCGGTTCAGGCTGTCGAGGACGGCATAGGCCCCGGCGCGCCCCACGTCATCGCTGATGCGGGCCGCACCGGTCTGCAGCCTTTCCTCGCGGCCCCAGCTCTCTTGCACCACCACGCCCACGAGCTCGACACCGCCGACGACGACACGGCGGAAACCGGCGAGCCGCAGCGTGACACGCCCGTGACAGATCCTCTCGACCGCGTCGAGACAAGCCTGCGCCAGGAGTTCCGGCGTCTCCCCGGCCCCATGTCCCTGGGCCTCGCCGCGCACCGTCAGG
>Ga0075428_100001400_pt1 | contig 25647 bp, 29 predicted proteins | sample RhiMetdeltSRZDD2_FD_75291 | JGI IMG/M metagenome (GOLD analysis project Ga0075428, IMG submission 75291) | Populus rhizosphere microbial communities from Tennessee, USA - Rhizosphere MetaG P. deltoides SRZDD2 | ecosystem: Host-associated > Plants > Roots > Rhizosphere > Soil | place: USA... | reverse complement strand
CTGTGCTCAACCTGAGGACGCCCGACTCCCAGTTCATCTCCTCGATCCTCAACCGCCAGTTCGTGGTGCCGAAGCACATCTGGTCGAAAGTGAAGAACCCGTCGACGTTCACGAACCCGCAGGCGGTGAGCTCCGGGCCGTTCAACAAGCTCGGGCGTTTCACGAGCCAGGACTACGTACTGAACAAGAACCCGAAGTACTGGCAGAAGGGCATGCCGAAGATCGCGTGCCTGGAATACGTGCAGGCCTCGTCGAACGATGCCGCGCTCGCGCTGATCCAGAGCGGGCAGGTCGACTGGACGCACAATTTCGTCCCCAACGTCGAGAGGGCATACGAGGCGAGGGACAAGAAGCACTACCACTCGTTCTATGCGACGACCGCATACCCGGTCTCGCTCCTGCTGGACACGACTAAGTATCCGTACAGCCTCGTCGCCTTCCGCAAGGCGCTCAGCCTGGCGATCGACCGCAAGACCGTGTCCAGGCTCGGCGAATACGGCTATGCCCCTCCGACCGACGCGCTCGCCCTCCGCTGGCTCTTCCCGCAGTGGGTCACGAACAAGAAAGTCAAGGCTCGCGCGAAGGCGATGGCGAAGTTCAGCCCGAGCGCGGCCAGGAAGATGCTCACGGACGCGGGCTTCAAGTACCAGGGCAGCAGACTCATCGACCCCCGCGGCGACCGCGTGGAGCTCGACATCCACGTGATCTCCGGCTGGTCGGACTGGGTCGCCTCGAACCAGATCATCACGCGGAACCTGCGTGACATCGGGATCGACTCGAACGTCGCGCTCGAGCCGGACTGGGGCGCGTGGCAGCCGGGTGCGTTCGCGACGAAGTACCCGACCCTGCTCTGGCAGGGCGGGTCCGCCGGCTCACCGTACGGCTACTTCTACGCGAACCTGTCCAAGAACGCGTACGTCCCGTCCGGCCAGAGCGCCGAGCGGACCGGCAACTGGTCGCACTTCTCCGACGCAAAGGCCACCACGCTGCTCAACCAGTGGAAGGTGACGCTGAATACAAAGAAGCAAAAGGCGATCGCGACGAAGCTCCAGAACATCTTCCTCGACAAGCTCCCGATCGTCCCGCTGTTCATCGGCCCGCGCTGGTCGACGTACAGCACCAAGTACTTCCACTGCTTCGCCACGCCGAAGAACTTCTACGGCGACCCGATCTTCACCACGTTCCCCGACAACATCCTTTCCTTCACGCGCATCTGCCCGGGAGGGAAGGCCGGCTGATCCGAGGATAGGAAGCGACAACCGGCGGGCGGGGGCCCGTCCTCCCCGTCCGCCGGTCTATCCTCCGGCCATATCCGATGCGCTGGTTCGCAAGACGGCTCTCCTTCTACGTCTTCGCGCTTTGGGTCGCGCTGACGATCAATTTCCTGCTCCCGCGGCTCATGCCGGGGGATCCGATCGGCGGGATCCTGCAGCACCTCACGCCGTCGCAGGTCCAGGCGAACCCGGGGATCGTCCAGACCTACCGGGTTCTCCTCGGCGGCGGCAACAACTCGATCTGGGAGGACTACGTCACGTATCTCGGCCGGATCGTCCACCTGAACTTCGGCATCTCGACCTCGAACTACCCTGCAGCTGTCTCCGAGGTGATCGGCAAAACGCTGCCGTACTCCATCTTCCTCGTCGGAGTCGCTTTTCTGCTCGCCTTCGTCATCGGTACCGGGATCGGGATGGTCGCTGCGTGGCGGCGCGGGAAGACGGTGGACAACACCCTCGTCCCGGCGTTCATGGTGCTCGGGGCGTTTCCGGCCTTCTTCACTGCCCTCCTCGCCCTCTATGTGTTCGGCCTGAAGCTGCACTGGTTCCCGATCCAGCACGCCTATGCCAGCGACATCGTCCCCGGCTTCAATTGGGCGTTCATCTCGAGCGCGTTCCGGCATGCCCAGCTTCCGATCCTCGTGATCCTCTGTGCGTTCACCGGTGCATGGGTGCTGAACATGCGCACGGTGATGATCAACACGATCGGCGAGGACTACGTGACGATGGCGCATGCGAAGGGCCTGCGTGACCGCCGCGTGATGACGCGCTATGCCGGCCGGAACGCCATCCTCCCGCCGCTGAACGGCTTCGCGCCGCTCTTCGCGAGCGCCGTCGGCGGGCTCGTCTTCATCGAGTTCATCTTCAGCTATCCCGGCGTCGGCTTCACGCTGCAGCAGGCCGTGCTCGGGAACGACTACGCGCTCGCCCAGGGAATCCTGGTGGTTCTCTCGGTGTGCGTGATCTTCGCCAACCTGCTCATGGACATCTTCAACTTCATCCTCGACCCCCGCCTGCGGACGGCCTGATGTCGCAGCTCGAGCCCACGATCGATCTCCCTCTCGCCGCTCCCCCGCGTCCGGCGCGCCGAGGTCGCCTCCGGCTGCCGGGCTGGGTGCTGCTCCTGCTGCACAACCGCAAGTCCTGCATCGGCCTCGCCATTGTCGGATTCGTCATCCTCATCGCCATCATTGCCCCATGGATCTCGGTCGAACATCCGAACGACTTCGATCTCTTCGCCGCGCACCAGGCCCCGTCGTGGAACCACCTCTTCGGGACGACCGACCAGGGCAGCGACATCTTCTCGCAGGTGGTCATGGGCGCCCGCCGTTCGCTCCTCCTCGGTGCACTCGCGGGAGCCCTGGCCACCACGCTCGCCGCGATCATCGGGATCACCGCGGCGTACGTCGGTGGGCTCTTCGACGATGTGGCCAATCTGCTGATCAATGTGTTCCTCGTCATCCCGGCGATCCCGCTCTTGGTCGTCATGTCCGCCTACCTCGCCGATCGGAGCATGGGGACGATGGCGTTCGTGATCGCGCTCGTGCTCTGGGCCTTCGAAGCCCGGATCCTGCGCGGGCAGGCGCTGACGCTCAAGAACCGTGATTTCATCATCGCGGCGAAGGCATCCGGCGAGTCGACGCGCCGGGTCGTGTTCGGCGAGCTGATGCCGAACATGATCAGCCGGATCGCCGCGGCCTTCGTGCTCGTCTTCTACATCGCGCTCCTCACCGATGCCGGTCTCGAGTTCCTCGGCCTCGGCGATATGACGAAGACGAGCTGGGGGGTCACGCTTTACTGGGCACAGGTCAACTCGACCGTGCTCCAGGGAGAGTGGTGGCCCTTCTTCTTCCCCGGCGCCGCGCTTGCGTTCACCGTCCTCGGTCTCGTGCTGCTCCTCGCCGGCATCGACGAGGTCAGCAACCCGAGACTGCGGACCGAGCGCAGGCAGCGGCGCCGGTTGAAGGCCCTCTTCGTCCCCGCCCGAACGCCTCGATTGGGAGCGAGCGAATGAAAACGCTGATGGTCGAGTCCGCCCCCGCCCTCACGCGCACCGACACGCTGCTCGAGCTGCGCGGGCTCACCGTGGACTACGGCCACGGCGAGCGGCCGACCCGGGCCGTCGACGGCATCGACCTGCGAATCAGCCCGGGCGAGATCCTCGGTCTCGCCGGCGAGTCCGGGTGCGGCAAGACGACCGTCGCCGGCGCGGTCATGCAGATCCTGCGGCCGCCCGGGCACGTCGTCTCTGGGAGCATCCTCTTCCGCGGCGAGGACATCGTCGGGAAGAAGGAGAACGAGCTCCGCCGCTTCCGCTGGCGCAACGTCTCGATGGTCTTCCAGAGCGCGATGAACGCACTCAACCCGGTCATGCGGGTCGGCGACCAGTTCGTCGACATGATGCGCGCCCATGAGAAGATCTCCAAGCGACGCGCACTCGCGCAGGCCGGCGACATCCTCGAGTTCGTCGGCATCGACCGAAAGCGCGTGCGCTCCTATCCTCACGAGCTCTCCGGCGGTATGCGCCAGCGGGTGATCATCGCCATGGCGCTGGCGCTCAAGCCCGAGCTGATCATCATGGACGAGCCGACGACCGCGCTCGACGTCGTCGTCCAGCGGGAGATCCTCCAGCAGGTCGAGGCGCTGAAAGAGGACTTCGGCTTCGCCGTCCTCTTCATCACCCACGACGTCTCGCTCCTGCTCGAGTTCGCCGACCGCATCGCGATCATGTACGCGGGGGAGATCGTCGAGTCGGCACCGGCCGCCGAGCTCGCCGAAGCGCCCCGCCATCCGTACACGCAGGGCTTGCTGGAGTCGTTTCCGCCGCTCAGCGGACCGCGAACGAGACTGACGGGCATCCCGGGCTTCCCGCCCGATCTGCGCGATCCGCCGAGCGGCTGCCGGTTCCATCCCCGGTGCCCGCACTGCCTGCCGGACACAATCGACCTCTACCGTCTGCAGACGACCGAGCGCCCCGCGCTGCGTGAGATCGCCCCCGGCCACTTGGTCGCCTGCCATCTCGTCACGGAGGTGACGGAATGAGCGCCGCCCCGCTCGAGGTACGCGAGCTGTCGAAGCGTTACGCCATCGGCAACACCCTGCGCCGCTCGCACGTCCACGCGGTCGACGACGTGTCGTTCGAGCTGCACCCGGGGACGATCACCGCACTCGTCGGCGAGAGCGGGAGCGGGAAAAGCACAGTGGCGCGGCTGCTGGCCCGCCTGTACGCCCCGAGCGACGGCTCAGTCCTGTTCGAGGGCAGCGACGTCGCGCGCGTCAAACGGCGGCGCGACGTCCTGCGCTACCGCTCGCAGGTGCAGATCATCTTCCAGGACCCGTTCGACTCGCTGAACCCGGTCAAAACGGTCCGTCACCACGTGGAGCGCCCGCTGCGGATCCACCGCGTCGTTCCCCGCGCGCAAGTGAAGGAGCGCGCGCTCGAGCTGCTGGAGACGGTCGGGCTCGTGCCGGCAGTGGAGGTGGCCCAGAAGTATCCGCATGAGCTCTCGGGCGGCCAGCGGCAGCGCGTCTCCATCGCCCGCGCGCTCGCCGTCGAGCCGCGAATCGTTCTCGCTGACGAGCCGACCAGCATGCTCGACGTCTCGATCCGCATCGGGATCCTGAACCTGATGCTGAAGCTCAAGGAGGAGCGCGATCTCACGTTCCTCTACGTCACCCACGACCTCGCGAGCGCCCGTTACGTCGCCGACGACATCCTGGTCATGTACGCCGGCCAGATCGTCGAGCGGGGGCCGGTGGAGCAGGTGCTGCAGGATCCGCTCCACCCGTACACCCAGCTGCTCCTCAAGGCCGTCCCGGATCCGGCGAAGAAGCTGCACGCCGAGCGAATCGAGGCGCGCAAGAGCCACGCCTCCGCCGCGATCGATCCCACCGCAGGCTGCCGCTTCGTCGACCGCTGCCCCCTCGCGATCGACATCTGCTCGCGCGTCACTCCCCTCCTCGTCGAGGCACGGCCGAGCCACGCAGCCCGCTGCCACGTCACGGCCCCTCAACCAGCGACCGAAAGGACCTAGATGCCAACCGCCAACGGCTCGTTTCCACAGGACTTCATCTGGGGCGCGGCGACGGCCTCGTACCAGATCGAGGGCGCCGCCCGTGAGGACGGACGCGGCGAAAGCGTCTGGGACCGGTTCTCCACGACGCCGGGAAAAGTGCGCAACGGCGACACCGGCGACGTCGCGTGCGACTTCTACCACCGGTATCGAGAGGACATAGGGCTGATGCGCGACCTCGGCCTCGGCGCGTTCCGCTTCTCGATCGCGTGGCCGCGTGTTTTCCCCACCGGCCGCGGCCGCGTCAACGAGGCCGGCCTCGACTTCTACGACCGGCTCGTGGACGAGCTTCTGGCGAACGGCATCGAGCCCTTCCCCACGCTCTTCCACTGGGACACGCCGCAGGCGTTGGAGGACGACGGTGGGTGGCCCGTACGCGCGACCGCGACGGCGTTCGTGGAGTACGCGGAGGCGATCGTCGGACGGCTGGGCGACCGCGTGCGCCACTGGATCACGCACAACGAGCCGTGGGTCTATGCCTGGATCGGGCACTCGTGGGGCAAGCACGCTCCCGGCCGTACGAGCGAGGCAGACGCCGTCGCGACCGCCCACCACCTGCTCCTGTCGCACGGCTGGGCGGCCGAGGCAATCCGCCGTATCTCGCCGGACGCCCAGGTCGGGATCGCGCTCAACCTCGCCCACACCTATCCGGCCTCCGACTCGCCGGAGGACGAGGCGGCGGCATGGCGGGTCGACGGCGGGGGCAACCGCTGGTTCCTCGACCCGATCTTCCGCGGCTCGTATCCGGCCGACCTGCTCGACCGGAACGAGCTCGTCGCCCCCTTTGTGCTCGACGGCGACCTGGAGGCGATCGTGGCGCCGATCGACTTCCTGGGCGTGAACAACTACTTCCGCTTCGTCGTCACGGCCGCCGATGATGGGCCGCAGCTGGTCAATCCGCCAGGATCTCCACTGACCGACATGGGCTGGGAGGTCTATCCGGATGGACTGCGCCGGCTGCTCGTGCGGGTGGCGGAGGAGTACGCGCCGCCGGCCATCTACATCACGGAGAACGGCGCAGCCTTCGGCGACGTGCGCGTACACGATGGAGGCGTGCACGACCCGGAGCGGACCGAGTACCTCTCGTCGCACATCGGGGCGGTCTCGGCAGCGGTCGCGAGCGGCGCTCCCGTGCGCGGCTACTTCGTCTGGAGCCTCCTCGACAACTTCGAATGGGCCGAGGGGTACTCGAAGCGCTTCGGGATCGTCTATATCGACTACCCGACGCTGAAGCGGATTCCCAAGGACAGCTTCTACTGGTACCGCGACTTCATCAGGAGCCGGCGAGGGGCCCCGCGGCCGTCGCCGACCGCGGCCCGGTGAGGTGAAGGTCAAGGCGGCAGCGGGGGCACTGCTCGTCGCCGTCGCGGCGCTCGCGATCGCCGGCTCCGCCGGAAGCGCGCGGGCGGATCGCTTCGTGGTTCACCGGCTCATCTCTGACCGCGCCGACCCACAGCTCGTGAACGCGTGGGGTCTCGCCGCCCGCTCCAACGGCGTCTGGTGGGTCGCCAACGAGGCTCGGGCCTCGAGCACGCTGTACGACGCGGCCGGACGCAAGCAACTGCTCACGGTCAAGGTCGAGGGAGGGCCGACCGGAATCGTGTACAGCGGCGGGGCCGGCTTCGTCGTGCACGGCGGAGGACGGTCGGCGCCGGCACGCTTCATCTTCGCGTGCGAGGACGGGATGATCCGCGGCTGGGCCCCGGACGTTCCGCGTGGCTGGTCCGAGCAGGCGATGGTCGCGGTCGACTCGGGCGCCTCGGGCACCGTCTTCCGCGGCCTCGCGCTGGCGCGTGGCCGGCTGTACGCGACCGACTTCCACAACGACCGCGTGCTCGTGTTCGACTCCAAATGGCGTCCGGTGAGTCGCCGCGGCGCCTTCCACGACCCGGCCATCCCGGCGTGGTATGCGCCCTCCGGAATCGCCGCCTTCGGCGACCGTGTCTTCGTCACCTACGCGTACCGGGCGCCCGTGAACGGCAACGACGCGCCGGCCGGCGGCTACGTGGATGAGTTCGACCTGGACGGCCGGCTCGTCGCGCGCGTCGGCCACACGAAGCAGCTCGACCAGCCGTGGGGGCTTGCGCTGGCGCCGGCCGGGTTCGGGCGGCTCGCGGGTGACCTGCTAGTGGCGAACTTCGGCAGCGAGCGGATCAACGTCTACGAGCGCGAGGGCCATGGTTGGACGTTCCGCGGTCGGCTCCCGGTCAAGGTGCCCGGCGTCTGGGGGATCGCGTTCGGCACGGGCGGCGCCGGCGGCAAGCCGACAACGCTCTTCTACGCCGCCGGCCCGCACGAGTGGCACGAGGAAACCGAGGTCAACATCGGCGGCGTGTTCGGCTCGATCGAGGCGCCCTAGGAGCTCGAAGAGGCGCGCACGACGAGCTCGACCGGCAGAACGGTCGTCTTCTCAGTTGCTTCCGGATCCTCGATCAACTCGATCGCCCGCGTCGCGGCCAGGATGCCCAACTCCCGGCGGTCCTGCCGGATGGTCGTCAGAGGCGGGTGCGCCAGCGCCGCCGCCTCGAGATCGTCGAAGCCAATGACGGCGACATCTCCTCCCGGTTCGAGCCCGGCCTCCCGGATCGCCTGCAGGGCCGCAAGCGCCATCAAATCCGACGCCGCCACGATGGCGGTCGGGCGCTCATCGAGCGCGAGCAGGGCGCAGGCTTCCCGGTAGCCCGAAGGAGATGAGAAGTCTCCGGGACGGACGTACTCGTCCGGCACGTCCAGCCCGAGCCGCTCCGCTTCGGTGCGGAACGCGCCGAGCCGTTCGGAGCCTGCGCCCGTGTTCTGCGCGCCGGCGATATGCGCGATCCGGCGATGGCCGAGGACGTGGAGGTGGGCAAGCGCGAGGCGGACGCCCTCGGCGTGGTCCGAACCGACGTACGCAGCCCGTTTCCCTCGACACATCACGTCGACCCCGACCAGCGGTACCTCCCGCTGGGCCAGCTCGGCGACCAGTGCGTCGCCGGTGTCCACCCCGATGAGGATCGCCGCGTCGAAGCGCTGGTGGGGATCCACATCCTCCGGCTGGAGCAGCAGCGGGTCGTAGTGTGACTGCGCGAGCCGGTGCGAGATCGCCGCGAGTACCTTCCCGAAGAAGATCAGCGACAGGTCGCGATGCCCGGCGTTGTCGCCCACGACCGTCGCGACGAGACGGGTCTGCTGCGTGACGAGCGCGCGCGCCGCGCGGTCGACGCTGTAGCCGAGGGATCGCGCCGCTTGCCGGACGCGCTCGCGCGTCGCCACGCTCACGTCGCCCTTGTCGTTGAGCGCGCGCGATGCGGTCGCGACCGAGACTCCCGCCCGTTCTGCGACCTGGCGGATCGTCGTGCGAGCACTCACCTTCAGAACGGTACTCGCCTCACTCCACCCAACCACATCCGCGGTTCCGGCGAATAAAGGCGATTTGACTATCCTCGCCGGCATGCGTGGGGGAGGGAAGCGGGTGTTGCTCGTCGACGACGAGGCTCCGATGCGCGCCGTCTGCCGGCTCAATCTCGAGCTGGAGGGGTTCGACGTGCTCGAGGCAGAGGAGGGCCGGGAGGCACTCGCGCTGGCCAGCCGCGAGCGGCCGGACCTCGTCCTTCTGGACGTGATGATGCCGAGCATGGACGGCTTCGACGTCGCCCGACGACTCCAGTCGGATCCGGCCACCAGAGCGATCCCGGTGGTCTTCATGACGGCGCTCGCTGCCAGCGATGACCGGCGCAGAGGGTTCGACGCCGGCGGGGTCGGCTACGTGGTCAAACCCTTCGATCCGGTTTACCTCGGCGCGACCGTTAGGCACACGCTCGACCGACTCGCGGCGGGCGACCGGGACGGGCTCAGGCGGGAGGTCCTGGACGCGCCATGACCAGACGGGACTGGAGGAGGCACACGCTCGCGGCGTTGATCGCGGTCGGGGGACCGGGACTGATCACCCTCCTCGCGCGTGAGAAACGCGCACGCGATGCCGCCGCCCGAGACCGGCGGCGGGCCGAGGCCTCCGCCCGAGCCGCCGAGCGCCTGCAGCGCGCGGCCGAGGCGCTTTCGCGGGCGGTGTCGCCTGCAGACGTGCTCGACGCCGTCCTCACCTCGGGCGTGGCAGCGGCTGAGGCGCGCGCGGGAATGATCGCGGAGCTGAGCGAGGACGGCACGGAGCTCATCCCGATCGCCTGGCGTGGATTCCCGCCCGAGCTGAGCGAACGGTGGGGCCGCTTCCCCGTTGCCGCGGCGTATCCGATGTCGGAGGCGGTCCGCACGGGCGAGCCGGTCTTCATCCGCTCGCGCGAAGAGCTGGATGCGCGCTATCCGACGCTCGCGATGGGTCCCGACACGACCTACGCGAACGTATGCCTGCCGCTGATCGTCGACGACGTCACGATCGGCGGGCTCGTGTTCTCCTTCGACTCCGATCAGGAGTTCGATGAGAGGCGGCGCGCGCTGAAGATCGCGCTCGCGCGCCAGGCCGCGCAGGCGCTCCAGCGCGCGCGGATGTTCGAAGCAGTGCGGGAGGCCGAAGGTCGCGTGTCGTTCTTGGCGGAGGCGAGTGAGCTGCTGTCGAGATCATTGGAGTACGAGGTGCAGATGCAGCGTCTCGCGGACCTCGCCGTTCCACACCTGGCCGACTGGTGCACGGTCGATGTGCTGAACGAGAGCGGAGAGATCGAGCGGGTCGCGGTCGCACACGAGGACCCCGAGGAGGTCGCCTGGGGCTGGGAGGTCCATCGCCGGGTCCCGCCCCGGCCCGATTCCCTACTCGGCGTTCCGTATGTCCTCCGCACCGGGGAGGCCGAGTTTCTTCCCGAGGTTCCCAGGAAGCTGCTGGCAACGGCGCTCGAATCCGAGCCCGAGCTGGCTGAGATCCTCGAGCGGGTCGGTGTCCGCTCGTGGATCTGCGTGCCGCTAAAGGGGCACGGCCGGGTCCTCGGCGCGCTCACGCTCGTGGGAGCGGAGTCGGGGCGGATCTTCACCAACGCCGACCTCGAGCTGGCAAAGGCGCTCGCGAGCCGTGCGAGCCTGGCGATCGAAAATGCGCTCCTCTACCGGGAAGCCGAGCGGCGGGCGGACGCTGCCCGGGCGCTCACCTACGTCGGCGACGCGGTCGTGCTCGTGGACAGTGACGAGGTCGTGCGTTACTGGAACCGGGCCGCGGAGCTCCTCCTGCAGGTCGGGCGGGACGACGCGCTCGGTGCGCGGGCGGCGGACGCCGTTCCGGGTTGGGACGCTTTGACCGCGCATGCCGTGCCGGCCGATGCGTCGACGGGGAAACGGGCACGGGCCGTCACCGTCCCAGTCGTCGTCGCCGGCGTGGAGCTGTGGCTCTCGGTCGCGGCCGTCGACTTCGGCGACGGCAGTGTCTACGCGCTGCGCGACCGCACCGAAGAGCGCGTCCTCGAGCAGGCAAGGACCGACTTCGTCGCGACCGCGTCCCACGAGCTGCGGACGCCGCTGGCGGCCGTCTATGGCTCGGTCCGGACGCTCCAGCGTGACGACGCCGAACTCGGGGACGAGAACCGCGAGCTGCTGCTCTCGATCATCGAGCGCGAGACCGAGCGTCTGACCGAGATCGTCAGCCAGATTCTGCTGGCCGACCAGCTCGGGAGTGACAGCTTCCGCGTTGACGCCGAGGCGTGCGACCTGAAGCTCCTGACGGAAGAGGTCGTCCGCGCCGCGCGCGTACGTGCTCCGAAGGGGATCGAGGTCGAGGTGGAAGCGCCACCCGCTCTCCCGCTCGTCAGGGGCGACGAGGACAAGCTACGTCAGGTGCTCGTGAACCTCGTCGAGAACGCCATCAAGTACTCCCCCGAAGGCGGCAACGTCGTGATCCGCCTCGAAGTGAGCAACGGGAACGGGAGGATCGTCGTGCGGGACCGGGGTATCGGTATCGCGCCCGCCGATCAGCAGCGCATCTTCGAGAAGTTCACGCGCCTCGACCCGGGACTCTCGCGCGGCGTCGGCGGAACGGGCCTCGGCCTGTACATCACCCGTGAGCTGATCGCACGGATGGGCGGAACGATCTCCGTCGATTCCGTGCCGGGATCCGGGTCGACGTTCATCGTAGAGTTGCCGGTCCAGGCGTAAGACGCGGGCGACCGGACGACACCAACTCCTCGTGCGCGCAAAGGTCAAGGGGAAGCGAGAAGTGGCAAAGGGGACGCTCTTCGTCCTGTTCGACCTGCTCGGGCAAGAGGTCGATTTCCGTGCCGGGCAATACTTCTGGGTAACCCTTCTCGACCCGCCCTACGAGGACGAGAAGGGACCGCGCCGGCACATTTCGGTGGTCACCTCGCCGAACGAGCGCGGCGTGCTTGGCCTCTGCACACGGCTCCGCGACAGCGCGTTCAAGCGCTCGCTCGCCGAGCTCCCCGTAGGAGCGGAGGTCGAGGTCGAGCAGCCGAAGGGGGACTTCGTCCTGCCCGACGAAACCGACCTGCCTCTCGTCTTCCTTGCCGGCGGGATCGGGATCACGGTCTTCCGCAGCATGCTGCGCTCGATCGTGGAGGAACGGATACCGCACCGTGTGACGCTCGTGTACTCGAATCGAGACCGCGAGTCGACGGCTTTCCTCGACGAGCTCACCGAGCTCGCGCGTGACCACAACAACATCGACCTCGTCCTCACCATGACGGACGAGAACGAGTGGGACGGAGAGCGCCGGAAGATCGGTCCCGAGCTCCTGCGCGACCATCTGGACGGCGACCTTGCCGGCTACCGCTACCTGCTGGCGGGCCCTCCCGCAATGGTCGAGGCCGTGACCGCCTCGCTGCGCGATGCGGGCATTCCGGAGGAGCGCATTCAACCCGAACGTTTCAGCGGCTATTGAGCGGCTACCGTTCATCCGTACGCGATGGAGGTCCTCCAGGAACAGTCGCGCGAGTGGCTGCGCGGGCTGCGGGAGCGGGACGAGGAATGGATCGCGCGCCTGCATGCGCTGCTCCTCCGAGCGGCCCGCTTCGAGGTGGCCCGGCGGCGGCCAACGCTCTCGCACCTGCGCGGGAACGAGCTGGAGGAGATCGCGTTGGAGGCCGCGGACGACGCACTGATGAGCGTGCTCGCCCGGCTCGACTCCTTCCGCGGCGAAAGCCGCTTCACCACCTGGGCCTACAAGTTCGCGCTGCTCGAGGCGGCGGTGAAACTGCGCAAGCGCGCGTGGCAAGGGCGGGAGGTGCCGCTCGAGCCGGAGAGCTGGAGCCTGTTCGCGAGCGAGGAGCTCAGCCCGGAGGCGGAGCTGGAGCAGAGCGAGCTGCTGCAGGCCCTCCAGGCCGGCATCTCCGAGGCGCTCACGCCGCACCAGCGGCGCGTGCTGGTCGCGCTCGCGCTGAACGGCATCCCGATCGACGTCCTGGCCGATCGACTGGGCACCACCCGCGGCGCCTTGTACAAGACGCTCCACGACGCGCGGCGCAAGCTGCGACAGCACCTGAGCGAGGAGGGGGTCTCGATTGACGCGGCCTGACCTGAAGCAGGCCCTCGGCCGACTCCTCGGTCCCGCGGAGCCGGAGATCGGCTGCGACGAGTGCTTCGAGCAGCTGGACCGCTACGTCGAGCTCGAGCTGGCCGGAGGTGATACGGATGCCGCGTTCCCCGGCTTCCGGGCCCACCTGACGGCATGTCCCGCCTGCCGCGAGGAGCACGAGAGCTTGCGGGCGCTCGTCGGCGGTGAGCAGGTCCTCTAAGTAAGAAACCGCGCTCGCCCGACACCAAACAGGCATGACGCTGACGACCTTCTGCGGGTTGCCGCTGCAAACTGCCCCGGGCCGCGTGATGCGCCCACGGCCAGCAAGCGAGCAGCTCGTCGCCTTGGCGCTCACGTTTCTCGGTGCCAGGCGCGCGAATGGCATAGAGCCGGCGAGGGTGGTCGACGTCGGCACCGGCTCGGGCGCACTCGCGATCGCAATCGCGCGCGCCGCGACCGAGGCCGAGCTGTGGGCCACCGACACGAGCCCCGAGGCCATCGCGGGCGCACGGGAAAACGTGGCGCGGCACGGGCTCGAAGATCGGATCGAAGTCCGGCTCGGGGACCTGCTCGACCCGGTTCCGGGAGCGGTCGATCTGGTCGTCGCGAACCTGCCCTACCTCCCCGCGGCCGACGCCGCCCTGTTCGCCGATCTGGCCGGAGAGCCACCGGAGGCCGTGTTCGCTCCGGGCGACGGGCTCGATCCCTACCGGCGCCTGCTCGCCGCAAGCGCCCACCGGCTGCGCGACGGTGGAGCGGTTGCGATCCAGCTCCACCGTCGCGTGCTGACGGCCTCAGCCGAGGGACTTGGCGGTCTCCTCCAGGAGATCGAGCGCGTCCTGCAGCCCGGCCTCCATGCCTGAGTCGATGATCGCGTCGCGGGCGGCCTTGCTCGGAGCCTGGATGAGGATGGTGATCGTCGTTCGTCCCCTCTCCTCCGTGAAGGTGGCGGTGTTGACGGTTGCCCCCTCCTCCTCCGAGACGCCCTGCGGCAGCCCCTCATAGATCTCCGTCGAGACGATCCTCTCGCCGGGGACGATCTCGAGGTACTCGCCGTGGAACCCGACCTCCATCGCCTCGGACATGTCGTCGCACTGCAGGACCATCAGGTAGCGCCACTTTCCGCCCACCCGCAGGTCGATGTCGGCGACCGTCATCTCGCCGCGCTTCGCGTGCCACCAGCGCTTCACGAGCTCAGGCGTGGTGAAAGCCTTGTACACCAGCTCCTTCGGAGCATCGAATTCACGCTTGATCAGAATCTGGTCGTCCGCCGGGAGCGTGAGCTCCGCCGATCGACTACTCGTCACGGTCATTTCCTCCCTCTTTCTGTAGGTCTTCCAGAACGGTGTCCAGCCGGTCGAACCGCTCCGTCCACGTCTGCTCGTAGCTCTTGATCCAGTCGTGGATGGGCTTGAGCGCCTCGCCGTTCAGCCGGTAGAAGCGCTGCCGCCCGTCCTCGCGGACGTCGACGGCATCGACCTCGCGCAGCACGCGCAGGTGCTTCGACACCTGAGGCTGGGATAGGCCGACCAGGCGCACGACGTCGTTCACGGGCAGCTCGCCGTCGGCGAGGACGTCCAGGATCTGCCGCCGTCGGGGCTCCGCCACTGCATTGAACGCGTCGGTCGTGGTTGCTGCTCGGGCCATGTCGTGAACTATATATGCTGATATAGGAATACGTCAAGTCGATAGGCTCCGCCGAGTGCGGGAGAAGGTCAACCTGGCGGAGAAGCTCGCGCTCGTGGACGAGCCGTTCAAGCCGGGGATCGTCGGCTACCTGAACGACTACAAGCTCGTGGTCGGCAAGGTGAAGGGCGAGTTCGTCTGGCACTCGCACCCGGAGACGGATGACTTCTTCCTCGTCCTCGAAGGACGCCTCACCATCGAGTTACGGGACCGCGACGTCGAGCTCGGCCCCGGCGAGCTGTTCGTAGTGCCCGCCGGCGTCGAGCATCGCCCCCGCTCCGATGAAGGTGCAGAGATCCTCTTGATCGAGCCGCGCGGGACGGTCAACACAGGCGACGCCGGCGGCGAGCTGACCGCGCCCGAGCGAGAGCTTTAGGTCTCGTCCTTCGGCTCCAGCCGGAGGATGACCACCTCACCGGCGGGGCGGGCCTCGATCACGCTTAGCGGGTGGCGCCCGCCGTCCTCGGCGAAGAGCCGCTTCCCGCGGCCGAGGACGACCGGGAAGACCATCAGCCGGTACTCGTCCACCAGGCCGCGCTCGGCCAGGTCCCGCACGAGCTGGACGGAACCGTTCACGAGGATGTCGCCTTCGCCCTGATCCCTCAGGCGAGCGATGTCGTTCACGCCGATCACGGTCGAGTTGTTCCACTCCGGGTTCTCGAGCGTCGACGAGACCACGTACTTCGGCATCGTGTTGAACTTGTCCGCGAACTCGCCCTCGCGGGACGGCCACGCGGCCGCGAATCCCTCGTAGGTGACTCGCCCGAGCAGGAGCGCCTCGCTTGCCATAACCTCGTCGAGCTTGAACTTGTCCCCGTCCGGGCCGCGTTCGAACTGGAAGGCCCAACCTCCGCGCTCGTGACCTTCGGACCCGCCCGGATCCTCGACCACCCCGTCGAGGGTGATGAACTGCGAGACGACGATCCTGCTCATGCGGTGCCTCCTTTACGGAAGTGGAGGTGGGTGACGTTCGGAGACGAGGCGACGCGGGTCGTCTCGAGCGGAAGCGGCTCGACCCCGAGCGGCTCGAACAGACGTGTGCCTCCGCCGAGGAGGATGGGAGCGACGTGGATCCGGAGCTCGTGGAGAAGCCCGTCGCGCAGGAGCTGCTGGATCACGCTCGCGCCGCCGCCGACCGAAACGTCCTGGTCCTTCGCGGCCTCACGGGCCCGCTCGAGCACAGCCGCGATGCCGTCGGTGACGAATGTGAACGAGGTTCCGCCCTCCTTCTGCAGCGGCGGGCGCGGGTGATGCGTGAGAACGAAGACCGGCACGTGGAAGGGCGGGTCGTCCCCCCACCGGCCGTCCGCTTTCGGGTCGTCCTCCCAAGGGCCCTCGCCGCCGCTGAACATCTTCCGGCCCATGACGACGGCGCCGATGGCAGCGAGCGACTGCGCGTAGAAGGCATCGTCGTCGTCGCGAACACCGCCCTCGAGACCGTGGCGCTCACGGAAGCTCGCCAGCTGGAAAGCCCATTCATGCAGCTGCTCGCCGCCCTCGCCGAGCGGCTGCTCGAGCGTCGGATTCGGCCCGGCGACGAAGCCGTCGAGCGAAATCGATATGTCTGCGAAGACCTGCGCCATGTCACATCAGACCGGCCGCGGCCGAAAAACTCATCGGCGATGAAATTCGAGCGACGGGGAAGTCTCAACTCGTAGCCAATCGAAGGAGGACCGATGCAGAAGATCACGCCGTTCCTGTGGTTCGACGGCCAGGCCGAGGAGGCCGCCAACCTGTACACCTCGATCTTCGACAACTCGAAGATCCTGGAGATCTCGCGCTATGGAGAAGCCGCCCCGAGCCAAGCCGGATCGGTGATGACGGTCGAGTTCGAGCTGGACGGCCTGAGGATCGTCGGCCTGAACGGCGGGCCAGCGCACCGGTTCACCGAGGCGGTGTCGTTCGCCGTCAGCTGCGAGACGCAGGCCGAGGTCGATGAGCTCTGGGCGAGGCTGTCCGAGGGCGGCGAGGAAGGGCCGTGCGGATGGCTCAAGGACCGCTTCGGTCTGTCCTGGCAGATCGTCCCCACCGCGCTGCCGCGGCTGCTCAAGGATCCGGACCGGGAGAAGTCGCAGCGCGTGATGCAGGCGATGATGCAGATGGGCAAGATCGACATCGCCGAGCTCGAGCGGGCCGCGGCGGGCGAGGAGGTGACCGCATGAAGGTCACGGGAACCGATTTCGTCTTCCTCCCGATCTCGGACTTCGACCGCTCGGAGTCGTTCTACGCCGGCATCCTCGGGCTCGAGGTCTCGAAGCGCTACCGCGACGGGATCGGCGGCGAGTTCGAGACCGGGAACCTGACCATCCAGGTGGTGGACACGGGAAAGATCGGCCGGGAGATCCCGCCAAGCACCGGCGCGATCGCGCTGCACGTGGACGAGGTGGAGGAGGCGCGGGCCGAGCTGGAGTCGAAGGGTGTCGAGTTCAGCCAGGAGATCCTGGACAGCGGCGTCTGCTTCCAGGCGTTCTTCCACGACCCGGATGGGAACGCGCTCATCCTGCACCACCGCTATGCGCCGCCCGGTGTCATGTCGTCCTAGGGACTTCGGCCGGCCGGGGAGGCGGCTGCCGCGGATTCGGTGAGCACGCAGCTACCGAACGTCGTGAAGGAACTCGTCAACGGGCGGCAGTTTTCTCATCTCGCGCGCGACGCGAGCGGCCGCCGCGGCGAACGAGCCATCCGCCAGCACCGACTCGACCGCCCTCCGCAGCGTGTCCACGGACGCCACCATCCCCACGCCGACGATCCCGGCACGCGCGGCGTCGAAGGGCTGGTCGGCGAAAAGCGGCAGGACGACGAGCGGCCGGCCGGCGGCGAGCGCGCCGAGCGTGGTGCCCGAGCCGCCGTGACAGATGACGAGGGCAGCGTGGGCGAGGACGTCCGCCTGAGGCACCCACTGCTCGACGTGGACGTTGGAAGGCACGTCCCCCAGCTCCAGCTCGCGGCCGACCGTGAGGAGCGCGCGCACCGGCAACTCGCCGAGCACCTCCAGCGCCTGCCGGTAGACGGCGGCCGCAGCGGGGAACGCGGCGGCGACGCTCCCGAACGTCATGTACACGAGCGGCCGGTCGTCTCCGGGCCACCAGTCCGGAAGCGGCTTCGGCGGCACGTCGGCGGCGGGATCGCGAAAGCGGCGAACGACGAACGGAGCGGGGTCGAAGATCTCGGGGAAGCAGGTGACGTACGTCGTGGCCGCGATCGCCTCGACGATGCCGGGGTGTACGTCCTCGAGCGCCGGCGCCGCATACGCGAGCCCCCCTTCTTCGGTGAAGGCCTGGCCGATCCCGACGCGGATGTGCGGCACGCGGGCCCGCTCGGCCGCGATCGCGGAGGCGTACTCGTTGACCTCCCGCACGACCAGATCGGGCTTCCACTCCGCGATGAGCTCCTCGGTCGGCGGCAGCATCGCCTCAACGTTGAGGCCGGCGAAGATCGTCCCGACGACGATCACCTCCGCCTGTCCGGCCGCTTGCTGCGGCATCGCGCCCCACAGCGCACGCAGTACGTCCTCCGGCGGAGAGGCGCCCACGCGAAAGGGGTAGCCGCGCGCGTCGAGCGTCGGCGGGCCTGTGACGAGCACCTCGTGGCCGCTCCGCAGGGAGGCATCCATGAACGGGACGAGCGGACCGAAGTGGCCGGCCCCATGGGTCGACGCGAACAGGATGCGCACGCCGCAGATTTACCATCGAGGCGTGACCTTGCTCACAGATCTGGTCGCAGCATCGGACGCCGTCGCGGAAACGAGCGCGCGCTCGAAGAAGATCTCGATCATCGCGGATCTTCTCCGCGGCCTGCGGCCGGACGAGGTCGCGATCGCTGCGGGCTTCCTGTCCGGCGTGCCACGGCAGGGCCGCGTTGGCGTCGGCTATTCGACGATCTACGCGCTTCTACCGGATCCGGCCGCCGAGCCTTCGCTGACGGTCGCAGATCTCGACGAGGCGATCAGCTCGATTCAGGGCGCGACCGGAAGCGGCTCTGCGGCGCGACGCCGCGAGATCCTCGCCTCGCTGCTGGCGCAGGCGACCGAAGCCGAGGCGGGCTTCATCCGCCGACTCTTCACAGGTGAGCTCCGGCAGGGTGCGCTGGCAGGTCTGATGGCGGACGCGATCGCGAAGGCGGCCAACGTGCCGGGCGAGCTCGCGCGCCGCGCGCTCATGCTCTCCGGCGACCTGCCGGGCACGGCCGAGCTCGCCCTGAAGGAAGGCGAGAGCGGCCTGCGCGGGATCGGGTTCGAGATCTTCCAGCCGGTCCTCCCCATGCTCGCCTCCACCGCCGACACTGTCGCCGATGCAGTCGACAGCTTCGAGCGGGCGTCGGTCGAGTGGAAGCTCGACGGGATTCGCATCCAGGTCCATCGCCGCGGCGAGGAGGTACGTGTCTACACGCGCAACCTGAACGACATCACCCTCACGGTTCCGCGGACGGTCGAGGCGGCGCTGGCGCTGCCCGTCGAACAGGTGGTGCTCGACGGCGAGGCACTGTGGCTCACGCAGCAGAGCCCGACCTTCCTGTTCGACGTCCTCCACCTCGACGGCGAGGATCTGCTCGACGTGCCGCTCGAGGAGCGGGCCGAGCGGCTCGCCGCGGTCGCGCCCGAGCTGAAGGTACCGAGCGTCGTGACGTCCGATCCCCGCGAGGGCGAGGGCATCCTCGAACAGGCGCTGGCCGCGGGCCACGAGGGGGTGGTGGTAAAGGACGCGTCGTCGCTGTATGCGGCCGGCCGGCGCGGTAAGGCGTGGCTAAAGGTGAAGCCGGTGCGGACGTACGACCTGGTCGTCCTCGGCGCCGAGTGGGGACACGGGCGCCGGGAGGGGTGGCTGTCGAACCTCCATCTCGGCGCGCGCGATGCCGAGTCCGGCGAGTTCGTGATGGTCGGAAAGTGCTTCAAGGGACTGACCGACGAGTTGCTCGAGTGGCAGACGAAGGAGTTGCTCGAACGAGAGACCAGCCGGCGCGGTATCGCCGTCTTCGTCCGCCCTGAGCTGGTCGTCGAGATCGCTCTCGACAGCGTCCACACCTCCAAGCGCTACGCGGGCGGGATCGCGCTCCGCTTCGCGCGCGTCAAGCGTTACCGAACGGACAAGGATGCGACCGAGGCGGACACGCTCGACGACCTGCGAGCACTGCTTCCAACCGCCTGACGAGCCGGGCAGTACGCGCTTCTAGGCAGCCTGAGCCGGCGGCGGGAACGTGTCGTACTTGGCCATGAGCGCCAGGGCCGGCGCCATGTCGTCCGGCGGCCACTTCGACTCGGCCGCCATCAGCTCGGCGAGCTCCTCGAGGTACTTGTCCAGGCCGCTGGGGAAAGTCAGGCCGAGGAATCGCGCCGGCTCGTCCGCGGTATTCGAAAACCGGTGCACGACGCCCGGCTGGACGCGGACGTAGTCGCCGACGCTAGCGTCGACCGGCTGCCCGTCAACCTCGAAGCGAACCGTTCCCTCGAGGACGAAGAACGTCTCGTCCGTCTCCTTGTGCCAATGCGGCGGGGGTCCGGCGAACCGGGGCGGCGCCGTGTACTCGAAGAGCGTCCAGCGGCCCTCGGTGTCGTCGGCGCCCGCCTTGACCACGACCGAGATGCCGACCGCGCCGAACGAGCGGCCCTCACCCCGCGTCAGAAAGGTCGCCTCACCCATGAACCATCAGGCTAATCGACAGTTATCTCGGCCGTGCTGGAGAGCGGCAGCGGCTGACCGACGCCGCGGCTACGCCGTAACCGCTTCTCGAGCGCGAAACGTCTGCCGGTAGGCGCGCGGCGACGTGTGCAGTCGCGCGGAGAACTGCGCGCGCATGGTCACGGCCGCGTCGTAGCCGGCGCGGCGCGCGACCACGTCGATCGGGTCGTCCGTCTGCTCGAGTAACCGCTGGGCCAGCCGCAACCGTTCACGGTGGAGCCACTCGCCGGGCGGCATTCCGACGGCCGCGCGGAACCGACGTGTGAGCGTCCGCGGGCTCATTGCCGCGCGCCGTACCAGGTCGTCGACGGTGATTCCCCCGGCGAGGTTGGCACGGCCCCAATCGAGGAGCGCCGCGAGCCGTCCCGGATCGGGCGCGATCGGCGTGTCGACGTATTGCGCCTGGCCGCCAAGGCGATAGAGAGGCATTACCAGGCGCCGCGCGACCGTGGCCGCAACATCGACGCCGTGGTCGAGCTCCACCAGGTGCAGGCACAGGTCGATCCCGGCCGCCGTTCCCGCCGACGTGTACACACGGCCGTCGGCGAGGTAGAGGACGTCCGGGTCGATGACGATCCGCGGGTAGCGGCGAGCCAACCGGTCGGCATACATCCAGTGTGTGGTCACGCGCCGCCGGTCCAGCAGCCCCGCGGCAGCGAGGACGAACGCGCCCGTGCAGACGGACACGAGCCGCGCGCCGCGCTCGTATGCGCGTACGAGGGATTCCTTCAGCGGGTCCGACGGATCCTCGTCGGGATCGGACCATCCGGGGACGACGATCGTCTCCGCCCGCTCGAGCTCCTCGAGGCCGTAGGGCGCCTCGATGACGAACCCGGTCTGCGTCCGCACGCGGCGGTCGCCAGCCGCGACGACGCGGAACTCGTACCAGGGATCGACGATGTCGCTCCGATCGAGGCCGAAGACCTCGCACGGGATCGCGAAGTCGAAGGTCAGGGCTCCCTGGTCGATCACCGCTGCCACCGTGTGCATGTGGCCGAAACCTAGCGAAAGTCGACTGAGGGCGATCGACCTGCCCAGGCACGCTGCGAGGGATGAGCGAGACGACGACGGTTGCGGTCGCGATCTGGGACGGCGTCGAGGAGCTCGACGTGGTCGGACCCTACGAAGTCCTGTCCGCGTGGGCGGCTCACGCGAACGGCCACCGGTCCATCAGCGTCCACACCGTCGCCGAGCGGTCGGGCGAGGTTCGCTGCGCGCATGGCCTGCGGCTCCTGCCGGACAGGACCTGGCCGGAGATAGGTGAGGTCGACGTCCTCGTCCTGCCCGGCGGGCACGCGGGCGCACAGGCCGAGGACGAGCGCGTCCTCGCGCGCGTGCGCGATCACGGCGAGAACGGGACGCTGTTGACGAGCGTCTGCACCGGCGCTCTCATCCTGGCCGCGGCCGGCCTGCTCGAGGGCAAGCCGGCGACGACGCACTGGAGTGCGCTCGAGGCGCTCGGGTCCTATGGGAATGTCCATGTACGACCCGACCACCGGTTCGTGGACACGGGTCAGGTGGTCACGTCGGCAGGCGTCTCCGCAGGGATCGACATGGCGCTGCACCTGGTCGCGCGGCTGGACTCGCCGGAGCGGGCGAAGGCTGTGCGCCGCTACATCCAGTACGACCCCCAGCCGCCGGTATGAGGCGCGCCGCCACGCTCGCCGCGGTGCTCGGGCTCGCGGCCTCCTGCGCCTCCGCGAGCGGCGGCGTCCTGCCGGGCGCGCGCGCGATCAAGGTGTGCGCCGCGGCCGGGCCGTTCTGGCCGACCATGACGCTGGCGCTCCAGGGGAAGACGGCCTGGGTCGCCTGCAAGACGCAGTCGCGCGTCATCCGCGTCGACGCGGCGAGCGGTAAGACCACCAGGTCGGTCCGACTGGGCGGGCCGGCGATCGCCGTCGCGGCCGGATTCGGCTCCATCTGGGCGCTGGACTCGGGGGGGACGCTGTACCGGTTGAACCCCGGGAAGGCGCGGGTGACGAAGCGGATCGCGCTAAACGTCGCGGCGGCGTACAACATCTGGATCGGCGGCGGCTCCCTCTGGGTGGCGGCCGACCAGGGAGCGAGTGTCGTTCGCGTCTCCCCGCAGTCGAACCGGGTCGTTGCCCGAATCGAAGCCGGAGACGGCCCCGCGAGTATGGCCTTCGACGGCGGGACGGCGTGGGTGGTGAACCACCGCGACACGACGATCGACCGGATCGACCTCGCCAGCAACGAATCGAGCCTGCTGACGACGCTCGGCGGCGCGAACGAGCGCGCGCCTGAACGGATGACCTTCGCGCGCGGAAGCCTCTGGGTCACCGGACGAGGCACCGACCTCTTGAAGGTGAACCCTGCGACCGGCTCCGTCGAGGAGACCATCGAGATCGGTGCAAGCGGCATCGATCTGGTGGCCGCTGGGGACGACCTTTGGATACCGACGCGCAGCGACGCCGTTGATCCGACCGGCTTTCCGACGATGAACGCACTCCGGCGCGTGTCCGCCTCCAGCGGAGCGGTGACCACGGTCTCCCGCCCGACTGCACGGCTGGACGTCCACGGGCTCGCGGCGGCCGGCGGAGCAGTCTGGATCGCGGACAACCGCAAGGGCCGGCTCTACCGGGTGCCGGCGGGATGAACCGGCGGCGCTTCCTGGCCGCCTCCGCGGTGACCGCGGGAGCGGCGGCGCCCCTGGCCGCGTGGGCTCTCGCGGGAGGGGACGAGACCCGGGAGGCGCTCCCGGCGAAGCCCATCCGCATCCCGTCCGGCGGTTCCATACGCACCGCGTTCGCGATCGGCCCCGGCGTCAACGTGATCGACACCGCCGGCCCCTGGGAGGTGTTCTGCGACACCGCGGTCGTCGGCGGACCGGCGAGCTTCGACCTCTACACGGTCGCAGCCTCCACCGATCCGGTGGAGGGAAACTCGGGCCTGCAGATCATGCCGCGCTACGCGTATCGCGAAGCACCGCAGCCGCACGTGGTGGTCGTGCCCGCACACGACGCCGGCGACCCCACGCTCGCCTGGCTCCGACACGTCTCGCGTGGGGCGCAGATGATCATGTCGGTTTGCACCGGAGCGTTCGTGCTCGCCGACACCGGGCTGCTGAATGGGATGACGGCGACCACGCACCACGATTTCTACGACGACTTCGAGTCGATGTTTCCTCAGATCGAGCTCGTCCGCGGCCGGCGTTTCGTCGAGCACGAGCGCCTCGCGACGGCGGGCGGCCTGACGTCCGGTATCGATCTCGCCCTGCGGGTCGTGGAGCGCTATCTCGGCCGACAGGGGGCCCGGGCGACCGCGCGTTACCTCGAATACCGCGCCTAGCTAGGGCTCTGGAACCGGTTCCGGACCTCGCCCCGTCGCGAGGACCGACCCGATGATCACCAGCACGAACCCGCCGATCATCCCGACGGTGATGCGCTCGTCGAGCAGGGCGAAGCCGACGACCGCCGCGACGGCGGGGTTGATGTACGTGATGACGGTTGCGCGAACCGGACCAACCTCGGCGATCAGGGCGAAGAAGATGATGAAGGCGAGCGCCGTGCAGATGATGGCCAGGCCGAGGACCGATTCGATCACGTGCTCCGACGGCATCGAGTCCGGCCAGCGGAACACGGCGAGCGGCAGGTAGACGACCGCCGTCAGGGCGAGCGAGGCGACGACGACGCCGAGAGGCGGCGCATCCGAGAGCGAACGCGCGACGATGATCGGGCCGATCGCATAGCAGACGGCGACACAAGCGAGCTCGAGGAGCGGGACGACGTGCACCTGGCTGACGTCGAGCCCGACGATCGCGGCCACGCCCACGATCCCGATGAGCAGGCCCAGCCAGCGGCGGCGGCCCTGGCGTTCCCGCTCACCCGTCAGCGCCACGATGACGGCACCCACGAGCGGCACCGCTGCGAGCAGGAGCCCGGTCAGCGAGCTGGAGAGCTCCGTCTCGGCATCCGCGAGCAGGAACCACGGCAGCGCGACCTCGATCCCGGTGTAGAGCAGGAGCGCGCGCCAGTGTGCCACGAGGGGCCGCAGGTCGCCCCGCCACAAGGCGAAGGGGAGCAGCAGGACGGCCGCGATCGCGGTGCGGAAGAACACGAGTGTCACCGGCGCGAGCTCGCGCACGGCCACTCGGATCATCAGGTACGGGATCCCCCAGATCACGCACATGGCAGCGAAGAGCAGGACGCCTCTCCGGGTCATCCCCCTATCCTCCCCGCGTGGCCGTCATCCGAGTGTGCGTCGCCGGAATCACCGGTTGGACGGGAAGCGCCGTGGCGGAGGCGGTCGAGGCGGAGGACGACCTCGAGCTCGTCGGCGGCGTCGCGCGGTCGGACCCGGCGCACTTCTCCTCGGTCGCCGACGCTCTCGAGGCCGTGAAGGCCGACGTGCTCGTCGATTACACGCATGCGGCCGTCGTGAAGGAGAACGTCCTTGCCGCCCTCGAACGTGAGGTCGACGTCGTGATCGGCTCGAGCGGCCTGTCGGCGCGGGACTACGGCGAGATCGACGCGCGGGCGCATGAGCAGGACGCGGGCGTCATCGCGGCCGGCAACTTCTCGATCACCGCCGCGCTCCTCCTGCGCTTCGCGGTCGAGGCTGCGCGCCACCTCGAGTCCTGGGAAGTGATCGACTACGCGAGCGCGTCCAAGGAAGACGCCCCGAGCGGCACGTCACGCGAGCTCGCCGAGCGGCTCGCCGAGGTACGCCGCCCTAAGGTCGAAGTCCCCGTCGACAAGACCCACGGAGCGCCCGAAGCCCGCGGCGCTACCGTGGCCGGCACGCAGATCCACTCCCTCCGGCTGCCGAGCTTCACCGTCTCGACCGAGGCCGTTTTCGCCGCGGCGGGGGAGCAGCTCTCGATCCGCCACGACGCCGGCGAGAGCGCCGCCCCGTACGTGGCCGGAACACTGCTCGCGATCAGAGCCGTGCGCGGCCGAGTCGGGCTCACACGGGGGCTCGACAAGCTCCTGGCCTAGGTGGTCCTGCGAAATCTGAAGTTCCTGCATCTTCAAAAGTTTCTGAGTGGTCGCAAGAGCACGTTGTCCAGACATCCGGGCAGCCGTAGCCACTGGAACCCTCACGCTGCAAGCCGTGAGCTACGCGGCTCCATGCTTCCGGCCATCTCGTAGCTCATCCCTTTCGGGGGATGCCGGCCCCGGGCTTTAAGCCCAAGCTTCTGGCGCGAGCCTGGTGTCAGGCGCGCCCCGGTGATTCCGGCCCCTTGGAGGTTTAGCCATGCCGATCCACGAGCACCGCCCGCCCAGCCCCGGCGCCGCGAACGGCGGCGATGGGTCCGAGATGATGGAGAAGCTCGAGGAGCTCGCGGCCGCCTATGGCAACCGCTTCCTTCTCGAGCCCGCGCCGGACAACGCGCTCCCCGAGCACGGCATGCGCGCGGTCGACGCGATGCGCCTTATCGGCGAGGAGCTCGTCCTCGACGGGATCCCGCAACGCAATCTCGCGACGTTCGTGACGACGTGGATGGAGCCCGAGGCGCAGCGGATCATCGCCGA
>Ga0075428_100001399_pt1 | contig 25667 bp, 21 predicted proteins | sample RhiMetdeltSRZDD2_FD_75291 | JGI IMG/M metagenome (GOLD analysis project Ga0075428, IMG submission 75291) | Populus rhizosphere microbial communities from Tennessee, USA - Rhizosphere MetaG P. deltoides SRZDD2 | ecosystem: Host-associated > Plants > Roots > Rhizosphere > Soil | place: USA... | reverse complement strand
TGCCGACGCGGGTTTCCAGGCTGGAGCCTGTGAACGAGCGAAGCGCCCGGGATTACGCGGAGCTGCCGGGATTGGGAGACAAACGGGGGACAAACGGGGACATTCTGAATTGCCTCGCCGCGGATGCTTATGGCTGCTCCCCGATGATCGCCTTCGCCACCAGGGCGGTGACCATGCCGTAGGGCAGATTGATCGGCAGCAAGTAGAGCGTGAACCGTCGGCGGGCAGGAAGCAGGAGCCAGGGGTCAGGGGCCAGGGTTAGGGGACACGAGCCAGGAGCGAGCGTCGGCATCGAGAAGCAGCCCCAGCGGGATGCCCAACAGCCCCCAGTCCCATGCAGCACTGAAAGTGCGACCCGACGATAGCCTGGGGCAACGCCCCAGGTATCGATGCACAAAAATCCGTCCTTGCAGCCCTGAAAGGGCGACCGGATCGATGCGCCCGGCCCATTCACCGTTTCGCCGCATATCCCGGGTCGCCACGTTGGGGCTACATGAGTTCTTTGATTGACCCGTACCCAGGCCGTTGGCCTGGGCTATCGTCGGGTCGCACCGTTGGTGCTACCCATGCGCTGGCGCCACATCCACCGGCTCGCCGCAATCCCATCGCTCCGTTGGGGCTTCATCGGTTCTTTGTTTGACCAACACCCAGGCCGTTGGCCTGGGCTATCGTCCAAAGCGCCCCCTTGGTGCTGCACATGCGGAGCCCGCCCATTGACGTCGGCGGCACTATGTATACAATAGTTCCCATCCCGCGCAACTGCCCCGCGGCCTGGCCCATGTCAGGTCGACTCGGTTGCTGCTGCGCGGAAACTGATCTTTGACATCCTGGTTGTGATCGGCCACTCGACCCCTCCAATGGGTTATTCCCTTCAGACATGGTGTCTGGAGCGACTTAGGGCGAGTCGGCACAAGCCGGCATGTGTGTAAATACGTTCACTAATGCCACTTGCAGCCGGCGGGCGCGCTGGCGCGGCGACGCAAGTCTCGAAACGTATGGGGGCCTTTTGCTATTCCCGCTCAGTCCCCAATCGGGCGCAGTGAGCCGTGCGACGGCATCAGCGTACGCGGGTATGGGAGTGTGCGGGCGTGAGCTTGGAGTACCCTCACACTCCCTCACTGTCGTACCCTGACACCTGGCCGGTAGGTCGGGCTTCTCAGCCCGACCAGGACGGGCTGGGAAGCCCGTCCCACGGCTAACCAGCCGACTCATATCGGCTGGCCGAGTCGGGCGACTCAAATGTGTAAGTATGTATACATACACGACTTGGGGCGCGAATCGGCCGCTGAGTAGGGCGCGCCAAACCGACTCAAAAACCGACTCAGAGGCCCCAGAAAAGCCTGGGGGAAGCAAACCAGCGGCTACCCCTTGCGAATCAGCGTGTGGTAGCCGATCTCGCGGCGGGACTTGTCCGGCGGCTGCATCAGCTTGCGGATGGCGTCGAAGACGACGGCAAACTGGCCGTCGTACTTCGATTCCAATTCGTCCAGCCGCTTGGCAAGGTCGGCGTGACTGGCCAATAGCTTTCGCAGACGAACGAACGTCCGCATGATTTCCACGTTGACGGCAATCGCCCGCTCGGACCGCAGGACGCTCGACAGCATGGCCACACCCTGCTCGGTAAATGCCCACGGTGGTGTACGTCTGCCACCTCTTCCTGGCCGAGCGTTTGAGGTCACAATTTGTGACCTCAAAGCTGTAAACTCTTGCTGTGTAAGGGGAAACGCGAAGTCTCGCGGGAACCTGTCCAGGTTGCGTTTGACCGCCTGCAATAGCTGTTTGGTTTTCACACGGTACAGTTGTGCAAGCTCAAAACCGAGCATCACTCGCTCGCCGCGAATAAGCAGAATGGACCGCTCCAATCGTTCGGGCGGAATCAAACCGTCGCGTTTTGGTGGCATAGAAGCCCCCCGTTACCACTTCCAGCTCCCCCGCAGCTCCTCATTCACCACGGCCCCTTCCGGCCAGCGGTTCTGGCAGAGGGCGACGATGCTCTGGGCGCATTCGATCCCCATGTTCTCTAGCGATAGCCAGTCATTGCCCGCCAGGTGGGGCGTGAGGACGACGTTTTCCAGGGCAAACAGCGGGTTGTCCCTGGGCGGCGGTTCTTCCTCAAAGACGTCGAGCCCGGCACAGCGCAGATGGCCGCTGGTCAGTGCCGCCAAAAGCGCCCGCTCGTCTACCAGCTTGCCCCGGGCCGTGTTGATCAGCGTGCTCCCCTTCTTCATCTTGGCGAGCGTGGCCTCGTTCATGATGTGGTGCGTCTCGTCGCAGTGCGGGCAGTGCAGGCTCAGGTAGTCGCTGCGGGCCAGCAGCTCGTCGAAGCTTACGAGCTCGATACCGTTTTGCTTGACAAAGTCGAGGTTGGGGAATTTTTCGCAGGCGATTGTCCTCATCTTCATGGCAATGCCGCGGAGGGCCGTGCTGCGGCCGATGCGGCCCAGGCCGAGCAGGCCGAGGGTTTTGCCGCGGATCGGCTCGGTCAGGTCGCGGCGCCACTTTCCGGCCAGCAGGCCCTGGTGGCCGATGACCAGGTCCTTGGCGCAGGCCAGGATCAGGGCGAAGGCTTGCTCCGCCACCGCCTCATGGTTGGCCGTCGGGGTGATCGTCACCGCCACGCGGCGGGCCGTGGCCGAGGGGACATCGACCCGGTCATACCCGACGCCCGCCCGGGCGATGACCCGCAGCTTCGGCAATGCCTGGATGACCGCGGGGGAAAAGACTTCGCCGCCGGCAATCACCGCCTCGACTTGGAAAAGCTCGCCGATCGTCTCCTGCTGGCTGAGGAGGCCGCGGGCCAAAAGGGGGTTTTTCGGATAACGGACCTCGAAGCCGCCAGCCTGCAGGATGTTCACATACGGGGCCGGCTTGTGGAGCATGCTTTCAGGGGTGATCAGGGCGGTGGGCATGGGGAAGGGTCAGGAGTCGGGAGTCAGGAACAGTAGGACAGGCATTCCTGCCTGTCACAAGGACCAGGCGACAGGGCGGATTGATCTTGGTGGATGGGGGGCGGCACTGCAAGGCCGCGCGGGCGGCATTGAAGTGCCGGTCCTTCGGGGGGAGAATGAAATAGGAGAATTACTTGCCTTTGGACAAGGAGGAATTTTGCATGGCTAAAACATCTCTCTCCCTGGACGCGGCCCAGACGGTCATCCTGCAAGCGGCGGCGACTATCTATGCCGCCTACGTGCAGCGGGGCCTGACGCATTCAGAGCCGAGCAAGAACCAGGAGCTGCACGAGCGGGCGGTGCGGGAAGCCATAGAACTGGCCCGTCTTGCCGAGGACGTGCAGGCGGAGTCGGAATTCTCGTAGCCGATTCGAAAGAATTCGGAGCAGCGCTGGATCCGATTCCGAAGTCTGCGGCGGCAAGCGAGCCTGCTGCGCACGTTGACGCCGGTGGCCTGGTACGCTACAAACAGAACTTCGAAAATCAGGCCAATTACCCGAGAAAATCATCGTCAGGAGCCTCGCGTGGGTGGAATTGTCGAACGCCAGAAGGAGCTTCGCCGTCGCCGCAAGCGCAGGCAGAAAATCAAGATCATCAAGCGCAAGCTGGAGAAGGCAACGCCGTCAGAGAAGGCGGTCATGGCCACGAAAATCCGCAACATGACCCCCGGTGCGGAGGTCATCATCGCCAACTTAGGGCTGGAGGAGCGAAAGTAGCCTTGACGCGCCCTTTCGCTCGGCGAAAGGAGACCATCGACCAGCCCGCGGACGACTGTCGTCGCGCGGGTTTTTTCATGCTTGTACGCGAGATACAGCGATGAGCCAGCAGCTTCGCCAGCGCCTGTTCGACCAGCTCGACGCCCTCGTGCTGATCGATCCGCATACGCATATCAGTGCGCTCGACCCGGCATCGCACACGCTGGCGGACATTTTGGGTTACCACTACTACACCGAGCTGGCCCATTCTGCGGGAATGCCGCGCGAGGAGATCGAGGAGCCGGGGCTCGATCCGCGGGAGAAGGTGCGGCGGCTGATCGAGAATCTCGGTCCGCTTGACAACACGATCCAGTACAGTTGGCTGGTCGAAATGGCGCAGCGGCTGTTTGGCTTTGCGGACGATCGAGTGACGCCGGAGAACTGGGAGACCCTGTACGACGCGGCGCTGGCGAAGATGGCGCAAACGGACTGGGCCCAGCAGGTGTTAAAGACCAGCCGCATCGAGTCGGTGTTCCTGACCAACGATTTCGACGATCCGCTCGAGGGGTTTGACACGAGCGTCTACATCCCGTGCCTGCGGACCGACGACCTGGTGTTTCACCTGGCCAGGCCGGAAGTGCGGCAGCGGCTGGAAAATGCCACGGGCATATCACCGGCCAGTGCGGGCGATTTGCGGCGAGCGATCGGCGCGCTATTTCAGCACTTCAAATCGAAGGGAGCCAAAGCGTGCGCGATCTCGCTGCCGCCGGACTTCGCGCCGTCGCGAGTTGCTGAGGCGCGGGCCACGACTGCGCTAGAGGCCGTCTTTGAGGGGCGCACGGACGCTGGCGACGCTCACCGCGCCGCCTTGTCCCGTTTCACCTTTTGGACGCTGGCGGAAATGTGCGTGGAGTTTCGCCTGCCCTTTGACCTGATGATCGGCGTCAACCGCGGCGTCTACGAAGCGGGAGTTCATCAGGGGCGCGACCTGTACGACAGCCGCGTCTCGCTGATTCAGTACAAGGAGCTGTTCAACGCCTTTCCGCAGGTGACGTTTCCGATTTCCGTATTGGCTAGCGTGACCAATCAAGAATTAGCCAGCTACGCCTGGATCTTTCCCAACGTCGTCACCAACGGCCACTGGTGGTACAGCAACACGCCGACGTTTATCGAGCACGATCTGGCCTGCCGGCTGGAGGCGGTGCCGCGGACCAAGCAGATCGGTTACTACAGCGACATGTACAAGCTGGAGTTCGCGTTGCCGAAGTTCGCCATGTTCAAGCGGATTCTGGCGAAAGTGCTTGCCGAGCGGTATGTGATCGACCGCGGCTGGAGCGAGGAGCGGGCGGTCGAATTCGGCAAGCAGGTGTTGCGGGGCAACGTGGAACGCATCTTCATGATGCATTAGTGGGAGCAGCACTGCTCTCGCAATTGTGCCCGAGGCGGCGGCGCCCGCCAGCACTTACTTCGGATCCTTTTCCTCGCTCCAGTCCTCTTCGTCCTCATCGTCGTCGTCCCAGTCGTCGTCATCGTCGTCGTCCCACTCCTCGTCGTCTTCGTCGTCCTCTTCTTCCTCGTCCTCGTCGAATTCCTCGTCGTCGACCTCCTCCCACTCATCGTCCAGGTCGTCGTCGTCCAGGTCATCGTCCTCGAGTTCGTCGTCGTCCTCGAGATCTTCGTCCAGGTCGTCGTCGTCCTCCTCGTCATCTTCCTCTTCTTCCTCGAGATCCTCTTCTTCGACGTCCAGCCTCGGCGGCATGAGGAGGTCCTGGTGGACGGCGCGCCGGGAGGCCAGCTTGTGGTCCCGGAGAATCTCTGCCAGCAAAGTCACGGTCACGTCACACTCCTTCTTGGGGATCGTCCTCATTGGGTTTGACTTGGAACGACGGATGAGCCCTGAGGGGTTGGGGTCAAGGCACGCTGGTTAGGACCGATTCCCCGTCTCGAGTTCTCCAGGTTCACCACCGCCATCGTCATCGAAAGTGTACTCGGGTGACGACTCCTCGCCAGAAGGGGATGCCCCTTCAACGTCCGCCATGAGCAGCGCCAGCGGCGGGCCAGGGACCACCTGCGCACTACGAATGGCTTCGGCTCTCGGCAAATCGTTCAGATTGTGCAGGCCGAACAAGTTCAAAAACCGTCGCGTTGTCACGTACAAAAACGGCCGGCCCAGTTCCTCGCTGCGGCCGCTGATCCTCACCAAATCGCGTTCCATCAATTGCCGCAGGATCTCGCCGCAATTGACGCCGCGGATGGCGTCGATATCGGCCTTGAGAACCGGTTGACGATAGGCAATTACCGCCAGTGTTTCCAGAGAGGGTGCCGAAAGGCGAATCTCGGAAGGGACGTGCGCCAGCCGCCGCAGCCAGGGGCTGAACTTCCGTCTGGTCAGGAGCTGATAGCCCCCGGCAATTTCCTCCACACGAAAGGCGCGGCCTGATTCGTCGTACTGGGCGTTGAGCTGCTCCACGAGCGTACGGGCCTGGGTCCCGTCCTCCAGACCGGCAAACTGGGCAAGTTTGCGACTGGTCAGCGGCTCCTTGGCCAGGAATAAAACCGCTTCCAATCTGGCCAGTGGTTCACCCGCCATACGGCTATCTTGCGGCCGTTGCGCGGACGGGAATACTGCGTGATAAGCCCGATCCCCAGCCATAGCGCTGAGGCCGCGGCCACCGGCAGTTGCCCAGCGGGTCGTGCCGGCAATAGCGTAACGCCGGCAAACGCTGCCAAGACGAATGGCGGGCTCGGAAATGGACGTGCGCATGAACGGTTACCCGGCGCTGTAAATAAAGCCCAAGACACGGCTTGTGGCAACCCCGGGTTAACGTCGTCCCTGCCTTGCAAGGATTTTCATGAACAGCCAACTGGGCTTGACCATGAGCGGATCGACCAGTACCGTCCCCGCGCCATGTTCTCTCTTCGCGGGATGGCCTGCTCGTTTTTGCTGCTTTTCGCGGCGGTGCCGCTGGCGGCCAGAGAACCCGTGCTGACTCCGCAGCGCGGGGTACTGCTGCTGCGCAACGGCAATGTCATCGAGGGGCAAGTGACTCGCGCGGGGGACTATTACATCGTGACCTTCGACACGGACGGCGAGGTCAGGCTGTCGGCAACCGATGTAGAAACGCTTTGTGTAGATCTGGAAGACGCGTACCGCTACCGCGCTGCGATGTTGTCCGGCACGGGTGCTGCCGGTCACTTGGAGTTGGCTGAATGGTGCCTGCGGCATGAACTAAAGGCTCAGGCCGGGGAGCAGCTTGTGGCGGCCATGCGCAAAGAGCCAGCCCATCCGCGAATTGCTGCGGTGGAGCGGAAGCTGAAGCTGGAGCAGGCAGCCCCTGAGGCCAGGACCGTGCGCCGACCGGATACGGCCGCCACAGTGAGCGCTGAGCAACTCGATAAGACCATCCGCGCGCTTCCGCCGGGAACGATCGAGCGCTTCTCGGCCGTCGTGCAGCCCATTTTGCTCAATCGCTGCGCGGCGGGAGGGTGTCATGGCGCGACGGCCAAATCGGAGTTTCGCTTGCTTCGTCCGCCGCCAGGTCAAACACCCGCCAGGCGGTTTACCCAGCGAAACCTGTTCGCAGTGCTGGCGTATCTCGACAAGGAGCAACCGGAGAACAGTCCCATCCTGCAAATGCCGCAGCGGCAGCACGGGAACACGGTGGCAGCGATTTTCGACAAGCGAACGCAGCATCAGTTCGAAGATCTGGTTGCCTGGACGAAACTAGCGCTGGCAGTTCCCGCTCCGACGCCGCCGGCGACGATCGTGAAAGCGCAGGCGTTGCTTTCGCAGCAGAACGACGAGAGAGCAGGCGCCGGCAACGCAAAAAGCCCCAGGCCCGACGCGGAGACGGGCTCGCAGCATGAGCCAGGCGCTCCCCCACAGCCATTTACACCCGCCAAAGATGCCGCACCCATCCCCCGGGAAGGGGCGTTCAAACCTCGCGACGCTTTTGATCCAGAAATCTTCAACCGGCAGTCGCTCAAGGGCGGGTCGAACGCAAAAGCGCGCTAACTCAGGCGGCCGAGACCATCGATTGCGAACTCACCGCGCTCCCACGCAGCGAGGAACTCGAGATTGCTGGCCAGCAGGTTCGAAAACCCGCGAATCTCGGCCACTGTCAACCACTGAAACGAAGCTACCTCTGCCGGATCAGGTTGCGGCACCGCTGCCGGTTGCACGTTCGCCAGCCACCAGCAAAGCGATACGTTCCAGGGGGTCACGCTGGTCCAAAGCTTTCGCACGGCCCGCGCGGGGAGAGCCAACTCCTCGAGCAGCTCGCGCACGACGGCGTCGGCTTCGCTTTCGCCTTGTTCGATCGCGCCTCCGGGAAAGCAGAACATGCCCGGCGCGCGAACGAACTGTGAGCGCTCGATCACCAGCAGTTTCCCAGCCCGGGGGACGACGGCGACAACGCCGCGAGCCGGCCACGCGATTGGATCAGTCAACGACCCCCTCCTCCCACGCTCGCGTTCCTCGCAGGGATGTTGGTGACGACGCGAATCCCCGCCGCGTACAGCGCGGTGCAGTTTGCATACACTGTCGCACATGCCGTCAACGCCACCGCGAAAATCATCTCGGTCGGCAAGTACAGGAGGTACACGAGCAAGGGATGGCTGATATTTCGGTTCGCCGTCGTGATTGCCCAAAATAGGGCCGACAATCCAGCGCTATAAAAAACGCACACGGCGATAGCAATGACCAGCCCAAGCCAACGATTCTTGGCGCCAAACACGGCCCATGCGGCGGGCAGCGATGCGGGCAATATGCAGATCAAGATCACCAATACGAGCGCGACGTTCTCCAGGGGCACGTTTTCGATCATTGCCCTCAGCAGCCAGCATGCCGCGCCAGCCATCCCCACCCACCAAAACAGCTCGCTTAAACCGAATCCGCGCGCCCCAGGGGACGCGGACGGCTCGACATGGCTCGAGATGCGCATTCCGAGCACTCGCCGGCACGGCCAGGCAAGAATGTCGGCAGCCAGTAAAAAAACGACCGTCGCGCAAAGCACCAGCATGAACGTGACGTACGACTCCCAGAACACGACCCCCCAAGGCAGTGCCCAGCGTCCCCACCTGCTGCCAGTGCGGGCGAGCACTGCGGCCGGCACGAGGGCTCCCGCCATCGCCGCGGCACAGGCCGCGGACAACAGTGCCAGCCACAGCCATCGAAATGGCGAGCGAGGCTCGCATAGGGATGCCCACAGCGCAAGGGAAACCAACTGCGATGCCATCACTGCTCCGCTGATCATGACGCGCCAGTCGTAGCCGACGGCCAGCCAAAATCCGCCGATGCGGCCAAAAGCAACAAACCACAACCCGAACGTAACCGCCAGATTGGCAATCAAAATGACGAATAACCAGAGCGTGCGGCCAAGTGGACGCCGATCACGAATATCGCCGGGGAGAGCTGGCGAAAGAGTTTTGGCGGTCATTCCACAGTTATTTTCGCCAGCCCTAGCACCTTACGCAGCGCGGTCATGCCGATTTCACCCAGTTGCAGCGCCGGCACTTGCCATAGCTTGGGATTCAATAGCTCTAGTGACACCGGCCCGCGATAGTCGATCTGCCGCAGCCGCTCGACGATCGGCGCCAGCGGCAGATCGCCATCGCCGGGCAGGATACGCTGCGAATCGCTGGCCAGCTCCCGCGGTGAATCGGCCAGATCGCAAAGCTGTACATGGAACAGGTTTTCCGTCGAAAGGCGACCCAAATCTTCTAGCTTGCTCGGCCCGATGCAGAAGTGGAAGGCGTCGAGACACAACCCCAAGTGGGGACTGGCGACTTCCGCTACCAGGGCCGCCGCCGTTTGCAGGTTATTACCCAGGACGCTCGTCGCCTGAAATTCAAGTGCGGCTCGGACATTTCGCTGGCTGGCCTCTTGCGCCAATTGCCGCAGGGAAAGCTGCACGCGGCCAATCGCCTCTTGCGATAGGGGCGGAGGCACGTCGCAGGCCACAACCAGCGTCCCAATCCCCAACTCGCGGCAAAGATCGAGCCGCTGCGACAGAAGCTGCCAGGCTTCCTTTCGCCGCTCTCCCTGGCTGGCCAGCAAACCCCCTTGGTAGCTGGCCACCGGCGCAGCCATCTCAAATCGATCGAGCCACTGGCGCACGTCGCTCGTGCTGTGCCGCTGGAGATAGTCCTCCAGCTTCGTAAGCCAGATTTCAATGCTATGGCACTGACCGGCGGCAAAATCCTCGACGTCGGCATCGAACGCGCTCGACAGGCAACAGACCTGACTGAGCGTGGGAATCATCTGGGAATGCCTCTCTCGCTACGAGTGCGGCGGTGATTCGGCCACGCTCTCGCCTTCGCTCCGCGTCAGCTCGGCAAATAGCTCACTGAACCGTTTCGTCATTGGTCCCGGCTGCGCGTTGCCGATTGTGCGGCCGTCCACTTTTGTCACCGGAGCCAATTCCCCCATAGTTCCCGTACAGAACATCTCGTCAGCGCGATAAACCTCCGTCAGCGACAAGTCCTGCTCGGCGTGCGGAATGCCGTGACGATGGCAAAGTTCGAGGATAGCGGCGCGAGTGATCCCCTCGGGACAAGCGACACAGCGAGGCGTAAGTACTTGGCCCTTGTGAACGATGAAGATGTGAGTGGCGTTCGTCTCGGCGACGAAACCGCGCTTGTCGAGCATCAGAGCGTCGTCGGCGCCTGCGACATTGGCCTCGATCTTGGCGAGGATCGACTGAATCAGGTTATTGTGGTGGATTTTTGGGTCCAAGCAGTCGGGCGGGAATCGGCGGACGCTGGCCGTGACGAGCGACAACCCGCTTTTGTCGTATACCGGCGGTTTATGTTCAGCCAGGACGATGAGCGTCGGCCCGGATTGATTGAGCCGCGGGTCCATGCCGGATGTGATTTTCACGCCGCGGGTAAGCGTCAGGCGGATATGGACGCCGTCAAACATGTCGTTGGCGGCAAGCGTGCGGCGAATCTGCTCCGTGATCTGCTCGTGCGACGGAATCTGGGCAAAGGCCAGCGCCAGCGCGGAGCTACGCAGGCGGTCGAGGTGCTGCTTAAGGCGGAAGATCTTGCCGCGATAGAGGCGCAAGCCCTCCCAGACGGCATCGCCCCCTTGGACCACTGAATCGAACGGACTGACGGCCGCCTGATCGCGGTGGACCAATTTACCGTTCACGTTGACGATCAGGTCGCGATTCTGCTCGTGAAACTTCTGTAGCATGGCTTTACGGGCTGATTCTCACTACTGCAAACAATTATCGCAGCCGGTGCTCGTGAAGTTGTTCATAGCACTCCAGGCATTGGCGGTAAATGTCCGCCAGATCGTCTGGCACTGGCTCACCCTTTGGCTGGTAAGGACGAAAGCCGGTCGAGTTCACAACTTCACGATACCAGTATGGCGCCCAGACCCCGTCGGTGGATCGGGAACCAGACGACCAGGAGAGCATCGATTCCTCGAAGGGAATGCCGAGAGCCTCGCACAACAGTCCAAGCGTCCGTCGCGGCTCATTGAGGACATCCACGGCATCGACGACAATAGGCGCGGCACGCTGCTGGCGGCGGACCCACTCAAAGATTTCAAGCTGCTGCGGAAAGCCAGTGTCCGCCAAAGTTGGCCGCTCGCGGATTCTCACATACGAAGTGAGTACGTCGCGGGGGTGCCGAATGAGGAAGGCACTGGTCACCTGCGCGAGCCATTGGCGATCAATTTGCGGCAGCAGGTGGTGAGTCATGTGCTTCTGGTAGTAAATGCGTTTGCCGCCGGGTATGGGGCCGGTCAATTCGGCCACGACGGTCCGCCAGTCCGTCGGCTGCGAGGCAATCACCTCCTCACGCGCGGGATGATTGTCCCCTGTAACCAGCAAGAAATGAGCGTACAGCGGCTCATCCACGACGATGGTATCGCTGCGATTGCCCCACGAACGCATCAGGGCGGTGGAGATATTCCGCGGGCCGGACCACATTGCCAGGCGAATTGGCTCAGCATTAACGGGCACAAATGCAATTCCGGCGAAATGAGTCGTCCCAGGCCTGCAAAAAAAGCCGCAACCCCTTATGGGACCGCGGCTTGCGAAGTTGACCTCCTAGGATTTGAACCTAGACTAAGTGATCCAGAGTCACTCGTGCTACCGTTACACCAGAGGTCAGTGCCAAGGCGTTTCCTGCCCTTACGTTACGTGTCGATTTTGCGCTGGTCAAGGGTAGTGAGTGCAGCGCTGTGATCGACAATTCCGCTTGCGGTCTGGCCGGTTCGACGGGTATGCATGAGGCCGTCGCACGCTCTGTTCTTTGCCCTGCCTGCCATTGGAGCCCGAGATGGAATCGGCTGCATTCGACTTCCTCAAGACATTGCTCGATACGCCCAGCCCCTCGGGTTATGAGCGGCCGATCCAGGCGGTGGTTCGCAAATACGTCGCCGCATTTGCCGACGATGTGCGGACCGACCTGCACGGCAACGTGATCGCCAGCAAGAATCCGTCCGCCAGATTGCGAGTGATGTTCGCCGGCCACTGCGACCAGATCGGGATGCTGGTCACGCACGTCAACGACAATGGTTTCATCTACGCGCAGACGATCGGCGGCTGGGACGCGCAGCAGCTCATCGGCCAGCGAATGGTGATCTGGACCGCGGACGGCCCGCTGCCTGCCGTGATCAGTCGCAAGCCGATTCACCTGCTGACTGACGAGGAGCGCAAACAGGTAACCAAGCTCGACGATCTGTGGCTCGATATCGGCGCGAAATCCAAGACCGAGGCGCAGGAACTGGTCCGCGTGGGCGACCCGGTGACGCTCAAGCTCGGTTTTCAGGAAATGCGCAACGCCCTGGCAAACTCGCCGGCCATGGACAACAAGTGCGGTTTATGGGTCTGCGTCGAAGCGCTGCGGCGCGCGGCACAAAGGAAACTCAACGTCGCGGTCTATGCCGTATCCACAGTGGCGGAGGAGATCGGACTCCGCGGCGCTCAAACGAGCGCCTTTGGAATCGATCCGCAGGTCGGCATTGCCGTCGATGTGACGCACGCTACCGATTGCCCGTCGATCGACAAGAAGCAGCAGGGGGATATTTCTTTGGGAAGCGGACCGGTCATATTCCGCGGGCCGAATATGAATCCCCTGGTGACCGAGCGGCTGATTCGCACCGCTAACGAATCGGCGCTCGCCTACCAGCTCGCCGCCAGCGGCAAGGCTGTTCCGAACGATGCCAACGCGCTGCAAATCAGTCGCGCGGGAGTGGCCACTGGACTGGTCAGTATTCCCAATCGCTACATGCATAGCGCCGTCGAAATGATCTCGCTGGAAGACATCGACAAGGCAGCCGATCTCTTGGCCGCTTTTGTCTTAGGACTGGAGGGAAACGAGGATTTTACGCCGCAATAACTCATTTGTCGGCAATAGGTTGCAACGAGGCAGAACAGCCTTCATCAATCCTTCACGTCGGCCGGCGAATCACTGAGCAAAGCACGAAACCAAGTCACATCCTAAGGAGCGACTCGATGAATCCCGAGTTAGCCCGAGAGGTTTGGCAGCGGTTGAGTCAGTTTGAACTGGACGATCCCCAGGCCGCCTATCCGTTCTCGGCGCGGCTGGCAAGAGAAAACGGCTGGTCGCACGGTTTTGCACGCCGCGTCATGGAAGAGTACAAGCGATACCTGCTGCTCTGCGTTAGCTGTGATGCCCCACCTTGTCCGTCCGAGCACGTCGATCAAGCCTGGCATCTCCATCTGACGTACACACGCTCGTACTGGAAACGGCTCTGTGGCGAAATCCTCGGCAGACCGATCCATCACGATCCAACGCGCGGCGGGCCGGACGAGCATCGCAAGCACGTGCGGATGTACGAGCAGACACTGACTTCGTACCGCGAATTCTTCGGCCACGAGCCGCCGCTGGACATCTGGCCGCCGGCCAAGATCCGCTTTGGCGACGACGTGGAGCACCAGCGAGTCAATGTCCGCCACAACTGGATCGTCCCTAAATGGATTTTATGGCCGCTGCCCAAGCGACGCTCAGCCACGATTGCCGCCTGCGCCGGGCTGATCGTGCTGCCACTGGCGGCACTCAATCCGTTTGACTGGACAGGCCCATCGTTCATTGGTTTCTACATCGCCGTCTACGTCATGGCGCTGATTGCTGGTCTGGTGCTGCGGCAACTGCTGCGCAGCAATCCGGCGACGGAAAAATTTAAGGAGCCATCGCCTGCGGAAGCGGCCTGCCTGGCGTACAACCAGCCGGCCGCGATCAATGCCACGATTTGCCAAATGGTGCACCAAGGCTCGCTACGACTGGCCAGCGAGGACACAAAACTACTTGGCTTCACGGTCGGCCAGGCTCCTTACCTGTCCGCGGGTGACGGACTGCCTGTGGGCGCTGACCCAATAGAGCAGGAGATGTTCAAAGCGGCACAGGGGAAGTCCAAGGTCAGCTATCACGATTTGCATACCGCCGGCATGTCGTCGGCGGAAAAAGTCGAACGGGGCCTGGTCGAGCGCGGCCTGATCGAGCAACCAGAGAACACGCGACAGGCTCGCTGGCTTCCCTTCGCACTAATGATGTCGCTGGTCGTATTGGGCATCATCAAGATCGGCATTGGGCTTTCGCGCGACAAGCCGGTGATGTTCCTGATACTGGGCTGCGTAGCCGCCTTGGTAACCGCCTTTTTCTTCCTGCGGCAGATTCGCAGGACGCATGCGGGCGACGAACTCCTTAAGTTGCTGCGGGAGCGGCACGCCAAACTGGCGGCTCCGAGCTCGATAAAGCCGGGCGTTTGCGAGACTCTCTCACCGACGATGCTCGCCATGTCGGTGGGGCTGTTCGGGGCCGGGATATTGGCTGGCGGACCGCTGGCCGGTTTGCAGAGCTTGTGGATGAGCCATCAACAAGTGTATCGGGGCAACGGGGGCTGCGGCGGCGGGTGCAGCGGCAGCGGATGCGGGGCTGGCGGCGGTGGCTGCGGGGGAGGGGGCGGCTGTGGTGGTGGCGGCTGCGGCGGCGGTGGTTGCGGCGGCTGCGGCGGGGGATAGTCATCTAGCGGTAAGGCTACCCCTTTCCGACAAATTCAATGGCCCTGCTGCAATAACCAGAACCGCCAGCCGTTTCTCTGGTTTAAGCAGACATGGCGACGGTTTCAGGCGGGCCATCACGCGAAGAGTTCGCCTACCGCTGGGTGCGTGAGCATGCAGCGGCCGTGCGCGGCTACCTGCTGGGTTTGGTGCGCCGTCCCGAAGTGGCAGACGACCTGGCTCAGGAGGTGTTTCGACGCGCGTGGCAGGCTCACGATCGCTATCAGGATCGCGGACGGCAGCGCGCCTATCTGCTTACGATTGCCGATCGGCTGGCGTGCGACCGGGCGCGGCGCTTGGGGGTCGAAGTCACCGTGGACGGCGACGCCTGGCGAACGATCGAGCCGGCGGAGAGTGATCGCCCGCTTGATCAACTGACCGAAAGGGAGTCGGAGGAAGAACTGGCCCAAGCCCTGGAGCAACTCTCGCCCGTGCAACGTCGGGTGCTGCTCCTCAGGTATTACGGCGAGATGGAGTTCGCGGAAATCGCCGCTGCGATTGGCTGTCCGCTGAGCACAGCGCTCAGCCATTGCCGCCGCGGCCTGCTCGCGCTGCGCAAACTGCTCGCGGAGCAAAACGCATGAACCACGACAACCCGAATTTGCTACAGCTTGAGCTGGCGACGTCGCGCCGCGCGGAACCTGCCGCCGCGCTCGATCCGGAAACCGCCGAGCTGCGCGAAGGCTGGTTAGTGCTGAGCGAGTCGCTCGCTCGCGAGCAGGCGCGCGATGACTCCGCGTTTGCAGCGCTTGTCGCTGCTGAACTGTCCGTTGCGCCGCCGGTCATTGCTCGCTCTAATGGTCGTCGCTTGGCGGTTCTTGGCGCGCTCGCCGCCGTTGCTGCCACCGCGCTAGTGGCTGTCAGCCATTGGACTGCCAACGAGTCGGAGTTATGGGACGTTGCAGAGGCCCGGCATTCGCAATTCGCATCAAATCACGATCCGGTAACCAACGACTCGGGAGATTCAGCCGACGACTGGGACGATCCGCTCGATGGGCAGATCGCTTCGCTTGAGGAGCAGTTGGGGCAGCTGGCCGGATCGCCCCCTAGCCTCGATGCCTCGTTGTCAGCGCTCGATCAACAACTGGCGGAACTAGCGGATGATCTGGATGCCGGCTCGTTGTGATCGAGAAACGGCAGGCAAACAACGCACACGCGGATGACAGGTGCAACATGAAACGGTATCGACTCCTGGCGTGTTCGCTGGCAATGGCTGCGGCTTGCATGACCGCGGCGGCAGCGCAACAAGGCGAGCCGCGCCGCAGTGAGCGGCAGCCTGCTCGCGGCGAGCCTCGCCCGGCAAACCCCCGCGCTGAGGCGGGACCACGGTCTGGCGACCCGGTCCGCCGTCCGCCGCCCGATGGCCAGCGCCCTTTGCCTGCCGGTCCTTTCGGCGGGCCCGGCGGCCCGGATGGTCCGCCCGGTCCCCGCGGCCGCGTGGGTTTTCGGCCGCCAGCCGAGGGAGGAAGGTTCCCCGGTGAGCCGGCGGTTTTTGCGGATCCCGATATGGCGGCGCTGATCCGTGAAGACTCGGAACTCGAACAGCAGACCATGTTGCTCGCCCAGCGCATTTCGCAACTGGCACGTCAGACTTCCAAGACCGAAGAACTAGACAATGCCAAAGTGGAGCTCAAGCAAGTGGTGACCAAACACTTTGACGTGCGGCAAAAGCGCCGCGAGCTCCAGATTCAGCGGCTGGAAGAGGAACTCAAGCGGTTGCAGGAGGCCGTCGCCAAGCGGAACGAATCTCGCGATGAAATCATCGGCAAGCGACTGACCGACTTGGTTGGACAACGAGACGAACTGGAATTCTAGCGGCTTGAATACAGAGTTGAACAACGCCGCGAACGGCGCTTAACGAACACGGCTCGGGGGAGTCATGTCCTTCACAATCAGGAGAAAGCAATGAAACGATGGTTCTCAGCGAGCCGGCGATGGCTATACGCTCTGCCGCTGGCCTGTGGGGCGATGGGATTGCCGCTGGTAGTTTCGGCCGATGATTCGGCGGCGCGCGCTTCAGCGGCAGCATCCGACGAAAGCCTGGATGGACTGTTCGCGCAATCGGATGGCTCGTCGCGCCGCGACGGCGACCGAGGACCTGGCCGCCAGGGGGCCGATCGCGACCGACTGCAGCGCGATGAAGATCGGCGGCCGGATGGGCCGCCGGAGGCTCGGCGTCCCGAAGGTCGCGAGGAAGGTCGACCCGGTGGTCCACCCCGCGAAGGCGATCGCGGTGCCCCGCCGCGGCGTCCCGGCGGCCCGTCACCGGAGGAACGCCGCGCACGTCCCGAAGGCGGAGGAATTGAAGAACGTATCAACCAGCTCGAGCGACGGCTGAGCGCGCTGGAACGCGAGCTTCGCCAAGACCGCGGCGGCCGCGGCCCGCAGCCGCCATTTGCCGGCGACCGCGGCGGCCGTCCCATGGGACCGCCTCCGGGGGTTCGCAGCCGCCGGCCACCCGTGGAAGGGGAACGTGACGGCAATCGGGATCCAAGTCCCCGCCGCAGCGACAGCGACCGTCAGCAGCCGCGGCGACCTGGCTTTGGCGGCCCCGGATTTGGCGCTCCCGGCTTTGGCAGTCCGCCAGCGGGTGGACGAGGTCCTGGTTTTGGTGCTCCTAACTTCGGCGGACCTGGAATGGGTCGTCCAGGCTTCGGTCCGCCCGGATTTGGACGAGGCTTCGGCTCGCCCCCCAGCGGCGGCAACCGGCCGGGAGATCAGCGCCGCGAACGCGACGATGATGACGACGATCGAAACGAGCGTCGCGGCTCCGATCGAGACGATGACGATGACAACGAAGTTTAGTCGACGATTTGCAGCGAGAGGACGGCCTGATGCCAGGCCGTCCTAGTTCGCGGCCGTCTCGGCATTCGCCGCGGTTTTCTTCTCTGCCTCGTCAAACGCTGCGACGAGGCCATCATAGGAGTCGTCCAGAAACATCAGCAGTGCCGCCGCGTTGCTATCGCTGGCCTCGACTTGCTGAAGCCAACCGCGCGCTTCCGAAAGTGCTTCTTCGTCGGCATTTTTTCCGGTGGCGACGAACATCGCTTTGAGCACGCGGCTGTCGGGCTGGCCGCCGATCCGCTTGGTATCGAGAATTGCCACCGCCAGCCCGGGCGGAATGTTGACGAACGAGTAATTGCGGTTCATGCCGTTAATTCGGACCGTGATCTTGTCCGGAAATGTTTCCACGATTGCCACGATGGTGCTCGAGCCCACCTTGATCGTCTCGGCGGCTTCCAGCTTGCTCGTTGCTTCAGCCAGCGCCTGGCGAAAGAGCCTGACGTGGTCAATCGCCAGTCTCAGTCGCTCCACAAGTGCTTGATGCTCTGCCAGCAAGGCAACCTTCTCGGCCTTGGTTATTTCCGCCTCGGCTTCGTCAAACGATTGCTCTGATAGTGAGACCCTGGCCCGCTTGAGCGCGGCCTCGAGCTCCGCCACTTGCTGCCGCGTCGGCTTGACGACCGGCGCCGGGGCCGGCTCGGGCTTGGGCGCCGGCGACGGCAGCGGTGTGGGCGGCAGCGGTTCTGGCCTGGTCTCGGACACTGGCATCGGCATTGGAGCTGTGTCCGCCAGCGCCGGATCAGGCGTCGGCTTGACCTTTGCCGCGTCGGTATTGGAATGCGCCGAATCGGTCGAGCCCGCATCGCCAGTTGAGGGTCGCAGTACCTTGACGCCAGGTTTTGACTTGTCGATGTTCGCGCCGGCTTGTTGCGTATGGTCTGCCTGGGCAACTTGCTTGTCGCTTTCGGGCTTGCCGAAACGCGATTGAATAACCGCGTATGCCGCCAGGCCAGCCACGACCACCAGTCCCGCCGCAGCGCCGGCCAAGAGCGCTGCATTGCGCATCTGCCTATCCTTGCGGGCTGCCATCATCACGGAGGCAGCACTTGTCTTTCGCACTTGCGGTCCTGTGTCAACGGTCTGCGGAGCAAGTGCTGTTGCCTGGGCCGGAGCGGCCTGGGCTGTCGCGACCGGCATGGCCGCGGGCATTGCGGCAACACTCATCGGCACTGCGGATGCAAACGGGGCCTGCGGCACAGGCGCCGTCACGCCAGGAATCGAGACCGGCGCCATGGGATCGATCGGCGCGGCCGCAGGATAGGGCGTCGCGGCTGCGATAGGGTAGGTCTGCGGCATATATCCGGCCGCTGGATAATAGGCCACAGGCGAAGGTGCGGCGGCGGGCACAGTGGCTTGCGGCAGCAGCGTGGCATAACCGGAGGGCAATAGTCCGGCTGCCGTCATCGGCTGTGGGACTGGCGCCCCATATCCCGGCGGATACGAGGCTCCTACGGGCGTGGCAACTGGATAAAAATATGTCGGCGCGGGCATCGCCGCTGGCGGCAACATTGCCCCCGGAACTATCTGTGCCGCTTGCACCTGGCTCGCAGGTTGGCTCACTGACGGGCCCACAGGGTCGGTCGGCTCCGGCGCGGGTGCTGAAGGAGACGTGGTGGCAGGAGCTGGTTGATTTTCAGGCGTGCTGCCCGCCGGCCCAAAGCCGGGAGGATAAAGGTCGTCAAAAGCCCGGATGCCGGCTTGGGAAGTACTCACAAGAGGGCGATTCGCTCCCGAATTCGAACCGCCAGAACTTGCGCCGTTCGCGAACTGTTGGTCGTATTGCGCCTTTCGCTCGGGGTTGAGTAGCGCGAGCTTTGCCGCCTGAATCTCATCCAGCAATCGGCCCCAATCGGCCGCATGCGCACCGGGACGAAAGGATCGCACCTTGGTCGCCGCCTGATCGGCAGCCAAAGCAATCTTCTTTCCGTCCGCTTCACATGTCGGCAGTCCCAGCAGCTCGTAATGGTTTGGGCGATTGGGGACGGATCGCCCCAGCCACTCGCGGTAAGGATTAAACAGCTCGGACATAGCTATCCAATTAACTTCGATCGATGCGTCAATTGGGACTAAAATGATGCCGGTAGAATACTCCACCCTAGGCAGAAACTCCATATCTGACAATGGCTTGTGACGACAATCCTGTTAGTTTCGCAGGTCTGCAAATTTGGACGACCCGTACCATGCCCCAAGGGCTGCATGGACGGCGCCCAATCCCACAGCTACTGAGACGTGCCAGCGCCGTAACTTGTTTCGTAACAAGGGTTGGCGGCGGACGGCACTTAGTCTCATTTTGCCCGCTCTTGGGTGGCTGCAAATCTTGCCGGCAAAGGTGATACTCCAAATCTGGCGGGGCCTATTTCTCGTCTAGAATGCGTGGGCTCATCCGCCGGTGCTTGTCTTGCGCCCGGAACGGTTCTCGACTCAAAGGTCATGCCATGAAACGAAGCCAATTTGTCCGCTTTTCCCTGGCCGTAACGATCCTGGCCGTCCTTGGCACGACAGGCGCGCTCTCGCAGGCGCCAACTCCAGCCCAGCTTCGGACCACTTCCCAAAAACAAGTGAACGACGGCAACTTCAAAGTCGCCTACGACGGCTTTCGCAAGCTGTGCCTCGATCCCAAGACCGAGCCGGGACAAGTCTCGACCGATCTTACGAGTGCAGTCCAGTGCCTGCTCAGCCTGGGCCGCACGAACGAAGTCGATGAGCTGCTCGAATCCACCATCGCCGCCCACAAGCAGAATTGGCGGCTGCTGGCCACGGCCGGACAGCAGTACGTGAACGTCGATCACAACGGTTTCATGATTGCCGGCAAGTTCGAGCGGGGAGCCCATCGTGGCGGCGGTCAAGGAATGAACGCCATCGAGCGCGATCGGGTCCGCGCGATGCAGCTTTTCAATCAAGCCATGCCGCTGGCGGCCAAGGACGACCAAAAGGACGAAGTCGCGCAGTTCTATTTGAAATTTGCCGAGGTGCTGCTCAATCATCGCGGCATCTACGAAGCATGGCGGCTGCAGTACCTTTCCAAGCTCGACGAGCTGCCCGACTATGACGAAGGGTTTTTCTACTATCGCGAATATGCTGGCGCGCCCGTCGATGCCGAGGGAAAGCCCGTCTTTCACAACGTCCCCAAGAGTTGGGAGACGGCCGAGACCGACGGGCAGCGCTGGCGCTGGTTGCTCGACCAGGCTGCGGAGAATTCACCGCGGATTCGCAGCAGCGTGCGGATGCAATTTGCCAGCTTCCTCCAACAGCAATTCGGCGTGCAGACGATGGCGGAAGGTCGCTGGCGGCCCTTCTTCGGCGGCGATAGCGAGAATGACAAGGAGAAGGACGAGAGCGGCACTTACGCCCTGCACACGCTGAAAGAGACTGAGACGATTGCCAAACTGGCTAGCGGGATCAAGCGGTTCGAGCTGCCAGACGAGTTCAACTTCGTCAAGCTCTTTCAGGCGATTTCCGCCGACGCAGCTAAAGAGGCAAACCAGCGTCCCATCGCGGAGCAGGCGCTGAACCAGCTTGCGCAGGAATTCGAGAATCGCCGCCAATATCCGACGGCTGCCAAAACATGGCAGCAGAACATCAAGGATCTGGGCCCCGGCCAAAACAATTACAAGCAGCAGCGGCTGGATCAGATTGTCGGTGGCTGGGGAATGTTCGAAGGGACTTCAAGTCAACCGGCAGGTCAGGGAGCCAGCGTCGAGTATCGCTTTCGCAACGGCAAGAAGGTCAAGTTCGACGCTCGGGCGATCAAGGTCGATTTGTTGCTGGCCGACGTCAAGGCCTATCTCAAGAGCGATCCGGGAAATCAGATTGACTGGAACAAGGTCAACGTCGCCGAGATCGGCTATCGGATCGTCCACGAGAACCAGGAGAAGTATCTCGGGGAGGCCGTCGCTGCTTGGGAACTGGAGCTCCAGCCGCGCGAGAACCACTTTGACCGCCGGATCACTGTCAGCACGCCGCTGCAAAAGGCCGGGGCCTATCTGTTGACTGCGCAACTTGCGGACGGCAACGTCAGCAAAATCGTACTGTGGGTCAGCGACACGGCGATCGTCCACAAGCAGCTCGACGGCAAGGCGCTATACTTTGTCGCCGATTCCGTCACCGGCAAACCGATTGACGGCGCGAACCTGGAATTCTTCGGCTGGCAGCAGCGCCATCTCGGCGGCAACCGCTTCCAGGTCGTGACGACGAATTTCGCCGAAGCCACCAATGCGGACGGGATCACCATGCCCGATCCGCGCGACCTGAAGCAGGAGTTTCAGTGGCTCATCACCGCGACCAACAGGGCTGGACGTTTCTCCTACCTCGGCTTCCAGGGGGTCTGGTACAACCGCATTCACGACCAGGAATACAACCAGGTCAAGGCGTTCACGATGACCGACCGCCCCGTCTATCGGCCGGGTCAGAAGGTCGAGTTCAAAACGTGGGTCCGCACGGCGAAGTACGACCAGGAGGACACCAGCGAATTCGCCAGGAAGTCCTTTGCCGTCGATATTCACAATCCCAAAGGAGACAAGGTCTACTCTCAAGTCCTCGAGGCGGATGAGTACGGCGGCATTACCGGCACCTACGAGCTGCCGAGCGACGCCACGCTGGGCCAGTACTATCTCCAAATCTTCGACCCGCCGCGCCAGACTGGCTATGCCATGGGGGGCAATGCGTTCCGCGTCGAGGAATACAAGAAGCCCGAGTTTGAGGTGACGGTTGACGCTCCGACCGAGCCGGTGATGCTCGGCGAGAAAATCACCGCCAAGATCAACGCCAAGTACTATTTCGGTTCGCCGGTCGTCAAGGCCAAGGTGAAGTACAAAATCCTCCGCAGCGATTATTCCCAGGACTGGTATCCGGTCCGGCCGTGGGACTGGTGCTATGGGCCGGGTTATTGGTGGTTTGCCTACGACTATCCCTGGTACAAAGGATGGAACGAATGGGCCGGCTGCATGCGCCCACTGCCGTGGTGGATCTGGCGCGGCCGGATGGAGCCCCCCGAAGTCGTCGCGGAAGTCGAGCGCGAAATCGGCGAAGATGGGACAGTGAGCGTCGAGATCGACACGGCGATCGCCAAAGAGCTGCAAAACGACACCGACCACGAATACACGATCTCCGCCGAAGTCAGGGACGAGTCTCGGCGAACGATCGTCGGCACCGGCAAGGTCCTCGTTTCCCGCAAGCCCTTCAAAATCTTCTCGTGGGTCAACCGGGGCTACTATCGAGTCGGCGATGTGATCGAAGCCAACTTCATGGCTCAAACTCTCGACCAGAAGCCGGTCGAAGGAAAGGGCATGCTGACGCTGCTCAAGATCACCTACGACGAAAAGCAGCAGCCGATCGAAACGCCGGTCCAGCGGTGGGCTCTCAATACCGGCGTGGAAGGACGGGCCGAGCAGCAGCTCAAGGCGACCGCCAAAGGGCAATACCGCCTGTCGTACGTCCTCACCGACAAAAAGGAGCACAAGATCGAGGGCGGTTATCTCTTCACAATCATTGGCGAAGGGTTTGATGGTTCCGATTTCCGCTTTAACAACGTCGAGCTGATCCCCGATAAGGCGGAGTACGCACCCGGGGAAAAGGTCGCCTTGCAACTCAACACGGACCGGGCCGACAGCACGGTCCTGTTCTTCGTGCGGCCGACCAACGGCGTCTATTTGCCGCCGAAGGTGGTGCGGATGAAGGGGAAAAGCACGCTCCAGCAGATCGACGTCGTGAAGCGCGACATGCCGAACTTCTTCGTCGAGGCGCTCACCGTCTCGGGCGGTAAGGTCTACTCGGAGACGAAAGAAGTCATCGTCCCGCCCGAAAAGCGCGTGCTCAACCTGGCCATCGAGCCGTCGAGCAAGGAATACAAGCCGGGCGAAAAGGCCAAGGTCAAGGTGCGGCTGACCGACCACACGGGGGAAGGCTTTGCCGGCACCACGGTGCTGACGATCTACGACAAGGCGGTCGAGTATATTTCCGGCGGGTCCAATGTCCCCGATATCAAGGAATTTTTCTGGAAGTGGCGGCGGCATCACCAGCCGCAGCACCAGGACAGTCTGGCGCGGTATTCCAGCAATATCACGCTGCCGAACAAGATCGGCATGGGTTTCCTGGGCGTGTTCGGGCAGAGCGTTGCCGAGGAGATGGACCAACTTCAGGATCGGGGCCTCGACGCTCGATTCGAGCGGAGTCGAGAAAATGGGTATGCCGCGCTGGGCAGGGGCGGCGGGTTCGGTGGCGGCGGCATGGTTAATCGGCGCATGTCCGTGCTCGGAGCGCAGATGGCCGCAACGGCGGGGCCCGGCGGTGCGCCCGCCGAATTGGCTAAGGCCGCCAACGGCCTTGCACTAGGTGAGGACAAGGCAGGCGCTGGCGTTGAGTTCGAGCAGCAGCGGGGCCAGGCTGGCGGCGGCCAGGCGCCGCTCGTCGAAGCCACCGTCCGCTCCAAGTTCGCCGACACGGCCAAATGGGTCGCCGCGATCACCACCGGCAAGGACGGCACAGCCGAGGTCGAGCTCGACATGCCGGAGAATCTCACGAGCTGGAAGATCCGCGCCTGGGGGATGGGGCACGGCACCAAAGTTGGCTCCGGCGATGTTGACGTCGTGACGCGCAAGAACCTCATCGTCCGACTGCAAGCGCCGCGATTCTTCGTGCAGAAGGACGAGGTCGTGCTGTCGGCCAACGTGCACAACTATCTGGCCGGCGAAAAGGAGGTCAGCGTCTCGCTCGAATTGCCGTCGGAGAAGCTGAAGCCGCAGACGCCGACAACCGTCAAGGTGAAAGTTCCCGCCAATGGGGAGACGCGCGTCGATTGGCGCTGCAATGTGACGGACGAAGGGGACGCGATCGTCCGGATGAAGGCCCTCACCGACGAAGAGTCGGACGCGATGGAGATGAAGCTGCCGTGCTATGTCCACGGCATGCTCAAGACCGAATCGTGGGCCAGCACCGTCAAGCCCGACAAGGAAGTTGCCAGCGTGTCGTTCAATGTGCCCAAGGAGCGGCGCATCGAGCAGTCGGTGCTGGAGGTCCGCTATTCGCCGTCGCTGGCCATGGCGATGGTCGATGCGCTTCCGTACCTGGCGGAGTATCCCTACGGCTGCACCGAGCAGACCCTCAACCGGTTCCTGCCGGCGGTCATCACGCAGCGGACCCTACTGGACATGAAGCTCGACCTGGCGGCAATCCGCGACAAGCGCACCAACTTGAATGCCCAGGAGATCGGCGACGATCGCGAGCGTGCCAAGGGTTGGAAGCGGTTCGATCGCAACCCGGTCTTCGACGAGGAGGAGCTGGGGCGGATGGTGAAGGAAGGGGTCAAGGCCCTCACAGATCAGCAGATCAGCGATGGCGGCTGGGGCTGGTTCAGCGGCTATGGCGAGCGGAGCTGGCCGCACACTACCGCCGTCGTTGTCCACGGCCTGCAAGTAGCCAAGGCCAACGACGTGGCGCTCGTGCCGGGCGTTTTGGAGCGCGGCATCGAGTGGCTGAAGCGCTACCAGGCCGAGCAGCTCCAGTGGCTCAAGAATTTTGAGCAGAAGTTGGAAAACGTTCCCAAGAAGCAGTATGCCGACGAGCTGGACGCGTTCGTCTACATGATCCTGGTCGATGAGGGGAGCGACAACGTCGAGATGCGCGACCGGCTCTACCGCGACCGCAAGGAGCTGGCCGTCTATGCCAAGGCGATGTTCGGCCTGGCCCTGGAGAAGCTCGGCGACAAGGAAAAGCTCGACATGATCCTGACGAACATCGAGCAGTTCCTGGTTCAGGACGAGGAGAATGAGACGGCGTACCTCAAGCTGCCGGAAAGCGACTATTGGTGGTACTGGTACGGCAGCGAGGTCGAGGCCAATGCGTTCTACCTGAAGTTGTTATCGAAGACCAACGCCAAACAGGAGCGAGCGCCGCGGCTGGTGAAGTATCTTCTCAACAACCGCAAACACGCGACGTACTGGTCCAACACCCGCGACACGGCCTTCTGCGTCGAGGCGTTTGCCGAGTACATCAAGGCCAGCGGCGAGCAGGAGCCGCAGATGACGGTTGAAATATGGCTCGACGGCGAGAAGAAGAAGGAGGTCGAGATCAACCGCGAGAACCTGTTCACCTACGACAACAAGCTGGTCGTCAGCGGCGCGGACGTGAAGGACGGCGGCCACGAGCTG
>Ga0075428_100001396_pt1 | contig 25699 bp, 18 predicted proteins | sample RhiMetdeltSRZDD2_FD_75291 | JGI IMG/M metagenome (GOLD analysis project Ga0075428, IMG submission 75291) | Populus rhizosphere microbial communities from Tennessee, USA - Rhizosphere MetaG P. deltoides SRZDD2 | ecosystem: Host-associated > Plants > Roots > Rhizosphere > Soil | place: USA... | reverse complement strand
CTCGCGACATCACCGCGAGCAAAGCCTCGGAACAAAAGCTGCGCGAAGGCGAAGAGCGCCACCGGTTGATCATCGACCGCGCCTCGGACGCATTCGTCGCCATGGATGCAGAGGGCGTGATCACCGAATGGAACGTGCGCGCCGAGGAGGTCTTCGGCTGGACGCGGAAGGAAGCCATCGGCAGCTACCTGGCCGTGCTGCTGATCCCACCGCGCTATCGCGCCGCGCATTGGCGTGGCTTGGAGCACTACGTCGCCACCGGCGAAGGCCCCATCATGAGCAAGCGCGTGGAGATGCCGGCGCTGCATCGCTCCGGCCACGAGATCCCGGTCGAACTTTCAATCACCGCCTTGCGCTGGGGCGAGCACAACTACACCTTCTATGCTTTCTTGCGAGACATCGGCGAGCGCAAGGCGCTTGAGCGCATGAAGGAGCGGTTCATCTCCATGGTGAGCCACGAGTTGCGAACGCCGCTGTCGTCCTTGCGTGGCGCGCTGAGCCTGCTCGAATCCGGCAAGATGGGCACGCTCGACACCCAGGGCCAACGGTTGCTGTCCATCGCGCACCAGGACACCGAGCGTTTGGTGCGTCTCACCAGCGACATCCTCGACATCGAACGCATGGAGGCCGGCCGCTTCACCCTGGTGATGCAGGTCTGCGATGGCACCAGTCTGCTGACCCGCACCGTCGATGCCATGCGGCCGCTCGCGACTGAGGCCGGCGTGCAGCTGGAGGTCGTCGCCGAACCGTTGACGGTGCGCTGCGATCCCGATCGCGTGCAGCAGGCGCTCACCAACCTGATCGGCAACGCCATCAAGTTCTCGGCTTCGGGGACCACCGTGCGTGTGCAGGCGTTGCAACGCGGCGCCGAGATCTTGTTCGAGGTTCGGGATCAGGGTCGCGGCTTTTCCAACGAGCAGCGCGATGCGCTGTTCGAGCCCTTCCGCCAGCTCGAGCCTTCGGATGCCTGGGAAAAGGGCGGCACAGGGCTCGGCTTGTTCATCGCCCGCAACATCGTCAGTCAGCATGGAGGACGGATCTGGGCCGACAGCGTTCCCGGCCGCGGCAGCACTTTCTGCTTCACGCTGCCGGCAGCGCCTATCCCGAATCGTTCCCCCGACCGTGGAGCCGCCGTGCACGCCGCGCCGCCTGGGCCCGACGACCCGCACGCCGATGCGAGCGATGACACGCATTCTGATCGCTGAAGACGACCCGCACCTGCGCGAGGTGCTCTGCCATCTCCTGCAAGCCGCCGGCTTCGAGCCGACCGCCGTCGCCGATGGCGCCGAGGCGTTGGCTCAGCTCGAACACCACACGTTCGCCTTGATGCTGCTCGACATCTGGATGCCGAATGTCGGTGGACTGGAAGTGCTGGACCGCCTGCGCACGGTTGCTTCTCCGCCCAAGGTGCTGGTGCTCACGGCGGACGATGCTCTCGAGACCTTGCTGCAAGCCGTGCGCCATCAGGCCTACGACTACATCGCCAAACCCTTCGACCCAGCGGCTTTGATCGAGGCGGTGCGCCAGGCGGTGTCCGCGCCCTCGGAGCCGGGGTCGATCGAAGTCGTCTGCGCCGCGCCCGATTGGGTCGAGCTGATTGTCCCGTGTCATCAAGGCATGGCGGAGCGCGCTCAGGGGTTCCTCGAACACTTGCGTGCCGATCTGCCCGAGGAGGTTCGCCATCAAGTCGGGCAAGCCTTTCGCGAGCTGCTGTCGAATGCGATCGAATGGGGCGGCCTGCTCGATCCGCGCCGCACCGTGCGCATCGCCTACGTTCGCTTCGAACGCATGCTCCTGTATCGCATCGCCGACCCCGGCGAGGGCTTCCGACTCCAAGATCTCGCGCACGCCGCGATCGGCCACGACTCGCGCGACCCGTTCGTGCACACGGAGATCCGCGAGGCCAAAGGCCTGCGGGCCGGCGGCTTCGGCCTCGTCATCGCCAAGGCCTACGCCGACGAGGTGATCTACAACCAAGCGCGCAACGAAGTCATCCTCATCAAGTACTTCGCGTGAAGCTCGCCATCGATGTTCACCAGGCTGCTCGACGCCGAGCTCTTTTCATCGCGCCTTCCAGGCCTGCGCGGCGCTCTCGACGTGTTCCTGCTGCCAAGCGCTCGACTGCCGCAAGTTGGCGAAGTGCGCCTCGTGCAGAAATCGCGCCGGATCGCACAGCCGCTTCTCGATGCAGACCTCCATCCAAGCCGCGGCCTCGCGCGGGCGGGCGGCGAGGCTGTAGGAAGCAGCCGCCGAGTAAGCGGCCTCCGGGAATAGCGGGTCGAGATCGTGCACACGGGCGAAGGCCTCGGCCGCGTCGGCGTAGCGACCGGAACGCACCAAGGTCACCGCGAGGTTGTTGCGAAACGAAGCGGTGGTTGGATCCAAGTCGACTGCATGTTGCAGTGCCTGCAGGGACCCGGCCAGGTCCGCGTTCTCGGCGCGAATCTGACCCACGAACGACCAGCCGCGCGCGTCACGAGGAAAATCGCGCGTGAACTGCGTGCTCGCTTGGTGGAGCTCCACGGCACGACCCAATTGTTGCAGCGCCAGCAAGCGGTCGTATCGTGCCTCGGCAGAGTGCGCGTCGTGGGCGATGGCACGGTCGAAGCAGGTCAAGGCCTCCTCGGGCTCGCGCGCATCGAGATGGCGCAAGCCGCGCTGCAACCATGAAGCGGCATCCCTGGGCTCGCTGTTCACGGCGTCGGCGCGATTCCCCGCCGACGCGGAGCCCGGCGACCTTTCCGCATCCAGTCGTTGCAGCACGCGCGCCAGGCGCTCGTCTTCCGGGTTCTGCGCCAACCCCGCTTGGAACGCTTCCCGGCCGGCGGAGAGTCGCGTGGTTCCGCCCCCTGCAGCGTGTCCGAGCAGGAACGCCTGCGTCGAGGCACGAAAATGCTGCAGCCGTGCCGCATCCGCCGCGCCACGCACGGCAAAGTCCTCCGGGGACCACAACGCCGCGAGCCAACGCAGGTTGTCGTTCTCGTGGTATTGCTCGGCCTTGAGTCTGAAATCACGCACGACACGAAACTCGTAGGTCGGGCGCAGCCAGGTGTTCGGCTCGGCATCCGCGAGATCGGCGGCCAGCCGTTCCCGGCCGGCGATGCGGCTGGTCGCGAGCAGGATCGGATCGTCCAGCTGCAGGAGCTCGAGATCGGCACGGACGGCCGGCGCTTCGAGGCGCTTTTGCCAGAGATCGAAGTCGAAGCCGATCGGCCCCAGGCTTCCCACCATGTAGAGCTCGCCCGGTTCGCCCCAGAACAACTCCACGTGGGGGAACACGTCGACGAAGGTGCGCGTGACGATGCGCGCCGCGCTATGCGGGATGTGCACGGCGATCCATTGCACCATGACACCGTGCGGCGTGAGATGGTCGCGGCAGAGCTCGTAGTATTCCCGCGACAGGATGCTGGCGTTGCCCGCGAACTCGGGGTTGAGCTTCGAGTCGCTGCTGATGATGTCGAAGCGCTGCTGCGTGGTGAGCAGGAACTGCACGCCATCGCCGCGCACGATGGAAACACGCGGATCGCGCAGGACGGCGTGGTTCTCGGCCGCGAAACCCTCGGCTGCCGCGACGACACCGGGCACGATTTCGACGCCCGTGAGCGCACGCGCCTCCGGGTAGAGCGCCAGGGTGCCGAGCGTGATACCGCTGCCGAGACCGACGGCAAGGATGCTCTCCGCCCGCGGCACGAGCGCCACCGGCAAGTGCGCCAGCAGCTTCTGCTTGCGCAGGGTTCCGGGTTCGGTCCCCCCGATGTGGCGTCCATCCACGCTCAGGTGCAGCTCGCCGTTGGGCTTGCGATAGATCCGCGTGGCCGCGGTGGCGTCCTCGCGTTCGAACGTCACCGTGTCGCTCGGCTGCTGTGTGTCGCTCGGGATGGTGCGCGCCAACCGGTGCAGAACCGGGGCGCATGCGACGAGAGCCACGATCAGCAATGCGCCGAGCCGGACATCCATGCGTGTACGCGCAGGGTTCGACGCCTGCGCCCACAAACCGACGACGCCCGAGAGAATCGCTGTGGCGAGCAACGCCCCGCGGGTGCCGAGCCATGGCAACACCAGCCACGCTGCAGCCAGCGACCCTGCGATCGCGCCCACGGTGTTGGCGGCGTAGAAGCGGCCCATGCCGGCGCCGACGGTTTCGCGCGTCGCGATGCCGCAGCGCTGCACCAGCGGGAACATCATGCCGCAGAAGAGTGTCGGCAGCGCCATGACCGCGAAGGCGGCGACGAAACGCCGCAGCAGCACACTCGACCATTCGAGACCGGGGGCGCTGAAGAAGCGCTGTTGCTCGAGGAGCGGCAAACCGTTCCACAGCATCGGCACGGTGGCCGCGGCGCCGAGCCCGATGCCAATCTGCACCCAGCCGAGCAGACGAGCAGGAGAAGCCACGCGATCCGCCAACCGGCCGCCCAACCATCCACCGGCGGCGAGACCGAATAGAAAGACCGCGAGCATCGTCGCGAATGCGTAGGTCGAGTTGCCGAGGAATGGATGCAGACCACGCGTCCAGTACAGCTCGAACCCGAGCGCCGCGAAGCCCGAAAGGGCGAACACGATCATGAGCCGGGTGGGGCCGATCGCCGCTGCTGGAGCCGCACGCCCCGCCGCGGGTGTCGCCCGCCCCGATGCGGGCCGCACCCGTTTCGGTTCCGGCTTCGGCACCTCGCGCGCGAGGTCGACCCTACTTCGCCGCCGTAGGATGAGCGCCACCCCAGCGGCGATCAGATTGCCGCCGACTGCCACTCCCGTCGCGCCCAAGAGACCCAAGCGTGGAACCAGGACGAAGCCACTGGCCAGCGTTCCGATCATGGCACCGGCGGTATTCGCACCGTAGAGGAGTCCGATGGCGCGCCCAAAACCCGCGCCGTGTTCGACCACGAGACGCCCAAGCACCGGCAAGGTCGCGCCCATGCAGAAAGTCGGCGGCAGCAGCAGCACGAGAGCGAGAACGAGCCGGAGCAACGCCAGCGCAGAGCCGGGAAGCGCGGCCGCGACCGCCACGTAGGCCGGCTTGGCGAACCAGAGCAAGCAGGGCACGAGCACCGCGCAGACCGCCACACCCAGCTCGAGCAACGCATACAATCGCAACGAGTCTCGCGTGGAATCGGCGCGCCGGCCCAGCGCCCGGCTGCCAGCGGCCAGCCCCGCCATGAAGCTCGCGAGCACCACACCGATCGCGAACGTGGTGCCGCCGAGGACGAAGCTCAGCATCCGGACCCAAACCAGCTCGTAGATCAGGCCGCTCGCACCGGAAAGCGCGAAGGCGAAGAATACAGCGGCACGGCTCATCGGGCGTACGACTCGAGGTGGGGAGATGGGAGGTTCTGGCTCTCCACGTTCTCTGTCGTTTTCAGCGCAGTCATGCCTTCACGATACACGAGTCGGCCCCCGACTCTCGGACGGAGCCGGGCTCATCCCCGTCACGACAGAGGCATTTCAACGGTAGTAGTCGGGATTCAAGTACCCGCTGCGCGCTCGCGCGCCTGGCGCCAGGAGCGAGAGGAGAATTGCCAAACCTGCGAACCTTGCTCCCATGGGCATTCCTTCGGCGGGCGGGCACACCGAGTGTCTCTCGAAACGAGATCTGCGTCAATTCGGCACAAAAAAAGGCCCGGCCGTCGTGCGTGCACGGCCGGGCCCTCTCTCGCGGCGTCGGAACAGGGCGCCTCGTCGGCGCTCGCTCCAACGACGTCACTTCAGCAAGACCATCTTGCGCGACAGATCACCGTCGGCGCTCAGCAAGCGGTAGACGTAGACACCGCTCGGCGCGCGCCGGCCGTTGTTGTCGAATCCATTCCAGATCGCCGAACCCGGCCCCGCCGCGACCTCGCGATCGAGCAAAGTCGCCACCAGACGGCCGTTCAAGTTGAAGATGCGCAGGCTGACATGCCCGGGCTTGGCGATGGTGTAGGAGATCGCCGTGCGCGGGTTGAATGGGTTGGGTTCGTTCTGCGCGAGGTGCGTCCGATACACCGGGATGGGCGAGTCGGACGTGTTCGCCTTGCTGTCGACGTGGATGTCGCCCGTGGGCGGTTCGCTCCAGTTGCGCGGCTGCACCCGGCGATAGGGCACGGTGCCGCTGAAACGAATCACGCCAGTGACATCGAGCTGATCGCCGCGCCACGGCGTGTAGGCCGATTCCTCGATGGCGATATCGTCGACCCGCACGGTATCTGGGCCACTGAGGTTCACGGCCACATCGAAGGGATTTCCCGTTCCCCCTTGAGTGAGTACGCGGACGTTGTTCATCCTGATCAGCATCCCCTCGTACCTCTCGGCGACGGGGTCGTTGTTGGGTCCGGTGAGATCGGCCGCCGTGACTTGGATCGGAAGGATCGGAGGTGCCTCAATGCTGTACGTCGGCGAGGATTTTGACGCACCTCCGAGCACGGTCACCTCGTCGACGCTCACGATCTCGGTTTCCGGTCCGATACCGAATTCGCTCACCTGGCCGCTGACGAACACGCTGTCGTTGCGCGCCGGCGTGGATGGAGCACCGAAAATGAAGATGCCGCCGAACTGGGTGGCGCTGCGCTGCTGGACGTAGAACCCGGTGCCGGCCGGGAACTCGATGCCATCGCCCACCGCTGTGACGACGCCTCGGAACGACACCTGCTGGTTGTTGACGCGGCTCGAGTCGTTCGCCGCGGACACTGGCGTCTGAATTAACGTGATGGGACTGATGCCGCCGATGAAGGTGATGGTGTCCGGCACCTCCATGATCCGGTTGTTGGCGTTGCGGATGCCGGCGACCGTGAGGACGTGAGGTGCGGTGTGATCGGGCACCAGGTTCGTGCTCGTCGTCAAGGTCACAATCTTCGTCGCATTGTCATAGACGGCGCTCGAGATGTTTTCGAAGGTGCTGAGCGAGTAGTTGTTGACGTTCTGGGCCGACGCGAGTTGCAAAGCCACGTTGAAGCGCACCTTGATCTTGTTCTCCGCCGAGGAATACGCCAGGTTGACGTCCGGCGCCGGGCCTGCCGAGGCGAACACGATGTCGTCGCTGTTGCGAGGCGCGATGCAGCGCTGGCTGTTCTCCCATTGGGCCACACCCGTGACCGTGGCCAGTGTGTCGCCGACCTGGGGAACCACCTGACCCGAGATCATCTTCTCGTAGCCGCAAAGAACGCTGTCGCGATGGGCTGGATTCGCCAGGTTGCCGCAAGCGGCCATATCCAGGAACCAGTTGTTGAAGGTGTTCAAGCGTCTGACTACCACGTTCTGGACCCGGACGAGCCGGCCTTCCCATCTCTCCGCGTTCGCGCTTTCACTGTGCAGGGAGCACGGACTGACGACAGTGGGCACCGGCACCGGCCCCGAGCTATCCCTGTTCAAGATGGCGAGGTCGAGCTCGGTCAAACTTCCGCCGCCGCTCGCGAACTCTGCATACCGACCCTCGACGTCGATGATGTCACCGAGGGTGACCGGGGACGCCGAGTTGGCATAGGCGGGGAAAGTGGCTCCCCTGTAGGCGAGTAGACCGCTGAATGGCCCGCCCGCCTGCTCCTGGACATAAACACCGTAAGTGCCGGGCCGGATGTCGATCCCGACGACCCGGACGTTGTTGACCCGCAACGAATCGTTGATGGCATGCATCCCGTGGCGAATGTTGTAGATCGTGGTATTCGTGTAGACGGCCTGCGATGTCGCCGACCCTAGAACGAGGATGGCAGCAGCCAGCGTGCCGATCCGAATCAATGCTCTCATTCTGTCTCTCCCCCCATTGAACGCCTGAACTGTTGCTCTCGTCTTGGCTCGACGGGCCCTGAAATCCATGGGTGGCGAATGCACCGGAGCACTCACGGGAGAATTCCCACCAGCTTCAGGACCTCTTCGATCTCCGTTTCGTTCTCGCCCGTGTTTGTGTTCATGGGCAGACCGAGCGGGAAGCTCATGTATGCTGTTTGCCCGCCGCCTGCGACCATGTTGGCCACCCCGATGTCGTAGCGCTCCGGGTTGCTGAAGCCACCCCGCACCAAGGTCGACTCCGGATAGAAATAGAGGAAGCGCGTGGCCGTGCTGGCGACGGAACGGAAGCAGTCCATGATCGGGCGCAGCCCCAGGCTCCTCATCCGAAACGACGTCAGGCCGGGGTGGACGGCTGCCTGGATCGTGTCCTGCAAGCTGAGGGCGAAGTTCGTGCCGCCCGCCGGCGCGCTGAACACAGTCTCGATGCCAAAACGCTCGCGGAAGAGCGGTTCCAGCTCTCCGAAAGCGCTCCGCGTGCCGAACACGAGCCCACTGCTGATCACCAGCTTGCCGTTCCTGTCGATCAGCGCGAGCAAAGCACTGCTGGCGAGCTGCAAAGCCCCAGATGACGTCGTGTCCGCGTCAGTATACCAGATCGTGCGGTCGAAGAGCGCGAGATTTGCCTCGAGATCGTTCCTGTTGACACGCGGCAAGGCCTCGATGTCGAGGATGCGGGTGCGCGCCGCCGCGTTGCGGTCGAGGACGTTGCGCCAGGAGTTATCGGAAACCCGCTCCAGGTTCCCCCCCATGCGGCAATCGTCGACGAGAAGGATCCCATCCTCAGGAGCAGACTGGACTTCCCAGGTGTGTTGAATCGTCGGGCTCACGGCGCCGCCCTCGTCCACCACCTGTGCGAAAATTGTGCGCGGTCCGTAGCGATCGCCGAAATCCTCCTCCCGCAATGTCACCGCACCCTCGGCGCTCGGAACCAGCGTAGGAGAGGATTCGCTGCCATCAAGCCACACGACGAAGTGGGAAAGGTAACCGGGTGAGTCCCCGTCGTCTTGTTTCGCAGTCGTGTCCGAGTCGGCGGCCGTGAAATAAAACGTGATCGCCGGTAACGACTGCAGCGGCAACGTTCCCGCTTCGAATTCCACCACTGGTGAAGTGTTCAGTAGATCGAATGTCTGGGTGGCTGGGGTGGCATCCGGGGTGCCTTCGTCGTCCACGGCCGCGACGGAGAAGACATAGCGCGCCTCGCCATCGGGAACCGGCAGGACGAACACTTGCGACAGCGCCTGGGTCTCGCTCCAGACCGTGTCGAGAGGACAACCGAACGTCCCCGATGGACAGGTCCAGCGGTGCCTGTATGCCACCACCTGGCCATCCGCATCGCTCCCGAGCCACGAGAGTTTCAGGCGATACAGCTGCGGCGCGAGGCTATCGGACTCGACGTAGAGGAATGTCTCCGGCGACTGGTTCGTCTCCTTGGGTGGCGTCGGGTTGATCGTGTCGTCGCAACTGCCGAGCCACGCCGCGGCCGCGAGCAACGCCATCCCCACTCCCCTGCGGGCAATGGCACCCGAGCGCCAACGGCTCGGCGAACCGCTGCACGCGCGATCACCCATTCGTGTTCGGCGCCTCACCGGATCACCATGAACTTGCCTTGCTGTGTCTCGCCTGTATTCAGATCCTCGACCGAGAAGATGTACATCCCCGACGCGATCTCCTGGCCATCGGCGTTGAGCAGATCGAACCCGGCCATGGCACCGCTCATGACCAGGTTGCGCCCGACGGCGAGATCGCTCCGATCCGGGCTGATGCCGGCGGTCTCGGTGCCGGCGTAGGTGGCCGCGTCGAAGTCGTACTCGCGCACGCGGTCCCCAGCCAGCGTGTAGATCCGGATCGTTGCTTTCGCTGGCAGGTTCACGAACCACAGCACGCGCTTGCGCGGATTGATGGTGCCATCGGGGTTGCGGACGTCGTAGTCAGACTCGCCACGGTAGGGGTTCGGGAAGACACTCACCCGATGGCCGCTCGCCTGTGCCTGCTCTTGATCGGGCCCGGTAATGAAATAGATGCTGTTGGAAAGAACGCCGCCTTCGAGCGTCTGTGGCTCGGCAATTTGATAGTCGTACGACGTGACGGAGACGTAGCGTTTGAACCCGTCCGGCAGGCCGCCCAACACGACCTCGTACCACAGCGAGTCGCCTTTGTCGGTGATGAAGGGCTCCTGGCGCCGCACGGCCTCCAGCCCCGTATCGAAGCCGATGCCATCGCGCACGTCGTACTGGTGGGCGATCCGGAAGTCGGCCCCGAGCGCGGTCTCGCTGAGATAGACACGATAGCCCTGGAAATCGATCAGCTTCGACGCCGGATCGACCTCCGTTTCCGGGTGCGCGCTCCAGCGCAACACGACCTCACGATGGCGCGGCGAGACTTGCACGATGGGAGAGCTGGGGGGTGATGGCAGAGCATATTTGTCGTTGTACGCCTTCTGCGCCCAGAATGCGTTCTGACGTAGATCGGCTTCGTCCTCGCCAGCCAGGAACGCGTACACGACCTGCACCGTGTCCCCTGGCGCGACCAGTGGGAACGGCCCGACCGCCACGATCGTGGTGGGGTTGACTTCGGTATTGTCGGGATCGGGGATGCCTTCGGGCCAATTTGTCTGGCCGCGGCTCATGAAGGTGTAGAGCGAGTCGTCACTCCAGGTATAGAAGCGAGACGGGCTCCAGGACCAGGCCGTCAGCGTCACCTGCTTGGTGGAGATCGAATCGGGGCCGCGGCCGAACGGACCATAGCCGCCGGAGCCGAGGATCTTGATCCCGCCCCATTGGGTCGCGCCGGTGTTGGCGCCGCGATCGTGGTGATTGCTCAGCAGGCGCAGGCTGTCGTCCCACGCCGGATCCTGGAAATCGAACCAGACGCCGCCGGGCGGCCACGTGCGGTAGTAATTGCGGTTGTTGGTGACCATCTCGCTGTAGATCCCGATCCACATGTCCTGCAGTCCACCTTCACCGACGTTGACGACGTTGAGCTCCACGATGACGAGATCGTCCACGGGGTCGAAGCCCCAGCCATAGGTGTTCTGGACCACCGCGATCTTCATCGGTGTGTGCCGTTCTTCGAAGCCCAGCTTCGCCACGTCGACCGTATCCACCATCACGGTGTAGAGGTTTTCGTCGGAGACCGTGCCGGCGCGGTAATACGGGCTGGTGCGCAACCGCGAGAATTCCTGCGGCGGCACGCCGCGCGCGGGTGTGTACTCGGAATGTTGGAAGATGGCGTCGAGGTAGAAGGCGTCGCGGCCGCCCGTGGTCACCAGCGTGTCGCCCGTGGTGACGCTCAAGGCCCCGACCCAGACCGCGCCGCGCACCAGGTGATCGAAGCCCGAGCGCGCCGGCCACTCCATCGACGGGTTCTGGCGTGAGTCGAAGCCGCGCCCGAACGTTCCCGCGTTCGACGTCACCAGACGGATGTTGCCGACGTCCGTGATGGCGAGCTTGAGCGAATCCGCGCGCGCCTCGACCGTCGGCGCGGCATGACGTTCGCTCTCGATGACCATACGGGGTCGCTCCCGCGCACCGGCCCACACCCTTTCCCCGAGTACCACGACGGTGAGCACCGAGAGCAGACAGAGACCGGCGCGTGTGCGGGGCGCCACGAAGGCGCGTTGATTGCGGTCGCTCACGGCAGCTCCTCGCTCACGGTGTTGATCTGGTAGATGGTGCAGCGCATTCCGAGCGGATCCGCCACCCAGACTTGCGTCGTGTTCGCCACCACGGCCGCCGGCAGCGCCGCCGCTTGCGTGTCGAGATCGGTCACGATTTCCTTGATCTGCCCTTGCGGCGTGATCTGCAGCACACGGCCCTGCTCCGCCACGTAGTAGCGTCCCGACGCGTCGACCCAGGCATCCACCGGGTCGTGCAACACCAGCGGTTCATCGATGGGACCGAGCACTTGGCCGCGACCAGAGTGCGCCACGTCCGCGCTGATCACTTGGATCCAGTTCTTGCCCGAATCCACGACCAAAAGAGAGTCGCCGTAACAATAGAGACCGCGTGGCTCGCGCACGGTGAGATCGCCGTTGCCCTGGACGGCGAGCAATGCGACGCGGTTGCCACCAGCGCTCGTCGGCTCGTACTTCGCGACCTGATTCCCTCTCTCGTCCGAGACATAGACGAAGCCGCTGTCGGCGTCGGCGGCGATGCCCCCGATCGATTGGACTTGCCATGCATCCACCCAAAGCCCGGTGTCCGTGGGGGGCGAGGTGAGCTTGAACTGCACCAGACGATTGCTCGGCTCACGGAATGCCACCCACAGCGTCTTGTCGACGCCGGCGGCCAGCTGGACCGGCTTGCCGAGCGTCTGGCCTCCAACGACGACAGGGTCGGGCAGGCTGAACCCTTGGTTCACCACGGGTGTGGCCTTGTCAGAGATGTACGCACGCACACGCGTGCTGTCCTCGACGACAAAGAGAATGCCGACCGTCAGCACCATGTCGCCGAAGCGCGGCACGTCCAGCCAGCGATACTGCACCACGTATGCGATCTCGCCGGTCCCCGTCCCCTCGGCCACCGGTTCGTCGGGCAAAGGCAAGCGGTTGGTGCACCCGGCCCCGATCCACGCGGCAAGCGGAACGGCGAGTGCCAGCTGCTTCCACCATGCAGCGTTCGTCCGCCGGGCGGCGGCGCTGCGGCACCCGGCTCGCGGCCGGTCATCGTTCATTGCGCGTCCCGCGTCGGTCAAAATTCGACCTCCAGACTCAGACGATCGACGCGGCCCAAGTCGCTGCCGTCCGTGTAGGCGTAATCGACGAGGAACGTGCTGCCCGCGAGAGACCCGCGCAGGCCGAAGCCGGCGGAGAACTGCATCGCCGAGGCGCGCGGGTTCCATCCGGCGCGCAACGCCACGATCTCGTCGAGCCAGAACTCGGCGCCGGCCTTGAGCAGCTCGCGCGTGTCGGCGGGATGATCGAACTGCACGGAGGTGAGCAGGCGCGTGTGATCCGACTGCATCGGCTCGATGGCGGCACCGAAGGAAAAAATGCTGGCCGGCGAAAAGCTCTGGTACTCGACATTCTGCGGCGGCGCCCCCGGTGGCGTGCTCGTGAAACCACCGGATGGCCGGAAATCGGGACCGATGTTCGTCCAGGCCATGCTCATGCGGAAGCTGCGGTAGGGCAGGGTGAACACGGTGCCCACGTCGACCGCCCATGAATTCACCGTGCTGCCGCCGACATCCGACCCAAGGTCTTCGCGCACGTACTTGCCGTTGAATCCGAAGCTGAAGCGGTCCGAGAGCTGCCGCCCGAACCCGGCAGCGACAACCAGATCGGAGAAGCCGAAGGTGCGGCCATTGGGCAAGGGCTCTTGCTCGGTCGTGTAGTCGAGCGTGGTTCGCAGCGAGGCCACCTCGAAGCCGAAGCCACCGCCGAGCGCGGCCACCGGCAGGGTGAAGAAAATCGCCTCGTAATCGATGTCAGCCGGCCACTCGGTGTGCGACACGTGCACACGCGGCTTGGGCAGCAATGCCAGGCCGGCAGGGTTCCAGAACATCGTCGTCGCGTCGTCGGCGATCGACACGAACGCCTGGCCCATGGCCTCGGCCCGCGCGCCGACGCCGATCTTGAGGAAGGTGAGCATCGACGTCGCCACCCGTTGCTCGCCGAGCTCCTGCGCTGCGAGCGGCGACACGAGCAGCAACACGCCAGCCCCGGCGAGCGCCAGGGCAGGCGCCTGCACCGAGGAACGACGGGAGCTCGCAAGACGTCGTCGCATCAGAATGTCAACTCCAGGCCGAAGCGAATGTTGATTCCCTCGCTGTAGAACGCCGGGTTGGACAGCTGGTCGGCGATGACTTCTTCCGACACGTTGCTGCTCAGAACCGAATAGATGCCTTGCCCGACCTGTGGTGCCTCGCCCGTATTCGGGTCGATCACTCGCAAGGACTGCTGGTCGAAGAGATTGCGGAACTCGAGCAGGACGCCGATGCGTGAGTTGTTCCTGAGCTCCCAGTACTTGTCGAGCTTGACGTCGAAGACACTTTCGAAGGGCGCGTTCTCCGAGTTGGTCTTGCCGATCTGCTGCCCGCGCGTGTCGGTGGGGGTGTAGGGCCTGCCGGAGCGCAGCGTGTAGTAGAAGTTCGCGCCGCAGCGGTCGGGGAGCTGCAGCTTCCAGATGCGCGGGCGGTCACCTTTGCGCAGGCGAACATCCAAGTTGCCCTGCAGCCGGTGCGGGCGGTTCCAAGGCATGAACTCCTCGTTGAGATCCGGTTCCGCATCGCCGGTCTCCAGCGCCTCGGGGTCCACTTGTTTGATGCGATTGGGATCGGCGGGCTTGCCAGTGGCGATCTGGTACTCGTAGCTCACGTTCCCCGACAGGCGCCTCTCGCCACGATGCTGGTAGACCAGCTCGATGCCGCGCGTGCGCGAGAAGTCGCTGTTGACGTAGACGAGCCGGTTGCGCGTCGCCTCGAAAGTGCGCGTGGCAGTCGGGTAATCGTAGGTGTCCTTGTTGAACAACGTGATGTCGATGGCATCGTCGTCGGAGAACTGATGCTTGACGCCGAATTCGAACTGCACCGAGCGCTCCGGGTCCAGGTTCAGGTTCCCTTCGATCGGGAACGCCTCGCTCGAGCGCGAGCTGATCTTGGCGAAGTAGTAGACGAAGCGCGGCCATTGCACGAAGTGGCCGAAGTTGAAGTGCATGGAGTTGCGGTCGGTGATGGGGTGGTTGATGGCGAGGCGCGGGCTCCAGAAGAGCTTGTAGCGCGACCCGAACAACGAGTGCGTGTCGGCCTCGTATTCGGGTCCGGCGGTCGGGCTGTTGGCCGCCGCGTCGTCGGCGGCTTCGCCGAGGAAGATATAGTCGGCGCGCAGCCCGGCATGGCCGGTGAACCCCTGATAGCTGAAGCTGTTTTGCGCGAAGAAGGCCCCATCGTTGGGATTGACGCGATAGAGATCGCGCACACTCCCCAGACCGCCCTCGCCCTCCACGGGGTTGGTGATGTCAATCATCTGCAGCGTGTAATAGCTGGCCTCGAAGCCCGCCTTGAACTCCTGGTGTTGGCGCCAGCGCAGCTTGTAGCTGCCATCGGTGCTCCAACGATCGACGAAGAGATTGCGGTACTGAGGGAAATCGCCGTTTTCGTCGGAGACGAAGAACGTGTCGGCACCGGTCGAACGCCACTCGACGTACTCCTCGCCCGGTTCCCACGGGCGCTTGCCTTGCACGGCCGTTTCCTGATCGTTGTAGAAGTGCGACATCGAGAAGGTCGAGAACGCCTTTTCGTCGATGGCCCAGCGCCAGTTGACCACCTGCGAGGTGGTTACTTCGGTGAAGGTGGGGAACTGGTCCATCTGGTCGCGAAAGGCGTAGTTGTAGCGCGTGTCCGCCGACGCCGCGTCGGCGCCTTCGTCGCCGACCCGATAGCGGAAGAACCCATGGTCGATGCCGACGAACTTGGTGAAGGTGCCGTTGATCTTGTGGCGCGGATTGAGCGTCCAGGTGAGCTTGGTGTAAAAGTTCATGCTGTTGTCCTGGCGGGGGCGCAGGAAATCGTCGTACTCCCATTGCACGCCGGCGAAGCTGGCGTACGAACGTGAGCGCAAGGTGCGGCGAGTATTGGTGAAGTTGGTGGCCTCGCGCAGGCTGGGAAGGTAGGTGTCGGAGGCGAGGACGTCGACGCCGAGCAGGAACGACAGCTTCCCGGGCACCGGATAGCCGTTATCGCCAGTCAGCAGCGGACCTTCGGTCTGCAGGAACATGCGCTCGGTATCGAAGCTGCCGCCGTGATACTCGGCGTTGGTGCGGAAGCGGTCGCCGCCTTCCTTGAGCTGCACGTTGACCACACCGCTGATCGCCTGGCCGAACTCCGCCTCGTAGCCGCCCGTGATCACTTGCAAGCTCTGAATCGCCTTGGCGCTGAACGTCCCGCCGGCAGCGGAGCCGGTGATGACGTTCTTCATCGCCACGTTCTCGATGCGGAACAGGGTCTCGTCGCTGCGGCCCCCGCGGATGTGCAGCTGTTCGTCCTCGCCGGCCACACCCACCTGCTTTTCGACCACGTCGGAGAGGTCGTCGACGGAGAGCTTGGCGATGTCTTCCTTGCTCTGCATGCGGACGCTGGAGATCTCGCTCACGTCCACCAGCGGCCTCTCGGCAGTCACCAAGACCTTTTCCGTGACGCCGGCAGCCGCTTTCTTGCGCAGCCGAAACCTCGCGACCGCCGTTTGCTGCGCCACGACCGAGACGGTCAGGTCCTGCGTGTCGTAACCGATGAAGGAGGCACGGAGCTTGTAGGTGCCGGGGCTCAGGCCCCGGATGACGTAGCGACCGTCGCTGCCGGTGTTGGCGCCAAGGGTGGTGTCCACCACGCCGACGCTCGCGAAGGGGAGCGCCTGGCCGCTCCCGGCGTCGACGACGTTGCCGGCGATTTCGCCGGTCTGCGCCTGCAGGGGACCAGCCGAGCCCATCGCGGCGACGACCCAGAGAACGACACCCATGAACCGCGGCATCGACCGAGGCCCCGGGGACTTCCCCCGGGCCATGCCCGTGGCAGCCATTCGAAGACCTCGAGGGCCGGGAAAACAGACGGCACCAAGATGAAGCAAACCGCGGAAAATGTAGCACAGTCGATCGCGGATTCTGAGGCTGCTCGTTTATTTTCAGCCATTCTCCTTCCCCCAACCCGCGATTCCAAGCCCGCGGAATGTCGGCCATGAACCGGGTGAGGAGGACCCCATGATCCTGAGGGCCGGCAGCTCGTTCCCGTTCTCACCTCCGCCCCAGAATCGGACGCCGGCGGTCTTTTGACCACGAATCCAACCGGGTGTAAATTTCATAGTGCCCGGGGCCAAGGAGACGATGATGTACTCAAACCGCGGCGCGTCGAAGCCCGCGGTCGTCGCGTTGCTGGTCGCGGCGTGCCTCTCAGCCCTGGCCTGCGAGGAGCCACAGAGAATCGCCGCCCCCACGGCCGAGCCACCAACCGCCATGGGAGAGGTCATCGCCAGCCTGTCGCATGCATATCTCACGCGAGACATCGGATTGTTCGCCTCACTTCTCGCCAACGATCCGGGCACCAACGCCGAGTTCGTCTTCCTGTTCGATCAGCGCACGCCCCACGGCGAGACGCACTGGGATCGCAACGTCGAATTGCGCCTGCAGCAGCGGATGTTCGCTCCCGAGGCCATCCCTCCCGGCGATTCCCCTTTGCCGGCGGAGCTGTGGCTCAGCAGCCTCGCGATTGATTTCACCCGACTCGGGGCGTTTCGGGAGCGGCACGACCTCTACAGCGAAGACGGCGGTCTCGACGGCAGGCTGGATGCGACGAGGTGGCGCGCTATGTCCGCGCGCTATGCGACCTACCTGCTGTTGGATTGCGGCGAAAACGACTATCTCGTCGACACGGAGTCCAACTTCGTCGTCATCGAGGATCTGACCAAGGGAGACGACGAATCAGGCAAGTTCTTGATTTACAGTTGGGAGGAACTCTGCAGCGGCCCTGCGAAGGGACAGACCGACGCGATCATCCCGCTGTGCCTGAGCCGCGTCAAAGACTCGTATCGATAAAGCAAGGTCTCGCCGCCGGGCGGGCCAACACAAGGAGGAGCAAGTGCAATCACGATCGTTGCGGGCGCACTCTCGTCGCTCGTTCCTGGCCGCGACGATCGTCGCGGTGTCCCTCTTGGCGTGCGAGGACCCGATCACACCCCCACCGGCCCAGCCACCTCCCATCGACAGCGCCGAGGCCGTGGTGGCCGCACTCGCCCGCGCTTATCTGCAGCGCGACCCCGTCCTTTTTCAGTCGTTGCTCGCGCACGAGCCGACCGCCAACGCCGACTTCTTCTTCATACTTAGCCAGCCCACCGATCTCGGTGAAACCCAGTGGGAGTACGAGGAAGAAGTGCGCATTCACCAGCGCATGTTCCGGCCGGATACCGCCGTACCGCCCGTGGATGCCGATCTTTGGCTCAATGCCCTCACGATCACGCTCTCGAAGCAGGAGAACTTTGCCGAGCGGCACGATCTCTACTCGGTGAACCACGGCGAGGATGGAAAGCTCGACACCGATCGCTGGCGTGTGATGGATGCGCGGTACACAGCCTACGTGTTCTTCGACATGGTCGGCAGCGATTACAAGGTTGAAGGCGTGGCCAACTTCGTCGTCCTCGAGGACCTCGCCAAGCCCGCGGGCTCCGACGGCAAGTTCCTGCTGTACATCTGGGAAGACATCTCCGCGCCGGCCGCGACACCTGCACCGGAGGCTTGAGATCGAAGATCTGCACGCAAGGGACAACCCGAATGGAGCACATGCAATCGCGGTTCTTGCCGGCGCGGACGCATCGTTCACTTCTGGCCGTGACGATCGCGCTGCTCTTGGCGTGCGAGGACCCGATCCCACCGCCCAAGCCGCCCGGGATCCCACCCACCCCCGATGACGTGGTCAATGGGATCGCTCGCGCCTATCTGACACGCGATGCGGAGCTGTTCGCCTCGCTTCTCGCGCCCGATTTCATGTTCGTCCCGTGCAAGCCCACCAGCCTCGGCGAGACCCAGTGGGGGTACGACGAAGAAGTGCGCCTGCACCAGCGGATGTTCCATCCGGAGACCGCCGATCCACCCCTCCCGAACGAGCTGTGGCTCGAGGCGCTCACCATCACGCTGACGCGGCAAGAGAACTTCGCCGAACGGTTCGACCTCTATTCGGCGAATGGCGGTCTGGATGGCAAGCTCGATCCCTTGCGCTGGCGTGTGACGGATGCGAGATACTCGACGTATGTGTTCTTCGACTTGAGCGATACCGACTACTTGGTCGAAGGCGAGGCCAACTTCGTCCTTCTCGAGGACCTCGCCAAACCTGTGGGAGACGCCGGCAAGTTCCGACTGCTCGTCTGGGAAGAAATCTGTCCGCCCGCCGCGACACCTGCACCGGAGGCTTGAATCGCACCAGGCCGAACGCACGCTGCGTGCGCGCCGTGCAGCTCCTCCCTGGAGATCCCTGTGCCGGCGTGGTATGTTCGCACCACTCGCCCGGATCGCGCCGCCAGAACGGCGCCCAAAGCTCGCCGCCGTGGTGCGGTGGGCCGGATTCGCCGAGGTCCCAGGACTCCAAGAACGATTCGAGGAATCCATGCGCACACGTCGCCGGCACCAGTTCCTGCTCTGGACGCTCGTCGCCGCGGGGGTGCTGCCGTCGGCCGCGCCCGCTGTCGATACCGGCCAGATCGAGACGCACCAGCTCACGAACGGCATGAAGGTCGTCTTCTGGCCCGATCACTCGATCCCGAACCTGGCGCTCTACACTTTCTATCGCGTCGGCTCGCGCAACGAGCGGCCGGGGATCACCGGGCTCTCGCACTTCTTCGAGCACATGATGTTCCTGGGGTCGAAGAACTATGGCCCCGGCGAGTTCGACCGCACGATGGAGGCCGCGGGCGGCGCCAACAATGCCTACACCGCCCAAGACATCACGGTGTACCAGGACTGGTTCCCGGCCACGGCGACGAAGACGATCTTCGAGCTCGAGGCCGACCGCATCGCCTCGTTGTCGATCGACTCGACCAGTGTCGAGAGCGAGCGCGGCGTCGTCGCCTCCGAGCGCCGGCGATCGGTCGACGACAACAACATCCGCGCCCTCGACGAGGAGAACTGGGCCGCCGCCTACAAGGCCCATCCGTATCAATGGCCGGTCATCGGTTGGATGGTGGACATCGAGAACTGGAAGATCGGGGACCTCGAGACGTATTTCCGCACCTACTACGCGCCGAACAACGCCACGCTGGTGGTGGTCGGTGATTTCGAGACGCGCGAGATGCTGGCGTACTGCAAGCAATTCCTCGAGCCGATCGCGCGCGGGCCGGCGCCGCTGCCGGTGACGACGACCGAGCCCGAACAGAAGGGCGAACGCCGGACGGAGTTGCGCCGTCAGGCGCAGGTGGCGTCGCTCATCTCCAGCTACCACATTCCGGCCACGGCGCATGCCGATTACCACGCGCTCCGCGTGCTCGAAACGCTGCTTCTGGAAGGCGAATCGTCACGCCTGCACCTGCGGCTGGTCGAGCGCGACCAGCTGGCGCTGCGTGTCTTCGGCGGCATGGACTATGCCCTCGACCCGACGCTGTTCCAGGTCTTCGTGCAAGTGCGACAGGGAATCGAAGCGTCCGCCTGTGAACAAGCTCTCGCCGCAGAGCTCGAGCGCCTGCAAGCGGAGCCGCCGGCCGAACGCGAGCTGCGCAAGGCCAAGAACCAGCTCGCCACCAACTTCTACCGCCAACTGCAAACCATCAGCGGCAAGGCACAGTTGCTCGGGACCTCCGATGTCTACTTCGGCGATCCGAAGGCGATCTTGGATGTCGTGTCGCGCTACGAAGCCGTGGGGGCGGCCGACATCCAGCGCTTGGCGCGCAGTTATTTTCACAAGAGCAACCGCACCGTGAGCACGCTCGTCCCCGAAAGCGACAAGAGCGAGACTAAAGACACGGCTGCCAGCAAGGAGGCCGGCTCGTGAAATCACCGCTCGTGCGCGCGCTCGCCGCTTTGACCCTGATGGCGGCAATGCTCGCCATCCCGGGCATGGCCGCGAACAAGACGACGCCCACGGCCGTGCCGGGGGAGCTCCTGCCAACCTATTCCCGCGTCGTGCTCGAGAACGGGCTCGTCTTGGCTCTGCTGGAACAGCACGAGCTCCCACTCGTGGATTTCCAGCTGCTGCTGCGCACGGGATCCATCTCCGACCCGCAGGGCAAGGAGGGTTTGGCGAACATCACGTTGTCGCTGCTGCGCAAAGGCACGCAGAAGCGCACTGCCGAACAGATCGCCGAAGAGTTGGACTTCCTCGGCGCCGAGCTGGACTTGTCGACCTCGCTCGAGTTCGGTGTGGTTTCGGCGCAGTTCCTGGCCAAGGATGTCGAGGTGGGCCTCGGGCTGCTGACCGACATCCTGTTGCGGCCGACTTTTCCCGAAGCCGAGTTCGACAAGGCGGTCGACCTGGCGGTGGACGAGCTCGCCGAGGCCAAGGACAATCCGCGCACCGTGATCGGCACCTACTTCACCGGTTTCGTTTTCGCCGGGCATCCCTTCGGGCGCCCCCTCGGGGGCACCGAGACCAGCCTGCCGACGCTGACGCGGAGCGACGTGTTGCGCTTCCACGACGCCTACGTCCGCCCGAACAACGCCATCCTCGCCGTCGTCGGCGATTTCAACAGCAAGTCGCTGCAAGAGCAGGTCACGTCGGCGTTCAAGAAGTGGGAGAAGAGCCCGGTCACCCCCGCGAGTCCCCTGGCGGCACCGCAATTGAACGGGCGCCAGGTGGTGCTGATCGACAAACCGGACGCCGTGCAGACCTACTTCCAGATCGGCAACATCGGCGTCGCCAAGGGCGACCCGGACGAAGCGACCCTCGATGTGGTGAACACGATCTTCGGCGGGCGCTTCACTTCGTGGCTGATGACCGAGCTGCGCACGAACACCGGCTTGTCCTACAACGCCCATTCGCGTTTCGTGCAGCGCACCGTTCCCGGTACCTTCTATATCTCGTCGTTCACCCGCACGGCCGATACCGAGAAGGCCATGGATCTGGCGCTCGAAATCCTGGATCGATTGCACAAGCAAGGCGTGACGCAGGAGGAAATCGCCTCGGCACAGAACTACATCCGCGGCCAGTTCCCGCCCAACTACGAGAGCGCCGGCGACCTAGCCGACGCCATCACCGAGATCGAGTTCTACGGGCTGGACCGCGCGACGATCAACGAGCACACGCACAAGACCGATGCCGTGACCTTGGAGCAGGCACGTCAGGCGATCGCCAAACACTATCCGCGCGAGAATTTGGCGATCGTGATGATCGGCCAAGCAGACTCCGTGGGCACGGTGGCGGCGAAGTACGGCGACGTGCGGGCGAAGAAGATCTCCGATCCGGGATACTGAACGGCTCAGCGCGACGTGGCGTTCGCGTCCTCGGCGGACCACCGCACCAGCACGGAACCCCAGGTGTAACCCGCACCGAAAGCCGAAAGCACCAGGCGCTGCCCGCGTCGCAAGCGGCCATCGGCCCAGTATTCGGACAGGCACATGGGAATCGTCGCCGCGGTGGTGTTGCCGTAGCGGTCGATGTTGATCATGACCTTGGACGGATCGAGCCCCATGCGCTTGCCGCAGGCATCGATGATGCGCAGGTTGGCTTGGTGCGGCACCAGCCAGTCGATGTCGCCGGCCGTCAAATGGTTGCGGTGCATGATCTCGACCGAGCAATTCGCCATTCCCTGCACGGCGACTTTGAACACCGCTTTGCCATCTTGGTACACGAAGTGGGCGCGCTTCTCGACGCTGTCGTGACTGGCGGGCCAGAGGCTGCCGCCCGCCTTCTGGTGCAAGAAGGGACCGCCTGCGCCATCGGCATAGAGCCGGTAGTCGAGAATCCCGTAGGCGTCGTCCGTGCTTGGCTCGAGGAGCACGGCCGCTCCGGCGTCGCCGAAGAGAATGCACGTGTTGCGATCGTTGTAGTCCGTGATGGCCGTCATCTTGTCGGCGCCGACGACGACGACACGTTTATAGGTGCCGCTGGCGACGAACTGGGCGCCGGTGACGAGCGCATACAGGAACCCCGAACATGCGGCCGAGAGATCGAAGCCCCAGGCGTTCTTCGCCCCGACCTTTTCCTGCAGGATGCAAGCCGTCGGCGGGAACATCATGTCGGGGGTCACGGTGGCGACGATCAGCAGCTCGATGTCGGCGGGGTCCATGCCGCGGCGTTCGAGGAGCCTTCGCACTGCGTGCGCTGCCAGGTCCGACGTGGCCCCATTTTCGAGGATGCGGCGTTCGCGGATCCCCGTTCGTTCACGGATCCACTCGTCCGTCGTGTCGACGATCTTTTCGAGGTCGGCGTTGGAAAGGACCTTGTCCGGCGTCCAGTGCGCCACGGCAGTGATGGTTGCTCTCGGCACCCGAACCCCCTTTGCGCGCCCGATAAATTACACGGCAGCCAAGCGCGCGTCCAACACTCGCTGCGACTTGCCTAAGGCCGCACCGATGGGCCTGGCATGACCTGGTACAGGAGCACATAGATGACGACACCCGTGACGGAGACATAGAGCCAGAGCGGCAGCGTCCAGCGCGCCAGACGCGCATGGCGTGGAAACTCGCGCCGCAGCGCCAGGCGCAGTGTCAGCGCCACCAGGGGCACGATCGCTGCCGCCAGGATCGTGTGGCTCGTGAGGATGCTGAAGTAGAGCGGGCGGATCCAGCCCTGCGCGGTGAAGCGTGTCGTTCCGACCTGCGCGTGGTACGTCAGGTACGAGGCCAGGAACAGGACCGATGTCAGGACTGCCCCCGCCATGCACGCGCGATGTGCCTCGACCTTGCGCTTGCGGATGCAAACGAAGCCCGACAGCAGCAACACGGTGCACAGCGTGTTGAGGCCGGCATTGATCACCGGCAGGTCGTGAACCGTCATCGATCCTTCCTTCGTTCCGGGCGCATTCCTGACAGGTCACCGCTCCCCACGTTCAGGGGACATTCGCCGCCAGCAGGCGTTCGACGTCGTGCTCCAGCTGCTTCATCGCATTGCCTTCAGTGCTGTCGTAATAGCCGCGGATCCTGGCGTTCGCATCCACGAGCACGAACCGCGTGCTGTGCAAGATCGTGTCGGCACCTCGAGCGATGTCCTCGGGAGCGGCGTCATCGACCCCCAGACGAAAGCCATCCTGCACCAGCCGGCGCACGTCCGCCTTCTCCCCCGTCAGGAACAGCCAGCGCGCCGGCACTGCCCCGTAGCGCGCGGCATACTCCGCCAGCCTCTCCGGTGTGTCCCGCTCCGGATCAACGGAGAATGAAACGAGCCGCACGCGGTCGTCGAGCCGGGTGGACAGTTGCTCGAACTGCGCGCTCATCACCGGGCAGATGGATCCGCAGGTCGTGAACATGAAATCGGCGATCCAAGGGCCGCGCAGATCCTGGCTGCGCACGGTGTCCCCGGTTTGCGACACGAGGGTGAAATCGGGCACGGCGCCGAAATCCTGCAGTGCGGCCGTCGCCGACTCGGATCCCTGCGCCACGACACCACTGCGGAATGTCACCGGCCGCCCGCGAACGACGAGCCAGGTGCCGATCACCAGCAACGCCGCCAAGATTGCGGCACCCCAAAGCTTCACGACAATTGACCTCCCCGCGGCACCTGGACCAACCACAGACCTGCTCCCAGCATCGCCAGCGCGAAGGCGATGCTCACCACGAGCGGGAGCGTGATCGAGGTCATCAGCGCTCCAGCGGCCATCGCCCCGGACCCGGCAGCGATGGTTTGGCGCAGCGCTTCCAATGCATGGCTCATCGGGTTCACGGTCATGACGAAACGCAGCCAGGCCGGCGCACCGTTCGCAGGAAACAGCGCCCCGGACAAGATCCACATCGGCATGAGCAGCAGGTTCATGATCGCATGGAACCCTTGAGTGGAATCGAGACGCCAGGCCAGCAGGAATCCGAGACCGGTGAACCCGAACCCGACCACGAACAGCACGAGCGCCGACATGAGAAATGACGACCAGGTCGTGTCCTGCACGAACAGCGCGCCAATGGCGAGGACGAGGAGAACTTGCACGAGCGCGAGCACCGTGCCGCCGAGAATCTTGCCGAGAACGAGGCCGCTGCGCGAGCCCGGCGCGACGAGCACCGACTGGAGAAACCCCTCGCGTCGGTCTTCGATGACGGAAATGGTCGAGAAGATCGCGGTGAACAGCATGATGAGCAGCAGTGTTCCCGGGAACAAGAACTGCATCGAGCTCGTGGCGGTCGTGGCGCCGGCGGGGCGGAACGACTCGCCGAGTCCCGAGCCGATCAAGAACCAGAACAAGAGCGGCGGCGCCAGCGCCCCCACCACGCGGCTGCGCTGGCGCAGGAAGCGCACGATCTCGCGCTGCGTGAGGGAGAGGGCGGCGAGAATCATGCAGCCCCCTCGAAGCGCCGGCCGGTGAAGTGGATGAAGACATCTTCGAACGTGGGCTTCGCCAGCGTCAGTGCCAGAATCTCGCCGGGGAATGCGGCCGCGAGCTGCGGCAACAACGCCGCGTTGCCGCCGCGCTCGATGCGCACACTCGAATCCACCACGCGCGGCTCGAGCGGGAAGCGCGCCGCGATCGCCGCGGCGAGTCCGGCCGCGTCGTGCGCTCCGATCGTGATCACATCATCCCCCACAGCCGACTTGAGATCGAGAGGCGTGCCGCTCGTCACCAATCGCCCGCGATCGAGGATCACGACCTTGTCGCAGCGTTCAGCCTCCTCGAGAATGTGGCTGGTGAGCAGCACCGTCACGCCGCGCTCGCGGCGGATCGCCTCCAAGCTCTTCCACAGCTCCAACCGCGCCCCCGGATCGAGCCCGGTCGACGGCTCGTCGAGGATCAGGACTTGTGGCTCGTGCAGCAGGCACTTGGCCAGCTCCACCCGGCGCTGCAACCCACCGGACAGTGTTTCGACCCGATCGCGGCTGCGGTCCCCGAGGCCGAACTGTTGCAGCAGCGCTTCGATCCGCTGGCGCAAGCGCGCACCGCGCAACCCGTACAGATGACCCTGGTGCTTTAGGTTCTCGGCCACGGTGAGCCTGCGATCGAGCGCCGGGGATTGGAAGACCACACCCAGGTGGCGCCGCACCTGCTCGCGCTGCGCGCTCACTTCCGAGCCGAGGATTTGGATGCGCCCGCGTTGCGGCACCCACAGCGTCGACAACAGCCGAAATAGCGTGCTCTTGCCGCCGCCATTGGGCCCGAGCACGCCGAAGACCTCGCCTGGCTGGACTGCGAAGCTCACACCTTGCAGAGCCGTGCGCTCGCCGTAGCTGTGCCAGACATCCTGCAGGAGCACGGCGGCACCGTTGGCTGCGACCGCCTCGGCACCTTGTAGATCGTTCGCGCTCACGCCAACAGTGTGTCCAGCACCATGAGTCCGAACAGCAGGGGCAGATAGAGGATCGAGCCGAGAAAGACGCGGCGCGCGCTCGAGACTTCGTTGCGCTT
>Ga0075428_100001395_pt1 | contig 25714 bp, 20 predicted proteins | sample RhiMetdeltSRZDD2_FD_75291 | JGI IMG/M metagenome (GOLD analysis project Ga0075428, IMG submission 75291) | Populus rhizosphere microbial communities from Tennessee, USA - Rhizosphere MetaG P. deltoides SRZDD2 | ecosystem: Host-associated > Plants > Roots > Rhizosphere > Soil | place: USA... | reverse complement strand
CGCCTCTTCCGCCGGTAGAGCCAGGCGGGGATCTCCCGCCCGTCGAAGCTCGGGTACGAGATCAGCTCCGGCTCGATCAGCTGGCGCGGCCGCAGGCCCCCGAGCATGCTCTCGGTCAGCTTTCGCGCCTTGCCGGTTGCCGTCTCGAGCACGTACAGATCCGGCGGCCGCTGCGGTCCCTGCCAGATCAGTGCCGCATGCCGGCCGTCTGGTGAGAGAGTGAAGGCCGTTCCGAGGAACGAGGCCGCACCGGCTGGAAGCTGCGGTTCGGGGAGGTCGGTTCCGCTCTCGAGATCGCGGAGGCGAACACGTGCCCACCCCTGGTCGTTCTCGATCAAGCCGAGGACGCGGCCGTTCTTGGACATCGCAAGCTCCTCGATGTCGGCCTCGGGCGTGTCCACCCACTCGAGCCCGCGCTCCAGATGGAAGAAGGCGAGGCCGTTGAATTCGCGGTCCTCGTTGGACACCAGGTAGAAGCCTGACCCGTCCGGCGCCCACGGGCCTGACACGTACAACGTCTCGTCCTCGTGCGGTGTCAACTCGCGCGACTCGCCCGAATCCAGGTCGACGAGGTGGACCGACGTATCGGTGGTGCTGCGGAAGTCGACTGCGAGCAGCTTCCGCCCGTCCGGCGACCAGGAGGCCGGGAAGGCGAACATCTCGTCGCCGAAGACCTGTTGGACGTCGCCGTTCTCGTCCCGCACCCAGACGTCCATGTCGGTGGGGACGCGTGAGTTCGCGGCGAACGCCAGCCGACGTCCGTCTGGAGACCAGGCATTGAGGTTGACGAAGTGCTGGACTTGCGGTGCGTCCGTCCACTGCTCTGGCCATCCGCCGGTCGTGGGAAGCGCGTAGATCTGGTGAAACTCGTCGCCATCCCGGTCGGCGATCAGAACGATCGTCTTCCCGTCGGGCGACGGCGCGATGGCGCGGACGGTGTTGGCCTCGAACGCCGTCAGCTGCTGCTGGCGGCCGCCGCCGACCGAGGCGCGCCACAGGTTGAACTGGCCCGACGTGTTCGTGACGAACAGGACCCGGCGGCCGTCCGGCGTGAAGGCGAGCGCCGGCTGGAAGCGCCTGATCGCGAAGAACTGCTCGAACTGTGGAGGAGAGCGGCGGGTACGCGCCACGGCGGCCATCTTACGTTTGAAGCGCCGAGGCTCGCGGAACTGTTGAAGGGTGGTTCCCGATGCGATTGTCGAACTGATCGACCACGTCGCCGACGAGGGTTGCCTCGAGCTCTCCGAGCTCTCGGCGGCGCTCGAGCGGCAGGAGCTCGAAGACGACGAGGTCGAGGAGATCTACCTCGAGCTCGAGCGTCGTCAAATCGACCTGCGCGACGACTGCGGGCGCAACGGGTCGCGGGGCACGTACGTCAACGGCGACCTCGCCGTGGCGACGACCGACTCGCTCCAGCTCTTCCTGAATGAAGCGGCCCGCTATTCGCTGCTCACCGCCGACGAGGAGGTCGAGCTTGCCAAGCGCATCGAGCGTGGCGATCCGGAAGCGAAGGAGCGCATGATCAACTCGAATCTTCGCCTCGTCGTTTCGATTGCAAAGCGGTATCAGGGACACGGGGTTGCATTGCTCGACCTCATCCAGGAGGGCGTCATCGGGCTGATCCGGGCTGTCGAGAAGTTCGATTGGCGGCGGGGCTTCAAGTTCTCGACCTACGCGACATGGTGGATTCGCCAGGCCGTCCAGCGCGGGGTCGCCAACAAGGCTCGCACGATTCGCATCCCCACCCACGTGGTCGAGCGCGAGCAGCGGATCAACCGGGCAACCCGCGAGCTCGCGGCCAAGCTCGGACGGGATCCGAGCGAGCAGGAGATCGCCAAGCGGACACGGCTGTCGCTCAAGCACGTCCGCGAGGCGATGGAGGCGCCGCGCGCGGTGACGAGCCTCGACCGGCCCCTCGGCGGCGAAGGCGGCGCCACCTTCGGCGAGCTGTTCGCCGGTGACGCATCGCTCGAGGAGGAGGTCGAGGTCAGCCTCCGCGAGGACGCGTTGCGACAGGCCCTGCGGAAGCTTTCGGATCGGGAGCAGGAGGTGATCAGGCTCCGCTACGGCCTGAACGGCGACGGAGCGCCGCAGTCGCTGGAGGAGATCGGTCGCCGGCTGAACCTGACGCGCGAGCGTGTACGCCAAATCGAGACGCAGGCGCTCGAGCGCCTGTCCATGGCCCGCGAGCTCGAGGGGATGGAAGAAGCGGCGGCCTGATTCTTTAGTTTCGTCCCAGAGCCGCGACACGCTGGGCGAGGAACGCGCGCTCGACGTCGTTCGCCGCCAGCTCCAGCGCGCGCCCGTAGGCCGCGCGCGCCTCGTCCCTTCGTCCGAGCCTGCCCAGGAGGTGCGCGCGGGTGGAGTGGAGGAGGTGGTAGTCGTCCAGCCCGTCGATCCGCTCGACGATCTCCAGCCCGTCCTCGGGGCCATAGGCGAGCGAGACGGCGACGGCCCGGTTCAGCTCTACGACCGGCGAGTCGAAGGAGCGGGCGAGCTCTCCGTACAGCGCCGCGATCTGCCGCCAGTCGGTGTCCTGTGGCCCGGACGCCTCCGCATGCACCGCCGCGATCGCCGCCTGCAGCTGGTAGGGGCCCGGCATCCGCAGCGACAGCGCCCGCACGAGCACGCGCTGTCCCTCCGCGATCCGGGCCTGGTTCCACAGCGACCGGTCCTGGTCCTCGAGCAGGACGAGCTCGCCGTCGAGGCCGCTGCGCGCGGCCCGGCGGGAATCCTGGAGGAGCATGAGCGCCAGCAGGCCGAGCACCTCGGGCTCGTCGGGCATGAGGGCTGCCAGCAGCTTCCCGAGCCGGATCGCCTCGTCGCAGAGCTCCCCGCGCACCAGCGCCTGGCCGCCCGTCGCCGAGTACCCCTCGTTGAACGTGAGGTAGAGGACGCCGAGCACCGACCGGAGCCGCTCCGGGAGGAGGTGGTCGGGCGGAACGCGCAGCGGGATCGCGGCCTCTCGGATCTTCCGCTTCGCACGGACGAGGCGCTGCGCGAGCGTGGGCTCGGAGACGATGAAGGCGCGGGCGATCTCCGCCGTCGTCAGTCCCGAGACCATGCGCAGCGTGAGCGGGATCCGGACGTCCGCGGGGAGGGCCGGATGGCAACATGCGAAGATCAGCTCCAGGCGCTCGTCGGGCAGGTGGCTCTCCTCCTCGGGCACCTCGATCTCCTCCAGCCGGGCGAGCAGCTCGGTCTTGCGGGCCAGAGTCCGGTCGCGCCTGAGGCGGTCGATTGCCCGGTTGCGCGCAGTCGCCATGATCCAGGCGCCCGGATTGCGCGGCGGCGAATCGCCCCAGCGCTCGAGCGCGGCCTGGAAGGCATCCTGGACGGCGTCCTCCGCGAGGGCGGGATCGCCCGTCGCCCGCGCGATCGCGGCGACCGAGCGGCCCCACTCCTCGCGGAAGACGCGACCGAGCTCGACTATGCCGAGACCTCCGTCTCCTGCATCACGAGGGGACGCACCTCGACGACGCCGTGCGTCGCGGCCGGGATCTTGGCCGCCCATTCGATCGCCTCGTCGAGTGAGTCGGCCTCGATCAGGTAGTAACCACCGAGGGCCTCCTTCGTCTCGGCGAACGGCCCATCGGTGACCTCGAACTCTCCGTCGCGGACCCGGACGGAGGTGGCGGACGTGACGCCTTGCAGCTCTGCGCCCGCGATGTAGGCATTGCGGTTGCGGAGCTCCTCTCCAACCGCTGCGTATTGGGCGTAGACACCTTTGCGCTCGTCGTCCGACAGGCTCTCCCAGCGTCCCGGTGCGGCGTAGATCAGCAGCATGTACTGCATGGCTTCCTCCTCAGTGTTCGATTACAGCACTACGACGAACGGGACCGCTCGTTTTCGACAAGGCGGAAGTAGATGACCGCCAGCGCGTGCGCCGCATACGGCGCGGTGATCACGCTGACGAGGAAGTGGCCGAGCCAGCTCGAGAAGAACTCCGGCAGCAGCGGATGCAGGAGGTTGTCGAACCACGTCTCCAGCAGGCCGGCGACGATGAAGATGATCAGGAGGATCCACAGGACGGTCCAGCTGTGTCCCTGGACGAGCTGGTTCGAGCGCCTGAAGGCGTCCCGCATGCCGCGGCCCTCGATCACGATGACCGGCACGATCACGCTCCAACGGACGAGGACGATGAGGCCGGGCACGACGAGGAGCACCAGCCCCACGACGATGGAGACGGAGTAGACGAGGGTCGCCGCCAGCAGCGTGAGGAGATGCGGTCGCGTTCGGCGGAGGAGCGCCCGCAGTCCGGGGACGACCCCAACCTCGCGGTGCTGCTTGATGTCGACGGCCAGCGCGCCTTCGAGCAGGAAGTCGCCATACGAGGTGAAGAGGGTGACGAGCAGCGTCGCGATGAGGATGGTCAGGCGCGTGTCGCGCAGGGTGTCCACGACGGCGGCCGGAATCGTGAACACGATGAAGATCGCAGCTGCGACGAAGAGCGAGCGCCAGAAGAACCTGACGTACAGCCGTGCCGCATCAGCGAGGACGCCTCCGACGGTCACACGGAAACGGCGTGCAGGCCGACCGCCGACAGCCGCTCGAACACGAGCGGGAGCGAGCGCGCCGTCGCGCGCCAGGAGCCGGGCACGCTGTAGAAGTCGGCGTCGTGGAGGACGATGATCTCGCCTCCCCGCAGCCCACGGGTGACGCGGGCGGCGATCCGCTCCGGTGTCGCGGACGGACGCCAGTCGTAACCGATCCGCTTCCACAGGACGACCTCCCAGCCGCGCGCCCGCGCGTACGAGAGCGCCGCCGCGGTCAGGTAGCCGAGCGGCGGGCGGAACTGCGTCACGGCGACGCCCGCCGCATCCTCGATCGCGGTCGCACCGCGCGCCAGGTCCTCACGGGCCTCGCGAGGGGTGAGCCGCATGAAGTTGCGGTGCCGGAAGCAATGGAGTGCCACGTGGTGGCCGGCGGCCGCGATCTCGGCGGCCAGGCGGGGACGTGCCACGACCTGCTCGCCCGCCAGGAAGAAGGTCGCCGACGCGCGTGCCGCCGCAAGCGCATCCATCACGGCCGGCGTTCCTTCCGGATGGGGGCCGTCGTCGAAGGTCAGCCCGACCGCGCCGCGATCATCCACCCGATCGCGGATCCGGAGGGCGCGGCGGTACCAGGGGAGGCCCACTGCCGGCACCGGAAGCAGGTGCCCGGCCAGGACGAGGCTATCGTGCACCTTGCCCATGGAAGTCGTCGCCGGCCTCGCGCTCGCCTTCACGACCGCGATCCTCTACGCAACGGCGGTCGGGCTGCAAGCGCTCGAGGCGCGGGAGGCACCCGACGAGCAGCATCTCCGCCTCTCCCTGCTCCGGCGCCTGGTCACCAGGCCGCGCTGGCTTCTCGGGACCGGCCTTGCGCTGCTCGGGTGGGTGGCGCAGGTCGGCGCGCTCCTGCTGATCCCGCTCACGCTGGTCGAGCCGGCCCTGGCGATGAGCCTCGTAGTGCTCCTCATCATCGGCTCCCGCGTCCTCGGAGAGAGGGTAGGCAAGCGGGAGATCCTGAGCGTGTCCACAATGGTCTTCGGGATCGCGCTCCTCGCGTGGGCGGCACCTCCCCGCGAGGCGGAGCACGCGGGAGGCGCCGGCACGATCGTCGCGATCGGCGTGCTCGCAGTCATCGCGCTCGTCCCGTATGGGCTGGCGATGATCGGCCGCACCGCCGGGCTACTGATCGCAGTCGGCGCCGGCGCTGCCTACGCGATCGACGGCCTCGCAACGAAGTTTTTCTCCGACGACTTCTCCAACAGTGCTTGGATCGGCCTGATCGGTTGGGGGATCGTGATGGGGCTGGCCGCCGGGATCGCGACGCTCAGCGAGATGTCGGCTCTGCAGCGTCGTCCCGCGACTCAGGTCGCGCCGATCGTCTTCGCCTTGACGACCCTCGTCCCGGTGGCGCTTGCGCCGGTACTGGCGGGGGAGACGTGGAGCGAAGATCCGTGGCTGCGGGTCGCGTTGGGAGCTTCCATCCTGCTGATCGTCGGCGGTGCGTCCGTCCTCGGGACGTCGCCCGCGGTCGGAGCCGTCCTGGAGGAGCCGGGGAAGGGAACCGCGGAGAGCGACGAGCGCGAGAGCACCGCCAGCGCGCGGTCCACGAGTGAGAGTCCCGAGACCGACGAGTCGGACAGGGTCAAGACGACGACATCGCCGGCCTGAGGCTCCTTGGTGGGTAGCGCCTTCCCGGTCTCGAAGCGGACTGCGGGGGAGATCGGCCGTCCTCCCATCGTGCGAGCGACGACGTATTCGCCGAGCGAGAACCCCTTCTGCGGGACGAGGTAATGGAAGGTTTTCCCGAGTCCCAGCTCGCGCGCACGGTTCCGCAGGGCGCGTCCCGCGCTGATCCAGTGCGGGAGACCCTTCGCGGGCAGCGCTGGAAGCGACCCGTCGCCCAGGTCGGAGATGTGGCGCAGCAGCGTCGCGTCGGGATCAGCGGTTATCGCGAACGTTGCGCGAGCGCCCTTCGTGCGCAATTCAGCAGCGACGGCAGGAACGAGCTGTGCGGGCGCCTCGATCACCAAGGCGACCTGGCGCGGCCCGACCGGAGCGGTCGACAGCGGGCGGAGGTGCAACACCCGCGAGACGATCGGATATGGCGCGGCGCTCGCGAAGGTCCAGCCGGCCAGGACGAGCGTCGTCACGGCCAGCCCGAAGGCGATGCGCCGTGCTTTCCGGCGGCGCCGGAAGAAGGGACGGCCGTTGCGCGGCCGGGCCCCGACGATGAGCGGCCCCGCGGGCCGCTCGGCCCTCAGCCTGCGGATTGCAACCGACCGCTGGGATACGGCCCGCTCGAGCGCGGCCGTGAGCTGTCGCGACGTGCGCGTGGCGTCGCCCATCCCCAAGGCCGCGATCGCCTTGGCGTTCCAGCGTGCGTGGCCGGACGGCGAGCTGTACGCGATGATCGGCTTCCCGCGCACGAGCGCCTCGAGGCAGGTAACGCCGGCGGTTGAGTGGACTACGGCGTCCGCGGCGGCCATCAGGTCGTTCATCTCGTGCGTGAACCCGAGGATGCGTGCGCGCGGCTCGCGCCCGAAGTCGGCCTCGAGCCGCTCGCGGATCTGCTCGTTCAGCCCGCAGATGCAGACGACGGTCGAGTTCTCGAGTTGCAGTGCCGAGCGTACCGCGCGCTCCAGCTTCCCCACGCCCCAGCCGCCGCCGGAGACCAGGATGAGAGGCCCTTCCTGCGGCAGCCCGAGGGCGCGGCGGGCCTCGCGCTTACGCCTGCGCTGCAGGAACTGCTCCTGCACGAACGGGCGCACGACGCGCGCGCTTCCGCCGCCGGCCACGCGCTCGATCGTGCGGACGCTCGACTCGTGCACGACCAGGTGGAGGTCCATCCCGGGATGGGCCCAGAGCGGATGGACGCCGAAGTCGCTCACCGTCGCGAGGGCCGGCATCTTCAGCACCCCCTTGCGGCGGAAGTAGCCGATGATGCTGGTCGCGGCGGGATGCGTGGACACGATCACGTCCGGGTCGACGCTCCTGATCAGGCGCAGCAGCGGCTTCGACCCGAAGAGGACGAGGCCGGCGCGCGCGATTGCGCGGCCGAGCGGGAAGCGGGCGAAGAAGAAGCACTCGATCCCGTACGTCCAGGTCAGGCAGCGGAGCTGGACGCGGTAGACGTCACGGCTCATGAAGGGGATCACGCGGCCTACGTGCTGGAGCGCGTCGTGGACGACGACCTCGGCACCCTCCTCGTGCAGCTCGGCCTCCAGTGCGCGCGCCACTGCACGGTGGCCCTCGCCCTCCTCGGCGGAGAGAATGAGCACGCGCTTCTTCGCCTGCGGCGGCGAATGAGGCGATGAACGCAGCTCCATTGCCTCGCTCACTGGGCCGATTTTCCCGCAAAAGTCGGACATCGGCAACCCCTGGACATAGGAGGACGTAGATGAAACGATCGCTTCCTGCGGCATTTTGAACCCGTGCGCTCCGGTGCGCAACACTCCGTTTTCAGCTGGTCAGTCGGGATCCGAGTAGTGCAGCATCGTGGCGACGCGGAGGAAGCCTGCGCGCGAGTAGACGCGTTGCGCGGCCTCGTCGCCGGGTGAGAGGACGCACGTAGAGGCCCCGGCCTCGAACGCGGCTCTGGAAGCTGCAGCGGTCACGAGACCGGCGAGCCCCTTGCCGCGCCACGGCTCGGCGGTCGCAACGCCGACGATCTCGGAGTGGTCGTCCACGACGGCCGTCCACGCGGCGGCGGAGACGGCTTCGGGGCCGATCCGTGCCAGCACAGCGCCTCCACTCGGCCGCTGCGGCTCCTCGTCGTTCCGGAGCGGCTCGTGACCGAAAGCCGAACGCTGGATGTTCGCCAGCTCCCGCAGGTCGTCGTCGCTCGCCGCGGCGACCGTGGCGCCGCCGACGGTGGGCTCGACGATCGCATCCGGCCCACAGGACATCAGCGGCGTTCGCAGCTCCTCGCGCATGCCTGCCCTCGCGAGGGCGCCTGCAACCCTGGGAGCGGCCTCCTCGATCCATTCGAGCCGAGGGAGCCGCTGGCGCGCGCTGAACGCCGCGCGGAGGCGGACGATGTCAGCCTCGGTGGGCTCAACGTCCCCATCGGGGATGGCGTAGCTGAAGTACTTGAGCCGCTCGGATGGATGGATGAAGGCGGTGAACGGCGGTAGCTCGACCACGTCGCGATTCGGCGCTGCGCTCGCCCTCAGGAACGCCTGAAGGCGCATAATCTGAGGCGAGATGTTGTTCCGCAAGCTGATGCGCATCCTGCGGATCAAGCGCTACAACCGCAAGCGGCGCTAGCCAGCCTTTACGGCGGCTTCAGCCGAGTCCAGGTCGCGCCGCCGTCGGTGGTGGCGAAGAGCTTGAGCGAGCTGCTCGAGACCTGTGCCCAGCCGACCTCGCTGGAGGTGAACTGAAGTCCCGTGACCAGGCCCGGGAGCTTTCCCACCGTCCTCTGCGCCTGTCCGCCGCCGGTTACGGCTACGAGCTTCGTCCCGACCGCGGCCAGCCAGTACTCGGGGTCGACGACAGCGGCAGGAGCCGTCGCACCGAACGAGAGGGACTTTCCAAGCCGTATCAGCTCGACCGGCCTCCATGAGCGGCCACCGTCCTCGGTGGTGAGGAACGCGAGCGTCGAGCGCGACCCGGCGGCGAGGCTGACCGGGAGAACACCATCCGTCCCCGTGGAGAAGACGGGGAGTGCGTACGCGGTCGAGGCGGCGCCCGCAATGGCCGGCCTGGGCGTGACCGCCTTCCAGGACTTGCCGCCGTCGTGCGTCGCGTACAGCCGCTCGTTCGCGAGCCCGCCGACCAGCCAGCCGTCCCGCGTCGTCGGAAAGGAGAGCCGCCCACCGAGGGGGAGTGCCGACTGCTTCCACCTGACTCCGTCGGAGCTCCGGAGGAGCAGGCCGCGACTGAGGCCGAAGCGGTTTGGTTGGAGCCGGATGCCGACGAACAGTTGAGGATCGACCGAGTTGATGTCCGCGGGCGCTGCGACGTCGGCGTCGGCGGGGACGGGAAGAATCGCCGACCTCCACGTGCGGCCGCGGTCAAACGTCGAGTAGAGCGCGAGCGGCGTCTTGCGGAGGCCGGTTGCGACGACCAGCCAGCCGTTCGAGCCGGCGAGGTGGATCCCACGGATCTGGCTCGGAGAGATGCCCCGCGGTGACAGGGCCTCCCAGGAGACGCCGCCGTCCGCGGTCGAAGAGAGGCCACGCGCGGTCGCGGCCCAACCCTCCGCTGTCGCCTCGAGCCCGATCGTCGGCCGCGGGGCCAGCAACTCGAGCTTCACCGCGTCCGCCGCGATCGAGCCCGTTGTGGTCGTGCGCGGGGAGATGCGGACGAGGGCGGACTTCCCGCCCGTGAGCGCGAACGTCCCCAGGTACTGCCAGCCGCTTCCCCTGCGCTGATCGACCCGAATCCACGTGCTGCCGTTCGTGGAGTCGATGCCGATCGGAACAGAGCTGTTGCGCCCGGCGGCGGCTGGCCACCACGCATACAGCGCGTAACTGCCGGTCGTCGGCACGGTGAGAGGGAACCTCGCCGGCGTTCCGCTCGCGCTCGGCTGGGTCACCGAGAAGGAGCGGCCGTAAGCCGCCGCCGAAGCTGCTCGCTTCCACCCGTTCGGGCGGACGAATGCGCGGGCCGAGTCGTCCCCGAGCCGCTGGACGGCCGTCCCGACACTGGCGGCGGCGAAGTCCTTGACGAGGCCCATGTACTTCGGCCAGTCCCAGCACCGGCCCGGATCGGTGTGGTGGGCGAAGCCGCCGAACCGGCCCGGATGGTTCGGGTCCGGCACCTCGTTGTGCCCGATGAAGTGCTTGCGGTCGATCGGGATCAGGTACTTGAGTGCGAGATCGGCCGAGAGCTGGGCGGAGGAGCGGTACATCGAGTCCGTGTACCACTTGCACGCGTACGTCCACGCCTCGTGCTCGATGCCGATGCTCCGGTCGTTCGTGTCGCCGTTCCCCGAGTGCCAGGCCTCGTCCTTGTCGCGCACCATCTGCGTGACGTCGCCGTCGCTCGAGCGGATGACGTAGTGCGCGGTCGCGTGGGACCTCGGGTTGCGGAACCACTGGAGCGTTCCCGCGTATGAGCCTTCGGTGGTGTGGATGACGACCATGTCGATCGGGTGTGAGAGCGGCCGGTTGGCTCGTGTGTAGTTCGACGTGCTTGCGGCCAGCCAGTGCGCCTGCGGGTAGTCGGCTACAGGCGGACCGGCCGGAGCGGCCTGCACGAGGAGCGCGAAAACGGCGACGGACGCCGCTACGGCGGCTCGGCGCATCCCCAGGTGGTACGTGAAATGACCCGCTTACGCAAGGGAAAACCCGTTAGGAAACTGTTCGGCGCGGGAGCAGGACACGGAACGACGCCCCGCCGTGCTCTCCGTTCTCCACCCACGCGCGCCCGTCGTGCAGGGCGGCAAACTGCGCGACGAGGGCGAGTCCGACCCCGGCGCCGGGCGTCTCGACACTGCTGCGCGCGGAGCGCGAGAACAGCTCGAAGATGGCCTCCTTGTCCCCCTCGGCCACGCCGGGCCCGTCGTCGTCGACCCGGATCAAGGCCGAGTCGTTGCCGTCCGCCGAGACCGAAACGAGGACCTTCGTGCCGGGACCGGTGTGCTTGACCGCGTTCGCGACCAGGTTCTCGACGATCCGCTCGACCTTTGCTCGGTCGACGACCGCGGTCACCGGCGCACCGATCACCTCGACGGGCTCGTGAGCGGCCGCCACCAACTCCGCGACCTCGGTGAGATCCGTCTCCTCGAGGGCCAGCTCCGCCTGGCCTTCGCGCAGACGATCGAGGTCGAGGAGGTCGGCGAGGAGTCGCTCGAGCTTGAGCGCCTGCTCGGTCAGGTTGCGCAGGAGCTCGCGCCTGAGCTCCGGACTCAGCTCGTCGCCGCGCTCCTTAAGCGTGAGCGCGAAGCCGATGATCGACGTGAGCGGCGTCCTCAGCTCGTGGGAGACGGTGGCGAGGATGTGCTCGCGCACCTGCTCGAGCCGTCGGCGTTCCGTGATGTCGTGGGCCGTGCCGATCATCCGGACGACGCGGCCGGACGAGTCGACGATCGGCTGGCCGTGCGCCTGGACCCAGCGCGTCGTTCCGTCCGGCCAGATGATCCGGTGCGTCAGCTCGAACGGCGTGCGCGCCACCAGCGCTTCCTCGATCGCACCACTCGCCCGCTCCCGCTCGTCAGGATGGAGACGCTGGCGGTACGAGGCGTAGTCGACCTTGGTGCCCGGCGGGATGCCGAAGATGCGGTACAGCTCGTCCGACCACGTGACCTTGCCGGTGTCTATCTCCCATTCCCAGCTACCCATCTGCGCGATCGCCTGGGCCTCCTCCAGTCGCTCGTGCGCGCTCTGGAGCGCGACCTCCGCGGTCTCGCGCTCGGACAGCGTCGCCGCGAGAATCAGCAGGCTGACCGCGACGACCGCGAGCAGCGCCTGCAGTACCTCGACGCCGCGCGTCGGGTCGTCGGTGATCGGCGTCAGCTCGGCGACCACTCCGGCAACCGCCACCGCCGCGACCAGGAAGCTGGCTGTCGCCGCACCGACCTGCTTGAACCGGAACGTCGCCCAGATGAGGAGCGGGAAGAGCAGGTATGGAAAGCGCCAGAGTCCGGTCAGGAACACCACGCAGCTCATCCCGATGAGCAGGCCCAGGAGAGCGACGCCCTCGGCCACCTTCCGCCGTGTGATGGTGCGTGGGAAGCGCGTCGCCCAGACCATGATCAGCGGGGCGACCAGGAAGTCGCCCATCGCGTCGCCGACCCACCAGAGCCGCCAGGCCGGGCCGTACGGATTCGCGGCCGGATCGTCCGCGATCGAAAGCGCGGTGACGCCGTTCGTGGCGCTCAACGCTGTGCTGAAGATGGCTGCTAGGACGGCGAACGCGAGCACGTCGCGCACGCGCTCGAACGAGGGACGAAAGCCGACCCGGTCGAGGAGAAACGCGCCCGCGACCGCCTCGAGGGTATTGCCGGCGGCGATCACGGCGGACATCTCGATCGAGGCGCCCGTGGTCGCATTGGCGACGAGGGCGCCGACGAAGACCGCCGGCCAGAAGCGCAAACCGCCGAGGACGAGCGCTGCGAGGGCGATCCCCGTCGGCGGCCACACCGGAGTGATCACGCCCTGCGCGACCGAGAGGTGGAGCCCGAGCTTCGCCGCCCCGATGTAGCTTCCGGCGACGACTGCGAGCCAGAGCCAGTATCGGGGGCGGGCGATCACCTCTCGCACACGCGCTCCCCTCATGGTGTGCGACACAACGGTAACAAGGGCGTGCCGGATTCGCCCTCGCTCCCGCCCGGGGGCGGCTTGCGCCTAGCGTCGGAGGATGCCGCGAACCTGGACCGAGCTCGGCGTGCTCGTCGCAGCGACCGTGCTCTGCGTCGGGCTGCTCGGCGGATTCCGGACCGGGCCGCCTTCCAACGTTCTCTCACCCGACCGTGCGAGCTGGCGGCTGACGCCCGGCGTTGCGAACCCTGACGTGACGCAGGAAAACATCGGCGAGACGATCTGTACGAAGGGCTGGACGAGGACGATCCGTCCGCCCACGGACTACACGAACGAGCTCAAGGCGCAGCAGATGGTGGAGTACCACCGCGCTGGTTCGATGTCCGACTACCAGGAAGATCACCTGATCAGCCTCGAGGTGGGCGGCCATCCGACCGATCCGCGCAACCTCTGGCCGCAGCCGATCGACCGGGCCGTTCAGGTGGACGGCCTGGAGAACGAGCTCAACCATCAGATCTGCTCCGGGCAGGTCACCCTGCGCGAAGGGCAACAGCGAGAGTCGAACTTGAAGCACACGGCGGGGTAACCTGCCCTGGTGCAGCGAGTCGTCGTCGCCACCGACAGGTCCAAGACGGCCGAGCGCGCCGTTGCGTGGGCGAGCGAGCTCGCAGCCCGCTATGCGGCGGAGCTGGTCATCCTGCAGGTCCTGCTCGACAACGGCGACGTCGACGTCGGGGCCGCCGAGGAGAGCCTGCGCGAACTCGCGCGCGAGATCGCCGGCGAACGGGGCCGCGCGACGGTGCGTGTGCACTCGGATCCGCCTCAGGCGATCGTCGACGTTGCGGCGGACGAGAAAGCGGACGTCCTCGTGGTCGGAAACGCCGGCATGAGCGGGCGCAAGGAGTTCCTGCTCGGGAACGTCCCGAACCGGATCTCGCACAACGCGCGCTGCACGGTCGTGATCGTGAATACGACCGACGGCGTGCAGGTGGTCGCGCCTCCGGCCGAGGAGACCGAGACGGGAGGCGAGCTCTTCGCTCGCGCGAGGAAGATCGGAAAGACCATCGGCAAGTACGGCCTGGCCGAGCGCTCGGAAGGCCACAAGCTGACGACCGCGGAGCGGGCGAAGCGGCTGCGGGAGGCGCTCGAGGAGCTCGGTCCGACCTTCTCGAAGCTTGGCCAGATTCTGTCGACGCGCCCTGGCCTGCTCCCGCACGAGTTCGTCGAGGAGCTCACGCACCTCCAGGACAAGGTCCCGCCGCTGACCCAGGCTGAGGTCGTCGCGGTGATGGAGCAGGAGCTGCAGGTGCCGTGGGAGGACGTGTTCGAAAGCATCGATCCAGAGCCCCTCGCGGCGGGGACGATCGGGCAGGTACACCGGGCCCGCCTCGAGGACGGCGACCGCGTCGTCGTCAAGGTGCAGCGGCCGACTGCGCAGGAGGAGATCTACCGCGACCTCGGCCTGCTCGAGTTGTTCGCCGAGAAGGCGGCGAAGCGGCCGGCGCTTCGTGAGCTGATCGACATCCCCATCCTCGCCTCGAACCTCGACGAGTCACTTCGCCGCGAGCTGGACTTCCGCCAGGAGGCGTCGAACATCGAACGCTTGCGAGAGGTGCTCGAGCCGTACGACCGGCTCGACGTTCCGCGGCTGTACGGGGAACTGACGACGCGCCGGCTGCTCGTGATGGAGGAGATCCAGGGCGTCCCCATCCGCGAGGCGCCGGACTGCGAGGAGCGGACGGACGTGGCCCGCCAGCTGCTCGAGGCGTACTACCGCCAGGTTCTGCAGGACGGCTTCTTCCACGCCGACCCGCATCCGGGGAATCTGCTCTGGTGGAACGGCAAGGTGTACTTCCTCGACCTCGGGATGGTCGGGGAGGTCGAGCCGCGCCTTCGCGAGCTGATCCTCCTACTGCTGCTCGCCTTCCTCCGCGAGGACCCGCACTTCCTCACCGAGGTCATGCTGATGCTCTCCGACGAGCAGGTTCCGGAAGTGGACATGGATGCGCTCGAGGCCGACTTCGCCGAGTTCATCACGCGCTTCCGCGGCACCGGGTCTCTGCGCGACATCGACATCGGAGGGATGCTCGAGGAGATGGCCGACATCGGCGCGCGGCACCGGATCCAGCTGCCGGCCGCCCTGGCACTGAGCGGCAAGGCTTTCGGCCAGATGCAGCAGGCAGTGGCCGCCCTCGATCCCAAGCTCGACGCGTTCTCGGTCATCGGCAACTTCCTGATGCGCGGCGTAGGGGAGCGGCTCCGGGAGGCGTCCGATCCCCAGAAGCTCTTCTACGAGGCGCAGAAGTTGAAGGTGCGCGTGACGCGGTTGATCGAGTCGGTGGAGCGGATGACGGGCGCGCGCCCCGGCGGGCGGATGCAGGTCGAGTTCATCGGCTCGCGGGAGATCGAAGACGCCATCCTGCGCACGGGCAAGAGGTTCGTTATCGCTGGTGCGCTTGCGGCCGGCGCGGGGGTCTGGCTCGCAAAAGCCTCCGCTCGATCAAGAAGGCCACGACGGCCATAAAGGCGCCGAGCAGGAGCCGTTCGAAGCGGGCGCGGGCGGATCTCATTCGTAGCCGAACTCTCGCAGAAGCGCTCCGGCTTCGCGCTCGACGTCCGCGAGCTGGTCGGGCGTAAGGTCCTCGCGGTAGCGCCCGATCGACTGCGTGTGCGCGCCGGCGAGGGCGGCCTGCACTGCATCCGGCGGAACGTCCAGATGGGCGGCGAGTGCCTCGTGCGCGCCGCCGAGTGACTCGTAGCGGATCTCGAGCGTCCGCTCACCGCCCGCACGCGCCGCGGCGACGTAGCGGCGCCAGGCCCAGGCCGCCCGGGTCGCCTCGCTCGCCTGCTCGAACTCCTGCGCCCGCTCGGGCTCGACCCAGAAGCGCGCTCGCGCGCCGTACGGGAGCCGGGCGTCGTCCGCTCCCGAGCGGTCGATGGCCAGCCAGCCCCGCTCGAGCAGCGAACAGACGACATCGCGCCCATCCCGGACGATGTGTACCGCCCGCGCTTCGGGAAACGCCGTCAGCGCGTCCTGCAGGACGAACGCGACCTCGGGCGTCTGCTCGACCGCGCGCAGGCCCGTCACCAGGCCGAGGCGCCGGACGCGGTCGAGGATCGTGCGAATCTCCGCCCCCGCCGGCGTGCCGTACAGGTCCGGGATCGCGGCCTTGAGCGGCGCCACCTCACCCAGGTCGACGAAGCCGGGCAGCGAGCCGAGCGTGCCGGCGAGGAAGGTCGTGCCGGAGCGCGGGGAGCCGACGACGAAGACGAGCCGCCGCTCGCTGCCCAGCCGCGACGCCCGCGGGAGGACTCGGCGTGTTGTCGCGGCGTACAACCTCGTCGTCTGCAGCACGCTTCGTATGCTGCAGCAAACTGGATGGATGTGCCCGGCGCCGCCTCGGGCGGCGTCACGTGAGCGCTTGTTGTCCTCCCTCGTGGATGTGCCGAAAGGCCTCGCCGAGCTCGCGGCGCGCCCGCGCCTGTGCCTCCGCGGGGGCTCGCAGCTTGTCGAGCCCGAGCAGCGCCGCGCCGACGATCGGCGGCGAGCGGGTGGCGTGCACGGTCGCCGCGGGCGCGACGTCCGCAAGCCCGGTTTCGATCGCGCCGATCAGTCGGGCGTTGCCGGACTGCATCAAGCCGCCCCCGAGGACGACCTCCACGGAGTCTTCCCTCAGCTCGAGGCGCTCGAGCGTGACCCGGATCATGACTACGACCTCCGCGGCCACCAGGCCGATGATCGCGGCTGCGATCGGATCGTGCTCGGCCTCGGCGAAGACGACGGGCGCGAGCTCGACCACCCGTGTCCGCGCGATTCGGTCACGGTGGAACGCCTCGGCCAGTTCCGTCGGCGTGTCCAGGCCGAAGTGCCTGGGAACCGCCTGCTCGAGCGTGGTTTTGTCTCCCCGTCCGTCCTCGCTTCGCGCCGCTGCCGAGACAGCCGCCAGTCCGAGATCGTGGCCGCCGCCCCAATCCCCGGTGATCGAACCGAGCGCCGGAAAGCGGGCGTGACGACCGTCCGGTGCGACGCCAACACAGTTGATCCCGGCGCCGCAGACAACGGCTACGCCCCAGCCCCGCTCGGTTCCCGCGCGGAGCACAGCGAAGGTGTCGTTCCCTGCGAATACCCTGGACGCGAGTCGGCGCTCGCTCGCCGCGGCCGTCAGCTTCCTCTCGTCCGACGGGAAGTCGACCCCCGCGAGCGACAGTTGCGCGACCTCGGCTACCGGACGGGCTCCGTCAGGCAGATCGGCCTCCACGAGTGCTCGTTGAAGCAGCCCGTCGAGAGCCGACAGACAGCCGTCGGGGCCGAGATGCTCGGGCGAGCACTGTGGGCCGCGAACGAGCGCGAGCACCTCGCCGTCCGCCCGGACGAGGGTGAGGTCGGTTTTCGAATTTCCGCCGTCGATCGCGAGCACGAGCGGTCCCATCACGCGACTACCTCCGGCCGCTCGAATTGGGGCAGGTGCTCACGGCCCTCGGCGAGGAGCCGCTCGGTGAGCTCTTCGGCCTTTGGCTGCTGACCGACGAGGGGGTGCGCAAGGAGCGCGTCGTAGACCAGCTCCCTGTCACCGGCCACTGCTGCCGAGGCGGCGAGGCGCTCATACGCTGCCACGTGCTGGACGAGGCCGAGCAGCTCCGGTGCCAGTGCCGACTGATCGAGTGGTGTCGGCCCTTCCGCCTCGATGCGTGCCGGGACCTCGACCACGTCGTCCTCGTTCAGGCCCGCGAGTGTGCCGCCGTTCCGCACGTCGACGACCTGCACATCTCCGTCCGCGGTGGCGAGTGAGGCGACGAGCTGCGTGGCCGCGTCGCTGTAATACGCGCCCCCGCGCCGGTCGAGGAGCGCCGGCTTCGTGTTCAGCTTCGGATCGCGGTACAGCTCGAGCAGCTCGCGCTCGATTTCCGCCACGACGGCCGCACGGCGCTTGCCTGTGCGCTGCTCCTGGAGAACCTCGTCGTGGAGGTAGAAGTACCGTAGGTAGTAGGACGGGACGGCGCCGAGCCGCTCGAGCAGCTCGCGCGGGAGAGCGACCTCCTGTGCCAGCTCGTCCCCATGTTCGGCCAACAGCTCGGGGAGAACGTCGCTTCCGTCCAGCCATACAGCACGCACCCAGGTGAGGTGGTTGAGGCCGACCTGGTCGATCAGCACCTGCGCCGGCTCGACGCCGAGCATCCGGCCGATCGAGCGCTGGAAGCCGATCGCGACGTTGCACAGGCCCACGGCTCGATGGCCGGCGTCGCGGAGTGATCGGGTGACGATGCCGACGGGGTTCGTGAAGTCGACGATCCAGGCGTCCTCGGCCGCGAGCTCGCGGACGCGCTGGGCGATTTCCAGGACGACTGGCACCGTCCGTAGCGCCTTTGCCAGACCTCCCGCTCCCGTCGTCTCCTGTCCGATGCAGCCGCATGCAAGCGGCACGGTTTCATCGGAGAGTCGCGCAGCCTGTCCTCCCACACGCAGCTGGATCAGGACGAACGAGGCACCTTCGACGGCGCGCTCGAGGTCGTCCGTGACCGTGAGCCTGCTTCCGCAGCCCGCCGCGGACAGCATCCGACCAGCTAGTCCGCCGACGACCTCGCGCCGCTCGGCGTCGATGTCCTGCAACACCAGCTCGCGCAGCTCCAGCCGCTCTGCCTCGCGGGCGAGGCCGGCCACCAGCTCCGGGGTGTAGGTTGAGCCCCCTCCGATGACCGCGAGCTTCACGATTTCGGTGTTCTGGCAAGGAACACAGACCCGCTGACTCTTACACGCCGGTGAGCTGGGAGGCGCGCGGGTTGGGGGACGCTGCGAACCACATCCCGCGGCTCGCCGTGTTGCGCGTCAAGGCGATTCTGCGGGCCGTGGCCGCGAACCTGGTCCGGAACGAGCGCGGCGCTTCGGCACCGGAAGGCTGAACTCGCGGCCCCCGGTCAGCCCGGAAGGGCGCAGGATCAGGACGAGCGCCATGATCGCGGCGAGGAAGACGAGCCGTGTGCCGGTCGGCAGGTCGAGCGTGAAGCCGAGATCGACGCCTTGTTCGGCCTGGCCGAGGAAGGAGTCGAGCCCGCTGATCACGAGGGCCCCAACCACTGCTCCCCACAGGCTCCCGATCCCGCCGAACACGAGCATCGCCAGCGTCAGGAAGGTCAGCTCCAGGTAGACCTGTTCGGTCGTGATCGAGCCGAGCAGGTGCACGAACAGCGCGCCGGCGAAGCCCGCCATCGCGCCGGAGAGCGTGAACGCCCACAACCGTTGTCGGTGGATGTGGATCCCGATCCCGCGCGCGGCCGCGGGATCCTCGCGCGTTGCGCGCAACTGCCGTCCCAGGCGGCTTCGCTGGTAGAGGAACGCGGCCGCGATCGCCACGATCGCGCCCAGCGTCGCCTGGAGCGCGCCGGTCGTCTCGGGAACGAGGGAGAGCGTGGTCGCGCCTGGTCCGATCTTGGTCCACTGCTGGAGGATGTTGTGCGTGATTTCGAGCAGGGCGAAGGTCGCGATCCCGGCGGCGAGACCGGAGAGGCGCATGAGCGGCAGACCGACGATGAATGCGAAGAGACCGCCGAGCGCAGCCGCCAGCAGCAGCGACCAGATGTTCCCGATCGTGTGGTCGCGCAGGAGCGGGAAGAGGTCGGTGAGCACGCCTTTCTTCGACACGAGGGGGACCGTCACCACTCCCGCCGCGAAGGCGCCCACGGCGACGAAGCTCATCTGGCCGAAGGAGAGCACGCCCGAGTTCCCGACGAAGACGTAAATGGCGACGACCATCGCCACGTACACGAGCGCGTTCAGGAAGTAGATCTTGTTGGCGGGGGACGCCGTGGTCGATACGGCTCCTACTGCGACCACCACGACCACCGGCCCAAGGAGCTGCAAGGCCGTCTCTAGATGCCTCCTCATACGCGCTCCACCTGTCCGCGGCGTCCCCACGCGAACAGACCGGCGGGGCGCAGGAGGAGGACGACGATCACGAGCCCGAACAGCACCGAGGGCAGGTACACGCTGTTCTCGGTGGGGAGCAGCGCGTTGATGATGCCGGACGCGAAGCCGATGGCGAAGCCGCCGAGCGTCGCCGTCCAGAGACGGTCGATCCCGCCTACGACGACGCCGACGAGGACCACGATCGTCTGCCGCAGCGCGAAGTCGGGCGTGACGAGCGGGCCTGGGTCGGTGCCGGCGACGAACAGCACAGCGACGGCGGCCGCGAGCACCCCGGAAAGCACGACTGCAAAGGTGATCACCCGGTTCGCGCGGACCCCCAGAAGCCTGGCGGTGCGGAAGTCACTGGCGGCCGCGCGCGTGTGCAGCCCGATCGTCGTCTTGTTGAGCAGAAGCGTGATCAGAAGGAGCGCCACGATCGCGACCACGACGGCGACGATGGTCACCTTCCTGATGTCTACGCCGCCGATCGTGATCGACTGGTTCAGCGTGGTGATCCACGAGAAAACCACCTCACCCAGCTGGTCGTTGCGCAGGTCGACGATCTGCGCGACCGCCTGGAGAAGGAAGGCAATCGCGAACGTGGTGACCAGCATGACCGCTTGCGACTGGTTCCGCAGCGGACGGAAGACGAACAGCTCCATGAGGAGCGACAGCGTCACGACGACCCCCACGCAGAGGGCGATGCTTCCCCCGGCGGGCCAGGACGACGTGAAGGCGAGGGTGTAGGCCCCGGCCATGATGAGCTGCCCGTAGGCGAAGTTGACCAGGCGTAGGACTCCGAAAACGAGCCCGATGCCCACCGCCATCAGGGCATAGATCGCGCCGAGCGCGACCGCGTCTGTGACGGTCTGGAAGCCGAGGGACGCGATCATGCGGAGAGGTACGCGGCGACGATCTTGTCCTTGTCCGCCGCGTCTTTGGGCTCGAGCGTCATGCGCAGCTCGCCGGCGACGAGGACGTGCGTCCGGTCGCACAGCGCGACGGTGTGGACGGCCCGCTGCTCGACGAGGAGGATCGTGACGCCGCGCTCGCGGATCGACCGTAGCGCCTCGAACACGCCGTCAACCGCGAGGGGTGCGAGCCCCAGAGACGGCTCGTCCAGGAGCAGGAGCTCGGGATCGGCGACGAGCGCGCGCCCGATCGCGAGCTGTTGCTGCTGGCCGCCGCTCAAGAGGCCGGCCGACCGCCGGCGGAAGTCACGCAGCACCGGGAAAAGCTCGTAGGCCTGGGCGAGGCGGGCCGAGCCGTTCCGCTTCCGACCGGCGAGGCCGAGCCGCAGGTTCTCCTCGACGGTGAAGTCGCCGAAGATCCGGCGTCCTTCCGGAACCAGCGCGACGCCTGCCCGTGAGATCGCCTCAGGTGGGCGGCCGCGAACCGAGCGGCCGTTCACGCGTATGTCGCCGGCATGCCAGGGGAGCACGCCCATGATCGCGTGCAGCGTCGTCGATTTTCCCGCGCCGTTCGGACCGATCACGCCAACCATCTCTCCGCGCTCGACGTGCAGGCTCACGTCGCGGATCGCCGGAACCGTTCCGTAGCGGACTTCCAGGCCTTCGAGCTCAAGCAACGGCGGTCTCTCCCAGGTAGGCGGCGGCTACGTCGATATTGGCGCGGATCTCCTCCGGCGTCCCCGCAGCGAGCGTGCGCCCCTGGTCGAGGACGTGGATACGGTCGCAGACCGAGAACACCAGTGCCATGTTGTGGTCGATCAGGAGCACGCCGCCGCCTCGGTCGTCGCGCACCGCCCGTATCACGTCGCTGAACTGCGGCGCCTCCGCTTCGGGCAGGCCCGCGGCGGGCTCGTCCATCAACACGAATGCGGGTTCGGTCGCGAGGACCCGGGCAACGCCGAGCCGACGCTCGTCGCCGTGCGAGAGGGAATCCGCCCGCGCGCCGGCGAGCTCCTTCAGTCCGAGGAGCTCGAGCAGCTCGTCAGCGCGCCGGCGCGCCTCACCCGCGCGGGCGCCGACCCCCAGCGCCGAGACCTCCACGTTCTCCTGTACCGACAGGCCCCTGAACGCGCGGCTGTGCTGGAAGGTGCGGGCGACGCCGGCTCGCGCACGGCGGGACGAGGCCCAGCGGGTGATGTCGCGGCCGCCCAGCTCCACCGTGCCCGAGGTGGGAAAGTCGAAGCCGGTGAGGAGGTTCACGAGTGTCGACTTGCCGGCGCCGTTCGGCCCGATCAGGCCGACGACCTCCCGGCGGTGAAGCTCGAGGGAGACCTCCTGAAGGGCCCGGACTCCCTCGTACGAGCGTGAGACGGAGGAGGCCCGAAGGGTGTCCTCGGGCCTCCCATCGGTCTCTGTCACTACAGGTTCGGTATGACCTTCGCCCTGACGAGGGCGACGCGCTTTGCCTGGTTGTTCTGGATCTTGATCACGCGGTACGTGCGGCCGTGCACCGTGTGCAGCTTCTTCGAGAAGCTGATCTCTCCCCCCAGCACCTTCAGGTCTTTGAACTTCTCCAGCTGGCTCGCGAGCTTGGCGCCGTTCAAGGACCCCTTGGCGCGGTTGATCGCCGCGTAGAGCCCATCGATCGTCTGGGCACCACCCAGGAAGCCGCCCGTTCCGGGAGCGCCCCCCTGTGCCTTCATCTTCGCGATCAGGTTCTTGATGGCCGGGCTCGGGTCGTCCCCGAACACAGAGGCGTACGTGACCTCGTAGTAGTTCGTCACCTTCGGGTTGTTCGTTACCCAATAGGTGCCGTCACCGGCCCAGGAGTTCAGGATCGGCGTGGTGTTGCGCAATGATCGGAGCCCGGAGACGAACGCCGGCAGCTCGTTGAAGGCAGTCGAGGTGACGTAGACGGCGGCCTTGTGCGTGCTCAGGCGGCTGACCGCGGTGCCGACGTTGCTTTGGGTCGTCGCGTAATTCTCCTTGTCGACGATCCTCCCGCCGAGCTGCTTGAAGCGCTTCTCGAACGCCTGGACGACGTTCTTGAAGTAGACGAGGTACGTGTTCGTCGCGAGCCCGGCCGTCTTCCAGCCCCGGCTCCACGCATACTGCGCCATCGCCGAGCCCTCGTCCTGAGCGACGTTGCCGAAGCTGAACGCGAGCCTGCCCTGCGCCCCGAACCGCTTCGGGCCCATCTGGTCGGTCCCGATGCAGGTGGAGACCGTCAGCTTGCCGCGTTTGATCGCCTCCTGCACGACCGGCGTCGCGTAGTCGACGTCGCAGGTCGTGAAGATGATGTTCGCCCCGCCGTCGAGCAGGTCGAGCGCGCACGACTTCGCCCGGGCCGGGGCGTTGTTCTGCGTGTCGCAGGTCTTGATCTCGAATGTGACCGTGCCCTTTTTCTGGCCGTTGATCTTGGCGGCCTCGATCTTCGCCGCAGCAAGGGCCGGATTGTCGAAGGGAGCCATCTGGCCGGACGAGTCATAGGCCCAGCCGATGACGACCTTCGTCTTCTTCGTCGGAGCAGCCTTCCCCCCGGTGGTGCCGACCAGCGCCGCTACCACCACAGCTCCCGCGAGAAGTGCCGCGAAAATTCCCCACCTGGTGTTTCGCACTACGCCTCCTCTCGGTTGCAAGGCGAATGACTCTAGATCTACGCGTCGGCTTGGTCAATTGGTTTCAGGTATGAGTTGGTTCATCGGCTGTGCGCGCCGCTCGAGGAGGTTGGCCGCCTGCTCGGCGCCGGTGACGGGAAGCACGTCCGCGTCGAGGAGGCCGACCTGGGCCAGCGCCGAGGCCTGGTCCCAGTAGATGTGCTCGTGCTTCACCTTCCCGTCCTCGAAGCCGACGACGACGCAGAACGGGAGCGTCACCTGCCTTCCGGTTGGAGGGACGCCGGGGAGGATCGCGTCCATCTCGATGTCGTGCGTGAAGCTGAGGACGAGCTCGTCGACGACCTGCGCTGCCCCGACCGTCCGCGACACGGGCGTGATCGCCGTGTCCTCGGGCCACTTGCCGATGAAGTGCGTCCCGTAGAACGCGCGCACGTTCTCGTGGCCGTCCCCGCCGGTCATTGCGGGAACGTGGTAGACGTAGGGATCGGGCGCCATCGTCGCCATCGCCGCGTCGAGATCGCGGTCGACGAACTCGGCGGCGACGTGGTCGTCGAAGACCGTCGCGATGTCCGTGTGCTCCATCAGGCTCCCCCTCCGGTCGTTGCGCCGGAGTATGAACTCAGAGCAGCTCGGCGATGAGGGAGGCCGCCCGCGCGGCCCCGTCCGACTCGACGGGCCGGTAATCGACCTCCCGGCCGATCTCGTCGGCGATCGCGCGCGCGATCGACTCCGGCGTCTCCGTCTCGAAGTCCATGCAGCGCCCGGCTTCGTAGCGGTCGAGCCGGTGGCGGACGTGGAAGTTCTGCTCGAAGTGATGCCGGAGCGGAAAGTAGAGGAAGGGACGGCGGTTCGCCGTCAGCTCCATCGAGGTCGTGAGGCCGCCCTGGACGACGGCGAGGTCGCAGGCGGCGAGATGGCGGTACAACTCGGGGACGTACGCGCGGATCTCGAGGCCCTCGTGCGACGGCAGCGAGGCGGGGTCGATCCGCGGCCCGGCGACGACGATCATGCGCAGGTCGGGCACGAGCTCCTTCGCGTCCGGGAAGGAGGCGATCACGCGCCGCAGCAGGTGACCGCCGACGCCCGAACCTCCCACCGCGACGATGCAGACCTGCTCGCGCAGCCCGTAGCCCAGTGAGGCACGGAGCGCCTCGCGGTCGGCGAAGTCGGCCGGGTCGAAGCCGGTGACGTACCCGGCGAAGTCGTAGTGCTCCTCCGTCCACGTGCGGATCTGCGGCAGCTCGGGGCCGAATCGCTCGGGGACGATGTCGTCCGCCCCCCCGACGAAGACGGCGCGGTCGCGCACGCGCGGGAACCGGGCGATGTGCTCGATCATCTCCGCGTTGTAGTCGGCGGTCAGGAAGGCCTCGTGCCCGCCTCCGTCTTCCATGGGCAGCCAGCCGACGAAGTCGGTCAGCCACACGTACGCCGCCCGCTTCTGCTCGGGGTTCTCGTGCAGGTAGTAGTCGAGCTCCCACGCCTCGTCCCCGATCCAGAGGTCGTACTCCTCGTCGCGCACGACGTCGTGGAAGACCATGAAGTTGTTGAGCAGGATCTCGTCCATCCGGCGAATGGCCTGGAAGCAGTGGAGGTCGTGCTCGGCCGATTCGCTCTCGATGTGGCCGGATTCATTGGCGAGGAAGGCGCTGGCCGGATGGATCCGCTCGCCGCGCGCTTCGAGGACCGCCGTCACGGGATGCTGGGCGAGCCAGTCGATCTCGAGATCGGGATGGAGCTTGCGCAGCTCCTCGGCGATCGCCGCGTCCCGCTGCGCGTGCCCGAGCCCGATCGGGGAGGAAATGTAGAGCGCGCGCTTGGGGCGCGACTTGCCGCGCACCCATCTGGTCGCCGGCGCCGGAGGCTCGATGAAGTCCCGCACGAGGAGGTTGACCTTGACCGGGTCACGCGCGTGCGGGAAGTGGCCTCCGCCCTGGATGGTGACCAGCTCTCCCGCCGTCGCCTTGGCCAGCTCGACGCCGCGACGGTGAGGAGTGATTGCGTCCGCCTCGCCGTGGATGACGAGGACGGGGCAGCGCAACCGCGCGGCCAGCTCACGTGCCTCCCCCTCGTCCAGGCCTTCGCCCAGCTGCGTTGCAATCAACGTCTCGGGCGTCGTCTCCAGTCCCCAGCCGACTCCGTCCTCGATCTGTTTCGTCGAGTGCGGCTCAGTCACGCACTGCGAGATGAAGAAATCCACGAAGCTCGCGTAGTCGCGGCGCCAGTAGTGCTCGTTGTACTTCGCCCAGCCCTTGTCGGTGTCGAGCGGCTCGTCGAAGGGCAGATCGCGGTACTCGTGGGCGGGCGCGAGCGGTACTGACGGGCCGATGAACACGATTCCTTGTACGCGCTCCGGATGCTCGGCCGCGAGGATCAGCGAACGCTGAGCGCCGAGCGAGAGCGTCACGACCACGGCGCTCGCGGTGTCGGTTGCGTCGAGGACGGCGAGCGTGTCCGCGGCGTACTCGTACTCGTTGTACAGCTCGCGGTCGAGCGGCCGGTCCGACTTCCCGTTGCCGCGCGGATCGAAGGCGACGACGCGCGAGTGGCGGGCGAAGTACGGGATCTGCATCTTCCAGCAGCGCGAGTG
>Ga0075428_100001394_pt1 | contig 25716 bp, 22 predicted proteins | sample RhiMetdeltSRZDD2_FD_75291 | JGI IMG/M metagenome (GOLD analysis project Ga0075428, IMG submission 75291) | Populus rhizosphere microbial communities from Tennessee, USA - Rhizosphere MetaG P. deltoides SRZDD2 | ecosystem: Host-associated > Plants > Roots > Rhizosphere > Soil | place: USA... | reverse complement strand
GCGACGGGTGAAGGTCTGCACACGCTCGTCGAACTGGTCGAAGCGCTCGCGTCGTCGAGTCCCCGCCTCGATCAGGTGCGAGGACTCGGTTATCGCACCGACGACGGCGGCGTGCGTTTCAACGCGCCGGCACCGCTTCTGACGAAGCTCGACGAAGAAATGCCGGGACTGGCGTGGGATCTCCTGCCGATGGACCGCTATCGCGCACACAACTGGCACTGCTTCGGCCATCTCGAGCGCGAGCCGTACGGCGCGATCTACACGTCCCTCGGCTGTCCGTATCACTGCACGTTCTGTTGCATCCAGGCGCCGTTCCGATCGGGCGAGAAGACCTCGGCGGCCGGCAAGCCGGTGAACAGCTATCGCATGTGGAGCGTGAACGCGGTGCTCGCGCAGATCGACACGCTCGTGACGCGATACGGCGTGCGCAACGTCAAGATCGCGGACGAGATGTTCGTCCTGAACCCGCGGCATGTCGAGACGATCTGCGACGCGATCATCGAGCGCGGCTACGACTTGAACATCTGGGCGTATGCGCGCGTCGACACGGTGCGCGACGGGATGCTGGACAAGCTCCGCCGCGCGGGCTTTCGCTGGCTGGCGTTCGGCATCGAGTCGGCGGATGAGGCGGTGCGCGACGATGTCGACAAGGGATTCGATCAGAGCGAGATCTTCGACACGATCGAGCGCGTCCGCCAGGCGGGGATCCATGTGATCGGGAACTACATCTTCGGCCTGCCGGAAGACACGCAGGAGTCGATGCAGAAAACGCTGCAGCTCGCGCTCGATCTGAATTGCGAGTTCGCGAATTTCTATTCGACGATGGCGTATCCCGGATCGCCTCTGTATGCAATGGCCGTCGAGCGCGACTGGCCGCTGCCGAAGAGCTGGAGCGGGTACTCGCAGCACTCCGTCGATTCATCGCCGCTGCCGACGCATCACGTCACGGCCGCGGACGTCCTTCGTTTCCGCGATGCGGCCTTCGATCGTTACTTCTCGGATCGCGCGTATCTCGCGCGCGTCGAGAATCTCTTCGGGACGGCGACCGTCGAGCACATTCAGTCGATGGCGTCGCACCAACTCCTGCGCACGTTCACCGCGGAGTCGGAGACGCTGCTGCTTTCGTAGCCAGGTCCAACAGAACGAGATTGCGGTCTTCGTACATGCGCCTGCGCGTCGCGGCGAGCGTCTCGATGTTCGCGAAGAGATCGAGGTAGACCGGAGCCTGCTCGTGCCAGAACCCGTTCGGATCGCGCGCCTGGGCCTCCCAGAATTCCGGGCGATAGAGCGATTGCGCAGCCGCAGGCGGCACGAATGCGAGATAGCGGATCGATTGCCGATTCAGATACGCGGCGATCGCTTCCCCGCCGCGGAAGTAGGGAAATCCGGGCGGTGGGCTCACCGCGGCGGCGGTGTCGAGGTTGTAGATCGTGTTGCGGCGGAAGTCGAAGAGGAAGGGAAAGTCGGCCATGACCAGCAGCGTCGCGCCGGCGGGCACACGCGCCTGCACTTCGCGGTAACTGCGCGCGACGAGCATCTGTTGCACGGGCCGGATCGGTTGTCGCACGGCGACGCGGATCTCGCGCAGCAGTCGCACATGACGTTCCACTGCCGGCGCGGCGATGTAGATCAATTGTGCGAGCGCGCCGGCGGCTGCGACGCCTCGCCCGATCTGCGCGACGAGCCGTCGCGTGGGATGCGTCTCCGTGATTGCGCTTCCGATTCGCGTCGTCACGCTGAGAGCTCCGGCGACGAGAAATCCATAGACATAGCGCTCGAAGCTCGGGACATCGCTGGCGAGTGTGTGGACGAGCAGAACCCAGCCGATGAGTCCCGAAAGCAGGAGCGCATGGAGCGGCTTGCGCGCGCCGCGGTCGGGGAGCAGTACGCCGCCGGCGAAGACGAGGGCGAACGTGGGCATCAACGTGCTCCGCGTGATCGTGGCCACGAAGTCCGCGAGCTGGTCCTGCCAGTTGCCGGCGCTCTGCAACATCGGAAACGCCGGATTGAAGTGTCCTTTCAGGATCGGGAACAACGGCGTCCCCGAGGAGAGATACGACGAGATCATCCACGGTGCGAGAAAGGCGAGGCTGAGTGCAGCGGCGTACACGGCTTCGCGCATGTGTGCGCGTCGTCGTTCGGGACGCTTCCAGGCGAGATGCGCGTAACTGAGCGCGACCATCGGCACGGCGACGGCGATGTAGTTCGATCGCAGCGCGCAGGCTGCGGTCGCGACGAGCGCGACGACGGTCGCGCCGGCGATCGGGCGAACGGCGTCGTCTTCGTCGATCCAAAGGAGCGTGCGATAGAGGCCGAAGAAGATCACCACGCCGGCGATCTGCGCGTACGTGTTGATGCGGATGTCGGGGAAGGTGAGAAGGAGCAGCAACGCGAGAAGCGTCGTGTAGAGATGCTTGCGCAAACCAACGACGAGGAGCACCGCGATGAGCAGGCAGACGCCCTGATCGAAGAGATGCAGGCGGTAGCCGGCGTTGCCGGCGAGCACGATCGCCTGCAGCAGCGAATGCCCGCCGAATGACATCACGCGCCGTGTGCTGAACGGATCGAACAGCGTTCCCTGATCGAGGAGCTGCGTTGCGAACGGGAAGTAGGCCACGAAGTCGTCGTTGGCGTTGAACTCGACGTTCGAGATCGAGGCGAGGTACTGCACGAGCGCAATTCCGATGCACACGAACAGGAGCATGGAATGGAACGAGAAGCCGAAGCGGGGGCGGTGCCGCAGAAGATCGACGGTCGCGAGAACGACGCCCGCGCCGACGAAGACGAAAACGGCCGGCCGGGAAACGACGCCGGCGAGCGATGCGAGACCGCCGGCAGCGATCGTGAACGCCATGCCCCAGACTGCGCGAAGACCTGCGTCGGCGCGCCGTTCACCGAACAGCCGCGCGCCGATCGCGCCGCCCCATCCGACGAACGCGGCGAGAACGGCGAGCCCCCACGCCGCCGTCGCAGCGAACGAAGCCGACATCGCGCTCATGTTAAGCGCTCTTCGCGAGTGTGGCGACGAAGTGCAGTCCGCGTCCGAACACGAGATCGAGCGGGCCGCGATAGATCCCGAGGTCCTCGCGCATCGACGCGAGGATGAGGCCGAGCGCGGCGAACGTCGCCGTCCACTTCGCGCGCGACCAGTAGTGGTACGGCAGGGCCACACCATGCCGCGCATTGCCGACCCAATCCATCAGCCGAAGCGTCCACAGATCGAGGCGCGACTCGCAGAAGTGATCTTTGATCACCACATGACGCGCGGCGACACGCGCGACCTCGCGCAACAACGGCATCGAGTCGTCGATGTGGTGGATCACGTCGCAGAGCATCACCGCGTCGTATGCGCCGTTGGCGAACGGAAGATGGGTGCCGTCGAACTCGCGCACGGGAATCGCCGTCGACGGCCGGACCAGCACGTCGACGCCTTCGATGCGGACATCGGGACGCTGCCGCAGAATCGCCGCGGCGAGACTGCCGTCGCCGCTTCCGACGTCGAGCACGGATGCGTTCCGCGGAAGCACCTCCGCGAAGTGGCGGCTCAGGACGGAGATGCGCCGCCCGAAAACGTGTCGCTCGTGGTAGCGCTCGATCGCTTTCACTTGCGCTTCAATCCGAGTGCGTTGAGGAAAAACGCGGAGAGGATGACCTGGAATCCGAGCGCCATCGCGACGATCGACGGAATGGTGATGCGCAGCGTGTGCGTCGGCACGAGCGGTCCGAACGAAACGCGGCTCCACGTGTAGACCGCGAACACCGTTCCGCCCACGCCGGTCAAAACGAGCAGCGTTCCGATGACGATTCCGATCTCGAGCGTCGCCGTGCGGAAGAGCCGCTCGATGCGCCGGTCGGGCGGCAACAGGCCGCTCACGACGGCAAACGCTTTCGTTGCGATCGCGAAGAACACGGCCTGGGATCCGATGAGGATCGCGACCGCGGCATACAACAGCGTGTGCACATCGAACGTCACTCCGAAGATCGTGCGGCTCGACGGCAGCAGCACCGCGCCTCCGAGCGCGCCGGCGACGATCAGCGCGATGCCGGGATAGAGAAACAGCCAGCGCGGGCTGTACAGCAGCATGAATCGAAGATGGCGCCAGCCATCGCGCCAGCTCCGCAAATGCGGCGGCCTGCTGCGTCCATCCGGCGACAGCGTCGTCGGAACCTCGGTCACATTGAGTCCGAGCAGCGCGGACTTGACGACCATCTCGCTTGCGAACTCCATCCCTTCGGTTCGCAAATCGAGTCCGATGATTGCGTCGCGGCGAAACGCGCGCAGACCGCAGTGAAAGTCGCCGATGCCCGTGCGGAAAAACAAACGGCCGATCCCGGTGAGAAGGGGATTGCCGAGGTAGCGATGGAGCGGCGGCATCGCGTTCGGCTTGATCCCGCCGCGAAAACGATTGCCCATCACCAGGTCGTAGCCTTGGCGAAGCTTGTCCAGGAACGGCTGCAGCGCGGAGAAGTCGTAGCTGTCGTCCGAGTCTCCCATCGCGACGAAACGTCCGCGCGCGGCGGCGATGCCGGCGCGCAGAGCGCTGCCGTAGCCGCGCTCCGGAACGTGAACGACGCGCGCGCCGAGCCGCTCCGCGATCTGCTGGGATCCATCGGTGCTGCCGTTGTCGGCGATCACGATCTCGCCCGCGACGCCGTGCGACGCGAGAAAATTCGCCGCTTTGACGATGCACGCCTCCAGCGTCTCCGCCTCATTGAGGCACGGCATGACGATGCTCAGCTCGAGGGAATCGTGCGAGTCCTGGACCGACGTCAAACGGCGATCATCTTACGCGACTTCGTCGCCGGAAGATCGCCTGCGCAGTGTGGCGCTGCTCGTAGATCGGCTCGAACTCGTCGGGCCGCCGCTCGAGCTCGCGGATGATGGCCAGATCTTCATCGGTCGCGATTCCGTTGCCGAGGTATTGCTTGTATTGGCCCATGTGCTCGAAGCGCGGATGTCCCCAGATCGTGCTCCATGCGCGATCGATGACGATGTAGTCGGCATCGGCGGGAATCGGGGTTCCGGTCTCGACGAAGACGAGCGTCCGCGAGAGCTTCTCGCCATACATCGGATAGATCCAGGAGTCGAAGCCGGAATGCACGGCGATCGTGTCGTTCGGTCCGGCAATGCCGTCGACGACGGTGCCTGCGCGATCGATTGCGAACGATGGCCGCCGCATGCCGCGATTCGCCGCGGCTTCCATGACATACGTCAGCGGCTGGAACCTGTCGGCGATCGCATAGAACACCGCGCCGCCGGCGAAGAGCAGCGCGGCCGCCGCGAGCGCGAGTTTGACCATCCTCGCCTTGCCGTGCGACTGCAGCCCGGCGACGAGCAGAGCGGCCGTCCAGGCAATGACGAAGACGGCGATGAAGCAGAAGTACCGCGGAAAACCTCCGAAGAATCCGAGCGGCCGGAGGCGCACGGGCAGCATGAGCACGAATGCGATGAGCGCGGCGATCGAGGTCAGCATGCGCTCGCGCTGCATCGCGCCAGTGCCGAAGCGACGATGGCTCGCGATCGCGAACGGGAGCAGCACGGCGAGCACGGTCACGAGGAATCCGTAGTGCGAGAAGTAGATCTCATCGCGAGGCCAGTACCATCGCTCGCCGCGCCACGGAACGAAGATCGAAACCGGCTCGTGCTGCACGGAGCGCAGCAGCATGAACGCAGGGACTTCCCAGACGTTGTGCCAGTCGCCGTAGCCTGCCGCGGATGTCGAGCTGGCCGGCTGCGCGAGCTCACCGGTGTGGATGAGGTTGAGCGCATAGGCCCAGCCGCCGAGGAGAAACAGCGCGACCGGCACGGACGCCGCGATGACGAGGAGTTGCGCGCGCGTGAGGTGCAAACGGCCGCGCACGAGCTGCCACGTGAAGACGCACACCAGCGCGACGGCGACGAACACGCCGTGCACTTTCGTTCCGCCCGCGGCCGCGAGCGACACGAGCGCAAGGACGAGCGGTGCAGTCTCCCGTCCCGCGAGCCAGCGTCCGCCCCAAAGGAGTGCGCCGAGGTAGAAGACGTTCGACAGCAGGTCGTTCTTGTGCGCGCCGGCGTGCAGGAGGATGACCGGCACCGACGCGACGAGCAGGATCGTTACGACGACCTGCGGTCCATTTCCCCACCATCGTTCGACGAGTGCCGCAGCGAGAAGCAGCAGCGCGACGTACGACGCGGTTCCGATCCACTCCGTGAACGCGTCCGACTTCGCCAGCAGGAGCATGTCCGCGAGCAGCATCTCGTAGTTCGCGGGCGAGGTCGGGATGCGGGGGTCGGGTGCTTGGAAGAAGAGGTATCGATGCGCGCGCGCGAGCATCACCGCCTTCGGCATGTGGTACGAGAGTGCATCGTGACTGAGCACCGGAACGATGACGCCGCGCCAGAGCACGAATGCGAGCCAGAGCAACAGCGGCGTTAGAAAAAAGATCGACGTGCCGAGCGCGCCGGTGTGTGCGAACGCGATGCGCTGGTTGCGCCGAAGAGCGATCGCGGAGAGAGCCAAGAGGAGGACTGCCGCGACGATCAGCGGTACGCGATCGAGCGCGCCCAGCCACGAAAGCGACCAGTTCATCGCAATCGCGATCGCAAACCACAGAACCGAAATCGAGGCTGCCGTTTCCCAGAAGCCGCGTGCCACGGATGCGAATCGCCTCCACAACCAGCCGTCGAGCGCGATGGCGCCCGCGACCACCGCGACGACGAAGAGAAGGAGAGCAGGTGTCATGCGGCCGGCGAGGGGATGAGGTCGGCGGAGTATACAATCGCAGCGATGCCAAGCCACCCTCGGATCGCGATCTACGCCGACGGAGCCGACGTGCGCGAGATGGTCGCGGCACGCGACGCCGGCACCGTCAAAGGATTCACCACCAACCCCACGCTCATGCGGAAATCGGGCGTTTCCGACTACTCCGCGTTTGCCAAAGAAGCCCTCGCGGCGACGGGCGGAATGCCGATCTCCTTCGAAGTCTTCGCCGACGAGTTCGACGAGATGGAGCGCCAGGCGCGCCTCATCGCCACCTGGGGCGATGCCGTCTTCGTCAAGATCCCCGTGACGAACACGCGCGGCGAATCCGCAGTCCCGCTGATCCGCACGCTCTCGGCGGCGGGCGTGAAGTTGAACGTCACCGCGATCCTCACGCTCGAGCAGGTGCGAGACGTGGTCGATGCGCTCGACGCGGAAACGCCGGCGATCGTGTCCGTGTTCGCCGGCCGCATCGCCGATACCGGAGTCGATCCGGTTCCGCTGATGCGCGAAGCCGCGGAGATCTGCGCGAGCAAGCCGAGATCCCAACTGCTGTGGGCGAGTCCGCGCGAGCTGCTGAACATCTTCCAGGCGGAGGAGTGCGGCTGCCACATCATTACCGTCACGGCGGACATCCTCAAGAAGCTGTCGATGGTCGGAAAGCCGCTGACCGATCTCTCCCTCGACACGGTGAAGATGTTCTACAACGACGCCGCGGCCGCGGGATTCAAACTGTGATCGTCACGCGCACACCGTTCCGCGTCACGCTCGGTGGCGGCGGCACGGATCTCCCCTCGTATTACTCGCAACACGGAGGCTTCATCTTCGCGATGGGCCTCGACAAATACATGTATGTGATCGTGAACCGGCCCACGGTCGGCTCGAAAGTGCGCCTGCATTACTCGCAGAGCGAAGTCGTCGATCACGTGAGCGAGCTGCGGCACGAGCTCGCGCGCGAGGCTTTGCGCGCGCACGGCATCGAACGCTCATTCGAAGTCGGCTCGATCGCCGATCTTCCCGCCGGCACCGGACTGGGATCGTCGAGCTGCTACCTGGTCGGTCTTCTCAACGCGCTGCATCACGACCGGCGCGACTACGTTCCCCTGCAGGCGCTTGCCGAAGAGGCCTGCCATATCGAGCTCGAGATCCTGAGGCAGCCAATCGGAAAACAGGATCAATACATGGCCACCTACGGCGGACTGACCGTGCTCGACATCGCGCGCGACGGAACGGTCGCCGTGCGGCAGCTTCATCCGAGCATCAGCGACATCGCGGAGCTCGTCGCGCACACGCACATCTACTACACCGGCGCGCAGCGCGACGCGCGCGAGGTGCTCCAGGATCAGAATGTCGCGATGCAGAAGAAAGACAGCGTCGACCACGCGCGCGTCGCGGACAGCCTGCATCGCATCAAAGACCTCGGCTATCGCATTCTCGAAGCGATCGAGACCTCGAACTTCGATCGCTGGGGAGCGCTGCTCGACGAGCACTGGCAGAGCAAGAAGAAGTTGTCGGGCAAGATCTCGCTGCAGAAGGTGGATGCGATCTACGAAGAAGTGCGCGAGCGCTTCGGTGTCCTCGGCGGAAAGATCATCGGCGCAGGCGGCGGCGGATTTCTGATGTTGTACTCACCCGCTCATCAAGGCGCGCTCGAGCGTTTCATGGAGCAGCACGGCATGCCGCGCATGCATTACACGGTCGAGGCGGAGGGGACGAAAGTCGTGTCGCAGATGGGACAAGGATTCGTCTCGCGCATGGAGTCGCCGGCGGCGGTTGCGGAGACGGTTTGACGTCTTCGCGGTCACGCGTGGCCGCTCTCGCGGCGGGCGTCCTGCTGACCGCGATCTATGTCTTCGGATGCGTGCGCGACCTCTCCAGCGGTCCGCACGTGGACGAAGTCGAACATCTGCAGGCGGCGTTGCGGATGGCCCGTGGGGAGCGGATCTTCGTCGACTTCCATGAGCATCATTCGCCGCTTTACTACGCGACGCTCGTTCCGCTCGTTCCGGATGGCGAGGGTGTGGCCGTCATGCGCGGCTATCTCACGCGCGCACGCGTGGTCGCGGGTGTTTGCGTCGCGATTGCGCTCGCGATCGCGGTCGTGCTCGTGATGCGCGCGACGGCGAGCGCCACCGCCGGCTTCATTCTGGCCGCGCTCGTCCTCGGCGCGGGATCCGTCTGGCGCGACGGTCTCGGCGACGTGCGTCCGGAGTCACCCTCGCTCGCGCTCTGGTGGTCGGGCGCGGCGTTGGTGCTTCTCGGCTCGCGTGGCGTCGCGCGGGGCGCGGGCCTGGGATTGGTCGTCATCGCCGCGCTCGTGAATCCGAAGTGGCCGATCGTCTCGATCGTCGTCGGCGTGTTTTTCCTCGCCGATCTGTGGCGGCAGAAACGCGAGCGGATCGCATCGCTGGTGGCTGCATCGGTCGTCGCGGTTGCGGGGCTCGCAGCGGTCGCCGCTTTCTCCGATCTGCGGCTCGCCGCATTTCACGTCGTCGAGTTGTCGCGCGGGATGGTCGAAGTGGCGTTCGGACGCGACGAAGTACGCGCGCAATTCCGCCCGTTTTTCGGTTGCCCCGCGCACCTGCGCCCGTGGGCGATTGCGGCCGCGGCGGCACTGATCGCGATCGCGTGGGCGCGCAGGCGCGCCACCGCCTTCGCGTCGCCGCGAATCGTCGCGTTCTTCGTCGCGGTTGCGGCCGCGTCGCTCGCCGAGATCGTCTTCGTCTATCCCTTTCCCATCGTCGATCGGCGGTATTACGCGTTTTGGGTGATCCCGTCGGCGGCAGTGCTCGCGCTTGCAGCGCGGAGCGCTGTCGCGCTGCTCGAGCCGCACGTGACGTCGCTGCGAACCGTCATCGCAGCGATCCCGGGAGCGGTCGCGGTGTTGGCGTTTTTCATTTCGCTCGATCGCGTGATTCCGTTCGAGCCGTGGCGCGATCCGTACTGGGCGTCGACCTCGTGGATCGAATGGCAGATGAAACCGGGCGACACCGTCTGGCTCGAGATGGGGCGGCATCCGATCGGCGCGCGCGACGCGAATTACTACTGGTTCGGTTTCGAGCACGTCATTCCCGTTGCGCTTCGCGCGGCGCGCGCGGAAGAGACGCGACGCTTCGTCCCCGCGATCGCGGAGCAGGACCTTCCGCCGTGCCGCATGGAGCGAGGACTCGATGCGCACGTGCGGTTCATCGCCGGCCCGGACCATTACGCGCAGCTACCCGTGGTCGCGGCGTGCTTCGAACGGCTCCGTGCGCGCGGCGCCGTGAGCCGCACTCCCTTGCCGGACGTCTGGATCGTGAATCGCTGAGCTAGAATGGCGCGCCTCACGTGACACACCGCTCCATCGGAATTCTCGGCGGCGGCATTTCCGGCATCGCACTCGCGGCGCATCTCGACGAAGACGTCGACGTGCTCGAGAAGCGCGCGCGTATCGGCGGCCTCTGCGGATCGATCGTCGAACAGGGATTCACCTTCGATGCGGCCGGCCCGCACATCATGTTCAGCAAGAACAAGGATGTGCTGAAGCTGATGATCGAAGTCCTCGGCGACAACGTGCATCAGAATCGCCGCGAGAATCGCATCTGGTTCAAAGGGAAGCTCGTGAAGTACCCCTTCGAGAACGACCTCGCGTCGCTGCCGAAGGAAGACAACTTCGACTGCATCTACGGCTACATCGTGAATCCGCGCGCGAACGAGACGCCGCAGAACCTCGCCCAGTGGTCGTATGCGACGTTCGGTGCCGGCATCTCCGAGAAGTACTTCATCCCGTACAACGCGAAGATCTGGAACTACGATCCGGAAAAGATCGGACTCGAGTTCGTGTCGCGCATTCCGAAGCCGCCGATGGAAGATGTGCTCAGGTCGTCGATCGGCATTCCGACCGAGGGATATCTGCATCAGCTGTATTACTCGTATCCGACCGTGGGTGGGTTCGAGGCGATCGTGCGTGGATTCGCCTCGCGCGTGCGCGGCGACATTTCCACCGCATGGGTCGTCGCATCGGTGGAGCGTGACGGCGACGGATGGCGCGTGACGTCGGAGTCGGGCGAAGAGCGCCGGTATCGCACGCTCGTGTCGACGCTTCCGATTCACGAGCTCCTGAAGGTGTGGCGTGACGCGCCCGCGGAGGTGCACGCGACCGCGGCGACGCTGCGCTACAACTCGCTCGTCAATGTGCTGATCGGCTGCAACCGCGATCCTGGGCACACGCTCACCGCGCTGTACGTTCCCGACCCCGAGATCGTCTTCCACCGCATCTCCTTCCCGAAGGCATTCAGCGAAAAGGCGGTTCCGGAGGGCGGCTCCTCCATCATGGCGGAGATCACGACGAACGAAGGCGACGGGATCTGGGAGACGAGCGACGACGTGCTGATCGCGCGCGTGATCGGCGAGGTCGAGAAGATCGGATTCGTCGATCCTTCGTCGATCGTATACAAACGTGTCGTGCGGTTCGTGTACGGCTATCCGGTGTACGACCTCGACTACCGTCGCAACGTGACGGCGATGCGCGATGCCGTCGCGGCGACCGGCTTGCGATTGTTAGGCCGATTCGCGCAGTTCGATTACATCAACTCGGATGTGTGTGTGGAGAGGGCCTTAGTGATGGCGAAGGAGCTGACCACGTCATCCTGAGCCGCGAGGTCGTCGCATTTTGAGATCCTTCGCTGCGCTCAGGATGACGGGATGCCATGGATGAATACGCGTCCTATCAGTATTACGAGGACATCAACCTCGGTCTGCTGCGTCTCTGGGGCGAGCGCCGCGGCCTGCGCGTGCTCGATGTGGGATGCGGATTCGCCACGACCAGCGCGGAGATCCAGAAGCTCGGCAACGAAGTGACCGGCATCGAGGAGAGTGGCGTTGCGTGTGAGGTCGCATCGAAGCGCGTCGCGCGCGTCGTGCAGGCGGACCTTCAGACCGCCGACCTCGGCGCGGAGCAATTCGATGTTCTGATCTTCGCGGACGTGCTTGAGCACATTGCCTGGCCTCTCGGCGTGTTGCGCCGCTACCTGCAATGGCTCGCGCCGGACGGCAGCGTGATCATTTCGCTGCCGAATGTCGGACTCTGGTCCGTGCGCCTCGCGCATCTCTTCGGGCGATGGCAATACCAGGAGACCGGCGTTCTCGATCGCACGCATCTCCGCTTCTTCACGCGCAAGTCCGCGCGATGGCTCATCGCGCAGGCCGGCCTCGAGCCGGTGAGGATGACGCACAACCCCGGCCTCGTGCGTCCGTTCGTTCCGCTCGCGAAGAAACTCTTGTCGCGCGGAGGCGCCCAGCCGGCGGAGCCGGACGCGATCCTGAAATCGAAGCCGTACCAGCTGTATCTGAAGACGGCGTATCCAGTCGAGCGCGCGATGGCGTCGCTCTGGCCCGGTATGCTGGCGTTTCAGATGATCTTCGAAGCGAAGCGACGCGCATGATGAACGTCACCGTCTCCATGATCACGATGAACGAGGAGGGCGCCGTCGGAAAGGTCGTGCGCGACATCCGCGGCGTCATTCCCGATGCGGAGATTCTTCTCGTCGACTCGAGCAAGGACCGCACGGCGGAGATCGCCGAGGAGATGGGCTGCCGGGTCATCAAACAATTTCCGCCGCAGGGCTACGGTCCCGCGATGGATCGCGCGGTGCGCGAGGCCTCGGGCGACGTCGTGATCACGCTCGACTGCGACGACACGTATCCGGTCGACGTGATTCCGCGGCTCGTCGAGCTGGTCGCACAGGGCTACGACCTCGTGAACACGACGCGTACGTGGCGCCGCCCGAAGGCGATGCCGTTTGCGAATTTCCTCGCCAATCGCGTCTTCGCGTTGGGCGCGCGCGTTCTGCATGGACTCAAAACCACCGACGTGCACAGCGGCATGCGCGCGTATCGCAAAACGATGATCGATGCCGTCGAGTGGAATCCGCGCGGTGCTGCACTGCCGGTCGACATGTACGTCATCCCGTTTCGCCGCGGATTTCGCGTGACCGAGATTCCGATCGACTACCGTGAGCGCGTCGGCGAGACGACGCTGCGGCGCTTCTCGAGCACGGTGTGGACGTTCAAGAGGTTGTGGAACGCACGGAAAGTGAAGCGCGCGTGATCCGGGTCGCCGTTCTCTGCGGCGGCTTCGGCACGCGCCTCGGCGACCTGACCCGCGATGTGCCGAAGCCGATGCTGCCGATCGGCGGCCGTCCGTATCTCGAGCGCGTCGTCGAGACGTTCGTCGAGCGCGGGCTGCGCGAGCTCGTGCTGCTGACCGGCCATCTCGCCGAGGTGATCGAGCGGCATTTCGAGGATGGCGCGCGCTTCGGCGCGCACATCGTGTACAGCCGCGAGCGCGAGCCGCTCGGCACCGGCGGTGCCCTTCGCGACGCGCGCGACCTCCTCGGTGAGCGATTCCTTCTGACCTACGCCGATGTGCTCCGTCGCTTCGATTACGATCGCTTCGTGCAGCAGCATCGAGGCAACTGCTTGGCCGTGTATCCGCGGGTCTCGGTCGGCAACACGGACGTCGACGCGCAGCGCGTGGTTCGATTCGACAAGCGCGCGCCGAAGCTGCCGTACATCGACGCCGGTTTTTCGGTCATGCACGGCGACACGCTCGATCTGTTGCCGAAGAGCGGCGCGTGCTCATTCGAAGAGATCGTCTTTCCCGCGCTCGCGTCGCGCGGCGAGCTGGAGGCGGAGATCGTCGATCTCGACTTCTTCGACATCGGTACGCCGGACGAGCTCGCGCGCACGAAGGCGGCTCTGGAGGATTCTTGAAGGTTCTCGTCACCGGCGCGGCCGGATTCATCGCTTCGAATCTGATTCCGCGCCTTCTCGCGCGCGGCGACGAAGTCGCCGGCGTCGATAACTTTTTTCTCGGCAAGCGTGCCTACGTTCGGCAGCATCCGCGCTTCGCGCTGCATGAATTCGATCTGCTCGACCTCGAGCGGCTCGCCGCGCTGATGGAGCGCTTCCGTCCCGACCGCGTTTGGCATCTCGCGGCGAACAGCGACATCAGCTACGGCACGAAGTACACCGACTTCGATCTCAAAGGCGGCACGTTCGTTACGTACAACGTGCTCGAGGCCATGCGGCGCGTCGGCGTGAACCAGATCATCTTCTCGAGCAGCGGCGCGGTGTACGGCGAACCGACGGTGATGCCGACGCCCGAAGACTACGGCCCAATCCTCCCGATCTCGCTCTACGCCGCGAGCAAGGTCGCGTGCGAGACCCTCATCACCGCGTATGCGCACAACTACGACATCCGCTGCTGGATCTATCGCTTCGGCAACATCGTGGGACCGAACCCCACCCATGGCGTGATTCACGACTTCGTGCTTCGCCTTCGCGAAGATCCGGCGCGTCTCGTCGTGTTAGGCGACGGTACGCAGTCGAAGCCGTACGTGCACGTCGACGACTGTCTCGACGGAATGGAATTCGGCGCGGAGCACGCGCGCGCAGCGGTCAACGTCTACAACCTCGCCGTTGACGATCAGACCTCGGTGCGCGAGATCACGGACTGGACGATCGCCGCGATGGGCATCGATCGCGCGAAGATCGACGTGCAATACGGCGACAGCCCGCGCGGATGGCGCGGCGACGTCGCGCAGGTGAAGCTCGACACACGCCGCATGACCGCGCTCGGCTGGCGTCCGAAGCTTTCGAGCGCGGCGTCGGTGCGCAAGACGATCGCCCAGGTCGTGGAGCAATTCCGGGAGGGGCCGCTGGTATGAAGTGGGGCCGGCAGCTTGCCGGCCGTACAGCCGGCGGCTCGCCGGCTGGCAGCCGGCGTGACGGCGGCCTCGCAGGCCGCCCCACGACGATCGCCGTCATGGCGATGGCGTTCACGGCCGCGGCGATTCGCCTCATCCCGTTGCAGTTTCTGCAACCGCTCAATTGGGACGAGATGGAGTTCTTTCGCGCGACGGCGTGGATCGCCGAGGGGCGCGTGCCGTTTCGCGACTTCTGGGAGCATCACACGCCGCTGGCCTGGTTCGTCTTCGCGCCCGTCGCGGCGATGACGGACAGTGCCGGCGTCGGCGCGATCATCGCGCTGCGATGGGCGCAGGTGCCGGTCTGGATCGCGACGTTCTGGCTGGCGAATTTCTGGATGCGCGCCGCGGGACTCGGCGCGTTTGCACGCTGGTGCGCGATGGCGCTGGCGCTTTCGAGCTCGATGCTCATGCTGCCCGCGGTCGAGTTCCGCATCGACTCGCTCGCATGCATGTTGTTCATGGCGGGCCTCGTCCTCGTGCAGCGCAATGCGCCGTTTGCGGGAGGCATCGTGTTCTGCCTCGCCGGATTCGCGAACATCCGTCTCGGTCCTCTCCTCGCGCTGACGGTTCTGACGCTGCGCGTCGTCGACCCGCGCGCGCGAGCGTGGATGGGCAATCCGCGGATGAACCGCGTCTTCGCGGGCGCGGCCGTTGCGTTCGGCGCGTGCTTGCTCTATTTCGCCGCGACCGGCTCGCTCGACGATCTCTACCAGCAGGTCTGGTACGAGAACTACCTCGGCGACAAGTACAGCGTCGAGCCGGAGCCGTTGTTTCTGAACCGCGTCGTTGCTCCGTTCGGGCTGCGCGTTCTCGGCGCGCAGCGCCTCTTCGACGTCTGGATCATTGATCCGGGCGGAATCGCCGTGCTCACGCTGGGATTCGTGGCGATCCTTCTCGCGCTGTTGTCGTTCCGTAAGCCGGATGATCTGGTCGTGCTCGCGCTTCTTCATACCGCGAGCCTCGTCTTCATCGCCGTGATGAAGTACGTCTACAACTACCACTTCGAGATCGTCGTCGTGATGGCCGTGCCGCTCATGGCCATGGTGATCGAGCGCGTCCGATGGAGAAGCGCCGTGGTGGCGTTCGTGACGCTGGCGTGGCTGGTCAACGCTTACGCATCGATTCTGCGCGGCAAAGAGCTGGATCGCGCGTTTCAGGACATGGTCATGCACGAGATCGTGCGGCGATCCACGCCTGCCGAAAAGATTTTTTCGGGCGGTCCGTGGGCGCTGCGCCGCGAGCCGGCGTATCACTACTGGTTTTTGCCGCAGCTCGCGCAACGGCTCGTCCAGTATGGCCATGCGCGGCCTTACGATTTGCGCGATGTGCTCCGCGATCCTCCCGCGGTGATCGTTGCGGATCACTGGACGTACACGTGGATTCGCAACATCCAGCGCGAGCTCGCGCCGTACTTCGTGCGGCACTATGTTCCGGTGTGGCGAAACCTGTGGGTGCCCGGCTTGAATGTCGCGCTGCCGCCGCGCTCGCAGCCCTTCGAGTGGATCGTGCCGCGCGATGGCGGCTATCGCGTGTTCGCATCGGCACCACTCGCGAGGCACCCTTGGTTTCGCAGTCCGTTCTCCGTCGGTATTTATGAACGCGCAGACGGTCATCGCTTGCCCGTGCGCCTTCCACAACCTGCGGCGAATCCGTCGTTGCATTGGTGGATCGATCGCCAACCGGCGAGTCCGGGCGCAGTCGTGCGGTTGCGCAAAGGTCAGCGCATCGCGGTTGCGAACGGCGGGAGCGAGACTTTGGCGATCTTTCTGCTGCCCGGCGAGGACACGATGCTGTTCCGACAGCCGCCCGTGGGCGTAACGCTGGAGGCCGCGACGGATCGCGTGACGCATGTGCCGCGGTTTGGTGTGCGCATCCAGCCATGAATCGCGCGCTCTTCCTCGATCGCGACGGCATCCTCGACGAGCTCGTGTTCTATCCGTCGAGCGACGAGTGGGAGTCGCCGCGCACGCCGGCGGACGTCGAGATGATCGAGGGCGTGAGCGAGCCGCTGCGCAGATTCCTCGACGCGGGCTGGCTGCTCGTGATCATCACGAATCAGCCGAGCGCTGCGAAAGGAAAAACGACGTGGCAGGAGCTGATCGATGTGCACGAGAAGGTTCTGGCGTCGCTGGGTGTGCCGATCGCGAAGAGCTACATCTGTTTTCATCGCGCCGAGGATCAGTGCGATTGCCGGAAGCCGAAGCCGTACTTCGTGCGCGAGGCCGCGCGCGAGCTCGACATCGATCTCGCGCAGTCGTGGATGGTCGGCGATCAGGACAGCGATCTCGCGTGCGGACGCGCGGCCGGCTGCCGCGTCGCGCTGATCGAGCATCACGGATCGGCGCACAAGCGCGGCAGCATCGAGCCCGACCTGCGCTGTCGCGATCTCGCGGAGCTCGCTAGCGCCATCTTGTCATCCCGAGCATAGCGAGGGACCTGGGTGGGCGTGAGGCTCCCTCGCTCACGCTCGGGATGACACGCTCTCCCACTTCGTCTGCGAAACCTTGAGCGCGGGATGCGAGACGAGCAGGTGCCACACGACGGCCGCGAGGCCTTCGGTGTGCGGCGTGATGCGCTCCGGCGAGACGACGGGAATCAGCACGCATTCGTCGGCGACCTGCTTCGTGTAACCGCCGTCCTTGCCGACGATGCCGAACACCTTCGCGCCAACGCTGCGCGCGACGTCGATCGCGCGGACGAGATTCACCGAGACATTCTTCTCGACGTTGCCGCCGCCGACGGAGAAAACGAGCACCGCGTCTTTCGCATTCACGCGCGAGCCCTTCAGCCACTCCGCGAACGAGCTGTCCCATCCGTCATCGTTGACGCGCGCGGTGAGCTCGCTGACGTTGTCGGTCGGCGTGTAGGCCTCGAAGCCGCAGATCTTGCGGAAGTCGTTCACGGCGTGACTGGCATGGCCTGCCGATCCGCCGACTCCTAGGATGAACAGGCGGCCGCCTTCGTCGCGCGCGCGGCCGAGGGCGGAGGCGAGACGATCTACGGAATCGGCGTCGATGCGGCGGATCACTTCGATGCTCTCGTCGAGGAACGCGCGGCTGAACGAATCCATGAAGGGATCATACAATCGCGACCGATGGTGAGCACCGCGCGTGCGGCCCCTTCGACTACGCTCAGGGCAGGCCTCGGATCCGTGATCGGCGCCGCACTCGCCGCGGTCGCCGCGTGGCTGATGCGACCGATGTTCTCCGTGCCCACTGGCGGCATCGGCATGGTCACCGTGAACGCGTACCCGAAGGGATGGGACTACGCGGTGATCGCGCTCCTCGCGATCGGTGCGTTCGCCGGTGGGATGTTGTCAGTTCTCGGTGATCAGTTGTCCGTGACTGATCGCCTGAGCGACACATCTCGCGCAACTCGCAACACGCAACTCGCAACTGCCTTCATCGTGTTCGTGCTCATGTTCTTCGTCCACGACCATCCCTTCGCTCACATGGACAACTTTCACGAAGGCGAGCATCTGACGCCGGCGTATCTGTTTCGCAGCGGCGAGCGTCCGTATCGCGACGTGTTTCTTCTGCACGGGCTCGGAGTCGATGGCGGGCTCGATGCGCTCGCCGGTGGACGGCCTCCGGTCACGCGGCGACTGCAGACGGTGCTCGATGCGGCGGCGCTCGCGCTGCTCGTGCCGGTTGCGGCGGAAGTGACGGCGACGACCGCGGGCATGTTAGGCGGAGTGCTGCTGTCGCTGTGCGGCGTCGCGGCGCTCTGGGTTCCGGTGTTCCCGTACTTTCGTCTCGCGCCCTTGCTGCTCGCGGCGATCGGTTTGCTGCGCTACGCGCGGAGCGGTCGAGCCGCTCCGCTGTTTCTCGCATTCGCGAGCGCGACGCTCGGCGTTCTGTGGAGTCTCGACACGGGAACCTACGCGCTCGCGGGGACCGCGATCGCGTTCGTGCTGCTGCCGAAACGGCTGGAGACGAAGCGCGTGGCAATTCTCGTTCTGCTCGCGCTCGCGTTGCCGGTGATCGTTCTCTTCGCGCTGCGCGCGGATCTCGTCCGCTTTTTTCGCGACTCGTTCGTGATCATTCCCAGCGCGATCGATGCGGTCTGGTCGCTGCCTGCGCCGAAACCGTTCACCGAGGCGGGACTGCACTACTACCTGCCGCCGGTGTTCAACGGATTGCTGCTCGCGATCGCGGTGAAGCGTCGCGACCCACGGCTTCTCATCGTGGCGATCCTCTCGCTCGTGCTCTACCGCACCGCTGCCGGACGCGTGAGCTGGAGCCACACGCGATTCGCGACTCCGCTCCTGGGCATCGCGTTCGTTGCGGTCATCCTCGAGCCGTTGCGAAATCGTATCGCGCTCGCGCTGCTGGCCGCGGCCGCGTTGTTCTATTTCGAGCTTCCGCAGAACGCGAAAGCCGGCGCGAAACTGATCGCCGAATGGCCGGCGCGGCAGAGACACGAAGGGCTCGTGCCGCATCCGCTTGCTCGGGGAATCTACACGAGCGAACAGAACGCCACCGAGCTCGCGACGTTGCGCGGATACATCGACTCGCTCGGTCCGGGAACGATTCTCGATTTCACGAACGAGCGCGCGCTCTACTTCCTTCTCGACCGCAAGCCGCCGGTGCGGTGCTTCGACATTCCCATGCTCTCCGCGCCGCGCCTTCGCACGGAAGCGATGGCCGAGCTGCGGGCGCATCCTCCGCTCGCAGTGATCCTCGGCGGATCTCCGGAGATCGCGATCTTCGACCGCGTGTCGAATCGCGATCGCGTTCCCGAGCTCGCGCAGTGGATCGACGCGAATTATCCGAAGCGAACCGAGATGGGACGGTTCACCGTCGCCACGCGATAAACTGCGCCGCCATGCCGACACACATTCAACAGCCGTCGATCGTCCAGGCGGCGGGAAACAAACCGAAGATCATCGAGGAGTACATCGGTCGCGTGAACTCGAAGACCGAAGGGATCTCCATCGCGCGCATGAAGAGCCCGAGCGGATGGGTCGAGCCGGGGCAGACGCCGGAGTTCGACGAGTACACCGTCGTCCTGCGCGGAACGTTGCGCGTGACGAGCAAGACCGGAACGATCGACGTGCATCCGGGCGAGGCCGTGATCGCGCATCGAGGCGAATGGATCCAGTATTCGACGCCCGGCGCCGACGGCGCGGAGTACGTCGCGATCTGCTTGCCGGCGTTTTCGATGGACACCGTGCATCGCGACGCGTGAGCGACACCATGAAACGCATCGTCTTGTCGTTGGCACTGCTCTTCGCTCTGCCGCTCTTCGCCGATGTGAAGACGCTCGTCGACGAGGGCGTCGCGTTGTATGACGCGGGCAAATTCGACGAGGCGATCGCGAAGTTCAAAGCCGCGCTCGGCGAAGATCCGTCGAGCGATCTCGCGGCGTACGAGCTCGCGCTGACCTATCAGGCGAAGGGCGACGCCGCACCGTGTCGGGCCACGCTGGAGCCGCGCGTGCGGACGAAAAATCCGTACCTGGCGAAAATGTACGGGATTCTCGGCAACTGCTACGACATGGGCGGCGATCCGAAGCGCGCGATCGCCACGTACCGCAAGGGGCTGAAGATCGACGGCGAGGACACGCAGCTGCTGTACAACCTCGCCCTCACGCTCACGACCCAGGGTGAATACGACGAAGCGCGGAAGCTTCTGAAGAAAGAGCTGACGATCCGACCCGCACACAGCTCCGGCCACTATCTCCTCGGCCGCGTCCTGGAGGCGCAGAACTTTCGAACCGCCGCCACGCTCTCGTTTCTCCGCTTTCTCTCGCTCGAGCCGGCAGGCGAGCGCGCGAAGGATGCGGCCACCCGCGCTCTCGCTCTGCTCGGCGCCGGCATCGAGGTGAAGGACGAGAAGAACATCAACATCACGATCGACCCGAAGCCGCGGACCGAGGAAGGCGACTTCAAGACCGTCGAATTCATGATGGCGATTGCCGGCGCGGCGCAGACCACGGAGATAAACGAGAACAAGAGCGAGTTCGAGAAGAAGCGCGGACATGTGAGCAGCACGCTGAAGATGATCGTCGAAGCGCAGAAACCGCAGCGCGACTACACGTCGCAGCAGGTCATCCCCTTCTTCCGAGCGCTCTACGACAAGCAGCTCATCGACACGTACGCCGGTGTCGCGTTGCTTTCCTTGAGCATTCCGGGCAGCGACGAGTGGCGTACGGCAAACGACGCTTCGATTCAGGCGTACCTGCAGTTCGTGGCCGGTCTGAAATGAAAGTTCTCGTCCTCTCCGAGCACGACGTCGAAGAGCTTCTCACGATGGAGGAGTGCATCGGGGTGATGGAGGACGCGCTCGCGGCGCTCGCTCGCGGCCAGGTGCACAACCCGCTTCGGCAGGCGATTCGGGCTCCCGGCGCGTCCGGCTTGTTAGGCCTGATGCCTGCCTGGCGGAGCGGCGGAACGCCGTACTACGCGTTGAAGGAAGTCTGCGTCTTTCCGGAAAACCCGAAGCGCGGACTGGACACGCACCTCGGCGCGGTGGTCCTCCACAGCGGTGAGACGGGAGAGCCGCTCGCGTTCATGAACGCCGCGGCGATTACGGCGATTCGAACCGCAGCGGTGTCGGCGGTGGCGACGAAGCTGCTCGCGCGTGAGGACGCGTCCGTGCTGGCGATCATCGGGCAAGGCGCGCAGGGGAAGAGTCATCGGCGGGCCATTCCGCTGGTGAGGAACATTCGCGAGATTCGGATGTGCGGGCGTCGCGACAACGTCGAAGAGGCCGTCCGCGGTGCCGACATCATCGTCACTGCGACGAGCTCGCGCGAGCCGATCGTGCGCCGCGAGTGGATTCGTACGGGAACACACATCAATGCAGTCGGCTCGAGCATCGCCGCCGCACGCGAGCTCGATAGCGCCACGGTTGCCGCGGCCTCATTGTTCGTCGATCGTCGCGAATCGACGGTGAACGAGTCGGGCGACTATTTGTTTGCGCTTCGCGAAGGCGCAATTGCAGGACCCGAGCACATCCGTGCAGAGATCGGCGAGATCCTCATCGGAACGGCCGAAGGGCGGAAATCGGAAGACGAGATCACGCTGTTCAAATCGCTCGGCCTGGCGGTCGAGGATCTCGCGTCGGCCGCATTCCTGTACGAAAAAGCGCGCGGTCAGGAGCGCGGGACGTGGGTCGAATTCTAGAGAGCCGCGCGTTCCTCATCGCCGCGTTCGTGCTCTTCGCGGCAGTCACGTTCTGGACCACGCTGCATCACGAGATCTGGAGTGACGAGGGCGACCCCTGGCTGCTCATGCGCGACGCAGACCTCGGGTCGATCTTCCGCTCGGCGTCGAACGGCGGCGTCCCGCTCCTCTTCCACTGGACGATCTTTCCCTTCGCGCGTCTCGGTGCGCCGCCTCTGGCGATGCAGCTGCTGAACCTGATGTACGTCTGGGCGGCGGTCGCGCTGCTGTTTCGGTCGACCGCGTTTCCGGCACTCGTCAAGGTCCTTTTCGCGTTCTCGTACTTTCCCGCGTTCGAGTTCGCCGTCATCACACGGCCGTACGGCCTGCAGATGCTCCTGACGTTCGCCATGGCCGCGTGCTGGCGCGAACGCCGCGAGCATCCGGTGCGGCTCGGGATCATCGTTGCACTGTTGGCGAACACGAGCACGCTCGGGCTCGTCACGGCCGCGGTCGCCGGAGCGCTCCTGCTTTTCGAGCGCCTCCGGACGAGCGCCCTCGCGATCATGATCCTCGGTGGTCTCATCGCCGGCGCCCAACTCATCCCGCGCGAGGGGCGGCAGCAGGTCTACCAGCATGTCCTCATCGCCGACACGATCGCGTACGCGCTCGCCAGCGCGTTCTTTCCGGATGGGCGGATCAACGACTTCGTTTGGCCGGCAATGCTCGTGCTGGCGCTCGTCACGTACGGCATCAGCCGGCGGGCGCTGCCGGTGCTGTTTCTATGGATCGCCGGAACGATCCTCATGCTCATCTACATCTTCATTTGGATGGGCGGGATCCGGCACGCGGGCGTCCTGTTGCTGCTCGTGGTCGCGGCCGTCTGGATCGCCGACGCGTACGGTCCGTACCGGAACGAGCGGATGATGTTCGCAGGGCTCGCGGTCGCGTTCGCCTTCTCGATCGTCCCGGCGTGGCGAGCGTGGGTCAGTGAGACGAAGTACGCCTTCTCCGGAAGCCGCGAGGTTGCCCGCTTCATTCAGAAGAACGGGCTCGACCGCGACATCCTCGTTTCGTACAAGATGTTCTGGACAGCCCCGCTCGCATACCTGCCGCAGGCGAAGATCTGGTATCCGGCGGCACGGCGGTTCGAAACCTACACGCTGTGGGAGCGGCAAGACTACCTCCGCTCGAAGATGCCGATCGAAACCGTCATTGCCGAGGCGCGGCAGCAGCTTCGAGGAAGGCGATGGGTTCTGATCATGAACCGCGAGATCCCGAAAGTGGAGGAGCAGCGCTTTCGGCTGCTGTTCCAAACCCAAATGCCGATCTGGCGCGTGCAGCAGGAGCGGTACTGGATCTACGAGCCCGTCGAAAGGCCCAAGCCGCTGGCGGAATAGGCGTTAGTGAGCGAGCGTTAGGTCGGGTCCGGGCTTGACAAAGCTCGCATCCACGCCTAAAGTGCGCGGGTTTTCCCTTGCGGGAGCAGATTTTCGCTGTACGTGTCTTCAAAAGGATAAGCAACGAATGCCAACGATCAACCAGCTTGTTGCGAAGGGCCGCGAGAGCGTCAAGTACAAGACGAAGTCGCCGGCGCTTCAGTCGAGCCCTCAGAAGCGCGGCGTCTGCACGCGCGTCTACACCTCGACACCCAAGAAGCCGAACTCGGCTCTCCGTAAGGTCGCGCGTGTGCGCCTCACCAACGGAGTCGAAGTCACCACTTACATCCCGGGCGTGGGCCACAACCTGCAGGAGCACTCGATCGTGCTCATTCGCGGGGGTCGTGTGAAAGATCTCCCGGGTGTTCGTTACCACGTGGTTCGCGGAACGCTCGACGCTGTCGGCGTGGCGAAGCGCAACCAGAGCCGCTCCAAATACGGAGCGAAGCGACCGAAGAAGGCGTAAGACTCATGCCGAGAAGAAGAGAAGTTCCCAAGCGAGAGATCCTTCCGGATCCTGTGTACAACAGCCAGCTCGTCACGAAGTTCATCAACTCGTTGATGACGGACGGCAAGAAATCGGTGGCCGAGCGCGTGTTCTACGGCGCGCTGAAGAAGGTCGAGGATCGCGCGAAAGATGATCCTCTCAAGCTCTTCAAGAAGGCGATCGACAACGTCAAGCCGGCCCTCGAGGTCAAGAGCCGCCGTGTTGGTGGCTCGAACTACCAGGTTCCCGTCGAGGTCCGCCCGACGCGCCGCACGGCGCTGGCGATCCGTTGGATGATCAGCTACGCCGCCTCGCGCGGCGAGAAGACGATGCAAGACAAGCTCGCCGGCGAGATTCTCGACGCGGCGAACAATCGCGGCAACGCGATCAAGAAGCGCGAAGACACGCACAAGATGGCCGAGGCCAACAAGGCGTTCGCGCACTACCGCTGGTAGAAACTAGTGGTAGAATCTCGCGCCCTTCGGGGTGCGTAATCTGCCGGATGCCTGAATCCGGCCTGAAGTACCAACTCAGCAGCTTTCCGTAGCTCCGTCTCGACCGGATAACACAGAACGGGTTCTGCGGTTCCGGACCGAGCAACGGGAAACACAAAACCGTTTGGAACAGCATCTCCCCCACGGGAGGTGTGCGCGTGCCGGCAGTTGCCGGTATGCGTGTGTTGTGGTCTGGAAGAAAACAAAGCAATGGCACGTCAGGTACCTCTCGAGAAGACTCGCAACATCGGCATCATGGCTCACATCGATGCCGGGAAGACGACGACCACCGAGCGCATCCTCTACTACACCGGCATCACTCACAAGATCGGTGAAGTGCACGAGGGCACTGCGACCATGGACTGGATGGTCCAGGAGCAGGAGCGCGGCATCACCATCACCTCCGCGGCGACTACCGCGAAGTGGGGCGACACGCGCATCAACATCATCGACACGCCGGGTCACGTCGACTTCACCGTCGAAGTGGAGCGCTCGCTGCGCGTGCTCGACGGCGCGGTCGGCGTGTTCTGCGCGGTCGGCGGCGTCGAGCCGCAGTCCGAGACCGTGTGGCGTCAGGCCGACAAGTACGGAGTGCCGCGCATCGCGTTCGTCAACAAGATGGACCGCATCGGCGCGAACTTCGAGTCGGTCGTCAATCAGATTCGCCAGAAGCTCGGCAAGAACGCCGTTCCTCTGCAGCTTCCGATCGGAAGCGAAGACAAGTTCAAGGGCGTCATCGACCTCGTCGCGATGAAGGCACTCGTCTTCAAAGACGAGACCCTCGGCGCGAAGTACGACATCGAAGAGATTCCGGCCGAGCTTCGCGCGGATGCCGAGCAGTACCGCGAGAAGATGGTCGAGTCGATTGCTGAGTCACACGACGAGCTGCTGGCGAAGTATCTCGACGGCCAGACTCTCGAGATCAGCGAGCTGAAGGCGGCTCTTCGCGAAGCGACGATCCACCAGAAGATCACTCCCGTCCTGTGCGGCACGGCCTTCAAGAACAAGGGCGTGCAGCCGTTGCTCGACGCGGTCGTCGACTATCTGCCGTCTCCGATCGACATTCCGCCGGTCAAGGGTGTGAACCCGGACGACGAGTCGTTCATGGAGCGCAAGGCGGACGACGACGAGCCGTTCTCGGCGCTCGTGTTCAAGATCATGACCGACCCGTTCGTCGGCCAGCTGGCGTTCTTCCGCGTCTATTCGGGCCGCGTGGAGTCGGGCACCGCGGTGCTCAACTCGACCAAGGGAACGACCGAGCGTATCGGCCGCCTCCTGCAGATGCACGCGAACAAGCGCGAAGAGATCAAAGAAGTGCGCGCGGGCGACATCGGCGCGGCCGTCGGTCTGCGCAGCGTCACCACCGGCGACACGATTTGCGACAAGAACAAGCCGATCGTCCTCGAGACCATGATTTTCCCGGAGCCCGTCATCGCGGTGGCCATCGAGCCGAAGACGAAGGGCGATCAGGAAAAGATGGGCGTCGCGCTCGCGAAGCTCATGCAGGAAGACCCGACGTTCAAAGTGCACACGGACACCGAAACGAACCAGACCATCATCCGTGGGATGGGCGAGCTGCACCTCGAGATCATCGTCGACCGCATGGTCCGCGAGTTCAACGTCGGTGCGAACGTCGGCAAGCCGCAGGTCGCGTATCGCGAGGCGATCACGCGCAAGTCGGAAGCCGAGGGCCG
>Ga0075428_100001393_pt1 | contig 25721 bp, 24 predicted proteins | sample RhiMetdeltSRZDD2_FD_75291 | JGI IMG/M metagenome (GOLD analysis project Ga0075428, IMG submission 75291) | Populus rhizosphere microbial communities from Tennessee, USA - Rhizosphere MetaG P. deltoides SRZDD2 | ecosystem: Host-associated > Plants > Roots > Rhizosphere > Soil | place: USA... | reverse complement strand
TCGTCGTGTATCGGATCGGTCCCCGAGACCACGTCGTCCCAGTCGCCACCGGTGACGGTGAAGACCTTGCCCTCGGTGGTTTCGCGTTCCGGTGCGTAACTCATTTGTACGACCGCCTCTGATCAGGTGGTGGAATCTCCGCGCCCTTGTACTCGACCGGCACGCCGCCCAGCGGATAGTCCTTGCGCTGCGGGTAGCCCTCCCAGTCATCGGGCATCAGGATGCGCGTGAGGTTGGGGTGGCCCTCGAAGACGACGCCGAACATGTCGTAGGTCTCCCGCTCCTGCCAGTCGGCGGTCGGGTAGACGGCGGTAACGCTCGGAAGGCGCGGGTTGTCGACGGCGACCGAGCACTCGAGGCGCACGTGCCGCCGGTAGGTCATTGACGTTAGTTGATAAGTGATGTGCAGGCGGCGCTCGTCGGTGATGTAGTCCACGCCGGACACGCTGGAGAGCAGCTCGAAGCGAAGGGAGCCGTCATCGCGCATCGTCTGGCACACCTCGGCGATGCGCTCCGGCACGATGTGCAGGGTCAGCTCGCCCCGGTCGACGACGACCCGCTCGATGGCGTCGGCGAACAGCGGGTATGCCTCCTCGAGCGCGTCGACGATCTCGTCGAACTCGCCATCGGGCCCGCCAAAAGGCCTTTGCGACTTGAGGATCGCCGAACGGCGGCGCACCAGGCCACTGAAGCCCGACGTGTCACCGGACCCGCCCACACCGAACATGCCCTGCTCGTCAGTCATTTCGCGCGCACCCCCCGCTCGCCGTCCATCCACTTCTGGATGCGCAGCTGCTCCTCACGACCCTCAGCCGCGGCCTGCTCCCACTCCTGGCGAAGCTTCTTGTTGTACCGGTAGCTCGACGGCATCGCGCCGGGCGGCACCACAGGCTTGCCCTCCTTGGCCTCCTTGGACTCGAGCATCCGGCGGCCCTTGGGTCCCAACGGCTCGTGCATGATCTTTTCGTGGAGGCGCAGGATCGCGTCGAGCAGCATCTCCGGGCGCGGCGGGCAGCCCGGCAGGTACATGTCGACCGGCACAATGTGGTCAACGCCCTGGACGATGGCGTAGTTGTTGAACATGCCGCCCGAGGAGGCGCAGACCCCCATCGAGAGCACCCACTTCGGCTCGGGCATCTGGTCGTAGATCTGGCGAAGCACCGGCGCCATCTTCTGGCTCACCCGGCCCGCGACGATCATCAGGTCGGCCTGGCGCGGTGAGGCTCGGAAGACCTCCATGCCGAACCGGCCCGTGTCATAGCGGGCCGCGCCGGTGGCCATCATCTCGATCGCGCAGCAGGCAAGACCGAACGTCGCCGGCCAGAAGCTCGCCTTACGCGTCCAGTTGACAAGGCCCTGAACGGTCGTGAGCAGGACTCCGGACGGAACTTTTTCCTCGATGCCCATGGTTTTGCCCCAGCCCCAATCCCAGTCCTAGTCCCAATCGAGGCCGCCACGGCGCCACACATAGGTGTAGGCGACGAAGACGGCGACGATGAAGAGGACCATCTCCACGAAACCGAACAGGCCCAGCAGATTGAAGCTCACGGCCCACGGATAGAGGAAGATGATTTCGATGTCGAACACGATGAAGAGCATGGCGGTCAGGTAGAACTTGACCGGGAAACGGCCGCCCCCGACCGGCTGCGGGGTTGGTTCGATGCCGCACTCGTAGGCGTCAAGCTTCGCCTTGTTGTAGCGGCGCGGTCCGACCAGGGGGGCGATCGCGACCGAGAACAGGCCGAAGGCCGCCGCCAGAGCGAACAGCCCCACTATGGGCACGTATGGCGCTAGGGACACTGCACTCTCCCCCTGATCACATTCCTCACGGCGATCCTCACCTGTCGTCCCTCTATACAGCGGGCGCCACGCGGGACATGGCATTGATGATGCGGTCCATGGCATCCCCACCCCTCGGATCGGTGAGGTTGGCCAGTAGCTTCAACACGAACCGCATCAGCGTCGGATGCGGCAGGCCGTGCTGCGTAGCTATCTTCATGACTTGTGGGTTACCGATCGCCTTCACGAAGAGTGCGCCGATCCGGTAGTAACCCCCGAAGCGGCGCTTCAGCTCGGCCGGATAGGCCCTCAGGGCAAGCTCACGTTTCTCCCCCGCCGGGCGGGCAAGGGCCTGGATGGCGAACTCGGCGGCCAGCTGACCCGACTCCATCGCATAGGCGATACCTTCACCGTTGAAGGGGTTGACCATGCCACCGCTGTCACCCACGAGCATCAAACCACGCGTGTAATGGGGCGTGCGGTTGAACCCCATAGGCAGGGCGGCACCCAGAATCTTTCCGTCGGCGTTGGCCTCGTCGCCGAGCCCCCACTCCTCCGGTGTGGCGGCAAGCCAGTCGAGCAGCATCTCGCGATAGTTCGCCTGCTGGTATGCCTTGGACGAATTGAGCACGCCCAGACCCACGTTGATCCGGCCATCGCCCAGGCCGAAAATCCAGCCGTAGCCGGGCAGAAGCTTGTCGCCACCATCGCGCGACCGAAGCTCGAGCCAGGACTCGAGATAGTCGTCGTCGGCCTTCACCGGGCAACGGTAGTAGCGGCGGACCGCGACACCCATCGGGCGATCCTCGCGCTTGGCCATACCGAGCGAGAGCGGAAAGCGGCCCGAGACGCCGTCGGCGGCGACCGTCAGCGGCGCGGTCAGGCCCAGGTCACCCTCGGGCGTCTTGACCGTCACGCCGGTGACCCGGCCCTCGCCGTCGAGCACGGCGCCGGTGACGTTGTGGTTGGTCTTGAGGACGGCGCCGGCCTTGACCGCCTGCTTGGCCAGCATGTCGTCGAAGTCGAGCCGCGTGCGCACCAGGCCGAAGTCGGGATAATAGGCAAGCTCCGGCCACGGCAGCTCCAGCCGCAGGCCGCCACCGATCACCCGCAGCCCCTTGTTCCGCAACCAACCAGCCTCGGGCGAGACGTCCACACCCATGTCCACCAGCTGCTTGACCGCGCGCGGCGTCAAGCCGTCGCCACACACCTTTTCCCGCGGAAACTCCGTCTTCTCCAGAAGCAGCACGCGAACCCCGTGCTTCGCCAAGTGATATGCGGTCGCCGAACCACCCGGTCCCGCGCCGACCACGATCACGTCCGCATCGGCCTCGGTTTGGGTCATGGTCACCTCCACCGGCCCCTTACGTGCTCCACCTCTCGCTCGTGAAAGTCTTCACAAGCGGTCCGGCGTGCAGTCTAGGCCCGCGCGATCGCCACCGTTTAGTTAGGCGAACCTAACCTGCTCCGGCGCCGCCGTAACAACCCCGGTACGGTCGACCTTTGCCCTATCCACTCGGCGGTCACCGGGCAGATCCACCCCACCACACGCAGCGCCGTCCGATGCAGTTCATCGAGCTGCCGGTCATGGATCGGCTCATGATGCGCGATCCGGTTGCGCAGGCCGTGCAACCCGTGGATCGCGTCGTGTGCGTGGTGGCGCATTCCTTGGCCGAGCAGATGCGGGAAGGCATAGCGCAAGGCCGGCATCCAAAGCGAGCGTTCGTACCGAGCGGCCAAAGAGAAAGCGCCAGAAACCCAGGCTCAGCTCGGCAACGACTCTCCCGGGCGTCTCGCCATGACCTCCAGCTGTGGCCGAAAACCCCGGTAGTCCTCTGCGAAAGCATGACCCGGGGTTATGGCTTTTCCGGGAGCCGTGTCGATTGGTCTTCACGGCAGAGTGTCTACTCCGGACAGATTGCTCGGACAACCAGCTCAATTGAGCCTGTGGATAACTCCTAGAGCAGCGTCGGCTGGATGTCGTGCGGCTCTTCGTTGACCGGCGGCAGGCGCGCGGGCTCGTCTCGCGCGTCGAGGCCATTGCGGCGGCAGGCGCGGCGAACGCGGGCGGTGACGAGGCGCTGGAAGTCGGCGCCGGCGTAGGAGCGGCCGCGATAAAGGCGCTCATACAAGGGGATCAGGTCGGGGCGCTCGCGGTGGAGCCAGCCCGTGAACCACTCGCGTGCACCGGGACGCAGATGGAGCACCAGCGGGGTGATGCTCGCGGCGCCCGTGGCGACCAGAGCACGCACGGTGCGGTCGATCTCCTCGTCGGTGTCGCTGAGGCCGGGCAGGATCGGGGCCATCATGACGCCCACACGCATCCCGGCGTCGCTGAACTGCCGCACCGCGTCCATGCGCCGCAAGGGACTCGGCGTGCCGGACTCGACAAGGCGCCAAAGCCGCTCATCGGTGAAGCCGACAGAGAAGGCGATGGAGACGCGGGCTCGCTCGGAGGCGGCCCGAATCAAGGGTAGGTCGCGGAGAATGAGAGTGCTCTTCGTGAGAATCGAGAATGGATTGGACCACTGCCTAAGGGCATCGATAATGCCGGGCATCAAGGCATATCTGCCTTCTGCTCTTTGGTACACATCCACGTTGGTGCCCATCGCGATCGAATGCCCCTTCCAGGACGGGGCGGCCAGCTCGCGGCGCAGCAACTCCACGGCATTGACCTTCACCACGATCTTGGAGTCGAAATCGTGCCCGGCATCGAGGTCAAGATAGGTATGCGTGTGGCGGGCGAAGCAGTTGTGGCTGATCACACCGTTGGCGATGAAGTCACCGGTCCCGGTGGTGATGTCCCACATCGGCAGGTCCCGGCCCAGCGGCTCGATGGCGCTGACCTCAACCACCTCCCCGTGGCGCCCGACGAGCAGGTTGCCCACGGTCAGGTAGGGCCGTTTCTGTGCCCCGAACATGACGTTGGCCACATGCCTCCAGCCCCGGTTGGTGAGGAACCGGTGATCCCCGCTGGCCACCAGGCGCCTGCCGTCCGCGAGCACGACCCTGTAGCCAGACTTGAGCGTCGGCCACTTGGCCAGCACCTTCGTCACCACCTCGCGATGGGTCCGTCCATCTTGGACGGTGCCGATAATCTCCTCCCCGATCGACACCGACGCCAGGGGCCGCTCGTCGCCGCCGGCCATGAGGATGGGAGTGTCACCGAGCAGGCAGTAGGTGCAGGCGTGGGTGCATCCCCGATAGGGGTTGATGGTGTACTCGAACGGGAGCCGGCCGCCCTTCACATGGTTGATCAGAGACTTGGCTCGAACCTCATAGAACGTCATGCCGGAGAAGCCGGGCGTGTCGAAAGCGCGCACGACGGCGCCGGGCAATGTCGGTTGTTGTCCCTGCTCTTGCTCGGTGAGGTCGTTCCAGCGCACCGGCCTATTCAAACATACGTTCGAACCTTACTGCCAGTGCTCCCGCGTTGCTTCGCACGCGCCCAGAGTTACAGCCGCTAGCTGCGATCGGGTGAGGAACAACGCCCCGGTCAGATCCGCGCCGCGAAGATCGGCCCCGCGCAGGTCCGCACCGATCATGTCGGCCAGCCGGAGGTCCGCGTCACGAAGGTCGGCCCGGATGAGACGGGCGCCGCGGAGGTTGGCGCCGCGCAGATCCTGCCCCCGCAGATTCGCGCCGATCAAATCCGCTCCGCGACGGTCCAGCCCGCGCAACCCCGCTCGCGCCCGCGAGCTGACCCGCGTCAGGAGCTCATCGGTCAGCTTCCAATACGGCTGAAGGTCAAGGGCGAGAAGGGCGTCGGCATCAAGGCCGGTCAACGGTGCGATCTCGTCGATCGCCGCCTGGACCTCGGCCCGCATCGGTGACGCCGCCGGCACCGAGAGCGCCTCGGTCAGGTAGTACAGCAACTCGTGCAGCCGGCCCATCACCGGGAAGACCGCGAACATGGGCTCGCGCAACGCGGGCGATGAACGCCAGTCCCGGCCGCCGAAGGTGACCCGCGCCACCTGCTGGCCGGCGCCGAAGCAGTCGTACGTGGTACACCCCGAAAAACCCTTGGAGCGCAAGCGATTGTGGATGCCGCAAGCAAAGTCTTCCCGCAGATTCGGGCAAGCCTTTCCAGCCGGCTTGTCGATGGCGAAATCGGCCGATCGCGAGAAGGCGGGCACGACGCAGCACAGGCCGAAACACCTTGCGCAGTCGGCTTTCAGTTCCATCCGCGATCCAAGGACAGGGCCCCGGGAAAATCCCGGGGCCCTTCCATGCTACGCGGTACGGCTAGCCGGTGATCGCGACGATCGTCTGGCCCACGGAGCTGGTGCCGTCTCCGAAGGAGACCACACCCAGATAGCGCGTGCCCGAGGTCAGGCCGGACCAGCCGGCGGTGACACTGGCCGTGCCGCCGAGGGTGACCGCTTGCGAGGCCGGCGTGGCGGTGAAGTTACCCGCCGAGCCGCTACTCACGACCCAGCTGTTGTGCTTGATGTCAGCCCCCGTCTGCCCGGGTGGCAGCGCGAAGATGACCAGATAGATGTCGTACGATCCCGCCGCGCTCAGCGTCACCGACTCCTCCGACGTGCCGCCCGCGCTGGTGGCGACCAGGACGTTGGTACCGGCCTGATACACAAACAGGTCGATGTCCGTGCCCGCCGTGTAGTCGGTGTCGAAGGTGGCGAAGCGAGCCAGCACGCTGCCGGCCGCGACCGGAACCGTTGCCTTGCCGACGCCCGGGCCTACGGCCGGTGCGCCGGTGTTGAAGTTCGGCTGCGTCCCGGTGACCCCGACCGTGGTGATCGTCGATGGGACAAGCCCGTTCGCCGACGCCGTCAGGGAACCCGCGTACCCGGCCTTGAGCGAGAGGCTCTGGCTACCCGAACCCCCGGTGCCACTGATCTCCGTCGGAGCGGCCAGCGCCACCGGACGCACCGCGATAGCGCTGCGGACCGAGTGGGCCCGCTGGCCGGAGCCCGGGAACTCTTTCCAGGTAAGGGATCCGAACGTGTACGCGCCGAGCGCCGCCGTCGTCCGCGTGATCGTGACCTTGAACGAAGCGGTCTTGCCGCGAGGGATGATCAGCCACTCCGGCGAGACCTTCACCGTCGTTCCCGGAGGCGCCTCCACCTTGGCGTGGTAGACGGCGGCCCGGTCCCCGACGTTGGTGACCTTGCGGGTGATGGTCTGCTTGCCCGCGAGGTCGCCGATGGCGATGCTGGCGTAGTTGAGGTTGCTCGGGTCGATGCTGCCGAGCTGGTCGCAGTCCGGACCGGTCAGCTGCCCGGTGCCGCAGATGAAGCGGACCCAGTCGTCGAACCCGGAGCCGTAGACCAGACCCGGGTCGAACGCGCTGCCGATGTTCACATGCCCGTTGCCGTAGTCAAGCGGGGTGGCGTTGGCCGCCGCCCGCTGGATCGGCGCCCCGGTGTTGTCCGTCTGCGTCGCGGTGGTCATCAGCGCGGACTTGATCCAGATCGGGGACCAGTTGGGATGCTTGCTGGCGAGCAGGGCTCCCATGCCCGCGATGTGCGGGCTGGACATCGACGTACCCGAGATGGCGTCGTAGAAGTTGCCGTTGTCGCCCGAGGGCGAGACAGCGGCGATGACATCGACACCGGGTGCGGTGATGTCCGGCTTGAGCAGGTCGCCACCGCCCGACAGCGCCGGTCCGGCCGACGAGAACGCCGCCATCGACGGCGCCCGCGCGGTGACCTGGACGCTGGCCGCCAGGGAGGCGGTCGCGCCCGCACCGGCCGCATATGCCTTGATGGCAAGGCCATCAGCGCGGCCGACGTGCACCGTCGGGACGAAGTGGAAGTCGGCGTTGAGCGAGTTGTCGGGGTCGTTGTACATGATCATGCCGACCCCGCCCGCCTGCTTCACGGCCAGGCTCTTGTCGACGCGGGCGTTGACGCCGCGCTTGCACAGCACGATCTTCCCGGTCACCTTCGCCGGATCGAGCGCGCCACCGGAGAAGCAAAGTTCCACCGCGGTCGGGTCCGCGCCCGCCATACCCGCGTTGACCGAATCGATCAGCGGGGACGAGGGCACGGCCGGGCCGACACCGACACCCGTGTAGGTGGTGCCGTTGCCGAGCGTGGCCGACTTGCTGAAGTTGCGGTCGTGCGTGCTCGCCGCCACCGTGGTCAGCCACGGCGAGTTGTGCGCGACCGTGCTGGCGCCCGGACCGCTGTTGCCGGCCGAGGCCGCCACGAAGATCCCGGCGTCGGCGGCGAACAGGAACGCCACCTCGACGGGGTCGAGGACCGAGGTCCGCGAGCCGGAGATCGAGTAGTTCAGCACATCGACGCCGTCGGAAATGGCGTCGTCGATGGCGTTGACGGCGTCGAAGGTACCGCAGCCGCCCGCCCAGCAGATCTTGTAGATCGACAAGCGGGCCGCCGGCGCCATACCCGACGCGACACCCACCTGGACACCGTTGATGATGGCCGCTACGCCATGGTCGCCTGCGGCGGTGCTGGCCGTGTGCGAGCCGTGGCTGTCGTCGTCGCGCGGCGACATGAACTCACCCGGTGCGCTCAACCCGCTGTCGTTGTACCAGCGGGCGCCGATCACCTTGTTGTTGCACGACACCTGGCCGGTCTGCCCGGGGTCGCAGACGCCGTGGAACTTGCCCGCGATCACCCCGGCGTCGGGCCGGGGCTCGGGCAGCGCGGCGAAGCTGGGGCTCTCGGGCCAGAAGCCGGTGTCGATGACGCCGACGACAACGCCGAGACCGGCGTTGGCGTCCCCACCGAACTGCTTCTGCCAGGCTCCCCCATTTCCTTCCAGCCCAAGGAACCCAGGCGTGGAGATGGTGTCCAGGGGGCGGACCTCGTTCTTCCACACCCTGACCACGCCCTGCGTCTTGGCCAGTTTGGCCGCCTGCAGGCTGGTCAGCCGGGCGCCGAAGCCGTTGAAGGCGACGGTGAGATCGTCGGCCTTCTGCTTCAGATCGACCCCCGCACCGCGAAGCACGCGGTCGTGGTCGGCCCTCAGCTTTGCCCGGTAAGCCTTGGCGGTTTCGGAGTGGGCGTCGACCTTCCCACCCGGCGCGGGCCTCGTGGTGGCGTTGGCCACCAATGGATTCCCCGCTACTTGCACGATATACAACTGGGTGGCCTGCTGTGCGGCAGGCGCTTGCGCCTGGGCACTGCCGGCCGCCCCCGCCACGAGGGTAGTGACCATCGTGATGGCGATAGCTGGTCGCGTGAACGACACTTGCCAACCTCCCTTTGGCTTCCGCCTTCGCGTGTCATACAAAAACGCGAGGGCCCGGTGAGGCGGAGCCTAGGTGGTTCGCATAGCTATGGGAATGGCTCGATCAGCGGACCCGGTTACCTACGGGTCGCGCGGTGTAGTGCCACGATGCCGCCGCTGAGGTTGCGCCATCCCACTTTCGCCCATTCATTTTCGCCGATGATGGCGGCCAGCTCCTTCTGCGAGGGCCAATCCTGGATCGACTCGGCCAGATATACATAGGCTTCCGGGTTACTGGAGACCCGCTTGGCCACGGCGGGCAGCGACCGCATGAGGTACTGCAGGTAGACCCGGCGGACCATGGCGTTGGTGGGATGCGAGAACTCACAGATCACCATCCGCCCGCCCGGCTTGGTGACCCGGGCCAGCTCGCGCAGGGCGGCCGGGGTGTTGGCCACGTTGCGCAACACGAACGAGGCGGTCACCGCGTCAAAAGTCTTGTCGGCGAAGGGAAGCGCGAGCGCGTCGGCGGCGACCAGCTTCACCTCGGGCCGCACCCGCCGCCCCACCGCCAGCATGCCCAGCGAGATGTCCACGCCGATGACGTCCGCACCCGACTTGGCAAGCTCCTGAGTGGACACTCCCGTCCCGGCGCCCATATCGAGCACTAGCTCGCCCGGCTGGAGCTTGAGCGCGGCGCGGGTCGAACGGCGCCACCCCCGGTCCTGGCCGAACGACAGGACGGTGTTGGTGCGGTCGTACTTCTCCGCCACACCATCGAACATCGCCGCGATCTCCTGCGGCTCCTTGTCCTGGTTGGCGCGACTCATGCCATGGCCTCCTTCCGTCGGCCATCGCCTACGGCCAAGGCATGAGCGAATCCCAATCTCATGATGAGCTCCCGCAAGCGTCCGCTCATGAGGCGGCCACATTGACAATCGAGGAGAAGTGGGAGGTGACGCGCTCGTCGGTGGGATCGTCGTCGGGCGTCCAATGCACGCTCAGATGGCGATAGAGGGTGTCGCGTTGCGCCGGAATCCGCCCGGCGGTGCGGATCAGGTAGACCAGATCCAGCAGATTGGATCGGTGCTTGGCACCGGCCGACGAGATCACGTTCTCCTCGAGCATGATCGAGCCGAGGTCGTCCACGCCCATGTGCAGCGCCAGCTGCCCGACGTCCTTGCCCGTAGTCAGCCAACTCGCCTGCAGGTGGTCGACGTTGTGGAAGAACAGGCGGGCCACCGCGATCAGCCGCAGGTACTCGATGCTCGTCGCCTGCGTGCGCCCCTTGAGATGATTGTTCTCCGGCTGGTAGGTCCAGGGGATGAAGGCGCGGAAGCCGCCGGTGCGATCCTGCACATCGCGGATCATCCGCATGTGCTCGATGCGCTCGGCGTTGGTCTCCCCGGTGCCCATCATCATGGTGGCGGTGGACTCCACGCCCAGGCCGTGCGCGATCTCCATCACCTCGAGCCAGCGCGCGCCCGACTCCTTAAGCGGCGCTATGGCTTGGCGCGGGCGGTCGGGCAGCATCTCGGCACCGGCACCGGCGATCGAGTCCAGACCGGCCGCCTTGATCCGCTTGATCGCCTCTTCGACGGAGACCGCCGAAACGCGAGCCATGTGAACGATCTCCGACGGCCCGATGGAGTGGATCACCAGCTGGGGGTAGGCCTGCTTGACCGAGCCGAAAAGCTCTTCGTAATACTCCACCCCGTAGTCGGGGTGGTGCCCGCCCTGCAGCATCACCTGGGTCGCGCCGAGATCGACCGCCTCGCCGCAGCGCCGCAGGATCTCGGCGGTGACATGGCTCCAGCCCTCGGCGTGCTTCGGCGCGCGGTAGAAGGCGCAGAACTTGCACGCCGTCACGCAGACGTTGGTGTAGTTGATGTTCCGGTCGATCAGATAGGTGACTATGCCTTCTGGGTACCGCCGGCGGCGCACCGTGTCCGCAGCCTCACCCAACGCGTGAAACGGCGCCTCGGTATAGAGGTGGAGAGCCTCTTCCTCGGAGATCCGGCCGCCGTCGGCGGCACGCTGGAGGATGTCGTCAATCGGCGGCGTCATGCTCCGAGACTACTTCGCGAAGTTCGGCCGCCAGCCAGGTGGCCCAGTCATACGTGACGCGCTGAGGCTCCAGGCCCATCTTGAGCAGGCATAGTTGCCGAACCTGGAATGGGACGGGGCGCTGTAGCCCTGCTCGGCCATGGTCTTCAGCTCGGCGCGCCACGCCTCGAGGCGCTCAGCGGCCTGGTCGGCGATCGCCTGGTACATCTCAGCCATCCGTGTCGGGTCGGCGCTGTTGACGGCGTACGCCTTGAGGACCATCTCGCTCCGGGGCTGGAACGCTGGCGGCTCCGGCAGCCACTCGGCGAGCGCGGCGCGCCCACTCTCGGTGATGGTGTACGTCTTTTTCGCCCGCGGCCCCGGGGCTGTCACCCTCGCGCACCTCGACGTGGCCGGCGCCGGCGAGCCGGGCAAGTACCGGGTAGACCCAACCCCAGGTGAGCCGGACTGTCTCTCCCTAGTGACAAGGACCGGAGGAGGATGCGACGGTGCGAGCCGACTGGGAGCGCGAGTACACCGAGTACGTCGGCCGGTGTCGTGGCCGGCTTCAGCACCGAAGGCGCATGGGTTTACCGGAACGGGCGCTTCACCCTCCTGCGCGGCCGAAGCTACGCCGTCAGATGGATCTGCACCTAGTCGTTAGAGGGATCCTCGTGATGCCGCCCATTCCGTCGGCTGACCGGTGATCGCGGCGATGCGGTCGTAGTCGGCGTCGTAGTGCAGAACCGTCGCTCCAGCGAGTTCGGCGGTTGCCGCGATGATCAGATCCGGCAGCCGGAAGTGCCGGTGCTGGCTGGCCGCGGCCATAGCCCGGTGCACCTCCATCGCTCGGTCCATGGCCGCGGCGTCGACATCCAGCCATCGCTGAGCGGTCATAGCCTTCCGCAGAACTTCATAGCCGGCCGGCTCCGGGGCGTTGTTGAGGTATTCCAGAGCCACCATCTGGCAACATGCAAGCCGGCCCTCGAGGAGCAGTCGCTCGAACCGCTGCCGCACCGCCGGGTGGCGTGCCTGCAACACATAGATGGAGGTGTCCGCGAGATAAATCTGCCCAGCCATCATGCGGCGCGCTGCGCCTCGCCACGCTCGTCCTCGGCCAGACTGGACAAATCGCGACCACCACCGTAGCGCCATGCCTCAGCAGATCCGGCGAATTCAACATCGACGCTGTCGAACGCGGCGAGTATCTCGCGGGCCTGCCTGCGGATCGCGAATGAATGCAGCGCTTCGTTGATCGTTGCCACCTTCGTGGGGGTCCCTAGCACCTCTTGGGCAGCATCGAGCCACTCATCGTTGACATCCACCGTGATGCGTGTCATGGATGCAATGGTACACCAAGATCTCATCACGCCAGACACCAAGATCGATAAGAAACGCGCATCTACGGCTCAGCCGTCGTAATCGACGGTGACACTGTCGCTGGTCGGGATCGACTGGCAGGTCAGGACGTAGCCGGCGGCGACCTCGTCCGACTCGAGCGCCCAATTGCTGGCCATCTCCACCGACCCCGAAACCACCTTGGCCCGGCAGGTCGAGCAGACCCCGCCCTTGCAGGCGAACGGTAGCTCGTTGCGGTGGCGCAGCGCCGCGTCGAGCACCCGCTCGCCCCGCTCCATCGCGAACTCGGTCGACCGTCCATCCAGGACGATCGTCACCTGGACCTGAGGGCCGCCGGTGACGACGGGCGGGAGCGCCGTCTCCTCGGCGTGGAAAAGCTCGGTGTGCACGCGCCCGGTCGCACCCGTGGCGGCCAGGGCCTCCTTCGCCGACCGGACCACGCCCAGCGGGCCGCACAGGAACCATTCCTGAACGTCCTCGAGACCGAGCGCCTTGACCAGATTCGACACCCGCTCAGTGTCGAGCCGCCCGGAGAGCAGCTCGCCGGGTTGCGTTTCGCGGGAGAGGACATGCAGCAATTGAAGTCTTGGGGGGTACCGGTCCTTGAGCTCGGCGAGCGCATCAGTGAACATCACTTCGGCCGCGCCCCGGTTGCCACATATGACGGTGAAGCTGCTCTCAGGCTCCGTCGAAAGCACCGTGGAGACAAGGGAAAGCACCGGCGTGATGCCCGAACCGGCGACGATGGCGGCGTAGCGGCGAGCGCGGCCGGGGTCGATGTCGGTGGTGAAGTGGCCCAGCGGCGGCAGCACCGAAAGCACATCTCCGGGCTTGAGCTCCTGCGCCTTGGTGGAGAAGACACCGGTCGGCACCCGCTTCACCCCGACCGTCAGCACCCCGCGCTCGCGCAGATCCGTTGGCGTGGAGCAGATCGAGTAGGAGCGGCGCAGGTCGCCGTCGAGGAAGGTGAGATGCTGGCCGGCCCGGAAACTGAACGTCTTCCTCAGATCGTCCGGCACGGCAAGGGTTATCGCCACCGAGACGGAGGTCAGCCGTTCCACATTGGACACGGGCAGATCGTGAAACCTGGCCCGGCTCATAAGGTCTTCACCAACGGGAACGGCTCGTGGCAGCCCTGGCACTTGAACAGCGCCTGGCACGGCGTGCTGCCGTACCGGCTGATCTGCAAGGTTTTCGGCGAAGCGCAATGCGGACACTCATCGGTGCCTGGCGGGGCGATTCCGTTGCGCGCCAACGCTTCCCGCCCCGACTCGGTGATCATGTCGGTGGACCAGGCCGGGCTGAGCTTGGTGACGACCTCCGCCCGGTCATAGCCCGCCTTCTCAAGCGCGGCAACGATATCCGACCGGATGGCGTCCATCGCCGGACAGCCCGAATAAGTCGGCGTGATGGTCACCCGCACCTTTCCCTCGACCGTCTTGACGTCGCGCAGGATGCCGAGCTCGGCGATGGTGACCACCCTCAGCTCGGGATCCACGACGGCCGCGGCCGCCTCATACGGCGTTACCATGTCACCCCCGGATGAGCCCGATGCAACGACTGCATCTCGGCCAGCAGGTAGCTCAGGTGCTCGGTGTGCCGGCCCTGCCGTCCCCCGCTTGGCTTCCAGCCATCGTCACCGGGTCTCGTCAGGGTCCCCTTCTCCAGCACAGGGTCCACAATGGACAGCCAGCGGTCGCGGATGCCCTCGGTCAGCTCGTGCGTGTACGGCCAGTACTCCTCCACCGCGGTCTGGATGCGGCGGTGCGACTCCTCGGTGCCGTCGCCCAGCCGGACCGTCCACTGCGTCGCGTGGTCGAGGTGGTACGCGGACTCCTTCACCGCCTTGGCCGCCACGTCGTCGGACGCCGCCAAGTCGTTGTACCGCAAAGACTGCGCCGCCGACAGGAACAGCAGCCAGGCGATCGTCCACCCGAAGTCCAGATCCCCGCGGTGCTTTCCGAGTGGCAGCTCCACGAGCAGGCAGTTGCGGAACTCGGCGTCGGAGCGCAGATACGCCAGCCGGTCCTCGTCGCCGAGCGACTGCAGCAACAATCGCGCCACGCCCAGCTGGTCGAGCGCGATGTTGGCCAGCGCCATGTCCTCCTCCAGCGTCGGAGCGCGCGACACCCACTCGCCCAACCGTTGCGCCGCCACGAGTGCGTCATCGGCGATCTCAAGCGGGCTCACAGGTGCTGCACCCCCTCCGGCAGCTCGTAGAAGGTCGGGTGGCGATAGATCTTGTCGGCGGCGGGGTCGAAGAACGAGTCCTTCTCGTCCGGGCTGGAAGCGGTGATCGCACTCGCCGGGACCACCCAGATCGACACGCCCTCCTGCCGGCGCGTGTAAAGGTCGCGGGCGTGGCGCAGCGCCATTACGGCGTCGGGCGCGTGCAGGCTGCCGACGTGCGTGTGCGACAACCCGCGCCGGGGCCGCACGAACACCTCCCACAACGGCTCGTTCATGCGGTGAGACCCTTCGTCGCGTAGGCCAGGGCCGCCTCGCGCACCCAGGCGCCGTCCTCGTGTGCCCGGCGGCGGTGCGCCATGCGCTGGCGATTGCACGGCCCGTCGCCCTTGACCACGCGCATCAGCTCGTCGAAGTCGGGCTGGGTGTAGTCATAGTGGCCACGCTCCTCGTTCCACCTCAGGTCCGGGTCGGGCAGGGTGAGCCCCAGGATCTCGGCCTGCGGCACGCACATGTCCACGAACCGCTGCCTCAGGTCGTCGTTGGAGAAGCGCTTGATCTTCCACGCCATCGACTGGGTCGAATGCGTCGACTCCGTGTCGGGTGGGCCGAACATCGCCAGCGACGGGTACCACCAGCGGTCCACCGCGTCCTGGGCCATGCGCTTTTGCTCCGGGGAGCCTTGGGCCAGCACGTAAAGGGATTGGTAGCCCTGGCGCTGGTGGAAGGATTCCTCCTTGCAGATGCGGATCATCGCACGGGCATATGGGCCGTACGAACAGCGGCACAGGGGAACCTGATTCACAATCGCCGCACCGTCGACAAGCCAGCCGATGGCGCCCATATCCGCCCAGGTCAGCGTGGGATAATTGAAAATTGAACTGTACTTTTGCCGGCCGCTGAGCAGGGCGTCGGTCAGCTCCTCGCGACTCACCCCGAGCGTTTCGGCGGCGGCATACAGGTAAAGACCATGTCCCGCCTCATCCTGCACCTTCGCCAGCAGGATCGCCTTACGGCGCAGAGAGGGCGCCCGGGTGATCCAGTTCCCTTCGGGCTGCATCCCGATGATCTCGGAGTGCGCGTGCTGCGCGATCTGCCTGACGAGACCCTTGCGGTACTCGTCGGGCATGACGTCGCGCGGCTCGATCTTCTGGTCGGCGTCTATCACCGCCTCAAACGACGCCACGCCGGTCAAATCCCGGGAAGCGGCCTCACGCAGGGCGGACTCGGCCTCCGCGACCTCGCCGAGAAGGCCATCGGCGCCGTGAACGGCAGGGGTCTCCACCAGACCAGTGTTACAGCTTTCCCCCGGCAAGTACAACGAGTGTCACATGCCAGGGGAGAATTCGATCACCCGGCGATCACGCTCACCCGCCCGAGAGCAGGTCCTTCGCCTGATCGCGACCTAGGGTCGAAGTCGACCCCCGACCCCCGGATGGAGCCACCCCTCATGCCCCGCCGTCGCCGGTACCTTTTGCTCGCGATCGTGGCCGCGATCGTGGCCGCTATCGGCATGCTCGTCCCGAGCGCGTTCGCGAAGGAGCACGGGTCGTGGATCAACGCGATCACCGCCCGGACGGCTCAGACCGAGCAAGCCGGGGTTGGCGGCTCGGCGTCGACCGATCATGCTGCTTCCGTGGTGAACGTGGACTTCAAGGGTGAGTTTCTCGGCTGGGCCATGCGCGACTCCACAGGTGTGCTCGTGGGGGAGAAAACCACCTCCACCAGCAGCACCGAGTCGATGATCAAGACCTGGATGGTCGCCGACTACCTGCGGCGCGCTGCCGAGAAGGGCACGACGCCCAGCCGGAGCGACCTGCGCCGGGCGAGCGAGGCGATCCGCTGGTCCGACGACGACGACACCCAGGTGCTCTACAAAGCCAACGGAGGCAACGCCTCCGTCATGCGGATGATCGAGATGTGCGGGCTGAGGGACACCAAGGTCTACGACAACTGGTGGAGCCGCACCCAGATGTCGCCGCGCGACGCCGTGACGCTGGGCGAGTGCATCGCCAACGGCATCGCCGCCGGCAAGACCTGGACGCCGTGGTTGCTCAACGAGATGCGCAACGTGGAGGGCACCACCGCCGCTACCGAGCAGTGGGCGACCCGCGGCGGTGGGCGCTGGGGCATCATCGACGGTGTTCCCGCCTCGATGGCGGGCACGGTCGCTATCAAGAACGGTTGGACATCGATCGGCATCGACGGCAACTGGCACCTCAGCTGCCTCGCGATCGGCGACGGATGGACCATGTCGGTCATGATGCGGTACCCGTCCAAGCTCGGCCTCGACTACGGCGCCGGAGTCTGCCGCAGCGTCGCCTCGCAGCTGCTCCAGTGAGCCTTGCCATCGACGCGAGCTAGGGTGTGGGGGTCCCGTTGCTTACCCCACCACCGACCCCCCATCCCGCAGCCCCGACCCCAGGAGACCTCACCCCCGGAGAACCGAACCCCATGAATCGCCGACTGGTCCTGGCCGGCGCCCTCGGGCTGCTGGCCGGTGGTGGTGCGCTGACCGCCTATGGCGCCTCGCGCACGAGCGCCGCCTTCCAGAACCCCGGCGCCTCGGCGCCCGTGACCGCCCCGGAAGAGAAGCCGTCGCCGACCCCGCCCGCGTTCAGCCTGGCCCGCGTCGACGCCACCAAGCTGGTGAGCGTCACCACCGAGGCCTGGTTCAGCTGGGCCCTCATGGATCGCCGGGATGGTGCCCTGATCGGCTCGGCCAACTTCGCGCAGACCAATCGCACCTGCTCGATGATCAAGTCGTGGATCGCCACCGACTACCTGCGCCAGAAACCGAGCCCGAGCAGCGCCCGCCTGGCCGACATCGAGATCATGATCCGGGACAGCGACAGCGTTTCGGCGGACCGCCTGATGAACGAGATCGGCCGCGTGCCCTCGTTCACGCGCATGCGCGACCTGTGCAAGACCACCGACTTCACGCCGAAGAACACGTGGAGCCAGGCCGTGGTGTCCGCCCGAGACATGTGCCGGGTGGGCGACACCATCGCCAAGGGCGCCATCGCCAATCCAAAGTGGACGGAGCATGTGCTCGGTCTGATGCGCACCGTGCGCCGTGGTGGCTGGGGTGTGCGCGAGGCCTTTCCCGCCGCTGAGCACCCGAACATCGCGATCAAGAACGGCTGGGACACCACCTCGGCCCAGGGCACCTACCACGCGAACTGCCTTGCCATCCATCAGCGTTGGGTCATGGTGGTGCTGACCCGGTACCCCTTGAAAATCTCAGCAAACGAAAACTATGGGGCAGATGTCGGTAAATCAGTCGCGACTCAGCTTTTACAGAACTCTGAGTTGCGCCCGCTGTTCAGCTAGGTATGGTGCGCGAATATGGCCCGACATAGCACGCGACATAGCGGCGCCGGCCGGCGGACGCTGCTCGCCGGGGGCGTGGGACTGCTGCTCGGAGGTGGGGGCCTGATGGCCGCCGCCGGTAAGCGCTTCCTCGAAGACGTTGGGGCGCAAGGTGCGGCGCTGCCCAGCCCTTCGACCGAGCCGAGCCCGAGCGGGCCGCCACCCCCGCCGCCGTTCAGCCTGGCCAACCTGAGGTCCGACAGCATAGTCAGCATCGACGCCAAAGGCTGGCACTCCTGGGCCCTGCTCGACCACAAGGACGGCGCCATCATCGGTTCGGCCACGCAGGGCGAGGTGGCGCGCACCTGCTCGGTCATCAAGGTGTGGATCGCCGCCGACTATCTGCGCCGGGCGGCGGAGAAGGGCACGACGCCGAGCACCAGCAAGCTCGCCTCCCTCTCCAAGATGATCCGCAACAGCGACAACGCCGTGGCCACCACGGTCTTCGCCGAGCTGGGCAAGACCGCCTCGTTCAACCGCCTCAAAGAGCTGTGCAAGCTCACCGACTTCAAGCCGAGCAGCTCGTGGGGGCAGTGCCAGATGTCCGCCCGCGACCTCGCCCGCCTCGGCGCCGCGGTGACGGCCGGCACCGCCGCCGGTCCGAAGTGGACGGAATGGCTGCTCAACGAGATGCGCCTGGTCAAGCTGGGCACCTGGGGCATCCGCGAGGCGTTCCCCGCCGACGAGGCCGCGGCCCTGGCGATCAAGAACGGCTGGGACACCACCGCGGCGACACAGACCAGGCACATGAACTGCATGGCCACGACACCCAGGTGGACCATGATCACGATGACCAAGTACTCCATCGCCATGCCCGACCGCCACGGCCAGGAGATCGACAAGAGCGTGGCTTCGCAGCTGCTACAGAGCCACGAACTCGAGCCCCTCTTCAAGCAGTGACGGCACCGCGCCCACCGCGGCGGCACGCCGGGCGAACTCGCGCAGGCCATCGAGTTGCCTGTGCCCCAAGGAGAAATCGAGCACCCGGAAGTAGGACGCCAGGGTCGCCGCGTCGAACGGCTCCCATCGCGCGGCGGCCGCGGCCACCTCGTCCAGATTGGCCAGGCACAGCTCACGGGAGCACACGAACGCCTGGTGCACGTCCTTGACCAGGCCGGGATGGGCGGCGGCGAACTCGCGCCGCGCCGCCCACACCGCGAAGACCATGGGCAGCCCGGTCCACTCCCGCCATGCCTGGCCCAGATCGGTGACGGCCAGGCCCCGCCTCGGCGCCTCGAACAGCGCCCGCAGGGCCACATCGCCGATGAGCACGGCCGCGTCCGCCTCGAGCAGCATTTCGGACAGGTCGGGCGGACAGCTGAAGAACTCCGGCTGTACCCCATACCGCTCAAGCAAAACCAGCTGCGCCAGCAGCACGCCCGTGCGGGATGTGCTGCCCAGCGCCACCCGCGCCCGATCGAGCTCAGGCAGCGGACGCGTCGAGACGACGTTGACCGACAGCACCGGGCCGTCCGAGCCCACCGCCAGATCCGGCAGCAGCATCAGCTCGTCGGTGTGGCGCAGGTACTCCACCAGGGAGATCGGTCCGATGTCGAGGTCACCAGCGACAAGCGCCTGGTTGAGCCGGTCGGGTGTGTCCTTTAACAACTCGACGTCGATCAGGGCACCGGAGCGCATCAGGCCCCAGTAGAGCGGAAGGCAGTTGAGGAACTGGATGTGCCCGACCCTGGGACGCCTCAGATGACTCACAATGACTCAGACTAACGCAGGTTCATGAGCCTTTTGGGAAGCCGGCTGGGAAACCCTCAACACCTTCGGGGTCACAAGCAGCACCATGAGCAGGCCGAGCAGCCCGGCGCCGAGGATCATCCACCGTGGCGTCACCACCTCGAGCAGCAAGCCGCCGAGCACGAAGCCGACCAGCGCACCACCGTTGGCCCGCGACTGCAACGCCGCGGCGGCGCGGCCGCGAGCGTCGGCGGGGACGCGGCGGCCCATCACGGTACCCATGATCACGTTCATCATCCCGTTGAGCGCCCCGCCGACCAGGTAGCACGGGACGAGCCAGAGCACCGCCTGCGCCGCGCCCACGAGCACGACCACGCCGGAGATCAGGCCGACGATGAGGAACATCCAGCGCACCAGCGCCGCGTCAGTGACGTGTGGCCGGATGAGCCGTGCGATCAGCCAGGCGCCGCCGAGCACGCCGGTGGTCCACAGCGCATCCACCAGGCCATACATCGTGGCCGTGCCTTGCAGCGTGCCGCGGATGAAGAAGACCAAGACGACGGTGACGGCCGACACCGACCCGATGACCAGCGTCATCCCCCACACCACGGCCCAGAGCATCCGGTCGTGCCTCAGCTTCCAGGCGGGCGCCGCGCTCGGACTGTCCACATCGGACGCTACGCGGGCGCCGCCGCGCCGGGTCCGCAGGGTGATGCCGGCCACGATGGTCGCGAGGAAGCCGAACGAGGCGATCTGGAGCGTGCCCTGGACGTCGCCCGTCCCGACCAGGAGCCCGGCGAGCGCCGGCCCGGCCATCATGCCCATGGAGTTGGCGGTCTGCCCGATGGCGTTGGCGCGCGGCAGATCCTCGGGCATCGCCATCGCCGGCAACAGCGCCGTGCGAGTCGGCCCGGCGACCGCGGTCGCCGTCGCGAGGGCGACCCCGCCGGCCACCACCCACCCGAACTCGGTCGCGCTCACCAGCAGCTGGCACGCGGCAACCTGCCCCACACCCGCGAGCACGAGCAGCCACCTGCTGTCGAACCGGTCGGCCATCCGGCCCATGAGCTTGCCGAGCACCACCATGGGCAGCGACTCGGCGATGATCAGCGCGGCGACCTGCAGGCCGCTGGCGCCGCGCTCCTGGAGGCCGAGCACGAGCGTGGTCATTACCAGGAACGCCCCCGTACCGCCGAAGAGCTGCACGGAAGAGGAAATGTAGACGTCACTCCAGCGGGTTTTCGTGACCGGAGATGTGAAGGACATACTTCGAAGTATTCACTTCACATCTCTGGAAAGCAAGGGGACGGCCCTGAGCTGCAATGCCACGTTGCGGCTCCCTTTGGGCGGGTCCTTGCGGAGCCGCCGCTCGAAGGGCTGGGTCAGCTCGTCGATCTTCTCGATCAGGTCGCTCAGCTCGGCGGCGGTCATCACCAGCGTCTGATCGGTGATCATCACCGCCTGGTACCACTCGTACTCGCCCTCGTCCCGAGCGACCGCCAGGTACCTGCGGACCCTGTCGTTCTGGTGGGCCAGCACCGACTCGGCCATCGCCGTCTCCGCCGCGATGTCCTCGGCGTTGGCGTCGAACTCACCGGACACCGTGTAGTTGGTGTGCTTGCGCTGCCAAACCCGCTCGCGCCCGTCCCCCCGGCTAGGCCCCTCGACGATCATGCCCGCCCTCGCGAGCGCACGCAGGTGATAGCTGGTGGCGCTGGGAGACAAGCCCACCACCTCGGCGCATTCGGTCGCTGTCGCCCCGACCTCGTTCAGCGATAGGTGTTCAAGGATCGCCAGCCTGGCCGGGTGGGCCAGCGCCCGCATCACCACCGGATCACTGAGCTTTGTCCGCTCGTCTGTCACCTCACTAGAAAACCATGTGCGCCCCACCGGTCCGCCACGTATCCGTTTCTAGAACGTTGGGTAAGGCCCTATTCCAGCAGAGCCTTGATATCAGAAGCGGTCAAGCGGGCGGAAGCGAAATCGCCACCGTCGAGAACGCTGCTGAACAGCTCCGCTTTGCGCGCCTTCAGCGCCATGACCTTCTCTTCAATGGTGTCCTTGGCGACCATGCGATACACCATGACATTGCGCGTCTGGCCGATACGGTGCACGCGATCGACGGCCTGTGCCTCGGTTGCCGGATTCCACCACGGGTCCAGGAGGATGCAGTAGTCCGCCTCGGTGAGGTTGAGACCGAATCCGCCGGCCTTCAAGCTGATCAGGAAGACAGGGGCGGAGCCGGTCTTGAACTCCGCGAGCACATCCTTGCGATTGCGGGTCTTGCCATCGAGGTAGCAGCATCGGATGCCCGCCTTCTCCAGTCGCGTTCTGGCCGACTCCAGGAAGCGCGTGAACTGGCTGAAGACCAGGCTGCGGTGGCCCTCGGCGACCAGGTCGGTGACCTGGGCCGTCAACACATCGAGTTTCGTGGAAGGGACATTGTGATGTTTCGGGTCGACCAGTGAGACATCGAGGCTCGCCTGCCGCAACAGCGTCAACGATCGGAAGATCTCGAACCGGTTCCGTTCCAGATCACCGAGCAGGCCCAGCACCTTCTGTCGTTCCCGTTGCAGGTAGGTCTGATAAACCTTGCGGTGCCTGCGATCCAGCTCCAACTCGAGAACCTGCTCTTGCTTCTCCGGCAGATCGGCAACCACATCAGCCTTCCTGCGTCGCAGCATCAGCGGCTTGACCCGGCGACGCAGTTGCGCCAGCCGCTCGACGTCATGGCCCTTCTCGATCGGGTTGCGGTAGTACTCGGTGAATCGGTCCAGCCGGGGAAACAGCCCGGGTGCGGCCACCGAGCAGAGCGACCACAGTTCCGCCAGATTGTTCTCCATTGGTGTGCCGGTGATCGCGAGCTTGAACGGTGCGGTTAGCAGCTTCGCGCAGCGATACCCCTGCGATTGGTGGTTCTTGATGAATTGAGCCTCGTCCAGGATCAGCCCGTTCCACTTGAGCGCCTGGTAGTCGTCGTATTCCAGCCGGAACAGCGTGTAGGAGGTCACGACCACGTCCGCGCCTGTCACGGCCTCGGCAAGCTCGCATCCGAGCCGGCGGGCGCGGGTCTGCGTGATCGCCTGAATAGCCAGATCCGGGGTGAACCGCTCCGCTTCGCTGACCCAGTTGTGTACCACGCTGGCCGGCGCCACCACGAGAAAGGGCGCGTGCGACCCGCCGAACTCCCGGGCGCGACATATCAGAGCCAAGGCCTGCAAGGTCTTGCCCAGACCCATGTCGTCGGCGAGAACCCCACCGAGGCCGTGGTCGTAAAGTGTTGCCAGCCAAGCGAAACCCTCATGCTGGTAGGGCCGGAGCACAGCGCGCAGGCTCTGCGGCACCGCACGTTCCACGGTGTCATCGACATCGGTAAGTGCTCGTACCGATTCCTGCCAAGCGCGGGCCTGGCCGGTTATCTCGCCCAGCTCGGCCAGCTCCTGCCACAGCCCGGCCTGGAAACGGCTGACCCGCAACACACCGTCCGGCGAGTCGGTCAGCGCGCGGGACTCGGCTATCAGTTCACGCAGCTGGTAAAACTCATCTCGGTCAAGACTGAAGTAGGCGCCGCTGGGCAGGATGAGGTATTGCCGGTCCTGTGCCAGGGCGACGAAAAGCTCCTCGAACACGACTTCTTCGCCGCCGACTGTGACCCGCACCGCCAGGTCGAACCAGTCCGACTCGGCGACAGTGTCAGTGCTACCGAAATAGATCGCGGGTGCCTCATAGACCTCGCGGTATTCCAGGCCTGGGACTCCCGGAAGGATGTCGACATCAACGCCCTCAAGCTCGATGAGCGCTGGTATCACCTTGTTCAACAGATGGATCATGTTGTCGCCCGCGACCGTCGCCGCCTCCGCCAGGCACGCTCCGCCGCGGGAGGGGTCCAAAAGGCCTGGCACATCAGCGGAAACGACCAAGGCAACTGTCTGCGCGAGGTCATCGCGCTGCTTCGCCATGCCTACGGGCGGCGGCGCATAGAGCGGCTCCTTATGGTGTTCCCCGGCAACGGACCGCACCCATTGCCAGTGGAGTCCGAGTTGATGCTGCGGCAACGGGTTGACGGTAAGGGTCAACGTTGTCGGCCCGGCGTCAGGCAGCTCTACACCGTTACCGGAGGCTACCACCTCAACCAGGCGCAAGAGTTTCGGGTAATGCTCGTGGAAGAACCAGCTCTCATCGCTGGCCGGGATCAGGATCGGTGGTCCGGCCAACGCGGACTCCATCCCTGAGGGCAGCCCCGCCAGGGGAGCCAACTGGAGCACTCGATCCTTGGCCGCTGATATCGGTCCATTTTGGATGCCCCACCAGGCCACACCATGGGCAGGTTGCCCCAGTAGTACGAAGCAATGCGCGGAAACCGCCAAACTTTCGACCATCAGCGCCGGCACCAACTCCAGTCCTTCGCCGGTCCGGCTGACCTGCAAAGACACCCGCGCCGGTCCGCGGGCCACCGTGACCGGCGTGGACGCCTTCCCGGCCAGCACCAGGGGTAGTCCGATCTCCACCGCCTCGGCCAGCAGGTCCCAGATCCGCCGGCTTGGAAAATCGTCCAGAAAGATCGTCGCCTGCTGCTGGTTGTAGCCGTAGCTGTAGTAGCGGCGTTCGCTGCTCCTCGACAGCAACAGGATCTCGTTGAGCAGGCGGCGATGCCGCTCAGCCCGAGCACCATGCCCGATGTGTGCATAGCCAAGCGAGGGCCACGAGATCCCGCCACGGACCCAGCCGCTGCGGCCGGGCACCACCGGGCGCATAACCACCCGCCTTGGGTTTCCCTGTGCCTCAACGAGATCGAACTGGAGCGCCACCCCGGGCTCGCTGTCGCTGAACCCGGCTTGCCTTGGTATCGAAGCTGTTTCGCCGGACAGCTTGGCCAACGCCACCTCCCAGGCAGGCTTGGCCACTTTCCGCTTCGGTGTGCCACTGTTTCTCGTGGCATTGGCCCTTGGCGCTTCGCCCAGAGCGAGAAGGGCTAAAGCGGCGTGGTGGAAGCAGTGAGGGTATCCGCCGCAGGTGCATTCGCCTTCGAATCTCGCGATGGCACCATGGGCATCCATGGTCAGGGTCGCGATCGTGAAGCCAGACGCGTGACCTTCCACCTGACCGAACGCCTCTCCCGTTTCTGGGCGCCAACGCAGTTTGACAACGTCGCCCTGCTCGACCTGCTCGCGAGCGCGGAGCAGACCACTGGTGCCGATCAGCGCGTGCAGTGCCGCCTCCGCGTCGGTCAATTCCAGCTTCACCTTCGCCACCAGCACCTCCGGATACCGTCTCGCGCACGACAACCTGAAGAAGATAGCGAATGTTTCGCCTCGGCCGATCGATCCGATGCGCGAACACACCGCGTGTTTGCCAAAGAGTCTGGCTCGAGCTCCCAAACCGCACTATTACGCAAAAGGTGTAAATTTCCAGAAAGGTGACAAGACAGAGTGCCGTCCTCTAATTCGGTGGAGGCTCCCAGGTCTTGGCACGTATGCTCGATGCCCGCTTGACGGCCGCGGTGAGACACGCACCGACGCGGACGTCGCGCGCCGGGGCCGGCCATCCGGCCCGGATACGCGAGCGAGCAGGCGAATGACCCGATAGGACGTCAAAGTGCCCGCATCCGACACTGACACCGATTCGCTCGAGCACGAGCGCGCCCACCTCCAGACGTCACGCCAAGCCCTGGCCACCATGCGCGAGCGGGCCCAGGCCCTGTTCAGGATGGGTGATCAGGTTGCCGGCGACGCTTACACCGCCGAGACCCTCGGCCGCCAGATGGCCCAGCGCATCAAGGAACTCACCGACGACCCCGAGACCCCGCTCTTCTTCGGCAAGCTGCGCATGGACTCCACCGAGACCTTCCACATCGGACGCCGGCACGTCATCGACGACGCCAGCGACCCCCTCGTACTCGACTGGCGCGCGCCCCTGAGCCGCAAGTTCTACCAGGCCAGCGCCCGCGACCCGCAGCAGGTCACGCTCCGGCGCCGCTTCGGCTTCGCCCACGGCACACTCACCAGCTTCGAGGACGAACACCTCGACCGCGGCGAGGAACTTGGCACCTCCAGTGCCATCCTCACCGCCGAGATCGAACGCCCGCGCGTGGGCCCGATGCGCGACATCGTCGCCACCATCCAGCCCGA
>Ga0075428_100001390_pt1 | contig 25734 bp, 17 predicted proteins | sample RhiMetdeltSRZDD2_FD_75291 | JGI IMG/M metagenome (GOLD analysis project Ga0075428, IMG submission 75291) | Populus rhizosphere microbial communities from Tennessee, USA - Rhizosphere MetaG P. deltoides SRZDD2 | ecosystem: Host-associated > Plants > Roots > Rhizosphere > Soil | place: USA... | reverse complement strand
GGCCTACCTGCGCACCGGCCACAGCGACCTGTCCGTCTTCCAGGCCGCCCGGATCGGCTGGCCACTGTCCACAGTGGACGTCCCGCCGCCTATTGAGCCTGTCCGGGTCACCGCGCTGGGCCACCCGAAACCGAAGACGACCGAGACCGCCGACACCGAGCTGACCGACCTCACCGCCCTGGTGATGGCGATGCAGGACGCCGCCACCATGGCCGGCGTCACGGCCCCGCCCGGCCCCTGGCTTCCCCCGCTCCCCGACGTCATTCACCGGGGAGACCCCCACCCCGGCGAATTCTCACCACACCCCGCCCAAGGTGTAGCGAACTCTGCCCACCCCACAAACAACCCCCACCCCAGCCACCCGGGGAACCCAACTCGACCCGGCGAATTCTCACCACACCCCGCCCAAGGTGTAGCGAACTCTGCCCAGCCCACAAACAACCCCCGCCCCAGCCACCCGGGGAACCCAACTCGACCCGGCGAATTCTCACCACACCCCGCCCAAGGTGTAGCGAACTCTGCCCAGCCCACAAACAACCCCCGCCGCGGCGAATACCCTCCACATCCCCAACCCGGGTTCGGTTTCCTCGGGCTGGCGGATGAGCCGGAGTGGCAGCGGCAGCGCGGTTTCGACCTCGACCTCGACACCGCGGCCCCCGTCATCGTGGCCGGCATGGCGCGCAGCGGCCGCTCCACGCTGCTGCTCGGCCTGGCCGCCCGCCTCATCGAGCAGCACTCCCCGGCCGATCTTCACCTCTATGCCCTTGATTATGGCGGCCGAGCCCTGTCGCCGCTGGCTAGCCTGCCGCACTGCGGCGCCTACACCAACCCCGACGAACCGGGCCGTGCCGAAAGGGTCCTATCCATGCTCACCGCCGAGACGCAGCGCCGCGCCCGCGCCGGAGTCACCACCCCACGCCTCGTCCTGTTCATCGACCAGTATGAGGCGTTCCTGGCTCGACACTCCGATGTGGACGGAGCGGCCATGACCGACATGGTGGATGCCCTGCTGCGCACCGGCCCGGCGGCGGGGGTGCTGCCCGTGCTGAGCATGGACCGGTCCGGGTTCGGGCACCGCATCTCCAGCGCTGTCGCCACGCGTCTGGTGCTGCGCCAGGCCGAAGCCGAGCAGGCCGAGATCTTCGGCGTAGCGCGCAAGGCGATGCCGGAGCGGATGCCGCCGGGGCGGTTTATCGCCGTGCCCTCGATGGTGGAGGTCCAGACCGCCCTGCCGCCAAGTGAATTCAAGCGCTGGCCGGATCCGGGTGACGCGGGTCCGCGCCGAGTGGACGCGCTGCCGGAGTCGATCCCGCTCACCGACCCCATCTTTGCCGAAGAAGCAGGTAAATGCATTATCGGCGCCGGGGGCGATCACCTGCACGCCATCGAGCTGGAGCTGGGCGCCGCGTTCCTGATCGCGGGGCCGCCGCGCAGTGGACGCAGCACCGCTCTCGCCGCCGTGGTCTCCACATTGGACAGACCAACCATTCTCGTGATCCCTCGTACCTCGCCGTTGCGAAAACTGGCCAACCTGCAGCACGTGGCCGCCACCCTCACCGGCCCCGAGGACTTGGCGAGCATCGTCGATGAGCTCGGCGACAGCGGTGCGGTCATCGTCGTCGACGACGCCGAGATGCTCGCCGACAGCTCCGACGCCTACGAGCTTGAGCGGCTGGCCAGGCGCGCCCGCGACGGCGGGATCGCCTTCGTCGCCGCCGGCCTCGGCGAGGATCTGGTGCAGCAGCGCTACCGGGGTTGGATCGCGGCGCTGCGCCGCGAGCGGGCCGGTCTCCTGCTCAATCCCTCCGGCCCGGCCGACGGCGACCTCTTCGAGATCAAACTGCCGCGTGCCCCGCACGCCGGCCCACCCGGGCGCGGATTGCTTGTGCGCCAAGGGAAAACGATGCCCATCCAAGTCCCTATGGTGAATCCGTGACGGCCCGTTACAGTACGACGATGAATCAGGACACTACGCGATCAAGCCGGGCCCTCGGCAGCAACTATGTGCTGGAGAGGGAGATCGGTGGCGGCGCCACCGGTCGCGTCTGGCGGGCGATCAGGCGCGCCGACGGCGCCGCCGTCGCGGTGAAGGTCCTGCGCGCCGAGTTCGCCGGAGACACCGACTCCGTGGTGCGGTTCCTGCGCCAGCGCACCGTGCTGGCGCAGGTCGCCCACCCCCACCTGGTGCGCGTGCACGACCTCGTGGCCGAGGGCGACATGCTCGCGGTGGTGATGGATCTGGTGGAGGGCAAGGATCTACGGCAGGTGATCCGCAGCACAGGCGGAGTGCCGCTCAACCGCGAGGACGCCCTCACGATCCTGTCCCAGGTCGCCTGGGCGCTGAACGCCGTGCATGCGGCGGGCGTGGTGCACCGCGACATCAAGCCGGAGAACGTGCTGATCCAGGGGCGCATCGGCGCACCGCACGCCATGCTCACCGACTTCGGCCTGGCCAAGTTTCTTGACGGTCCGGCCTACACGAGCGCGTCGGTGCTCAACGGCACCCCGGCCTACATGGCGCCCGAGGTGGTCACCGGCAACCCGGCCGGCCCCGAGTCCGACGTCTACGCCCTGTCAATCATGGCCTACGAGCTGCTGGCCGGGGAGCGTCCGGTACACGCCGAGAACCCGGCCGCGCTGCTGCTCGCGCACCTGAGCGCCGAGGTGGTCCGCCCGCCCGGGCTGCCCGACGGGCTGTGGCGGCTGATCAGCGCCGGGCTGTCCAAGGAGCCCGAGGCCCGGCCCACCGCCGCCGAGTTCGCCGCCCGCATCGTCAACCCGGGCCACGAGAGCAGCATGGCGTCCACAATGGACGCGATCCGGCCCGCGCCGGTAAAGCCCGCGCCGCCCAAGCCCAACGGGCGCAAGCGTTGGCTGCTATGGACGGCGGGCGCGCTGTGCGTCCTGCTCGGCGTCGGTGCCGGCCTGTGGTTCGGCCGCCCCACTACCAAGGCCTCCTCGCAGGCGCAGGTGTCGCACTCCGCGGAACCGCCGCTCTACCAATACGTCCTTCCCGTCGAGGTCACCAGCCCCAAGCCGGGCGAGATCCTGCTCAAGTTTCCCAGCGCCGGCAAACTCGACGGGTTCCAGTCGTACATCGTCTATCGGGACAAGGATCCGGTGGACCAGTTCGTCGCTTGGAACGAGAAGGGTTACTCCTACCTCATCGGCGACCAGAAGACACCGTTCTGCTACCGGGTCGTCGCTCTCCTGCAGACCGACAAGCCGCCGGCCGCACTCGAGATCCAGCCCGTCTGCCAGCCCGCCAACGGAAAGCCCCGGGGGTAATTCGAGATGAACAACGCGTACCAAGCGATCGCCGACGCCGTGCAGATTGCCTTGCGCGGCAAGCCCTCCGCTGTCCGGCTCGCGCTCACCTGCCTGTTCGCCGGCGGGCACCTGCTCATCGAGGACGTGCCCGGCGTCGGCAAGACCACGTTGGCCAAGGCGATCGCCACGGCTCTGGGCGGGCGCTGGCAACGCATCCAGTTCACCCCGGACCTGCTGCCGGCCGACATCACCGGCACCAACGTCTATGACCAGCGGACAGGCTCGTTCGACTTCCGGGCCGGGCCGGTCTTCGCCCACCTGGTGCTCGCCGACGAGATCAACCGGGCCTCGCCCAAGACCCAGTCGGCGCTGCTGGAGGTGATGGAGGAGCGGCAGGTCACCGTCGACGGGCGCAGTTACGGCGTTCCGGCGCCATTCCTGGTCATCGCCACGCAGAACCCGGTGGATCTCGAGGGCACCTACCGGCTGCCCGAGGCGCAGCTCGATCGATTTTTGATGAGGATTTCCATCGGGTACCCGCAAGCCGCCGCCGAGCAGGAGATCCTGCTCAGCCGCACGGGTGGGCACACGGCCGTGGTGCCCACGGTGTGCGACGTGGACAAGGTGGTGGCGATGGTCAAGCACACCGAGACCATCCATGTCGCACCGGTCCTGGCCGAGTACATCACCTCCATCACCAACGCGACGCGGCAGCGCGAGGAGCTGCGCCTGGGCGCCAGCCCGCGGGCGAGCCTGGCGCTGCTGCGGGCCGCTCAGGCCTGGGCCGCGTGCGAAGGGCGGGCGTTCGTGGTACCCGATGATATTAAAGCCGTAGCTGAACCGGTTCTGGCGCATCGCCTGCTGCTCACCTCCGAGGCCGAGCTGCGCCGGGTCAGGCCGCGGGCGTTGCTGGCCGAAATCCTTGCCGGCGTTCCCGTTCCCGTGGCGGCACCGGTGCGATGAGCCGCCTCACCGCCACGGGCTGGGGGGTCGCGGCGAGCGGGCCACCGCTGCTGGCCGCCGGAATCCTTGCCCGGTATGCCTTTCTGGCCGGGGTGGGCCTGGCCGCGCTCGCCGCCGTCGCCGCCGCGATCGTGGTAACCCTGGTGCGCTACCGGATCGCCGCCCAACGCACCGTGACCCCGGATCGGGTGACCGTCGGCGGCACCGTCCGGATGTCCATCGTGGTCCGCAATCTCACCGCCCTGCCCACCCCCTCCTTCAGCGCCTCCGTCCACATCGGAGAGAGCGGAGAGATGGAGACCCTTGACCTGCCGGTGCCTTCCATGGGCCCCCGGGGCAGGGTCGAGGTCAGCACGGTCGTCCAATGCTCGCGGCGCGGCCTCATCAGGCTCGGCCCGGCGGCGGTGCGCCGGCGCGACCCGCTGGGCCTGGCCCGCCGCGACGCCGGATTCTCCAGCCCCGACTGGCTCTGGGTGCATCCGCGCGTGCACCACATCGCGCCGCTGCCCGCCGGGCTGGTGCTCGACTTCGAGGGCCGCGCCGCGCTGCGCAGCCACGCGGGATCGGCCACCTTCGCCGCCCTGCGCGAGTACAACCGGGGCGACGACCCGCGCCACATCCATTGGCGGACAACGGCTCGCACCGGCACCCTGGTGGTCAAGCACCACGTCGACACCACCGAGCCGGCCACCACCATCGCCCTCGACACCCGCTCCGAAGTCCTTGACGCGTTGGCTTTCGAGGAGGCGGTCGAGGTCGCCGCGTCCATCACCGCCGCATCCGCCCGCGCCGGGCGCGACTTCACGCTGTGCACCGCGGGTGCCGTGCTCGAGGCAGGCGCGCACGATTTCCTCGACCATCTTGCCGCGCTCACCCAGTCCCCGGGTAGCCTCGCGGACCTGGCCGGCACCATCGACCGGGCGCCGCCGGGCGGCAGCCTCGCCATCATCTCCGCCGGCACCACCCCCGGACTGCTCGAAGCCCTTGCCCCGCAACGCCGCCGCTTCGCAATGGTGGTCGCGATCCTCATCGGCGACGAAGGTGGCGTCCTCAACCGCCGGCCCGGCCTGACCGTGGTGGGCGTGCACTCCGCCGCGCAGCTCGCCGCCGCCTGGCCCTCCGTGCTGCGAGGTGCCGCGTGATCGCCCGTTCGGCCGCTGCCTGCCTATGCGCTTTCTTTGCCGCCCTGGGCTTTTCCCCGATTTTTGTGGGTACCCGTTACGCCCTGTTCGCCGCGGTGGTGGTGGCCGTGACCGGCGGGACCTGCCTGGCCCTGGCCCACACTCGCGTTTCCAAGACGGTGCGGGTCGCCGTGGCGTCCGGGGTCGTGCTCGCCTATGCCTTCCTCGCCTTCGCCCCGGGCCTGGCGGTCTACCACGGCCTGCGACGGTTGCTCACCGCGGCGCTTCCCGTGGAGGCGCAAGGCCCCGAGCTGGCGACGGTGATCCTGCTCGCCGGCCTGACCACGGTGGCCACCATCGAACCCATCCTGCGCGCCCACGCGCCCCTCGAAATCCCTAGCGCCCCTGAGAAGTCCGGCACCCTTGAGAAGTCCGGCACCCTTGCGAAATCCGGCACCCTTGCGAAATCCGGCACCCTTGAGAAACCCCGCGCCCTTGGGAAACCTCGCGTCCGCAAGCGCCTGGGAAGGCGCCGGACCCGCGCGCCGCATGGAAAGCGCCGCCCCCTTCTGGCCCTTATCGCCCCCCTCGCCCTGACCGCCATCGCCTGCGCCATCGGCGCCCCGGCCGGCCCGCCGCCGGCCTGGCTCCCGGCCGCCTTCACCGCCTCGGCCGCCCTGCTCCTCTGGCTCCTCAACCGGCGCGGGCGGGCCACGGCCCGATCCCCTTTGTGGCTAAGGCTTTCCGGTGCCCTCGTCACCCTCGCCCTGTTCGCCGGGGGCGCGCTCATCGCCGCCTCGGCCGGGACGATCCTGGGCGACGAGGATCCCGCACAGGCGCGCGCCCTGCTGCCCGAACCGGTGGAGCCGCGCCTGGACACCAGCCCGCTCGCCCTGTTCCCGGCCTTGCGCACCGGGCGCCGCCCGGTCTCGCTGGCCATCACCGCGCGGGACGAACCCTCCCTGCTGCGCCTGGCGACCCTGGACACCTTCGACGGCGAGTACTGGACCACGACCGCGCGCTACCGCTGGGCCGGGCGCAACCTGCCCGCGGCCCCCGGAACCGTGGTGGAGCAACACGTCGAGGTGCTGCGCGACGACGGCCTCGGCTGGCTCGTCTCCAGCGGGCGCCCGGTCTACGTCTCCATCTCCGGGCTCGGCGTTGACGAGGTTACCGGCGACATCGTGGTCCCGTCCGGGCAGGCGCCCCCGCGCGAGTTCACCATCCGCAGTGCCCTGCCCCCGCCTGTCCCGGCCGACCGGGCCCCGGCATCGTCCACATCGGAGTGTGCATCGGACCTGGCCGAGTGGGCGAAACTGGCCACCGGCGGCACGCGCGATCTGGCCGCGTTGCACCGCCTCGAGGGGCACCTGCGCGACTTCCGCCGCGACGACCGTCCCGAGGCCCCGGGCGGGCACGGCCTTTTCCAGATCCGCCAGCTGCGCACCTCCCGTTCGGGCACCGCCGAGCAGTTCGCCAGCGCCTTCGCGGTGCTGGCCCGCTGCGCCGGGTTCGACGCCCGCGTGGTCACCGGTTTCCGGCCGCGGACCGTCCGGGCCGGGCAGTACACCGTCACCGGCGAGGATGTCCACGCCTGGGCGGAAGTCCGCTTCGCCGACGGGGTGTGGGCGCCGTTCGACCCCACCCCGACGCTCGCCGACTCCGCGGCGGCCGACGGGGTACCCACGCCCACACCGACACAGGGCCCGGACACCGACCCCACGCCGCCACCGTTCGTCGACCCCTCCGCCAACACACCCACCGAGGCCCTTCCAGCCCCAGATGACCGGCCGCCACCCGCCGTGCTGACCGTCCTCATCGGACTGACCCTGCTGCTCGCGTACGCGATCCTCGTTCCGTCCGCCAAGCGCTGGCGACGCTTCCGCCGGCGCCGCCGCGGTACGCCGCGGCAGCGCACCCTCGCCGCCTGGCACGACACCCTCGACCGCCTCGCCGAGGCCGCCCTACGCTTCACCCCGGCCGACACCGCCGGCCAGGTCGCCGACGCCGCCCACGCCCGTTTCGGTACCCGCGTGGCAACGCCCCTGACCGCGCTGGCTCTGCTGCACGACGAGGCCGCCTACGCGCCGCCCGCAGCCGCTCGCGATGTCACCACCCCGGCCTGGCGCCTGGCCGCCGAGATCCGCACGGCTCTGTTCACCAAACTGGGCCGCCTGCGCCGCACCCTGGCCAACGTCGACCCGCGCCCCCTCCTGCGCCGCAATGGCTAATACCCACGGCGGCAAGCGGCCTAATGCCCCGATCGCCTAGATGTCCACTGCCGCAAGGATTTGATGCAGTGTGACGGCGCGGGCGCGGGTAACGTCACCCTCGGAGGCCCGGTCGTCGATCTCCTCCCCGATCTGTTCGATACGCTGCCTGGCGTTGTCGGTGTCGCCGCGGTCGATCCGGCGTTGCAGATCGGAGATGCGCGACAGCAGGCTCTCCGCGCACTGCGGCCGGATCTCCCCGGCGGCCTGGCCGGCGAGCACCGCTTGGCGCAGGTTGGCGGTGGCGACGGCCGAGTTGCCGCGCCCGGTGGGGCTGGCGGCGGGTGGCGGCGAGGTGACGGCCGGGGTCGAGCGAGCGGAAGCGGCTGCGGTGGAGGAGAGTTCCGGGGCGGTGGCGACCTGGATGCCGCGGCCGAAGGTGAGTATGAGGGCGGTGATCGCGGCGATGGCCAGCCCGGCGGCCCCGGCGGCGATCAGCCGCGGCCAGGCGGTCCGCTTGACGGCGACGGTGGGCAACGGGCTGGTCGACCTGGGCGGCATCGCGATGGGCGCGATTGTAGACAGTCCATTGTCGACAGTCGGTATCGCGGAGAGGGCGGCGGCGACCTCCACCGCACGAGGCCGCGCCGAGGGCGCCGTTGCCAGGCAGCGCCAGCAGACGTCGGCCACATCGGCGGGCAGCCCGGGCACGAGCGCGGCAAGCCAGGCGCCAAAATCGGCGCCACGGTCGGCATCCTGGGCCGCCACATCCTGGGCCGCCACATCCTTGGCCGCCATATCCTTGGCCGCCATATCCTTGGCCGCATTGTCGGACTCATCAAGGTCGTCGGGCAGGCGGCCGGTCAGCGCCTCGAAGAGCACGACCCCAAGGGAGTAGATATCCACCGCCGGAGTGATCGGCGCCTGCGGGTCATAAGACTCCGGAGCCACATAGCCCACCGTCCCGAAGCGAGACTCGGCGCGGCTCGCGCCCAGCACGGTGGCGATGCCGAAGTCCACCACCTTGACCCCGGACCGGGTCAGCACCACGTTGGCCGGGGTGACATCGCAGTGGACGACGCCGTGCTCGTGGGCGGCGGCCAGCCCAGAAGCGACCTGCGCGGCCATCCGCACCGCCTCCGGCCAAGGCAACGGTCCGTTGCGTAAGGCCTGGGCGAGCGTCCGGCCGTGCACCAGCTCCATCACCACGAACGGCAGAACAACACCGTCGGCATCGTACTCGCCATAGTCATGGACGTTGGCCACGTGCGGGTCGCTGACCATCGCCATCGCCCGTGCCTCGCGCCGCAGCAGATCCCGCGTGGTCTCATCGCGCACCAGCTCGGCGGTGAGCACCTTCACCGCGACCAGGCGACCGAGCACGTCATCGCGTGCCCGCCACACCTGCGACATCCCGCCCGATCCGAGCAGCTCAACCAGCCGGTAGCGGCCGGCGATCGTCAGGTTGGGCGGCAAGGCCTGCATACCTAGATGGTACGTACGCCGGCGTTCACGAGTTCACGCCCAGGCACGAGAGCGGTAAGCAACCATGGTATGTAGTTCGGGTGCGGCACCGGCGACCGCTTGCTTTGCACCCAAAGACGACCCCGCAAGATCGTGTGTTGCGTCTTTGGGTGCAAAGCAAGGGCGCGCCACCAGTAAGGTCATGATCGATTGATCTAGCACTTTCCCCGAAAATGCTGCCTAAAGTCGTTGGGAGGCAGCATTTTCCCCGAAAGTGCTAGATCAACCATCCCCGGTCAACCGCAGTCGGTCGAATGCGGGCCGGTAGCGTCTCTGGTTGCAATGCAGCCGAGCTCGCAGCGTCGTGAGGTGGACCGGCCAGCTCCACTGCTTAGCGGCGTCGCGGCTCAGTTGCACCTTGACGACCACGGCCAGTATCGCCGCCCTTCGGCGCCGCAGCACCACCACCGCGTCTGCCCGATATTCCGTGGGGGTCAGATCGGTCAGGTCGCCGGGCTCCAGGCGAGCGTTCTGATAGGCGGGCAGGTCGACGCCGAGTCGGTCGGTGAGCAACTCGGCGACGAACGACGGCCATTGCCGGACGATCTCGACCAGCGCTTCGTGCATGCTTGAGGGCTGATTTTAGCAACTAAGTTGATACTTAGGCAAGCTCGAGCAAGTTGCGGGCCATGATGGCTTTGAGCGACAGCGTGCGGTAGCCGACCTCGTCGAACAGCACCGTGATCCGGTCGTCCTCCTCGCGCATCACGATGCCCGGGCCCCACTGCGCATGCCTGACTCTTGACTGTACGGCGAAGCCCGTGTCCACATCGGACAGTGCCTGGGCCGAGCCGTCCTCACAGTTGTCGCATGAGCCGCACAGCCCGGGCAGCTCCTCGCCGAAGTAGCCGAGCAGGAAGTGGCGCCGGCAGTCCTCGGTTTCGGCGTAGCCGCGCATCATCTCCACCCGGGTCAGCTCGATGGTGCGCATCTGCTCCGCCTCGGCGGCGGCCGCCGCGACCGCCTCGTCGACGTCGAACCCCTCGACGTCGAAGTCGTTGCGCCACACCAATCCAGCCGGGCTGGTGGCGATCGCCTCGGCCTGCTGCAGCAGGTTGGCGGCGCGCGTGACGCGGGCGCGGGTCATGTCGAGCTCCTCGGCGATGTCGTCGATGCGCACGGGATCCCCAGCGGCAGCCCGGATCCCGGCCGCTATTTTCGCCAAAAGCGCTTCATCGACGGTACCCGATGAAAAAAATCGTGGCAGCCGAAGGTCTTCCGGACGGAAGTAGAGGATCGCCACCGCCGATTTGCCATCGCGCCCGGCCCGCCCAATCTGCTGGTAATACGAGTCCAACGACTCGGCCGGCGCTGCGTGTACCACGAACCGCACATCAGGCTTGTCGATGCCCATGCCGAAGGCCGAGGTGGCGACGGTGATGGCCCTCTCCGACCCCAGGAAAGCATCGTGCGCCGAGGCCCGCTCAGTCGCCGACAGCCCGGCGTGATAGGCATACGCTTCCTCGCCCGCCTCCCGCAAAGCCTGCGCGTACTCCTCGGTCTCGCCGCGCGTCTGCACATACAGCAGGCCCGGCGGGTCAAGGGCCACAATGCGATCGACGATCTCCCGCCGTTTCTCCCGCTCGGTGATCTCGCGGGACACCTCGAGCCGGATGTTGGGGCGGTCGAACCCCTTGACCACCTGGACCGGGTCGCGCATCTGCAAGCGTTCCACGATGTCGGCGCGCACCGGGGGCGACGCGGTCGCGGTCAGGGCCAGCACGGCCGGTTGCCCGAGCCGCTGCACTGCCTCGCCCAGCCGCAGGTAGTCGGGGCGGAAGTCGTGGCCCCACGAGGAGACGCAGTGCGCCTCGTCCACCACGAACAGGGACGGCTTCGCCTCCAGCAGCTCCGCGATCACCTCGTCCTTGGCCAGCTGCTCGGGGGTGAGGAAGACGAACTCGGCCCCACCGGTCCGCAGCGCTTCGAAAGCCGCCTCGTTGGCCCGCTCCGACCTGGACGAGTTGACCACGTGGGCCTCGGCCGCGCCCTTGGTCATCAGGCCCATCACCTGGTCACGTTGCAGCGCGATGAGCGGCGAGACCACGATCGTGGTGCCGCGCAACAGGATCGCCGGGACCTGATAGATGGCCGATTTGCCGGAGCCGGTCGGCGAGACCACCAGGGTGTCGCGGCCGGACATCACATGGCCCATCGCCTCGGCCTGCGCCGGGCGAAGTTCCTCCCATCCGAACAGGCTCCGGGCGGTGTCGCGCAACTGGTCAAGGGTCCCTGGAGTCGGCATGGGCCGCATAATATCCGCCGCCGCGCTCGAACCGGCCGCCGGGCGCGTGTCCAGAATGGACGATCGTAGGCGGTCATGCGGCGAAAGCCCGGCTGATTATCGTTGACACTAGATTAGATCAATTAATCTAGCGCTGCTCTCTATGCGGCATATGGTCGAGGCATCGGCGCCGACAGATGACTCTTCAACGCGCGAGCTGCTTCTGAGAGAGAAAGAAGCCCATCGACCTTCTCAGGACCACGATCGCTTGACCCTCTGGCGACCGGGCCACTCACCCCGAAAGAACGACGGAGGAACTCGCCGTTCCAGCCCCTGCCGTGCGCGGGCGTCGGGTGACCTTCCCGCGGGTGACCTTCCCGCGGGTGACCTTCCCGCGGCGAAATTGCCGCATTCAAGTGACCAAGTAAGGGAGCAACGCGATGTCAGTACGAAATCTCGCCCGACGGACAACAGTGCTGCTGGCCGCGGGCACAGCAACGGTGTTGCTCGGCGCCCAGCCGACGCTTGGCGCCGGTGACGATATTGTGCTCGGCAAACCAATCAAGATCGAACTACCCGCGGTCCCGCCCGGTGGCCTCCACCCGGTTCAGAAAGCCGCCGTCAAAGGGGCAAGCGCACAGAGTTGCCAGGATCTCAGCCGGAAAGTAGCGGCCGAGCGAGTCCAGAACCCCGGCAACCGAGCCGACGCGAGCTATCTGTGCGATGGCTCGCTGTCGGACCTTGCCGCGCTGTCGCCGGCTCCGATGAAGACGGCCGGGCCGACCACGCAAGTCGTGTGGTGCACCACGCAGGACGAGGGCACCCCCATAGTCTGGTCGTACCGCAGCCGCGGTGAAGCGTGCAACTCGCGGTTCGCCTTCACGATCAGCTTCAACACCCGAACGGGATTCGATGAGGTGGCGGTGATGGTCTACGAGCACGAGATCGTGACCGTCACGTCCGGCCCCATCTGGTTCGACGACGTCAAGCTGACTTTCGTCGCGTACACCGGCGAGTTCTCGACCGTGGAGGTCGACGCCGCGACCGAATGCGGCTGCGTGATCGAGGGCGACGACCACGCATGGGGTGGCTTCCTGCCCATCAATCTGGGCCAGACGCTCACCGGCGACTTCGGTTACTCGTGGCTTCAGCAGCAAAGTATTGAATACATAGGTGACTGGATTTTCACGTACGAGGGCCAGCGGCCGGGCGTGATCAGCATCGGCCCGGCATCCGAGCCGGGGCCCGACTCACTTCGATGCGACACCGTGGTAAACGGCTCGGTCAGCGCATGTGTGTTCACCGCGTGGACCCCGGAGTTGCAAGTACCCGTCGGCGTCTACGGGCCCGCCGCGCTCAATGTCGCGTTCGCCAACTACTACCTGCCCGACGGATGGGGCTACCTGCAACCCATCGCCCGGCTCGCGGACCCGAACGAGCAGCGCGCCAACCGCGACTGGGTCTGCAACGACGGCACCTTCGTGCGCTACCCGGATTTCGTTCCGGACGACAGTTGCGACGAGTACCCGTTCGCGGCCTCGTACATGAGCGCCCGGTTCCTCGGGGTGCCCGGCGCCGACTGCGCTGAGATCATGGTCCTGTTCAACGGCTCGACCGGAAACTACGACCTTTATGAGGTACGCAAACCGCTTACCTACGCCGAACGGTGTGTCCGCGGGCATGTGCAACTGTCCCTGAACGAGGGCGTCGGCGGGCTTCTGGGCAGCTTCACCCGGACCCAACGACTACTCGATGGCGACTACTACTACGTGTACGCGGTATAGCCACAGCCGAGTAAGACGGCCCCGATCCCGACCACCGAAATCCGGGCGGGATCGGGGTCAGGCAGCCTTCCGTGAGGCGCCTGCCTTCTTCGCCGTCGTGGCTTTCTTCGTGGCTTTCTTTGCCGTGGTCTTCTTCGCCGTGGCCTTCTTCGCCGTGGCTTTCTTCGCTGTCGACTTACGGGCGCCGCTTGTGCCGCGGCGTTGGCGCGTCTGCTCGACGCTGCGCCGCAAGGCTTCCATGAGATCCGTCACGTCGGTCGCCTCGGGCGCCGCCTCCGCCGCCGTGACCTCATCGCCGGCCTTCTTCGCTGCGATCAGATCCCTGACCCGATCGGTGTAGCTGTCGCGGAAGTCCGACGGAACCCACTTGGCCGTCATCGACTCGATGAGCTGCCCCGCCATGCGCAGCTCCTGCGGCCGGGCCTTGACCCGGCCCGGCATGGGGTCGACGACCTCTTTCGGGTCGCGTACCTCATCGGCGAAGAACATCGTCTCCAGCACCAGCAGCGGGCCGTCGGCCCGGATCGCGGCCAGATACTCCTTGCCGCGCATGACAAGTGTGCCGATCGCGGCCAGGTCGGCCTCCGCCAGCGAGTCCCTAAGCAGCACATAGGCTTTCGTGGTCTCCTCGCCGCCCGGCCCGAGATAGTAGGTCTTCTGGAAGTAGACCGGATCGATCTCGCCGAGATCCACGAACTGGTGTATCTCCAGGGAGCGCGACCGGCCGGGGGCGACCTCGTCAAGCTCCTCCGGTTCGAGCATCACGTAGTCCCCGCCGCCGACGTTGGCTCCCTTGACGATGTCCTCGTAATCCACCTCCTGGCCGGTGCGCTCGTTGATCCGCTGGTACCGGATGCGATCGCCCGTGCCCTTTTCGAACTGGTGGAAGGAGACCTCGTGCTCGCGCGTGGCCGGGTACATCGCCACCGGAACCGAGACGAGACCGAAACTGATGACCCCGCTCCAGATCGACCGTGCCATGTCGCCAGGTGTACCCGGACACCCGTGCGGGTACACCTGGAAGGATGGCAACCCACCCCCCGGACGATGCTCTTCGCGTCGCGGAGCTTGAGGCACAGGCGTTACAGAGCGATCCCGAAATCCTGCGGACGCTCGGTCCTCCGCTGAGCCGCCGCTCACCCTTCATGATCGGGCTGCTCGGCGCGGCGGGTGTGGTGACCACCCTGGCCATAGCCCGGATCGTGCTCGACACCAGCAGTGTGCTGCTGGTGATCGGCCTCTCCCTGTTTCTCGCGATCGGCATGGAACCGGCCGTGCAAAGGCTGATGCTGTGGCGGCTGCCGCGCTGGGTGGCGGTGGCGATCGTCTCGGGCCTCATGCTGCTGATCGTCTTCGGCTTTCTGGCGATGGTGATCCCGGTGCTGGTCGGTCAGCTCCAGCGCTTCCTGGAGTCAATACCGTCCTATTTGGACGATCTGCACCGCAACCCCACCTTCGCGGGCCTCGACGCTCGGTACCACATCAGCCAGCAGATCGACAGCGCGAGCCGATCGATCGCGAATGGCACGGTGTTCGGCGGGGTGCTCGGCGCGGGCAAGGTCGTCCTGAGCGCCACCGCCTCCACGCTGACGGTGCTGGTGCTCACGACCTACCTGCTGGCCGACATGCCACGCATCCGGCAGCTGATCTACCAGTTGATCCCGGCGTCGCGGCGGCCCGCCGCGATCCTGCTCGGCGACGAAATGCTGGCGAAGGTCGGCGGCTATGTGCTGGGCAACCTCATCACCTCGCTGATTGCCGGGATCGGCACGTTCTTTTGGCTGCTGGCCTTCGACGTGCCCTACGCCGCCCTGCTGGGGATCACCGTGGCTTTTCTTGATTTGATACCGGTAATCGGTGCCCCGCTGGGAGGGGCGATCTGCACCCTGGTGGCGCTGACCGTCTCCGCGCCGATCGCCATCGCCACAGCGATCTTCTACACCGTCTACAAGCTGCTGGAGGACTGGTTCCTGGTGCCGCGCATCATCGGCCGCACCGTGGACGTGCCGGCCACCGTCACCCTGGTCGCGGCCCTGGTGGGCGGCGCGGCGCTGGGCATCATGGGCGCGGTCATCGCCATCCCGATCGCCGCCGCCCTTCGCCTGTGGCTGCGCGAGATCCTGCTGCCCCGCCTGGATCAGGCCTGATCAGCGGACGAGCAGATTCAGCCCGATGGTGCAGACCACCGACAGCAGCACCGACACCAGGATCATCACCAGGCAGCCCAGCCCGCCGCCGAGCGGCCGGATCTCCCAATCGCCTATTCGCATGAGGAAAGCTTGGCAAACTCGCTTTCCGGGAGGTACTCGTCCTCGTAGCTGACCTTGCCACCGGCGAGCTTGGCCAGCTCAAAGCCGATATGCGGCTCCGACCCGTCGTCAAGCTGCACGAAGGCCTCGTAACGCGTGCCCTCGTCGAGCGGTTGCGCCAGCGGCACGACCTCGTTCGCCCCGGGCACCGGCTCCCCCACCGAGGCCGTGTCGGCCTTGGTGGGGGTGTCGAACTTGACCTGCCACACCACCGGATCGGTGTCCTCGATCCACTGGCGCTTGGGATCCGGCTTCACCACCTTGAAACCCTTGACCAGAGCGGGTTTGCAGCTGACATACAGGATGGTGGGCGCCTGCCCCCGCAGCCGTACCGCGACTGGGGCGAACGGTTCGCTCGGTGCGCAGCCGGCGGCCACGAGCACGAGCAGCGGCATAAGCAGGGACAGGCGCCGGTTCATCTCTCCTCCAGTCAGCAGGTCTTGGTGTAGCAGCCGTCGTCGAGGCCGGCCCAGCGCTCGTACGGGTTCTTCGCTCCGCCCATGCCCCCGAGCTCGAAGCCGAGGTACGAGCCGGCGAAGATGAGTATGCCCTTCGGACCGAAGGCCATCTGGAACAGCGCCCACTGGTCGGCGTGCTTGGCCTCGTGCGCCATCTCCCGCACGGACGGCTTGTTCGACCCGGTCAGGTAGACGTTGCCGATCGTGGTGCCGCGCCGCTCATACATCCACGTAGGAGCGTTCTGGCAGACGAACATCAGCTCCTGCATGTTGAGGCCGCAGTCGGCCCCGCCCGCCTCGGCCAGCCCGAGGACCGCCAGGCTCAGCGGGGCATTGACCTTGGCCCGCACGATCTGCCAGCCCCGCCGGGCTATGTCGTCGATGTGCGATCCGACCCACTTGACGGCGTTCCAGACCTTATTAGCGACATTGGTGATCGCCTTCCAGGTGGCCTTGGCAACCTTGGTCACCCCCCGCCACACGGCCTTGGCGACCTTCGCCGTGACCTTCCACGCCGCCTTGGCCACGTTGACCGTGGCCTTCCAGACCGACTTGCCGAAGCGCTTGACATCCTCCCAGCGGTCGTCGATCCAGCGGGTCGTGTTGTTCCAGGCGGTGCTGACCCAGCGGGTGCCCGTGTTCCAGGCGTTGCTGATTCCGTTGGCGACCTGCTTGGCCTTCTCGCAGACCCAGCTGGGCCAGCACAGCCCCTCGGGATCGCTGAAGGTTTCGGGGTTGTTGTTGCCGTACGAGTACCCGTTGATCTGCTGGGGAACGCCGATCATCATCACCGGGTCGCGGCTGACGAACAGGCCGACCGCCGGGTCGTACTCCCGGGCGCCCAGGTGGGTCAGGCCGGTGGAATCCATTGTCCCGCCGACGAATCCCCGGTCCATCACCGACGGCCAGCTGCCTGTCCCGGCGCGCGACTGGCCGAAAGGCGTGTCGCGGCGGATCGCCACGGCCTGCCCGACCGACTGGACGCTGACCTGCGCCGTGCCGTGTTTGTCGGCGGTGATCCAATTCAGGCCGGCGCTCGATCGCACGGCGATCTGCTCGCTGTTGTGGCTGTAGAAACGCACACCGGCCTTGACACCACTCGACTTCGAGTAACGAAGCTCCTGTCCCGGCAGGAACAGGGTCTTGCCGGTCGGGGTCTCACTGATCAACCGGTTTCCCTCTACGTCATACAAATACGATGTGGTACCGGTGGAGTCCTGCGTGGTGGCCAGATGCCCCTCCGCATCCCAGGTGAGAGCCTGGGCCCCGCCCGCCGGCGACGGCCGCGAGGTGAGGTTGCCCGCCGGGTCGTAACCGTAGGAACTGTTGGGCCCCGTGGTGGACGTGAGCCGGTGCCCGACCGTGGTGTAGTCGGTGGTCGCGTCGCCGGCCGCGGTGTGCTGGATGAGCTTGGTCCGGTTGCCCACCGCGTCGTGGCGGTAGGAGTGCCAGTACGGCGCGGGGCCGCCGAGCGCGGTCGCGCTGGGCGCCATCGAACAGTCCCCATTGGACGGTGTCCACGCCTCGGTCATGCGCTGCAGGTGATCCGTGCCGAAGCACTGGGTGTCACCTGAGGTCAGGTCCGAGATCTTGTTGACGTTGCCGGCGTTGTCGTAGTTGTACCGGACGTCGGCCACGTTGTTGACGCCGGTGGCCTTGGTGGTCCAGATCTGCGAGAGCCGCCGCGTGTCCGTCTCGTACCGGCGCGCCACGTCGGCCCGGGGGCCGGCGTTGTTGCGCAGGTGGATCGCGCCCACCTCACCGAAGCTGGTGTACTCGGTGCCCGGCGTGTTGGCGTCGGGCTTGGCCACCAGCGTCCCGCCGAGCGAGGTATCCATTGTGGACGGACGCCCGAGCGCGTTGTACCCCGTCGTCAGCGTCTCCAGACCCAGGTCGCCCACGGCCGGAAGCCGTGTCGTGGCAAGGGATCCGTCCTGGTTGTAGGAGTACACGTAGGTGTAGGTGCCGGCGAGGCCGACCTCCGCCGGCGGGATCGTGTACCTCACGCTCGTCGGCTTGTAGTCGATGGTGTACCCCATCTCCTCCTGGACATACTGGTCGGCACCCTTATAGCGCACCGTTTTCACCAGCTGCCCCTTGGCCTGCACACCGTTGGAAAGCGTGTCGTAGAACCAGCCCGCCAGCGTCGGCCCGGTGGTGGACCCGCTGCGCAGCGAGGTCTTCCGGCCGACGAGGTCGTAGGTGTAGGCGATCGTCGAGTTGCGCGCGTCCTTGATGGTCTCGACGTCACCGGCGTCGGTGTAGGTCATCTCCGCGACGCCGCGGTCGGGATCCTCGGTGCGGATGTGCCGCCCGCGCACGTCATAGCCGTACCGCCACACGTTGCCCGCCGGGTCCGTGATCTTCGTGACCTTGTCCTTGGCGTTGTACTCGTAGCTGGTCTTGTCGTACCCGGTGGAGCCGCCCGCGCCGAAGCCCGGCCGGTACTGGCGGAACTCGACGGTGTTGCCCTTCGCGTCGGTCACCACCGAGGTGGGCGTGCCGCCCAGCGGCGGGGTCACGTCGACCCGGTCGCCGCCGTACCGGTTGGTGGTGCGCCACTTCTCCGTGCCGCCGTCACTGGCCGGTGGGCCGTCCTTGCGGTAGATCTGCGCGATCTGACGGTTGGCGCCGTCGAACTTGAAGACGGTCAGCGAGGGAATGTTGCCAGTCGGGATGAACAGGCTCTCCCCGGGCGCGACCGGCGCCACATACGGATCGAACGTCTTGAACGTGCGCCCGGTCGAGTCGTAGAAGGTGTCCGAGACGACAGTCCCGGTGCCGCCGGCCGCGTCGGCCTCCTGCGTCTGGCGCAGCCGCAACATGTTGTCGTGCAACATGTAGCTGGTCAGGTACCCGCCGGCCGCGTTCAGCTTCTTGGTGGTGACCACGGTCGGGGCGTTGTTGCGCACGTTGTACTCGTAGAGCAGGCTCGCGCTCTGGCTGGCCTTGTCCCGCCCCGGCATCCAGACCGCGGTGAGCCGGCCCATACCGTCGTAGGTCAGTTCCGCCTTGCGCAGGTTGGGGTCCACTGTGGACAGCGGCAGGCCCCAAGCCGGTTCGTTGACCGTGGTCTTCTCCCAGCCGAGCGGGCTGATCTCCTTGGTCGAGGTGAGCGGCCCGCCCACGGCCGGCGTGTAGACGTGAGATGTCTTGCCGCCACGCACATCCCACACATCCAATGGGCGCCCGTGGGCGTCGTACGTGGAGGTGTTCTCGGTGATGAAGGTCGGGTTTCCGTTGTTGTACGCCTTCATCGTCTCGCCCTTGGTGACGTTGCCCTTGGTGGGCGTGGCGTTCCACCCGAGCTCGTCGTAGGAGCTGCGCTCCTCGCCCAGGACCTGCGCCTCGGTGAGCTCCTGAGCAGCGCCCTGAGCCCGCGCGCAGTCGACGGCGAAGCCGCGCTCCCGCGACACCAGCTGCACCAGGTTGATGGCCGTGTTGCGGGCGTATTCGATCAGCGTGCAGCTCTCGTCCCCGGTCACCGCGTCGTCCCCGCGCTCGTCGACCTTCGTCTTCAGGCCGTACGAGTCGAACGTGATGAACTCGCTCGTGGTGCGCGGAGCCCGCCCGCCGTCAAGGATGGTGCGCGTGTGGTTGGCCGTCGTCTCCACATAGCGGGCGTAAACCGTGTGCCCGTTGAAGGTCCGGCTCGCCGTCGGGGCCGACATCCACGGTTCGATGATGGTGGCGCTCACCTCGGCCCCACCCGGACCGTCGAAGATGACCGTCTCCCGAACCCTTCCCGCGTACGCGTCCTCGTCGTTCACCGCCGGAATCCCGCCCGGATTGATCGCCGGCAACACCACATTCCTTGTACCGCTTGGCAGTTTGTCGCCGTGCATGCCGCGGAAGTAGCGCCGTTCGTCGCGCGTCTGCTCGCCCGGGTCACCCTTGGTGGTCTGCACGGCCGCGTAGCCGCGCCACACCGACCAGGTCTTGTTCTCCGCCTTGATGAACCCGTCGTCGTCGGTGTAATGCCACGCCGGCGCGCCCACGTAGTCGTAGTGGTTGAGCACCCGCGACGACGATCCGGACAGATCCGCCTCGACCACATCGGAGATCAGGTATTTGTGGAAGAAGTCGGTGATCGGGGCCGGGGCACCCTCCGGCTGCCACTTCACCGGATAGCACCGAAGCGTGTTGAGGTGCAGGTTGTCCTTGTCCGGAACCCTTGTCCCGGCGACACAATCCGGGCCGGTATAGGTGAGGTCGATTTTGCCGCCGGTCTCCGACGTGATGGTTTTCATACGGTACCGGTTCATCGCCGGATATTGGTCACTGTTCGTGTCGACCCGGTTGGGCATCGCGACACCGACGAACGTGACGTCCGGAACGGTGGTTGCCCCTCCCACCAGCCCGCTGTGCGCGACCTTGTCCAGCCACAGTGTCGGCTGGTCCGAGCTCGGGAACGAGTGGGTCAGTGTCCACAACTCAACGTCGCGATAGGACAGTCCGCCCCACACCTGCGTCTTGACACTGGTCAGCCGGCGCTTGGTCCAGAATGTCGGTGACAGTTGGGTCCAGGCGCAGGTGTCGGCGGTGCACTCCTGGTCGAGCGGGACGTCCGCCCAGTTGGCGTTCACCGAGCAGGTGGTGAAACAGCGATCGCCGTAGGCGAAGTCCACCCGCATCGGGGCGCTTCCCGGGTCACCGGTGCGCGTACCGTACTCGATGAAGTCCACATACCCGTCGCGGTCGTAGACCGTGTCGTCGGTGGGGATGTTGTTGCGGCCGTACTTGTTCGTCTCCTTGTGATAGGTCAGCGACATCGTATTGCCGTTCAGATCCACCACGTGGTCGAGCTGCCAGCGGTACCCCTGAACACAAGAGGAATCCTTGAAAAGACTGGCGTGACACGGCTCCCCGCTGTGGTTGCCGAACACCGGCACCGTCAGCACCGCGTTGGACCCGGACCGGCCCCCGAACCGGTACTGCGTCCCGTCGGTCGTGGTGACCACCCACCACTCGCCGTCCTTGGCGCCGTTGGGCCCGCCGGTCTTGCGTTCGATCCTGGTCCCGTCCTCGCCGCGCAGGTGCCAAAGGTTCACATTGGACGCGTCGCGGATCAGCTCACCGGCGTGTCCTGACATCGAAAGGGTCGCGTTGTCGGTCTCCCAGCACAGGTCGCCGGTCTTGGTGGTGTTGTTGGGACTGCCGTCCATGTCGGCGGCGCAGCCGTTGTAGCGCCGCTCGATGTATCCCGGGCTCCAGTCGAATCCCTCACCGATCATCGAGGCCTGGTTGTTGGAGGAGGCCATGCGACCGTCCACACTGGACGAGGAGTAGTCGAAGCTGACCGCCGGGGCTGGGCCGTTGATCGCCGGCGGCATGCGCAGCGCGTAGGACCAGGAGAAGTCGCCGGAGTTGCCGCCGGCGTTCCAGGTGGCCGAGGGCGACAGCGACGTGGCCTTGTAGTCGCCGCCGGATCCGCCGGCCGCGGCGGCGACCGCCAGCAGCGTGCTGCCCTGCATCGGCTCGGCCTTCGTGGGCTGCAACGCACTCACGCTCACGTCGGCGGTCAGCGTCCCCTTCGCGGTGTCGTTTGTGGACGCAAGCTCCCGTGCCCGGCAGCCCGCCGCCTCCGGCGTGAACAACGCGCACTCCGGCAGCGCCCACACCTTGAGCCGGTAGGCCCAGTCGCCGCCGAACGCCCAGCGGTAACCCTGATAGTCAACCGACAGCCGCGCTTTGCCCGCGGCCGCCACACCGTCCGAACGCGACACTCGCAGCAACACGCCGTCGATGCCCGCCGCCAGCGCCGCCGAGCGGCCCAGCGAGTCCACCCGGACACTCGCGGCCTCGCTGCCCGGCGCCAGCTTCACGCTCTGCTTCGCCCTCTGGTCAGCGGCCTGGCTTGCGGCCCGGTTTATGGCCTGCGCCGGCCAGTTCACGGCCGCCGGTGCGAACGGAGTCCCCGTTTGCTGCGGCGGGATCGGTTGCGGCACTTGCGAACGGCCGCTCACCACGGGCTCCTTCTGGGCGCCGGACGGCCGGTAGGGCGCCGCATCGGCCCCGGACGCGTCGAACATCCCCAGGAGCACTACACCGATAACGGCAACGGCCATCCGCCGCCGCCGTGGCCTGATCCACAACATAGTGAGGATGTTGAATCAAGCCGCCTGCACGGTGGTTGCATCACGACTGCAAGCCCTGTCTCAGCTGCCCCGCGGCCTCGTGGAAGCTGAAGATCGTGCCACCGCCCGGCAGTCGCTCGCAGCACCAGGCCTCCTCGCGCAGACCCTCGGCGACCCTTCCCCGCAGCAGGTGGCCGGCCAGGTCGCTCAGGGTGCACCAGTCGCCCACCCCGAACCGCCCGTGCAGCAACGCGAGCTTCTCGCGCACGTCGGCCGAGGTCTCCAGCACCGCCGCCACCACCCGCTCCAGCAGCCCGGCCCGCCGCTCGGCCAGCTTCAGCCGCCCGTAGTCGCCGGCGAACTCGTAATCGTAGGCCCACATAGCGAACAACGCCGCCCGATGCTTCTCCCGCCGGGCGCGCCCGGCCGCCTCCCCCACACCGCGAAACAGCTCCCGAGCCTCCACAAAGGACACCCGGCCCCGCCCCGTCCCGCGCAGCTGGGGCCCCAGGTGCTCCCCGGCCACCCGCCCGATGAACGCCATGCACTCGTCGAGCGTGAAGCTCGGCGCGGCCAGGTCACCGAAGACCGTCCGCAACGCGAACCTGAAGTGGGCCGCCGGAAGGTTGGCGGTGCCCGTCACCGCCCGCACCTCGGCGTCCAATTTCTCTTGCGCCGCAACGGCTTCTTCCATCATTTGGTACCCCGTCCGCCCGCCCTCGCACCGGCGAACCCTCAGGACCCGGTCGACCGCCCGCGCCACCGCGTCCTCGTGCGCCTGTCCCACCGCCGCCCAGGCCCGCGCCAACCGCTCCCGCGTCGCCGGGCTGTCCAGCTCGCCGAGCATCCGGCGATACACCGCCTCCGGGTTGCCCGCGTTCAGGGCCGCGCCGATCCGCTCGAGCATCGCACGCCGGTCGCGCGCGATCAGCTCCAGCACTCCCCGCAACTCCGTTTCCCCATCCATCGGAACCTTCGATGTTGGCAGCGCCGCCCGGTACCGGTCAAAACAGACACCGCAAACTTAACCCCCGCTTTACGTTCATGGTTCGGCCGGGGGTGCGCAACCACGCGCAGTCCGGCGCAGGATCCGCGATTCGCGGCATCGACCCTCACCAACATGGCCGCCATGAATAGCCGATACCTTCGCCGCGCCCAGGCCGTCCTGGGCGTCGCCATCCTCCTCGTAGGGATCGCCGTATCCCCGGCATCAGCCGCAGAGGAGCCGAAAGAGGAGACCCCGGGCACCGCACCCGAGGAGAGGCCGCCAGGTGGATTCAACTCGTGGGAGGAGCTGACTGAGGCTCAGGACAAGCTCAACGGCGCGGCCGACCACATCCTGTCGGCCGAGTCGCCCGGATACGCCGGTACGGTGGCGGCGCCCGAGAACGGCGCGCTCTATGTGTACTGGAGTGGTCCTGTCCCGGCCGACGCGCAGGAACGCGCCCGGGAGACCGGAGTCCCGGTGAAGTTCCTCCAGGCCAGGTTCAGCGCGGAAGAGCTGGCACATGAGGTCCTGCGGCTCGGGGCGGACGAACGTGTGTTCACCGCGATGCCTGATGTGGACGGTTCGGGTATTGCGGTCTCCGTGGGCAACGACGCCGACCGGGACGCGATCCTGGCCGAGGCGCTGCTGCCGCTGTCCGTGACGGTCGAGCGCCCGCCTTCGCTGCTGTACGACCGCCAGAACGACATCACGCCCTACTGGGGCGGTGCCCGCTGGGACAACCGGTCGACCGGTTCCTACTGCTCCACCGGGTTTGGCGTGAACTTCTTCGGCCAGCAAAAGATGCTCACCGCCGGTCACTGCGGCGCCAACGGGAACATCGCCCGGATCGGCAACGCCACCCAGCCCAACACGACGCTCAGCCTCGATGTCAACCCGCGTGACACGCTGATGATCGACCGGCCGGTGGGACGCTCCTTCGCCGGGCGCATCTACAGCGGTGGCATCTACAGCAGCTCCAGCTATCGGGTGGTCGGCGGCGCGCCCGACTACGTCGGGAACTGGGTCTGCACCGGTGGTGCCAGGACCGGCCAGCACTGCAATGCCCAGGTCAGGGCGGTCAACGTCTCTGTGCTTGGCATCTCGCCGTTGACCTTCGCGGTCGCCGGAGTGAACACCTGCGTCGCGGCGCCGGGTGACAGCGGCGGCCCGGTCTTCGCCCCCCGCAGGTTCTTTGGCATTCCCCTACCGTTCCCGCAGTTCGGCGCGGTTGCCCGGGGCACCATCACCGCCGGCTACCTCGACACCCCGTGCCTGGCCGACTCGGGCTCCCGCATGCCCCCGCCCATCATCATCACGGGCTCCTACCGAGTCTTCTACGCGCCGGTGCTGCGCCCGTTCTTCGACCCGAACATCGGTTCGCTCCAGTTCTACGGGGCTACCCTCCTATAAATAGACTGCTACATGTCTCGATGGCCGGGAGTCCTTGACTTCCGGCCATTTTCTTGGTCTGTGTGCACCGGCCATGCGCATCGAGGTTGCGGCGAGGTTGTGGCGATGTTGTGTGACCGACCGCACGGTTGACCACTCTCGCACTCACCGGATGGCTCCTGTCGTCTTTGCCATGATTGCCGTGGCCGGACCGATCCTGTGAGGGGACCAACCAGAACCCCGGCGCGCGAACAGGTACAGGCCCAGGCGGACCGGGCCACCTACACCCGCCGGGCGCAGGCCGTCGAGCAGGAGCGGGCGATCGCCGAGAACGAGATGCAGAACAAGATCGAGCTGGCGCGGCGGGAGCAGCAGCTCGTCGAGAAGCACGGGGCCAACTCCCGCCGCCAGGTCGAACTCGAGGCCGCGGCGCAATTGGCGGCGGCGCAGGGGCAGGCCGAGCGCGATCGGGTGGCCGCGGCGGCCAAGGCCGAGCAGGACCGGCTCCTGGCCGAAGCGCAGGCCAACTCGGTGCGCACCGTCGGTCTGGCCGAGGCGGAGAAGGAGAGCGCCCGGGTCGGGGTCTATCGCGAGCTTCCGCAGCCGGTGCTCAATGCTTTGACGGTCAAGGAGTTCGCCGGGCAGCTGCCCGATATCCAGGCCCTGACCATCACCCCCGATGTGCTGGTCCGGGTACGCGGCGCAGAGCTGACGCACCTGCTGCCCAAGGTCGCGGTGGGAACGGCGGCGATCGAGTCACGCACCATGGTCCAGGCGACCCTCGATGACGGACAGCGCCTCACCGGGCTGAACGAGGTCTTCATCGGGCACTTCTCCCATCAGTCGGCGCGGTAATCACTGTCCACACCGGACGGTCGGTGCGGAGCGGCACTCTTCATCGGGCGTCATCGTGGGTACCGGGACCGGCGCGACCGGCTGGTGCGCCTCGATCGTTCGGGAGCGGGCCGGTGCGCCAACGCTTCCCGGCCCGCAGGAACGGGAGCTGAGCTGGTTTGTCCGGGAGGCGTGGCCGTCGCCGGTGACCGGGGTCGCCCTGACGGCCGGGCGCATCGCCGCCGGACAGCGCCTGGAGTTGACCATCGAAAGCGACCAGCTTGTCTGCTTCGCCGACGGGATCGAGTCGGATCATCTGACTCTGGCCTGGGGGCAACGGGTGCTGCTGGGCCTGGCTGATCAGCACCTGACGCTGGTCACCAGGGCCTGACTCGACCCTCGCTTCAGGACCGCGACAGTGGCGAGCGATCGCTAGCATCGCGCCATGACCGACTCCGATACTGCCCCGCCCGAGGAGCCGTCCAGGAACTGGCTCGCCACCGCCTCGCTGTCGCTCGCCGGCGTCGTCCCCTTGTGCTGCTGCGGGTCCTACGGGACTTACAGATGGTGCAGCGGATGGGGC